>Ga0310811_10011690_pt1 | contig 11397 bp, 8 predicted proteins | sample YCmetagenome_FD_207642 | JGI IMG/M metagenome (GOLD analysis project Ga0310811, IMG submission 207642) | Soil microbial communities from experimental microcosm in Duke University, North Carolina, United States - YC | ecosystem: Engineered > Artificial ecosystem > Soil microcosm > Unclassified ... | reverse complement strand
CCGCAGGCATCGACGACAAACCGAACATGACCACGAAGACGCGGACGCACGCGCGACGCGCCTTCCGACGTCACGACGCATCGCGCACCACGCCCCGGCGCAGCGGCACGCTCGCAGCGATTCGCGCGGAACGTGACCAGGCCCTGGAGCGCGCTCGTCGCACGTCGGAGTTCATCTCCCACGCGAGCCACGAGATCCGGACGCCGCTGCACGGCATCATGGGTTTCTCGACACTGCTGCTCGGCGCGGAGCTGTCGGACGAACAGCGGCGGCTGGCCAATTCGCTTCATGCGAGCATCGAATCGCTGCTCGCGGTCGTCAACGACGTACTCGATGTGTCGACGCTCGAGGCCGGCGCGATGCGACTGGAATCCGCCGGATTCAACCTGGTGGCGCTGGTCAGGGGCGTCGCGGACATGTTCAGCGAAACAGCCATGGCGAAGGGACTGGTCCTCCGCGTCGACACAGACGGCGTGAAACATACGACCGTGACGGGCGACCCTGGACGCATCCGTCAGATCCTGGCGAACTTCGTCTCCAACGCGGTGAAGTTCACCGATGAGGGCTCGGTGGTCATCCGTGCCGCGACTCGGGCGACAAGCAGCGGCACCGTCGACGTTCGCCTGGCGGTGAGTGACACAGGCCCCGGCGTTCCGCGCCACGCCCAGGCACGCCTCTTCCAGCCGTTCTCCCGGATCGACCGTCCGGCCGTCGCCTCCAAGCCAGGGACCGGCCTGGGTCTTTCAATCTCAAAGCAGCTCGTCGAACTGATGGGCGGAACGGTGAGCGTCTCCAGCCGTTCCCCTCGAGGCTCGATCTTCGCCTTCACGGTCAGTCTCAAAGAGGACACCCGCCCCATCGGACATCGTGCGCTCGAGCTGATCGAGACGGCGAAACTTCGTGTCTACGTCGCAGACGACGATTCCCGATCGCTGAGCGAGTTGCTGCTGTCGCTCGCGGTGACGGGTGTGGAAGTTGCTGCGAGCGGGTCGGCAGCAGGGTTACCGGAAGCGCTGCGCACAGCACGGTCTGCCGGTCACTCGATCGACGTCGCGATCGTGGGCCACGTTCGTCTGCAGGGCGGCGACCTGGCCATCGCGAAAGCAATCAGGGCCGATCCCCGTTTGGCAGGCGTACCGCTGGTGCTGGCGCCGGTGTCCGGCGTTCGAGGTTACGCCCGCGACGTTCGCGAGGCGGGATATAGCGCGTACATTCCGAGACCGTTCCAGGGTGCCGAACTGCTCCAGTGCCTGCGGGCAGTGATGGTGCACGGTCACGACAGCGCCACGCTGGACGATCCGCTGATCACGCGCCACAACGTTACCGACCAGCCGAACCTCCCGACAGGGCGCGTCCTTCTGGCTGACGATGATTCGGTGAGCCGCCATGTCACGCGCTTGCAGGTTGCGCGCCTCGGGTATCTCGTTGACGAAGTGGCCGGCGGAGCGGACGCGGTGGCGGCCGCGGCAACCGGCGCGTATCAGCTGATCCTGCTGGACTGCCAGATGCCGGGCATGGACGGCCTCGCAGCAGCTGCAGCGATCAGACGAGCGGAGCGAAACGGACGCCGTGCCTTCATCGCCGCGCTGACGGCAGACGTGAGCCGGGAACAGCGCGACCGCTGCCGCCAGGCTGGCATGGACGACTTCCTGGAGAAGCCGCTGCGGCTGCAACGGCTAGCCGAACTGCTCAATACCCACTTGCGGCGCGGCCCCGACACCACAGTGATCGACGCGCGCACCGCTGCACGCGACGCCGCTGTCGCGACCGGCCTGAATCTCCTCGCGGCCGACATCGGCCCTGAGAAGACGCTTGAACTCGTCCGCGAATACGTTGCCGGCGTGGATCTGGCGATCGAACGTCTATCGCACCTCGACCTCGTGGACGCCTCCGTCTTGCGCAGCGTCGCGCATCGGCTCCTCGGCGGCGCCCGCATCCTTGGACTCGTCCGCTTTGAGCGCATCTGGGCCGCGCTCTCCGACGGTCCGGAAGGCGCTGAGCCCAGCATGCCGCCGATGGCCATTCACGAATTGCGCGACGCCTCTGCGGAACTTGCCACCTGGATCGATTCGCACCAAAGGAAGCAGCATGCCTAAACGCCTCATCATCGCCGCCGCGCTGATCCTCATGGCTGGAGCAGCGTCGGCCCAGGACAACGTCATTTCAACACCGCGCGACGTGGACGCCCGGCTGGTGTACGGCCTGATGCTCTCGTGGGACCGACGTTATGACGAAGCCCGCTCGGAACTGCAGCAGGTCCTGATCCAGACGCCCGATTACAGAGACGCGCGGGTCGCGCTGATGAACGTCGAATGGTGGTCCGGCCATACATCGTCAGCCAGCGACCTGGCCACGCAGATCCTGACGCGCGATCCGGGCGACCCGCAGGCCCGTCTGATGCGCCAGCGGCTCGATGCGCAGACACGCCCGTGGCAGGTCAAGACCGGTTACTCACTCGACTCCTTCAATGACGGCGGCGACCCGTGGCACGAGTTCGAGATATCCGTCGGGCGCGAGACGTCACGAGGCAGCGTCTTTGTAAGAGGTACGAACGCGGCGCGCTTCGGTTACCGCGATCAGCTCGTGGAGGTCGAGGCGTACCCGAGCTTGCGGGCCGGCACGTACGCCTTCATCAGCGTGGGCGCGGCTACCCGCCGCGACCTCTTCCCGGACTACCGCGCCGCCTTCGACCTGTATCAGAGCGTCGGACACGGCCTCGAGTTGTCGGGCGGCTATCGGCGGCTCCAGTTCTCGGCGCCCGTTTCGATCTATGTGGGCACCGCAACCAAGTACGTGCATCAATGGGCACTGATGGAGCGCGTCTTCTTCGTGCCCGGAGACGAGTCAGACTCGTGGTCGTTTCATACGGAATCGCGGCGGTATCTCGGCAGCATGGGTACGAGCTACGTCGCGGCCACGTACAGCCACGGGTTCAATCGTGAGGAGCCGCGCGGCGTGGGGGACTCGATTCAACTGCGATCGAACACGGTCCGTGGGCAGGCCAGCCTCGATGTGTCCGCACGGACACGCGTCCAGTTCACCGTGAGCACCAGTCGTCAGGAGCGAGCGCTCAGGACGCCGCTGTGGCAGACGACGGTCACTGCCTCCACGGCCTACAAATTCTGATGCGCGGCCCGCTGGCTCGACTCGCGGTTGGCATCGTCCTCCTCGGGACCTATTACCTGACGCTTTTCGGTCTCGGCACTGCCACGCCAGCCGCTGCACCACTTGTCGATCCGGCCATCAGCCGAGATATCGAGTCCAGCCAGAAGGCCTTCTCGGCGCGGCAGTACGGCGACGCGCTGGAACCGACGAAACGCCTCACCGAACGACTGCCATCGCAAGCGATCTACTTCGATCGGTTAGCCCGCATTCAACACGAGCTCGGGCGATTTCATGAAGAAGCACTTGCGTGGGAAGGCGTGTTTCGCGCGTCGCCGACGCCGGTCGATGCCTGCCCGATGATCGCCAGCGCGTACGACCGAAGCAGCGACAGCGGCCGGGCGCTCGACGCGTACGAGCGCTGTGCAGCCGCAGAACCGCAGAACCCGGACCTTCTCCTGTTTCTGGGCCGGGCCTACAACGCTGCGAACCGTGCCGAGGATGCGCAACGAGTGCTCGACCAGGCGCTCGCCATATCACCGGACTACCCGGACGTCCATCTCCTGCTTGGCATTCGCAATTTTGCCGACGGAAACCTGAGGGCCGCGCGCGACAGGTTCGAGCGCTTCCTTACGCTCGCGCCGGATCGTCGCGACGAGGTGGCCGTGTGGATCGAACGCACGCGTCAGGTTCCCCAATGAGTGCGGCCGGCATGGCCTACTTCGTTGGCGTGTGCTTCTGGGCTCTCACGGCCTTCTATGGAGTCCTGTCTTCGCAAGCCTTCATTCAGGAACAGTTTCTCGGGCCCCGGCTGTTTGCACCGGTGGCCGGCTTCGCAGACTGGCACGCTGCCGTTTCCGTCCTGACCTTCGTGGGATGGTGTGCGACGCGGCGACGAGAGTTTTTTACGCGTCGATCGCTACGGACGTGGGCTGCCGCGCTCGCCTGGATCGCAACGACCACGTTGCTGGCGACAGTAACTCCCCTGTCCGGCGCCCTTACGACGACCGCGGCGATGCTGGTCATCGGTATAGGCGTCTCCATGATCCTGCTGCTGGCCCTGACAGAATGCCGTGCGCTTCCGGACGCGGGCGACCATCCGCCGCCTGATCGGTCGCGCGCGGACCTGATCGCCTGTGGGCTTGCCGCGATCGGCGTGACGATCGTGCACGTCACTGCTACCGCGCTGCTCGACGCTCCATCAGCCGCCCTCGTGTCAGACGCCTTCTCCACTTTGCGGCTCCATCTGCTGCTGGCCGCCGGCGTATTCCTGGCGCTCCAAATCGTACGCGGTGTGGCGGCACTGACGCCTCGTCCACACATCGTCGGGATCGTCATGGCTGTCGGCATCTTCGCCGCCGCACTCGCCACCTTCATCTCGACAGTCGTGCTCGCATCGATCTCGATTCAGGGATTGCTCGCAAAAGTGGTTGGTCTCGGCCTCGGCGCGGCACTCGCGAGCGCTGTCGGGGCACGTGGCAGCGCGGCTGGGGGCGACGGCGATGGGATTGCCCGAGCGTTCCGGGCGTTATCGCCGAAGGCGGTGGCGCACTGGTGGGGCTTCGCATTGTGGATTGCGGTCCTCCTCGGGCTTACCATCGCCGCGACGACCGCCAGCCGCACCGTCGACTGGAATCTGGTGCTGCTGCGCAGCAGCGTCGCCCTGAGCTGGCTCCTCGCGCTCTCGGCCGCCCTCACGCTCAGCTGGCGTTTTTCGAATGGCGGCGCTGTTGGCGCATTCACCGCCGTAGTCCTGTTCCTGGGAGCGCACGTCGCGCTCGAATCCTCCGTTGCACCGCTGCAGGCCGCGACGCTCCGAAATGCCTCCGGGAAGTGGATCGTCCAGATTCTCGCACGCGACGTCCAGCCGAAAGGCGCCGGTGAACTCGTTCGACTTCTCCATGCGAGCACCAACGTTCCACGTGATACGCAGGTCTCCGCTGTCGATGTAGACCTCGCGACCTTGACCGGTGGCCCCACTGGCATCCGACCTCATGTCTTCGTGTTCGTCGTCGACAGCCTCCGCCGCGACTACCTCTCGCCATATAACCCCGCGGTCACATTCACCCCCGGAGTCGCAGCTCTCGCACAGGACAGTCTCGTCTTCGAAGACGCCTTCACGCAGTACGGCGCCACAGGACTCTCCGTGCCCTCGATTTGGGTGGGCGGTCAGATACTCCACAAGCAGTACGTCACGGCGTTTCCAAGGATGAATGCGCTGGCCAAGCTCATAGCGCACGAGCAGTACGAGCAATGGATCAGCATGGACCATATCCTTGACGTGATCCTGCCGCCCGCGGACAATCGCGTCCCGCTCGACCCAGGTGTCCCAGTGAAGAACCATCGAGCGTGTAGCACGCTGACGCAGATTCGATCCCGGCTGGCGAATCGGGAGCCGACGGATCCGCCCGTCTTCGCATATTCGCTCCCCCAAGACGTTCACGTCTCGGTCGTCACCAGCGAAGGCGCCCAGGCCATCGATGACGGCAACTATGCCGGCTTCTATGCGCCCGTCGCCTCACGCGTACACCGCCTCGACGAGTGCCTGGGCCAGTTCATTGACGATCTCAAGGCGCGAGGCCTTTACGAGCAGAGCATCGTCGTCTTAACCGCGGACCACGGCGACTCGCTTGGAGAAGAGGGTCGAATGGGCCACGCCTACTCGCTGCATCCCGAGATCGTGCGAGTGCCACTCATCATTCATGTACCCCCGGCGCTGCGAAGCGCATGGACCTGGGATACGAGCCAGGTCGCCTACACCACGGACATCACGCCCACGTTGTATCGACTGCTCGGGCACGAACCAGTGGCGCCCGCGCCCTTCTTTGGCGAGCCACTGGCGCGGCCACCGGGCGCGCCGGCAGCGTCACGCGATCGCATGGTGGCCGCAAGTTATGGCGCCGTCTATGGCGCGCTGCTGGATCGTGGCACTCGCTACTATGTCTTCGATGCAGTGGCGATGCGCGAGATGGCTTTCGAGCTTGGCGCTGGAGCGCTGCCCGGAAAGGAAGTACCAGTGACTCCAGACGTTCAAGAGCGCGGTGTGAAGGTCATCCGGAATACGGTCGGAGCGATCGGCACGTTCTATCGATTCCCTACGGCTCCCGATTCTGCGCCCTGATCTCCTCCAGCAGCCGCTCGTCGTCCCGCCACTCGGACTTCACCTTCACGTGGAGGTCGAGGTAGACGTGCTTCTCGAGGTAGTCCTCGAGTTCGACTCGTGCGGCCGTGCCGATCTGCTTGATCATCGAGCCGCCCTTCCCAATCACGATGGGCTTCTGGGACTCGCGGTCGACGAGGATCGTACAGTAGAGATCAACGCGCTTCCCCTCGTCCGCCGCTTCGTCGAACTTATCGACGACGACCGCCGTTGAAAATGGCAGCTCATCGTGCGTGAGCTGCAGCACCTGCTCGCGCACGATTTCAGCGACGAAGAAACGCTCCGTTTGATCGGTCAGGTAGTCCGGCGGATAGAGCGGCTCGCCTTCCGGGAGGTACTGCACAAACAGCGTCTCCAGCAAATCGACGTTCGTGCCATCGACGGCGGACGCGGGGACGATCTCCACGAACGGATGCGCCTGGCGATAGTGATCAATCAGCGGGAGCAGCTTGTTCTTGGCGACGAGGTCCACCTTGTTCAACACGAGAATGGCCGGCTGTGTCGTTCCTTTGACAAGTTCCAGCAGATACCGATCGCCAGTGCCCGGCTTTACCGCCACGTCGACGATCAACGCCAACACGTCGACCTCGCGCATCGATTCGAGTGCGATGTCCACCATCCGCACGTTAAGCCGGTGAGTCGGTTTATGAACGCCAGGTGTGTCGACGAACACCGCCTGCCCGTTGGGATAGTTCTTCACTCCCACCACGCGCGTGCGCGTCGTCTGCGGCTTATCGGACACGATGGCGAGCTTCTGACCGACGATGCGGTTCAGCAGCGTGGACTTGCCGGCGTTGGGACGGCCGAGAAGGGCAACGAAGCCTGATTTCATCAGTTCTACCGACTACCCGCCTTCGCCAAAGCGCGGCCTCTACCCTTCGGCCATGCCATCGGACCGCCTCCGGACCCGGACCTTGCTGATGCGACGGCGCTCGACCTCCTGCACCTCGAACTTGAGCTGATCGATCTCGACAATCTCGCCGACGTACGGCATCCGCCCGAGGTGAGATAGCAGGAAGCCACCCACGGTCTCGAACCCTTCACGTTCGATCTCGACGCCCAGGCGCTCCCGTACCTCGTCCACGCTTACCTTCCCGCTGAAGACGAACGTCCCGCCGCCTTCGTCGATGACCGTTTCACTCTCGACGTCGTACTCATCGCGGATCTCGCCGACGATTTCCTCGAGCAGGTCCTCGACGGTGACAAGCCCGGCTGTGCCGCCGTACTCGTCCACCACGATCGCCATCTGCAACTGGCGGCGCTGCATCTCCTTGAGCAGCTCAGATACTCGCTTGCTCTCGGGCACGAAATGCGCCGAGCGCATCAAGGTTGTCAGCGGCGGCGCGGCTTCCGGCGGAAGCGCGACCAGGTCCTTCACGTAGACGATGCCAAGGATGTTGTCGAGACTGTCTCGAAAGACTGGCATGCGGGAGTACTGCTCCTCGCGAAACAGCGCGCGGAGATCAGCAAGCGACGTATCAACCTGAACGGCGACAATGTCTGGACGCGGCGTCATTACTTCACGCGCAACGGTCTCCGTAAAGTCGACAATCGACTGCAGCAACTCCCGCCCTTCCTGCTCCGAGATCGCATCGTCGGCTGCGGACTCCGTCTCGGCAGCCGGCGTCTCGGCCTCCGATTCACCGTTGCTCCCGCCATTGCCCTCGCGCTCGCGGTGAGGACCGAACACGCGAACCATGGTGAACGTCACCGGCTGCAGCAGGCGCGCAATGGCGTGGAAGACGGGCAACAACAGGTCGAGCGCTTGCTCAGGGTCGCGTCGCACGATCAGCATCGGCAGCAGATGCTCACAGACCACAACGAACGCGATCAGCGACACGACGAAGACGGCGACGGACGTCGCGTTATGAATATCGCTGACCCTGGCGATGAGTACGCCGGCCGCAACAATGCAGATCCCCAGGAGCAGCCGTAGCGGGACGAAGAGCTGCAGCGGGTCGTCCAGATAGTGCGCGAGGCGGTCACTCTTACCGCCGCGCTCGGCCATCAGCCGCAGCGACAGGCGCATCAGGGCGCTGAAGGCCGCCTGCACCGCGCCCAAGAAAACAGTGGCGCATCCGAGGAGGAAGATGGCGAGCGGCGTCATCGAGGCGAGTAGGACCGCGGCCTCTCCCGTTCGATGAGACCCACTCGAAGGCCGCCCGCGCGAAGCAGGCGCTGCTCGAGCCGTCTCATCTGGCCGTCATCCCGCTCGTGATCATAGCCAAGAAGGTGTAACAGACCGTGCAGGGCAAGCACCCGAAATTCGGTAGTCAGGCTATGGCCCTCGCCGGCGGCCTGTCGCCTCGCAACTCCAAGCGCGATCACCACATCGCCAAGTTCGCCGGGTTCCTCGGCCGGAAACGACAGAACATCGGTTGCCGCATTCTTGTTCCGGTAGCGCCGATTGAGGTCGCGGACCCGTGCATCCGCCACGACGGCAATGCTCAGGCTGCCTCGCGCACGGCCAGGCGCCACCGACTTCAGCCACTGCGCCAGTCCTGGCGCACGAACGCCTGCCGGGACGACCACATCGACGGTCAAACTGCGGCGGAGCTTCTTACGAGGCTTGGTCTTTGGCGCGCGGCGTCGAGTAGGCGTCATAGGCCTTGACGATCTGCTGCACCAGCTTGTGCCGGACGACGTCCTTGTCGTCAAAGTAGATGATGCCGATGCCGTCGATCTCGTGAACGATCTTCAGCGCTTCAACGAGACCGGATAGTTTCGGATTCGGCAGGTCGATCTGCGTGATGTCGCCTGTGACGACGGCCTTCGAACCGAACCCCAACCGCGTCAGGAACATCTTCATCTGCTCGGACGTGGTGTTCTGGGCCTCGTCGAGGATGACGAAAGCGTCGTTCAGCGTGCGCCCGCGCATGAAAGCGAGCGGCGCCACTTCGATCGTGCCCCGCTCGACGAGCCGCGCCGCTTTGTCGGTATCCAGCATGTCGTAAAGCGCGTCGTACAGCGGCCGCAGGTAAGGATTGACCTTCTCCTGAAGGTCGCCCGGCAGGAACCCGAGCTTCTCCCCCGCCTCGACGGCCGGCCGCGCCAGGATGATCCGGCTCACCTTCTTTGCCATCAAGTAGCTCACGGCCTGTGCCATGGCGAGATAGGTCTTGCCGGTACCCGCCGGTCCGACCCCCAGGACGATGTCGTTCTGCTCGATGAGGTCGAGGTACTTCTTCTGATTCGGGCTCTTCGGATTGACGCGTCGCCGGGTGCCCGGTGCCTGCTTCGCGCCGTCGGGACCCACCTTCGAGAAATAGTCGCGGAGGTCAACGTGGGGATCGTCGACCACGAGTTCGGCCGCCGTCTTGACATCTGCGCTCGTCAGCTCGTAGCCCGAGTCGCGCAGTTGGGCCAGCTGGTCGAACAGGCGCTCGACCCGCTGCTCCGCGCTTCGAGTGCCCTCCACGATGAGCTCGTCGCCGTGCGTGCGGATCTCGACGTCCATCAGCGACTCGATGTGCTTCAGGTTTGCGTCGTGCGGGCCGTAGAGCGTCTCGATGCCCTCTTGTGAAACGGCGATCTTCTTCATGTGCGCGTGAGCTGGATGTGAAGTTCTCGAAGCTGACGCTGATCCACGGACGAGGGAGCGTCAGACATCAAGTCAACGGCCGCGGCTGTCTTCGGGAACGCGATGACTTCGCGGATCGACGATTCGGCGGAAAGGATGGCCATAATCCGATCGAGGCCGAGGGCGATGCCGCCGTGCGGCGGCGTCCCGTACTCGAGCGCCTCAAGGAAGAAGCCAAAGCGCGTTCGTGCGTCCTCGTCGCTGATGTTGAGCAGCGAGAAAATGCGCCGCTGCAGGGTCGAGTCGTGGATACGAATGCTGCCACCGCCAATCTCGCTGCCGTTCAGCACCAGGTCATATGCCTTAGCCCGAACCGTGCCAGGTTCCGACTCGAGCCGTTCGAGATCGTCCTCGTGGGGCGACGTGAACGGATGATGAACGTAGCTGAAGCGCTTCTCTTCAGCATCCCATTCAACCAGAGGAAAATCGACAACCCAGGTAAACGCGTACTCGTCGGGGCGCAGCAACCCGTCCTTCTTTGCCAGGTTCAAACGCAGCTGTCCTAACAGCTTCGACGTCGCATCCGGTTCACCGGCAGCCACGAGTAACAGTTCGCCATTCGCCACACTCGTCAGATCCAGCATCTGGCGGACGGCATCCTCGCCCATCGCCTTCATGATCGAGCTTGTAATCGACCCGTCATCCAACCGGCGCGCCCAGATCAGACCGGTGGCGCCCAGCGCCTTGGCCTGATCGACGATGCCATCGACCTCGCTCCGCGAGTACGCGCCCGCGTTTTTGACCACGAAACCGCGAACCGTGCCGCCGTTGGCCACAATCTCGCGGAAGACCCTGAAGCTCGACTCACGAAAGAACTCGCGGATGTCCTGTATGGGCATACCGCAGCGCAAATCGGGCTTGTCGGATCCGTACTTCGCGATCGCCTCCGCGTACGGCATCCGCGGAAAGGGAGTGGTGATCTCGCGACCGATCACCTCAAAGATTTGCTTCATGACCGGTTCGATAACGCCAAAAATCGTCTCCGGCCGCGCGAACGACATCTCAACATCGACCTGCGTGAACTCCGGCTGCCGATCCGCTCGCAAATCCTCGTCGCGGAAGCATTTGCAGATCTGTACATACCGGTCCATTCCGGCAACCATCAGGATCTGCTTGAACAGCTGCGGCGATTGAGGCAGGGCAAAAAACTCGCCAGGGTGCACACGGCTCGGTACCAGGTAATCGCGTGCACCTTCGGGAGTGGACTTTGTCAGAATCGGCGTTTCAATTTCAAGAAACCCCTGCTCGTCGAAAAAGCGGCGAATGACCGAATTCACCCGGTGGCGCAGGATGATGTTCGATTGCAGGCGCGGGCGTCGCAGATCCAGGTAGCGGTACTTCAAGCGCACGTCTTCAGCCACGGGCGTTTCGTCGGCGATTGAGAACGGCGGTGTCTTTGCTTCGTTGAGGATCGTCAGGCGACGGACGACGACTTCCACCTCACCCGTGGCGAGCTTGGAGTTGACCGTGTCGGCCGAACGGCGCCGCACGCGACCGCTGACGCCGATCACAAACTCGGATCGCAACCGCTTCGCCTTGGCCATCAACGCCTCTT
>Ga0310811_10011687_pt1 | contig 11397 bp, 9 predicted proteins | sample YCmetagenome_FD_207642 | JGI IMG/M metagenome (GOLD analysis project Ga0310811, IMG submission 207642) | Soil microbial communities from experimental microcosm in Duke University, North Carolina, United States - YC | ecosystem: Engineered > Artificial ecosystem > Soil microcosm > Unclassified ... | reverse complement strand
CAGGATCAGATGGCGAAAACGCCGGATGCCGTGAATCGCTTTCTCGGTCAGCTCGTCGGACCGGCCACGAGCCGCGCGCGCCGCGAGGAGTCGGACCTGCAGAAGCTCATCGATGAGCAGCACGGCGGATTCACGCTGGAGCCGTGGGACTGGAACTTCTATGCGGAGCAGATCCGCAAGGCGAAGTACAACCTCGATCAGTCGGAGATCAAACCCTATTTCGAATTGAATCGCGTACTCACCGACGGCGTTTTCTACGCGGCGCACCAGCTGTATGGCATCAGCTTCAAGGAGCGCCACGACCTGCCGGTTTACCAGAAGGACGTGCGCGTATTCGAAGTGACCGACAAGACCGGTGCCGCGCTCGGCCTCTTCTACGCCGACTACTTCAAGCGCGACAACAAGTCAGGCGGCGCGTGGATGGACGACTTCGCCGGACAGTCGAAGCTGCTCGAGATGAAGCCGGTCGTCTACAACGTCGCGAACTTCTCCAAGCCCGCACCGGGACAGCCCGCGCTCCTCACCACGGACGACGTGGTGGCGATGTTCCACGAATTCGGTCACGCGCTGCACGGGCTGTTCGGCAACCAGATCTATCCGAGCATCTCCGGCGCCCAGACGGCCCGCGATTTCGTCGAATTCCCGTCTCAGTTCAACGAACACTGGGCGTTCGAGCCCTCGGTCCTCGCGCACTATGCGTTGCACTACAAGACCCGGCAGCCCATGCCGCAGGCGCTGGTGGAGAAGATCATTGCCGCGCGCGACTTCAACGCCGGCTACAACATGACGGAGCTGCTCGGCGCCGCCGAGCTCGACATGCAGTGGCACACGATCACGTCGCCCGATGCGGTTCAGGACGTCGACGCATTCGAACGGTCCGCGCTCGAAAAAACGCACGTCGACCTTCGCCAGGTACCCCCTCGCTATCGATCGACGTATTTCCTGCACATCTGGGCGAACGGATACAACGCCGGGTACTACGCGTATCTCTGGACGCAGATGCTCGCCGACGACGCCTTCGCGTGGTTCAAGGCGCACGGCGGCCTCACGCGAGCGAACGGCGATCACTTCCGCGACACCGTGCTGTCACGCGGCAACACGCGCGACTACAGCACGATGTTCAGAGACTTGACCGGGCACGATCCGCAGATCGAACCGATGCTCAAATACCGTGGACTTGGCGGAGAAATACGGTGAGACGCGTGCGGGCGCGCGGCGTTACTTGCACACCTGCGCGGTCTGATTCACCTGCGTCGTCGTCGTGGTCGTAACGCCGGCCGCGGTCGCGACCACCTTGATCGGCGTCCCGTTCGCATCGAACGTCGTCGTCGTCGCGATCGCCGAGGTATCCGCGCCCGTCGTCTGTGTCTGCGTGCGGGCGGTCGAGTCGTACGAGATCGTGACGGGCGTCGCGACGCCTACCGTGCCCTGCGTCGGCCGTCCGGATGAATCCCACGCGGTATACGTCGTCGACGTTGCGCCGTTCAGGATCTGGGTCAGCCGGCGCTGGGCATCGTAGGCGTAGGTGGCATTCTGCACGGCGCCAGGCACGAGGCATGCGGTGTCCCCGCTCGAGTTCTGGATGTCGGACGTTCGCAGCAGAGCCGGCGGAATGACACGGATCTCGTCGACGAAGTCCGCCGCCGAGGCGTAACTCGTGAGAGTGGTCGAGCACGTTCCGCCGCCGCTGCTGAGGCCGACCGTGCACGTCAGCTGATGGAGGGTGTTGTCCCAGGAACAGTTCGCGGGCGCCGACGCGTTGACGCCCGTCGACGACGCGAAGGTGATCGTCGAAGACGACGGATAGGTGCGGCACGTCACACCGGAGCCGCCGGAGTTCACTCCGCCCGTGCTGGTCGTGGGCCCGGAAGGGCCTCCGCAGGCCGCCGCTGCCACGCAAAAACCCGCTGCTGCCAGCCGCACCGCATGTCGCGTCATCGCCGCTCCTCTTCTCCTAATATATTGGACCCAGAGGCGATATGAACTGCGCCGTAGTCACCATTTCGCGGCAGTTCGGGAGCGGCGGGGCACGGATCGGACTGGAAGTGGCTCAGCGCCTCGGATTCAAGTACGCGGACCGGGAGATCCTCGCTGAGGCGGCACGGGCGCTGAACGCCGAAACCGACGACCTCGCGCCGCTGGAAGAGCGAGTCCGCGGATTCTGGGGAACGCTGGGCGGGATGTTTTCGCGGGGCCCGGCGGAAGGTCCCTACACTCCGGCGCTGCCCCGCATTTCGGAGGCCGAGCTGTTCGAGGTGGAGCGGAAGATCATCGAGGCGCTGGCCGACCGCGGCGGCGCGGTCATCGTCGGGCGCGGCTCCGCGTTCATCCTGCAGAAGCGGCCAAGCGTCGTCCGTGTGTTCCTGCACGCGCCGTTCGAGGAGCGTGTGACGGTCGCCCTTCAGGAGTACTCGCTGGCCAGTCGTGCCGCGGCCGACGCGCTCGTCCGGTCGTCCGATGCGCAGCGGGCGCGCTTCGCTCGAGCGGTCACCTCGCGCGAGTGGTGCGACGCGTCGATGTACGACCTCTCGCTGAACACGTCGCGGACGGGCTACGAGCACGCCACGGAATTGATCGTGGAGTTCGTCAAGGGCCTGGCCGGCTAGTGGATCGTCAGCGATTGATCGGTGTGAACGACGCCGCGGCATGGGCGAACAGCGGCCGGTATTTCTCGAGGGCGTCGGTCGGCGCGATGCAGATCAGGTGGTACATCGTCGTTCCCACGGGGAACGAATACTGGACGACATGATCGCTGCCGCCCGACAGGCTCGGGCGGTCGTACTGGATCACGATGACCTGCCGGCCTTCGGCCGATTTGATCTGCTGCGAAAAGCGGCTGCCGCTCAGCTCGCGTTTCTGGATGTCCGCCAGCTCCAGCTGACCGACCGCCGGGAGGACCGCCGGATCGACCGCCGCCTGAAGCTGCGAGTATTCGAGCGTGATTGCGGCGCCTGACAGGAATTTCTTGGTCTTTTCGGCAACGAGGAACACGGTATTCGTGTGGCCGGGCACGAGCTGCCAGTCCCTCGGCAGCTCGATGCTGAACGTGTTCGCAAACGTCTTCGGCGGGTCGATGTCCTTCGACTTTGCCATTTTCCCGAACCAGGGATCACTGACGCCCTCCTGCGCGGAGACGAGCGGCGCGGCAATCATCGTGGCGGCGACCAGACAGGCGGCAAAGCGGACGGCAGATCGAGAACGCATCGCTCTTTCCTTCAACGTTTGATTTGGGCGAGCCGCTGCTTCGCAATGGCGTAGCAAGGGTCGCTGTCGGGCAGGAAGTCCAGCACGCGCTGATATTGCAAGGCGGCATCCGCGTTGTGGCCCAGCGCGAAATTGGCGTGTCCCGTGGTGCAGGCCTGGTGTCCAAGCTTGACCTTCTGATCGTTGACGCGCGCAGTATCCGTTGAAACGTCGATCGACGAATCCATCTCGTGCGCACGCTCGTATCGCTGGAGTGCGGCGTTCAGGTCGCCCTGCTGCTCCGCTTGCCTGGCGCTCGCATACACTCCCGCGGCCTCGTCCTTGATGCCCGTTCGCGCGTCGGCGCGCAGCTTCCCGAGATCCAGATAACCTGAGGGCACGGCGGCTGCGATGGCATCCAGCTCTTTCAGCGCCTGCTGATAGTGCTGCCCCTGCACCAGGGCTGCGGCATCCTCATAGCGCTTGCGCATCGCCGCAACGCGACGCGTGTATTCGCGCTGCGACTCACCCGGCTGCACGTCGAGGCCGCCCTGTGCCGCGGCGATCTTGACCGGCCCGGGCGCCGGTTCGGGCGTCGCAGGCGTCGGCGCCGGCGTGAGGCAGGCGTTCGCCTTTGCCGCCAGGTCTTTCGCGCGCGTGTCGTCGGGATTGTCCGAGAGTACGGCATTGACCGCATCCAGTGCGGCCTGGCAGTTGTTGGCCGCGAGCGCCGCCTCGACGTCGTCGAGCTTCTGCGCAACGGTCTTTTCCACCGGAGCCGGCGGCGGCGCCGGCGCCGACGGCGGGGCCGGGGCGGGTGGCGGCGCGCAGCGATCTTTCAACGCCAGCGCTTCCGCATCGTTCGGATTGGCATTGAGCGCCGGCCCGATCTGCTCCTGCATGGCCTCGGCGCATTTGCCGTCATTCACGAGGGCAACGGCCGCTTGCGGATCCCAGACCGGCTTCGGAGCGCGTTTGTGCAGCCACGCGTAGCCGGCCAGTGCCGATGCGCCGAGAACCACGAGCACGGCCACTGCAGCCGCGAGCACCGGCGCCGAGGAGCGCCGCGGCGTGCCGGATGCCGCGTGTGGCTGCGCGGGTGTTCCGGCGGGTGGCGTGACGGGGATCTGCGCGGTCCCGGGCGACGCCGCAGACGGTCCGGGAGTATCGAGAAGCGCACCGGCGCCGTCTACCGCTTCCGGCACTGTTCTCGCTTCCTGCGGATGGCTGTATTCGGTGGGTTCCGTCACCACTTCCGCACGTGCCGCCGGCGACTCCGCCGCCGCCACTTCGACGGTCGTCAGACGAAACGGCCCGAGTGCCGCAGTGACGCCGGGATCGAGCCGTACCGACGGGACGCGGGAGCCATGCACCCAGATCCCGTTCTGGCTTTCGAGATCCACGAGCATGTAGTGCCCGCCTTCGGCCCGGATTTCGGCATGATTCCGGGAGACTCCCTTGCTCGGATCCTCGAGGACGATGTCGTTCTGCGGGCTGCGCCCGATGCGGACGGTGCGTCCCTTCAGCTCGTACTCGCCGTGGACGGCATCGCCGCGATAGATGAGAAGCTTCGTCACTCGATCAACCCCTTGTCCACGCGCGCACCGCTATGGCGAGCCGCTCCCACACCCCTGACGGCTTCGTCAGAGAAACCGTGTCGTCTGGATCCGTCGTGCCGGGCTCGTTGGTGAGATCCACGGTTTCGTCGGCAAGCCGTGGGTTGGCGTCCAGCCTGGCCTTCACGCGCGCGAGAATCTCTTTCGCTTCCGTACTCTCGGGATCGACGGCAAGGGCGTTCTCCGCCGTCCATACGGCGCGTTCGTATTCCGCCGCCGCTTCCGCCGCGCGCGCCCGATCGAGCATTGGTGCCAGTGCGCGCGCGCGTTGCCGGGCCAGTCTTCGCTGCTCTTCTTCCGCTGCGAGCCGTTTCTCTTCGTCCTCGATGGACGCCAGCACGAGCTTGTGTTGACTGTTTTCCGGATTGAGCGCCGCGGCCGCCGAAACGAGGCTGCGCGCCTTCTGGAACTTGCCGCGGGCGAGCTGCTGGCGCGCCTCCTCGACCTGCCGCGCGGCGGTTGCCGCGCGTACCGCGACATCTGCCCGCTGCTTCAACTCGGCGGTCGCCAGCCCGGAGATCTTCCGCGCGAGCGCGTTCGATCCATCAGCGTCGAGCGCACGGGTCGCGAGCTCCAGGGCCCGCTGGGGATCGTCTGACGCCAGCGCCGCCTCGGCGGCGACGGCATGCTCTGCGGCCTGCGCTTTCCGTTGTTCCTCAACCGCGAGACGCCTGGACTCCGCCTCGAGACGGGCAATTTCGGATGAAACGGACCCGCCGGGATCGTCCACGGTGAACGACCGCAGGTCGGCAATCGCTTCCGCCCGCTCGCCGGCCGCGAAACGGCTGCGGGCCCGCGCGATCGCATCCGCGGCCTGCTGCTGACGGACCGCGTCGCGTTCGGCCTCCGCGATCGACTGTCTCAGCCGCGCGTCGGCGGCCTCGACCTCGGCGCTTTCCGGACGCGCTTCTCGCGCGCGTGCGATTTCGAGCGCCGCTTCCTGAAAGCGCTTCTTGCGGAGGTAGGCTTCGGCGCGATCCAGCGCGCGATCCGCGTCCATCCTGGCGCGTTTTGCGAGCGTGCCGAGCGCCTCGACGGCAGTCTGCTTCAGGCTCCTGGCCTCCTCGGCAGCGGGATCGAGCTTGATGGCGTCGTCACAGAAATCGATGACGACCTGCCACTGTTTCGACGCGGCCGCCTTCCGGGCTTCCTCGAGCAGCGACTTCGCGCGCTCGAACGCTTCGCGCTGCCTGGCGAGTACGGCGCGGCAGCGATCGAGTTCCGCCGACGCGCGCTTCGAGCCTGGCTCAATCTGCTGCGCCAGCTCCATCTGCGCTATCGCGTCCGAGGTCCGTCTGCCGGCAAGCGCCGCCTCACCAGCTTCAATGGCTTGCAGCGCGCGCTGCCACCGCGCGACTTCGTCGGCGGCGGGTTCCTCGACCGCCTTCACGACACTGAGCAGTTCGGCGACGACCGCGCGCTTCGGCGGCTCCCCGACGGCGCTGTGCCGCTCGGCCAACGACGCGCGGGCGGCGTCGATGTCGGCCGGTGCGGGAGATATCTCGAGCGCCGCCGCAAGTCTGCGTCGTTCGGACGCGAGCGACTCGAGGCTGGTCAGCCGGCGCGCGACTTCGTCCTTCGACTTGCGCGCCTCGTCTTCGAGCTGCCGCTTCAACGCCTCGAGCTCGGCGCTCATCTGTGCGCAGGTCTGGTAGCGATCCGCGGGGTTCTTGGCCAGCGCCTTCATGACCAGCCGCGCCAGCGCCGCAGGCGCTTCCGTCTCCCGGATTGGCAGCGGGTCCTCTGCCTGCACCTTCATGAGGACTGCCGTCAGCTCCTGCGCGGCGAACGGTTTGCGGGCCGTCAGCATGTAATAGAACACCGCCCCGGCGGAGAAGATATCGGAGCGCTGATCGACGTCATGGCCGCGCGCCTGTTCGGGGGACATGTAGTCGGGCGTCCCGACGATGAGGCCGCTCGCGGTGATGCTGGACGCGGCGAGGCGCGCGATGCCGAAGTCGACGATCTTCAGCTCGCCGTTGCTCCGAACGAGCAGGTTCCCCGGCTTGATGTCGCGATGAAAAATGCCGTGCGCGTGCGCCGCCTGGAGCCCGTCGCAGATTTGCAGCATCAGATCGATCTTCGTCTCGACTTGCTGGGCATCCGGCCGCGCGAGGTACTTGTTCAGCGTCTCGGCGTCGAGATACTCCATCACGATGAAGGGCCGCCCGTCGTCCTGGCCCATGTCGAAGATCGTGATGATGTTGGGGTGGATCAGCTGTCCCGCCGACCGCGCCTCGCGATAGAAGCGTGCGCTCGTTTCGGGGTCGTCCTCGAGGTCCGTCATCATCACTTTGATGGCAACGGTGCGCTCCATCATGGTGTCGTGTGCGGCATACACGACACCCATCGCGCCCTTTCCGATCCGGCCCGTGATGTCGTAGCGGCCGATCGTGCGCGGCAGATTCCGGGAGGACGCTGTGGGTCCGATCTCCACGGCTAGTCTCCTTCGTAGCGGGCCACGACCGCCGTGACGTTGTCCTTGGCGCCGCGCGCCAGCGCCGCCTGGATCAACTCCGCTGTCATGTCTTCCGGCCGGCCCCCGGACGAGAGCAGGCCGAGCAACGCCGCATCGTCGAGGGCGCCGTGGAGGCCGTCGGAACACAGCAGGACCATGTCTCCGGGCGTGAGCTCGCGCTCACCCAGGTGCACGTCGGCCTGTTCGCGGGCCCCGATCACGTTGGTCAACACGTGCTTCATCGAACGTGGTGGCGGGACGCCCTTGCCGTCACCCTGTGACGCGAGGATCGTGGCCGCCCACGTGTCGTCTCGAGTCAGCTGGGTCAGCGCGCCGTTCGTCAGGACATAGAGCCGGCTGTCCCCGGCGTGGGCCACGGCGAGCCGCGATCCCGACATGAAGGCTGCGACGACGGTGGTGCCCATGCCGGTGTACTCGTCGTGCTTTTCGGCCGCCCTGAACACGCGCCGGTTCGCGAGGTGAACGGCGGTCCGCAGCACGTTCCCCGCGAACGAGAGCGCTGGTTCGATGCCGTACGGCCACGAGAGTTCGCTGTCGTCCTCGGTGCGGCGGATGAATCCCGCGATCGTTTCGACGGCAAGGCTCGACGCGACCTCGCCGGCGGAATGGCCGCCGAGGCCGTCAGCGACGATGAAGAGCCGCAGCTCGGGATCGCTGAAGAAGCTGTCTTCGTTGATCTTCCGAACGGGACCGGGATCGCTCAGGCCATGGGCTCGAATCGCCACGATGCACGTCTTGTCGAACGGATGAGACCGAGTCTATTTGGGGTACGGATGGGCCGCCAATACTACTTTAGTCGTACTCGCTCAGGCAAGGCGGCTGACGAGCTGCGTCCGGGAATCCACCCCGATCTTGTCGAAAATGCGCGTCAAATGGCGCTTCGCAGTGGCAGGCGCAATGCCCAGCATGGAGGCGATCGCGGGGTTGCCGTAGCCCCGAAGGACGAGTTCCGCAACTTCAGCCTCGCGCGGCGACAGGCCGTAGCGGCGCGCGAACGCTTCGCGCTCGATGCCCAGCTCCCGTACGCACACGGCGACGGTCGGCGTGTCGGGATCCGTTCCGATCGGAAGCACGTGGACGTAGAGCGGCTCGCCTCGGGGATCGGTCAGCAAGGTGACCGCAGAGGTCGGCGACGCCGCCGGATCGAGTTCGCCCATGCGCAACACGTGATCGCGCAGCATCACGGCGAGGTCGACCTGGTAGTCCTTCTGGAGCCGCCCGGCCAACCGGACCGCAGCTTCGTTCTGGTAGACGATACGGGTGCGCTGGAGAACGAAGACGGCGAGCCGCAGGCCGCGTACGATGGCGGCGAAATCCACGGCACCGGTATTCAGCATGTCGGTCGGCCCGTTCGGTCGTGTCTGGAACTCGCCTCGATCAGTGCTGCTGCTCCGCGAACGCGAGCGGATCGTCGAATTGGAATCCAAACAGGCGGGGGTTCTCGCCGATCACTGCCGCCGACACGATGTAAAACACGTAGTCATAGGTCTGCGCGGGGACCTGGTCGCGATGCTTCGCGAGCAGCTGCCAGAAATTCCGCTCCCTTGGATCGGCTGGCATGCGCCGAAGGATATCGATCACGCGATGCTCTCCCCAATTGTAGGAAGCCATCACGAGCAGCCCTGACGCCTGGGCGTCGGTCGCGTAGATGTCCTTGACGTATCTCGAGGCGGCGATGGTCGCCTTGTCCCAGTTCAATCGCTCGTCCACCGGGTCGGGGCGCGGGACCGCCGAGAGCGGACCGATGCGCAGCCCGTATTTCGAGCCGGTCTCAGGGATGAACTGCCACATCCCCTTCGCGATCCCCCACCGCGTGGGAGGGCCGCTGCGGAACGCGTCGAAGTCGCTCTCCTGCATCCCGAGGTAGAAGTATTGCGGCGGCAGCCCCTGCGCCTGGAACGCGGACGCAATGCGACGCGTGTACCCGAGATCGTTCGCGAGCTTCACCGCGCGGGCAAACCGCCCGGTCCGCTGCCACATCGAGATATACCGCTCCACTTCGCGGATGTAATCGGGGGGCGCCGCCAGCTCGCACTCGCCGAACAGCCGCGTCACGCGCAGGATCAGCCGCTGCTTTTCGTTCAACTTCCGGTCGTAGAGCTTTGCCGCGTACGCTTCGTAATCGCTCTCCATCTGGCGGCGATCGCTCGCATAGCGCGCGACCTGCTGCTGGTCGGGCGAATTTCCGCTTGCCGCCATCTGCTGCTCGAGCTGCAGGAAGCGGACGTCCTGCACCTTCATCTGATAGAAGATCGCCTCGGCCTGTTCCTGCTGCGCCGCTACGAGATGGTGCTCGTGCAGCGCGTAAGCGGCGATCGCCGTCACCACGACTGCCGCCGCGCCAATCATGATTCGCTGCCGACGCTTCTGTTCCTGCTGCACCCGTCTGAACGCGCGGCGGATCATCAGCGTCCGGCCACCCACCGAATCCTCGCCGCTGTCGGTCTTGAAGTAGCGCTGCGCGTATTCGTCGAGCGACTCACGATCCTCTGCTGGTGGCGGAGGGGAGACCGGCACCGGCGCTTCCGCCCTGACGATTTCCGGCTCGATGAGCAGCGTCGGCCCGCTCTCGCCGAGCGTCACCGCCACGCGCGTCGAAATGGGAGCGCTGTCGACCCGGTTGCCGTCCACGAACAGGCCGTTGCTGCTTTGAAGATCGCGCACGGTCCATTGGCCCCGGGCCAACAGGACTTCGGCGTGCCGCCGGCTGACGGGGCCGGCGACGATCTGCACGTCGCAGCTGCTGTCGCGGCCGATCAGAAACGCGGTCGAAAACCGCAGGACGCGCCCGTCCGGCAGCGACACGGACACACGGCTTGGATTACGGTCGGTGTGCGGCATCCTCGACGCGCCTGCCAACGCGCGGCTTAAGGATACCGCGGCGGGTCGCGAAGGTTACGGGATGTGCGGGCGAACGGTCACGGGCTGCGACGTCGACGCCTTCTGGCCGGCGTCGTCCACGACGGTCAGCGTGACGAGATACACGCCCGAGATGACGTAGTCGTGCGTGGTCGTCACACCGGTTTTCGACTCGCCATCGCCGAAATCCCAGCTGTAGCTGACGATCGTGCGATTGGTGCCGGGCATCGACGTCGACGCGTTGAAATTGACGACCTGCAGCACCTCCGGGGTCACCGGCGAGAAGGTGAACGCAGCGACGGTCGGGGCCGGCATCGTCGACGTGGTGGTCGTTGTCGTCGAGGTGGTCGTCTCCGTAATGGTGACGACACCCGGGCCGACGGGCGCCTTGCTCTGACAGGCGAGCGCGAGCGCGGCGAAAAGCGGTGCGGCGACGAGCAGCTTACGCATGGTTACATCGTCAGGTTGATGCCGGCGAACGGAGTGATGTTCGCGCGCAGGCCGTTGTTCTTCATCGTCACCAGGGCGTTCAGCGACAGCAGCAGCTTCTTCTTCAGATTGAGCTTCATCCCCGGGGCGAGGAGCAGTTTCGTCACGCCGTCCGGGACCGCCACCAGGGATTGCACCGACGTGATGCCGAGCGCATTCGCGGGGGTGTCGGTCACCTGGCCGATCTGGCCGCCGCCGAAGATCTGCTGGCCGATGAAGTCGACGATCAGCGTCAGTTTCGGCGCCGCTTCGATCTCGATGCCGCCGTTGTACTGGAGCTGGTTGCGGACGGTAATCGTTTCACCGGGGTTGCCGCTGACGTCGACGCCTTTGCTCCAGAATTCGAATCCCGCACTGGCGTGCGGACGCACGCGCGACGTGCCGGACGAATAGATGCCGCCAATGAGCGTCCGCGTCACGCCAAGACCGCGAAGGTTCTCTCGGCTGCCGGTCGGCAGCCGCATGTTCACGAGCAGCGCAACGCCGCCTGGGTCGGGCATGTCCCCGCCCTTGAACTTGTAGAAGCGGTATTTCACGCCGGCGCTCAGGTCGCCGAGACCGAAAAAGATGCTGTCGGTGGCCACATGGCGCGTATCGACACCGCTGCCGTTGAACAGCGACGACGACCCGGTGATCCTCACGCTCACCAGCGGCACCACGACGCCGACGTCCACGTTGTCGGTCACGCCAATCGTGCTCGAAATCGCGACCGTCTTGGCGCTCATGTCGAGATTCGCGGTATTGGTGCGCGCCACCTGCGGAGAGCTGGAG
>Ga0310811_10011686_pt1 | contig 11398 bp, 8 predicted proteins | sample YCmetagenome_FD_207642 | JGI IMG/M metagenome (GOLD analysis project Ga0310811, IMG submission 207642) | Soil microbial communities from experimental microcosm in Duke University, North Carolina, United States - YC | ecosystem: Engineered > Artificial ecosystem > Soil microcosm > Unclassified ... | reverse complement strand
TAACGACGACAAGGCCCGCGAGGCCTTGCACGCAGGGGGAGACACCATGGATCGCCGCCGCTTCATCGCGGGCAGCGCGGCTAGCGCCGCCGCGCTCGCCGTTCGCCCGGGCTTCGCCGAAGACGCCTACCCGTCGCACGCCGTCACCTTCGTCAATCCGTTCCCGCCCGGTGGCGCGGCCGACGTGGTCGGCCGCCCGATCGCCGCGCTGCTCGAGCCGATCCTCAAACAGCCCTGCGTCATCGAGACCAAGGCCGGCGCCGCCGGCCAGGTCGGCGGCCAGTTCGCCGCGACGGCAAAGCCCGACGGCTATACGCTGCTCATCCACATCGTCTCGATCTCCGGCTTCGCCGAAGTCGACAAATTGTTCGGACGGCAGCCGAAGTTCACGCGCGCCGATTTCACACCGATCGCGCGCCTCACCGCCGGGCCGATGGTGCTCGTGGTCAACGATCAGCAGCCCTACAAGACGCTCAAGGAGCTGATCGAGGACGCAAAGAAGAATCCGGACAAGCTGATCTTCTCCTCGTCCGGCCTTTACGGTGCGCTGCATCTGCCGATGGCGCTGTTCCTGAAAGCCGCCGGCATCAAGATGAAACATTTGCCGACCAATGGCGGCGGTCCGGCGGTGACGGCCATCCTCGGCAACAACTCGCAGGTGCTCGCGACCTCGATCGCCGCGGCGAGCGGCCAGATCAAGGCCGGCAAATTGCGCGCGCTCGCCTGCTTCTCCGACAAGCGCGCCGCCTCGATGCCCGACGTTCCGACCTTCAAGGAGCTCGGCTACGACGTCGAGTTCTCGCTCTGGGTCGGCATGTTCGCGCCGGTGAAGACGCCGGCGGCGAACGTCAACGTCATCCGCGAGGCCGTGCGCAAGGCCGCCAACAGCGCTCCGTTCAAGACGGCCATCGCCAATATCGGCGACGAGGTCGCCTATCTCGACCAGCCCGACTTCGCGAAATTCTGGGACGCCGACGCCAAGCGTGTCGAGGCGGCGGTGCACGCGATCGGCAAGGTGTGAGCGGCACAATCAAGCGGCGCGCCGCCGGCGTTGCCAGGGAGGATCAGATGGATCGACGCTCCTTCGTCGCCGGCACAGTCGCATCCGCGGCCGCGCTCGCAACACGCCCCGCATTCGCGCAGTCCTTCCCGTCGCACGCGGTGACCATCGTCAACGCCTTCCCGCCGGGCGGCGCCAACGACATCGTCACGCGCCCGCTCGCCTCGGCGATGGAGCCGATCCTCAACCAGCCGGTCGTGGTCGAGACCAAAGGCGGCGCGGCCGGCGCCGTCGGCGCGCAATACGTCGCCAGCGCCAAGGCCGACGGCTACACGCTGCTGTCGCACAACACCGGCATTTCCGGCTACGCAGAGGTCGACAAATTGTTCGACCGGCCGGTGAAGGTAACGCGCGCCGACTTCATCCCGCTGGCGCGGCTCATCGCCGATCCGTGTTTGCTGCTGGTCAACGACCAGCAGCCCTACAAGACGGCGAAGGAGTTCATCGCCGCGGCCAAGAGCGGAGGAAGCACGATCATCTTCTCCTCCGGCGGACTCTATGGCGCGACGCATTTGCCGATGGCGATGCTGGAGAAGGCCGCGGGCGGCATGAAACTCCGCCATCTGCCGACCAATGGCGGCGGGCCGGCGATCACGGCGCTGCTCGGCAACAACGCGCAGGCCTCCGCGCAGTCGGTCTCGGCGTCGCTCAGCCACATCAAGGCCGGGAAGCTTCGCCCCCTCGCCTCGTTCGGCGGCACGCGCTCGAAGGCGCTGCCGGACGTGCCGACGCTGAAGGAGCTCGGCTACGACGTCGAATACTATCTCTGGGTCGGCATCTTCGCGCCGAAGGGGACGCCGGCCGACGCGACATCGGCGCTCATCGCGGCGATCGGAAAGGCCGCGCATATGCCGGCCTATACGACGGCGCTCGGTAATCTCGGCCTCGATCTCGCTTATCTCGGCGGCGCCGATTTCCAGAAATTCTGGGACGTCGACGGCCTGCGTGTCGATGAAGCGGTCAAGGCGATCGGCCGCGTGTAGCGAAAGGCAAAGGACATGACACTGCGCGCCGATCACGTCGCGGGCGCCTTCTTCATCGCGTTCGGCCTGCTGGTCATAGCGGTCAGCGGCAGCCTGCCGTTCGGCAATCTCGCCTCGCCCGGCTCCGGCTTCATGCCGGTGATCCTGTCGGTGCTGCTGATCCTGTTCGGCGGCACGCTGATGGTGCGCGCCGGCGAGAGCCGGCCGTTCGCGACCCTGACCTGGTCCGACGCCAAGCATGCGGCGATGGTCGTCCTCATCACCATGCTGGCGATCGCCGCCTTCGAGCCGCTCGGCTTCATCACCGCGAACGTGGCGATGATGTTCGCGCTGCTGGTCGTCATCGAACGGCGGCGGCTCGCACCGGCCGCAATATACAGCGTCGGCGTCGTCGTCTTCACCTTCGTGTTGTTCGTCTACGTCCTGAAGACGCCGCTCGAGACCGGCCCCCTCGGTTTTTAGGAAGCTCCCGTGGAAACCACGCTGCACAGCCTTTACCTGGGCTTCTCGGTCGCGCTCGAGCCGCATAACGCCTGGTACGCGTTCCTCGGCTGCGTCGTCGGCACTTTGGTGGGCGTGCTGCCGGGCATCGGCCCGCTCGCCGGCATCTCGATCCTGCTGCCGGTGACGTTCGGGCTGAACGCCACGCAGGCGATCATCATGCTGGCCGGCATCTATTACGGCTCGCAATATGGCGGCTCGACCACCTCGATCCTGATGCGCATTCCGGGCGAAGCCTCGTCGGTGATGACCTGCATCGACGGCTACGCCATGGCGCAGAAGGGCCGTGCCGGCGCCGCGTTGTGCATCGCGGCCGTCGGCTCGTGGATCGGCGGCACGTTCGGCGTGCTGGTGCTGACGGTCGTCGCGCCGCCGCTCGCGACCCTGGCGGTGAAGTTCGGCCCGCCCGAATACACCGCTCTGCTCGTGCTCGGCCTGATCTTCCTCGCCTACATGTCCTCGACGTCGCTGATCCGCACGCTGCTGATGGCCTCGCTCGGCCTGATGCTCGGCATGATCGGCATCGACAACATGACCGGCGACTTCCGCTACAGCTTCAATCTCGCCGAGCTCGGCGACGGCATCGGCATCGTGCCTGTCGCGGTCGGCCTGTTCGGCCTCGGCGAAATCCTGTCGACGCCGAGCGCGGACGCGGTCAAGAACGTCATCGCGCCGAAACTGCGCGAGCTGCTGCCGACCCGCAAGGAATGGCGCGAGGCAGTGATGCCGATCTCGCGCGCCACGGTGCTCGGCTTCATCATCGGCATCATCCCCGGCTCGGCGCACATCATTTCGAGCTTCCTCTCCTACGCGCTGGAGCGGCGGCTCTCGAAGCATCCCGAGCAGTTCGGCAAGGGCGCGGTCGCCGGCGTCGCCGGGCCGGAAACGGCGAACAACGCCGCCTCGACCGGCGCCTTCGTGCCGCTCCTGGCGCTCGGCATTCCGACGTCGCCGATCACCGCGGTGCTGATCGGCGCGCTGATGATCCACGGCGTTTCGGTCGGGCCAACTTTGGTCAACGATCACCCCGACGTGTTCTGGGGCTTCGTCGCCTCGATGTATGTCGGCAATCTCATGCTGCTGGCGCTGAACCTGCCGCTGGTCAGCCTGTTCGTGACCGTGCTGCGGATTCCCTACGCGTATCTCTATCCGATGATCATCATGTTCTGCATCATCGGCGTCTACGAGACCAACAACTCGGTCGTCGACGTCTGGATCATGCTGATCATGGGCGTGCTCGGCTATGCGTTGCGCAAATTCGAGTTCGATCCGGCGCCGCTGGTGCTCGGGCTCGTCATCGCGCCGATCCTGGAGCAGAGCCTCAGGCAATCGCTGATCATGTCGAACGGCGACTACCTGATCTTCCTGTCGCGGCCGATCTCGCTCGGCCTGTTCGCGGTGAGCGCCGGATTGCTGACGCTCGCCGCGATCTCGTTCGCCACCAAGCGCCGCGACTGGCGCGCGACGTTGGCCGAAGCGGAGGCCGGCGAGGTCGAAACCTGAGCCGGCCTCGCGCCGCTTACCGCCGCCACGGCAGCAGGTTGATCGGGAAATCGGCGCCGGAGCGGTCGCGGTGCGGCCGCGGCGTCACCTCCGGGCGCGGGCTGTCGCCGGCATCGACCGCGCGGCGGTAGAGGTGCCAGGTGGCGTGGCCGAGCACCGGCAGCACGATTGTCAGGCCGAGGAAGGCCGGGATCGAGCCGACGACCAGCAGCGCGGCGACGATCAGTCCCCACACCGCCATCGTGACCGGGTTCCGCACCACCGCCTCGATCGACGTCTTCAGCGCCACCGCCGCGCCGACGTCGCGGTCGACCAGCATCGGGAACGACATGACGCCGATGGTCAGCACGATGGCGGCGAAGACGAGCCCGACGAGATTGCCGACGACGATCAGGTTCCAGCCGGCGCGCGTGGTCAGCACGTCGTGCGCGAAGGCGCCAAACGAGGCCGGCGGCGCATAGCCGAAATCGGCGACGTAGATGGCGTTCGCCACCGCGAGCCAGACGCCGAGGATCACGAGAAAGAGAATGCCGAGCGCGCTGATCGCGCCGATCGACGACGACTGCACGATGTCGAAGGCGTGTGTCGCCGACACGTCGAGCCCGGCCTCGCGGCGGCGGCTCATCTCGTAGAGGCCGAGCGCGGCGAACGGGCCGACCAGCGCGAAGCCGCTCGCCAGCGGATAGATCAGCGGCAGCACCGCATAGCCGAAAGCGAGCCGCGCCATCACCAGGCCGATGACAGGATAGACGAGGCAGAGGAAGATCGCGTGCGTCGGCATCGCCAGGAAATCGTCGAGGCCGCGCCGCAACGCGTCCTTCAGATCGGCAATGCCGATGCGGCGGATGGTGATGCGCTGACGCTCGGCATGCGCGCCGACGAGGACGTTCGAATACGCCATGGCGATCTCTCCCTGAGTTCATGCCCAGGTGGCCGTGGCGCTCTGACGCGCGGAGTCGTGGGTCGTCTTCGCCGGCTCCGGATCATGCCCACGAGCCACGAAAACCGAAGTCTATCACGGCGCCCCCGCGCCGCCGTTCACGATTGCGCGCGTTGGAACCCGCGGGCGGCGCGGAATCAGGCCCAGAGGCGCTCGCTTTCGAGCCCCTTGTAGAGATCGGCGACGTATTCGCCGTATCCGTTGAAGATCAGCGTCGGCCGCCGCTCGCCGGTGCCGATCACCTCCTCGCTCGCCTGGCTCCAGCGCGGATGTGGCACCGCCGGATTGACGTTGGCCCAGAAGCCGTATTCGGAGGACTGCAACGCCTCCCACAAGCCGACCGGCCGCTTCTCCACGAACGAGAAGCGCACGATCGACTTGATCGACTTGAAGCCGTACTTCCACGGCACCGCGAGCCGCAACGGCGCGCCCTGCACCTTGGCCAGCGGATGGCCGTAGGCGCCGGTGGCGATGAACGCCAGGTCGTTGCCCGCCTCGGCCATCGTCAGGCCTTCGATGTACGGCCACGGATACCAGTTCATGCGCTGGCCGGGCGCCATCTTCGGATCGAGGAAGGTTTCCATCCGCAGGTATTTGGCCGAGCCGAGCGGGCGCGCGAAGTCGACGAGCTTCTTCAGCGGGAAGCCGGTCCACGCGATCGCCATGCTCCACGCCTCGACGCAGCGATGGCGGTAGGTGCGCTCCTCGAGCGTCATCTTCTTCATCAGCTCGTCGATGCCGATCTCGACCGGCTTCTCGACCATGCCGTCGATCTTTACCGTCCACGGCCTGATCCGGAGCTGCTGCGAATTGGCAAAGACGTCCTTCGACGTGCCGTATTCGTAGAAATTGTTGTAGTGCTCGTTGATCTTCTCGTCGGTCACCGGCCGGTCGAGCGCGTAGGTCTCGTTGCGCTTGGCCGGGTAGAGGCCGGCGCTCGGGTCCGGGATCTTGTCGAGATCGCTGACGCGCTGCGCCATCGCCGCGCCGGGAACCGCCGCCAGCGCGCTGGCGCCGCCAATCAGAAGTGCGCGGCGATTGAACACCAGGTGCTCCGGCGTCGCCACGCGCTCCGGCAGATCCCACGGGCGTCGGCTGTTCGGCATCGCCAAGTCTCCTCCCTCATGGCCCCGCGCCGAGACCTACGGCCCCGGTACGACCCTGGCAAATCACGCTTGCGCGAGAGGGACCGCGGTTTCGGCGGGGAGGTGGCGGCCGCGTCCTAGGCGGCGGAGCGCAGCCCCAGGCGCTTGCGCATCTTGGCGATCAGCTCGCCCTTCGGCATCGGCTTGGCGAACAGGTAGCCCTGGCCGATATTGACGCCGATGCCTTGCAGCTTGTGGCTCTCGTGCACGGTCTCGATGCCCTCGGCCACGGTCGTGAGCTCCATGCGCTTGGCCAGCTCGACGATCGTCTCGCACAAGCCGGCATTGAGCGGATCGCTGTCGCAGTTCATGACGTAGCTGCGGTCGATCTTCAGCTCGCTGAACGGCAATTGCCGCAGCCTCGCGAGCGAGGAATAGCCTGCGCCGAAATCGTCGAGCGCAAGCGTGCAATTAAGCTCGCGCAGCGCCGCGGCGACGTCATTGGCAAGGTCGAGATCGTGGATGATCTGGTCCTCGGTCACCTCCAGCACCATGCCGGGCCAGTGCGGCGCCTTCGGCCGCGCCTCGCGCAGCATCTGCGGGATCGGCAGATTGACGAAGGCCGACACCGGCACATTGACGGCGAGCTTCATCGGCACGCCGTATTCGTTGAAGATCTCCCAATCGCCGAGCGCGGTGAGGATCACCTGCTCGGTCAATTTGAGCAGGTCGTCTTCGCCGGCCCCGGGCAGGAAGAAGAAGGGCGGCACGACGCCGCGCGAGGGATGGCGGGCGCGCACCAAGGCCTCGGCGCCGACCAGGCGCATCGTGCGCAGCTCGATCTTCGGCTGATACCAGAGCTCGAACCAGTTGCGCTTCAGCACTTCGAAAAGCGGGATCTTCGCCTTCGGATCGGCGTAGGGATCCGGGCGCGGGCTGAAGAGATTGCGGATTCCGTCGAGCATCGGCGTTGGCGACCGGGCAAGGACCCTTTCGTGGCGTGCCGATTAAAGCGGCAGAGGTATGAAGCGCGGTTAATGCCGCGCGGCGGCGCGGCAATAGCCTTTTCAAATCATTACCGGGTCGTCGCGAATTGCAATTAAGGCGCGGCGGCGGCCTATTCCGCCGCCCGCCGCGCCGCGATGATCTGGTCGGCCGTGCGCCCGGTCAGTTCGGCCATGTGGTCGAACTTGAACCGGAACGAGCCGACGCCGGCGGTCGCCGAGCGCACCTCGATGATGAGATCGCCGATCTCGGACTCCGGCATCTGCGCCCGCACCGTGTCCCAGCCGGACCAGCCCTCGCGCGTGTCGAAGCCGAGGATCTGACCGCGGCGGCCGGACAGGATGGCGTTGATCTTGGCGGTCGCCTCGGACGGGCAGACGATCTCGACCTCGTGGATCGGCTCGAGCAGCACCGGCTGGCACTGCGGCAGTCCCTCGGTCATGGCGATGCGGCCGGCGGTGCGGAACGCCTGATCGGAGGAGTCGACGGTATGGTACGAGCCGTCGACCAGCGCGACGTGCAGGTCGACCACCGGGAAGCCGAGCGGGCCGTGCTTGAGCCCGTCGAGCACGCCCTCCTCCACCGCCGGGATGTAGTTGCGCGGCACGACGCCGCCGGTGATGCGGTCCTCGAACTCGAAGCCCGAGCCGCGCGGCATCGGCTTGATCTCGACCACCGCGTCACCGAACTGGCCGTGTCCGCCGGACTGCTTCTTGTGACGGCCGCGGATCGAGATCGGCTTGCGGATGGTCTCGCGGTAGCCGACGGTCGGCGGCCGCGACACGACCGGCACAGCGTAGCGATCGGCGAGCCGCTCGGTGGCGACTCGCAAATGCATCTCGCCCTGGCCCCAGATCACCACGTCGTGGCTCTCGGCATTGTGCACGACGACGAGGGAGGGGTCCTCCTCGGTGAGCTTGGTGAAGGAGACGCCGAGCTTGACGTCGTCCTTTCGCTCGCGCGCCTGCACCGCGATCGCCAGCACCGGCGGCGACGGCTGCACGTCGGCGAGCGCCGGCAGCGCCTGCTTGCCGGATGACAAAGTCGCGCCGGTCCTGGCGCCGTCGAGCTTGCCGAGCGCGACGGTGTCGCCGGCCGAGGCGGCGCCGCGCTTCTCGAACTGCTGGCCCATGGCCTTGAACACGCCGGACACGCGCCCGGCTTCGCTCTCCGGCGTCGACAGCGTCGTGCCGTCGCCGATCTGCCCAGCGAGCACGCGCGCGACCGACATCTTGCCGCCGTGCGTGGTGTGGAACGTCTTGATCACGAGCGCGGCCGCCTCGCCGCCCGCCTTCAGCCCGAGCCGCTGCGCGGTCTCCGTGACGCCCGGCGCCTCGTGGCGCAAGGCCTTCAACAGGCGCAGCACGCCGTTCGAGCGCGTGGCGCAACCGAGCAGCACCGGGCAGACGATGCGGTCGCGCAGTTCCTTGGCGAGATCGTCGAACACCTTGTCGCGCGGCGGCTGGATGTCCTCGAGCAACTGCTCCATCAGCGCGTCGTCGTGGTCGGCGAGCGTCTCCAGCATCGTGAAGCGCGCTTCCTTCTCGCGCGAGAGATCCTCGCCGGCGAGGTCGATGATTTCCGAGGCCGCGTATTCCTTGTAGACGAAGGCGCGTTCCAGCGCGAGATCGACGAAGCCGGCGATGAGGTCGCCCTTCCAGATCGGAATCTGGCGCAACAGGAGCGGCACGCGCGACGCCGGCTGCAAGAGCTTGATCGTCTCGCGAACGCGCTTGTCGGCTTTGTCGATCTTGTTAAGGAACAGGAAGCGGGGAATGTTCTGGTCTTCGAGCTCGCGCAGGATCAATTGAAGCTGCGGCACCTTCTTCTCGTCGGCCTCGCAGACCACGACCGCGGCGTCGACGGCTGGCAGCACCGTGCGCATGTCGTGGATGAATTCGATCGAGCCGGGGCAGTCGACGAAGGTATAGCTGTCGCCCATGAAATTGCAGGTGGCGAAGCTCGCCTCGACGCTCATCTTGTGATGGCGCGCTTCCTTGCTGGCATCGCCGAGGGATGTGCCGGCATCGACGGAGCCCTGGCGCTGGATGGTGCCGGTGCGCGCGAGTATGGCTTCGAGGAGTGTGGTCTTGCCGCTCTGGAACGGGCCCACCAGCGCGATGCACCGTGGACCCAATTTACTCGTCACGTTGGGAGTCGTGCCGTTTTGTCCCATGCGATCCTCCCTGCCGGCCGGGAGGTCGGACCAAGTTTCCCGGCCCTGAGGCAACATCGTCTCAGGACCGTGCGGCACTGGCAAGGGGCGCTTTTGTGACCGATGGCCGCGTGCGCGCGCGGTATTCTGTGCGCGACATTTCCCAAGGCCGGGGAACGCCTTGCGGCGCGATTACGGGCCGTTGCCGAGGCTCGTGTCGACGATGTCCTTGGCGTTGACGCCGCCCTCGATCAGCTTCTGCGCCTTGAACCAGGCGACCTGGTGCTCGATGTCGGCGACGTCGAGCTTCGCCTCCCGGTCCATCGGATAGGCGCCGGTCTCCACGGTCGCCGCGGCGCGGCCGATCGGCCGGCCGGGGTAGACGTAGCGCGCGATCACCGTCGCAACCTCTCGCGTCGCGACGTTCGAGATGCGCTTGCCGTAGCGGTCGAGTTGCACCATCGCCGAATAGTCGGTGGCGCCGTGACGATAGGCGCGCACGAACTTGTCGGCGACGGCGTGGCGCGCCGCCAGCACCTTGCTCGAGACGAACAGCGCGCCGAGTTCCTGCGGATCGCCGACTTCGGAATACCATCCGACCAGCCGCGCCTGGCTCGCCACCATCAGCTCGCGCGCATAGTTCGCCGGCAGGATGGCCGCTTCCGCCTTGCCCTCGACGACCGCCAGCGCCGCCGCGTCGACCGTCTGCATCGGCTTGATGACGATGTCGCCGAAGTTGAAGTTCTTGACCTTGGCGATCTGGGCCAATTGATAGTGGAACGGCGAGCCGAGAAACGTGATCGCGACCGACTTGCCCGACAAGTTCTCCATCTTGCGCAGCCCGTTGGCCCAGGCGGCGTTGGAGGCGACGACCTCGTTGCCCTCGAAGCCCTTGCGCTCCTGCACCTGCGACGCGACGAATTTGAGAAAGCCCTGCCCCGCATAGTTGAAGGCGTCGGTGGTGAAGGCGGCGAGCCCGAAGTCGGTGGCGCCGGAGGCGACCGCCTGGGCCACCTCCTTGTCGGACTTGTAGGCGGTCATCTCGACGTCGAGGCCTTCGGCCTTGAAGTAGCCGCGCGCGACCGCGATGAACAAGGCGCCGTTGTCGGAGAGCCTTTGCGTGCCGACGGTGACGCGCTCCTGCGCCGCCGCCGGCGACATGAGACCGAGAGCAAACGTGAGGAGGACGAGCGCGCGCAGGAACATGCGCGCGAGATTAGCGTGATTCGTGGGGAGCCGGCCCGCCGTCCCGGGCGCGGCAAATTCTACTTGAGATTGCCGCAGAAGCGCTGGATGCGGCGGCAGGCTTCCTCGAGGTCCTCGGTCTTTGCCGCATAGGAGATGCGGAATGCCGGGCCGAGGCCGAAGGCGGAACCGTGCACGACCGCGACGCCCTCGGCGTCGAGAAGCTCGCTGACGAAATCCTCGTCGCTCGCCAGCGTCTTGCCGGCCGGAGTCGTCCTGCCCATGGTGCCGGCGCAGGACGGATAGACGTAGAAGGCGCCCTCAGGCATCGGGCACTTGATGCCGTTGGCCTGGTTGAGCATCGACACGACGAGATCGCGCCGCTCCTGGAAGATCTTGTTGTGCTTGGCGATGAAGTCCTGCGGGCCATTGAGCGCTTCGACCGCGGCCCACTGCGACACCGCCGCCGGGTTGGTGGTCGACTGCGACTGGATCATCGCCATCGCCTTGATCAGCGGCTCCGGCCCGCCGGCATAGCCGATGCGCCAGCCGGTCATGCAATAGGCCTTCGACACGCCGTTGATGGTGAGCGTGCGGGCATAGAGCTCCGGCTCGACCTGCGCCGGCGTGGTGAACTCGAAGGCGTCGTAGACGAGGTGCTCGTACATGTCGTCGGTCATGACGTGGACGTGCGGGTGCTTCACGAGCACGTCGGCCAGCGCGCGCAGCTCGGCGCGCGTGTAGGCCGCGCCCGTCGGGTTCGACGGCGAGTTCAAGAGGAACCACTTGGTCTTCGGCGTGATGGCGCGGGCCAGCGCCTCGGGCGTGATCTTGAAGCCCTTGTCCATGCCGGAGACGACCTCGACCGGCTTGCCGCCGGCGAGCAGCACCATGTCCGGGTAGCTGACCCAGTACGGCGCCGGGATGATGACCTCGTCGCCGGGGTTCAGGGTCGCCATGAAGGCGTTGTAGAGCACCTGC
>Ga0310811_10011685_pt1 | contig 11398 bp, 15 predicted proteins | sample YCmetagenome_FD_207642 | JGI IMG/M metagenome (GOLD analysis project Ga0310811, IMG submission 207642) | Soil microbial communities from experimental microcosm in Duke University, North Carolina, United States - YC | ecosystem: Engineered > Artificial ecosystem > Soil microcosm > Unclassified ... | reverse complement strand
TATCTCGGGCGTGGCTATAGCGTTCGGTTCATCCGAGTTGCCACCGATCACGTACAGATGCGCTTCCTCTTTCAGCACGCGGTTGCAGATGCCAATACCGCGCACGACGTTGTCGATGCCCTTACGGGGCACCATGCGCCCGAGCTGCAACACGATGAAGCGGTCCTGCGGCCAGCCGAGCTGCTCGCGGGCCTCGATCCTGTCCATCGGCTCGAACTCGGCGCTATCAAAGCCGCACGGCACGAGATCTATACGTTGCGGATCCGCCTGATACAGCGATACGAGGTCGACTTTGTCCTGCGGACATTCGGCGATGATCGCGTCCGACTCCCGCACGAGCGCGTCTTCGATATCAAAGCGCTCATCCGGGAAACCGTCACGGGCGCCCTGATGCATCCGCCGCACGCGGCCCAGCGCATGAAATGTCGTGACGAGCGGCATGCCCAGCGCGTTTTTGAGCCGCATGCCGACGAGTCCTGACATGAAGAAATTCGCATGCACGACCTGGTAGGGCGTGGCTTCCTTCCTGAAGAAATCGATCATGAACTGCGCAAATTCTTCCATGTAAGGTAGCAGCTGCTCCTTGGGCAACTGAATGGGCGGCCCGGCTGGGACATTTACCACCCGTATGCCCTCATGGCGTGATATGGGCGGCAGCAGCGAGCGGTCGCGTCGCGTAAAGACATCAACGTCGTGACCGCTTTTAGCTAGTTGCTTCGCGACGTTCGCCACATAAATATTCTGCCCGCCGCTGTCGACACCACCCGCCAATGCGAGAGGCGAGGCGTGTTCACTAACAAGCGCGATTTTCACAGTTAGCCCTCGCGTTTTAGTTCCGGGTCGGCTCAGGGCGCGGTCTCGCCGCGAGACCTCGGAGTTGCAAGGGCATGAGCATTCGTTGTGCCGCTCGGCTGGTCTTCCGCAGGAACGTTGGTTCGTTGCGCGACGAACGAAATTTCGTTGGACAGGTGGCGAGCAACGCGGCTGATTTTCAGACGGAGTCAGAGGAGCGCGCAGATCTATGCATGCAGTTACTGGCGGCCGTGGCGACGATCGTGGTCTTGCACGCTCCTGCGGAGGTTCTGCACGTGTGCGCCAATCGCGCGGCGGTGCGCAAGCGCCCATGGCAGAGCGCGGAGCATATCGGCCGCGTCGTGCCTGAGGGTGCCTTCGCGACGCATCACGACAAATGCATCGGAGGTGGCGCGCAGCGCTTCGCGTAGTGGAAGACGAAGCCACGCGACCCATGCGGCGTTACGGGCGAGCAGTCGTCTGCGCAAAGCGCTGTCACGCACCGGTGACGGATGGTGATGAAGAATCAGCTCGTGCGCGTAGACAAGTGCACGCCCGGTCGCCAGGATGTCCAGCGCGACAAGCGATTCCTCTCCGCCGATGAAGAGGCGCGGCTCATAGCCACCCACTTCACGGAAAATGCTCGTACGAAAAACGCTCGCTCCTGCCAGAAAACCAATGAGTGCTGGTCCCGGCAAGCCACGCGCCCTGAGCGGGCTGTCGCGCATGCGTTCGCAGGTCTGGTCGGCTTCGTCGCTGTTACCGACGACGACGCGTGCATTGAGCATGGCCACCTCTGGCGCCGCATCGAGAATCTCAACGGCGCGCGAGAGCGCGCCTGCATGCCACCACATGTCATCGTCACAGAAAGCGACATACTCGGTCTCGACGCGCGCGACGCCAAGATTGCGGCCGGCCGCCCCCATGTTCGACGGCGCGACAACCAGATCCACGAAGGGGAATGCTTCGGCAATGCGCATAGCTGTCGCATCTGACGATGCATTGTCGACCACCACGATACGGGCGCGATCGGGCAGGGCGACAAGCCTTGCGAGCGTGTTCAGTACCTCGTCGGCGCGATTGTGGGTGAGCACGACGATCGAAAGGCGCGCATTGTCTATAGGCACGGCGCGCTCCGAGAGCGACGCGGCATCCGGTGCATTCAGGCGCTGCTGAAAAGGGTTCATCTGCTTTATTTCCTCCATCCCGATTGCCCGATGCCGGGATTGCTTCGTTCGCATCCTTAATGACTTGAAGCAGATCGGACGACCTTGAAAGCACGCATGCATCGCGACGAGCCGTGCCGGCTTACGCCCGGCCACTGATCCTCACCTCACACTGAGATGGCGTCTCTGGCTTCGGCGCGTTGCGCGCGATCACATAACCAATGTCGCGTATCAGCCGCCGACATCGCCGCCGCGACTCCTCAGCTTCATTAGCAAAGCGCTGTAACCGCAAGGCGCAGGCCCGCCGCCGTCCGGCTATATGGCGCGTCGTGGTCGATGCTGCACACGGCCGGATGACTGAGCGGGTGCGCCAGCGCGTCGATAGCTCGTCGGCTGCCTCTACAGTTGCCAGGCCAGTTGTATTCGGCATTCTGAGGAACCGGCAACTAATCCCTTTTCCGCACTTCTCAGACCGTGCTGCTGAAGAGGCGCAGAACTTGCGCAGCACGCTTGCGGCCCTGCGCTATATAGCATGAGGCGACGCCATACCGGCGCTCAAACGCAAATACGAGGCGACTGGCGAGCGGCCTTCAACCGGGCTACTCCCCAGCCCACTTGCGAACACCGCGCACATTGACATTGAGGAGCAGGCAAATGGAAACGACAAAGACCGAAGGGCGGATTCGCGAAGCCGTCGGCGGGGTACAGGAAACCATCGGCAATCTGGCCAGTGATGCGGGTATGCAGGTGTCGGGCAAGGCGCATGAACTGCGCGGCAAGGCGCAGCAACTGTGTGCTGACGCCACGGCGGTGGCGCGCGAATCAATCATTGAGAAGCCGCTGGCGACACTTGCAGTAACTGCCGCAGCGGCCTTCGCGCTGGGCATGCTGTGGTCGTGGAACCGCGCCGACGAGGCGGACGGCCGCGTACCGCGCCGCCGCTAGCTGGTGCAATCCACGATTTTGGACCGATGTGTGACGGAGCATCGCGATGTCGATTAGCTCGAAGGTGACGCAATGGGGCAATGTAAGCCGCTTTTGTGTTGATCGCTTCGGTGACTACAGCGAGCTGCTCGCAATCGAGCTGGCACGGACGCGCACGCGGCTGGTGCGCGAACTGATCGCGCTGGTCGCGCTCGCGGTGGCCGGGCTTTTCACGCTGTCGTTCGTGTGTGTCGCAATCATCGCGACCTTCTGGGCAACGCGGTATTTTGTCCATGTCGCATGGGCTGTCGCGGGCAGCTGGCTCGCGCTCTCGATCTTGGCGCTATTGGCCTTCTACCGGCAGCGGCCCGTCCGCTCGTTTGAGGTTCTGCAGCAAGAACTTCGCAACGATCTCGCCACCGTCAAAGAGGCGCTCAAGTGACTCGCTACGCGACTGTGAAGATGCGTGGTACGCGTCTGTTCGATAGAGGGCACGTCTTGCTCAGTCGCGTATTCTACGTAGAGTGCCGATAACCTACCGTTAAACCATAAATGGCGCCTCGTTGTATTAGCAGTGTGCAAGCGATGAAAATATGCGCTTGCCAGGGTCCGGGCGTTAACCTGAATTTTTGAACTGAAGACATTTTCCGCTATACCTGGATGCAGACACTACTCGCGATGCCGCACGCGAAAAACCGAACCAAGCCACAGCCGCCGCATGCCGCTCGTGACCGATCCTTACAACGAGACGATGGATGAGACGCTCGCGTGTCGGCGCACGCGACGCGCGATGTCCGCGGCTGGAACGTCATTAACGCCAATGCGAAGGATGGACGAGCGCGTTTTGCCACAAACGGGGAGTGCCGTCGCAACTCGGCCATGAGTATTGCGATGCCCCCGTATTCCATGCGCCGAATGAAACACGTGTCGGTCAGTTGTTCCGCAACGGTGCTTACGGTCAGGCCACCGCCTCGCCAACCCAACGCAATGACGAACCCTTAGGTAGATGCGGCTAGCTATGGACCGATGCCATCTCACGCTAGAGCGGACGGTGGTTGGAACCACGGGCCGACCGGCAGCGCCTTCGGCATGGCGATTGCGCACGAAATGCCCGCGGCAGTTCCCGTTCCTGGTCACGGCCGATCGTCGTATTACGAGGAGACAAACATGCAATCCGATACGAAACGAATTTTGTTTTCATTGCTGGCTTTTATCATGTCAAGCGCGGTTTATGCCCAAGGAGGGGGTGCGGGCGGTACCGGGGCGGCAGGCGGCGGTCACGAAGAGACCCGCACGGGAACACCGACGACGGGCGGCGGGGCTGGTGCTTCCGGTACGGGTGCCACTGAGAAGTCCGGCGGGACGTCGCAGAAACAGCAGAAGGGCGGCGCAGGTTCTGCTGCACCTGATTCCGGCGCAACAAAAAAACGTATTGATGGCATCACGCTGGGCGTGACAGCAGTCGACGGCGCGCCGGAGGCGTCGGGAGGAAAAGTTGATATGCGCGTGACAGTGTAACGGTTCGATGCGGGTGGCCGCCGCTGGACGACCGGTGCGGTGTGGCTGACCACAGCCACAGGTGTGGCCGAAAGCGCTTAGCGGCAAGGCAAGCGCTTTTGGTGGGGGCGGGCCGCATCGCGACTGCAAGCGTACAGCGTCAACTCTGTTTCACAGGCGCAATCAGGCATGCCTAAGCTTGCATGGCGGCTTGGGCATTGGCTCGTCGTCTACAAATGCTGTACCGCAACGGACGGCGAAAGCGAACGCCGATTGTCGGTTCGCAAAGCAGCCAAGATCGCCCAGCGAAGTGGCTTCGCCATCTTCCTCGAGGATAGACTCGGGCGATGAAGGCGTGTCCTGTCTTCGTAACTGACGGTTTAATTGCAACACCATTGTGATAAAGCAGCACGTCTGCTCAGATACGCGTAGGTATGCTTAACGTGGGCGCGATGCCGACGCGCATGCGCTGCACGTAGCACGTGATGCGCGCGCCTCGCCAATTGTGAGTGGGCGCCGGTGGCTGGTCGGTGCGGTATTTCCGCGACTCCTCATCGGAGACGGGCTTCTCTTTATAGCAGACGACGGGCATATGGGGCCTCCGCTCCAATATCGACGGACAATTCCCAAAGCCGCCTCTTTGGGACGTTTGCATCATCGACTTCGGTGCGCGCGCTCTGTGTGGGCACTTGCGGATACGTGTCGAGGAACGTTGCCACGTGGCGTAACTGGCGCAGTCCGAGCCGAGCGCGTGGTTGCGCCCGGTCGTGCCGAGACTTGGCGCCGCGTTGATCGTGCACAGAAGTCGTCGTCGATGTTCTTTCCGCCACCGCATTGATCAGAGCCGCCGCCGGTCTTCGTGGCATTTCCGCGCGCGCGTTTAAGCTCTGCGCCCGCATGGTACTGATGTTGCTCATCCTGACGCATCCGCAGCCGAAGTTCAGCGAGGTGCGAGACATGATCACCGCTAGGCCGTGCCAGGTAATCTGCGTAGTCGCAGGCGTGCCCCTGCTTGTATATTTTTACCCCGCGAGTGGCAAGTTGTGTCTGGTTAGTGCGACGGGCCGGCCGTTATGCGAAGGGCGATGGGACGATAGCTGGAGATCGCTGTTGAAGACGCTTCGCAGGTTGGGCTACGAACATCGGCTCCCCGGCGCGGCGCCCGCTCGCAGAGGTCGGCGCAAGGCCTTCATGCCATCGCCGCGCTTTCACGGCGCATAAACCCTCGGGTTGTGGCGGAGGCGTCGCAATATCGCTGCCAGAAGTGCCGCAACCGCGCCTGGCGCTCGCCAAACCATGCGCAACTGCCGAGAATGGGGGCGACGGGGTTGGGCGGGCCGTCGATAACGGCGCCCTTGAGGCGACGGTGCATATCCCGGCCGCCACCTGTGTGACGCGTCCTTGCCGATCCTCAAGCGGTCCTGACCGGTCTTGCCCTTAAGCGCACTTTTTTCGTCGATGTGTGCGGTAGCGCAAAAATGCCGTTGGAAACACCAAGGTCAATAAGTACAGTTGAACGGCTCGCTTTCCAGGCCAGGATGCGAGTCCTTCGGACGGTCCCGCTACTTCCCGGTACGCGGGGCCTTTTTGTGCAGTCCGCGAATATGCAATTTACTCGAAGGCGCGGCGTATTGCGTGTCGGGGCTGCGCTTTGCCAGCGATCACGGAGTGCATACGCCGAATCGAGCACGCAAAAACCAACGTGAACGTGTTCGCGCGCCACATGAGTCGGACGCCGGGCGCGGGCTAGCGAAGAATCTGCGCAGGGGTTCCTGTCGCAAGGGAAGCGAACTGCAGGTCGTCGCCGGCGCCCGAGCATTTGGTGCGGAACGCATCAAAACGGCATTCGGCTTGCTCTGAACCCGTGGACGCACGGGCGTATGTGACCTGGCCTATAAAGCGATCCTGAAGCGCGAACAATGGGAACTCGCTGCCTACACTTATCACATGAGCAGATCATGAAATGCCGCTACCTGACCGTCTTTGAAGTGGTAATTGCAATGCTGTTCAACGGCTGTCAGACGACGCCCGACCCTTCGACCGCGCAGCTGAAAGACGCGGGCAAGTCGCCAGCGTATATCGAAGGTTACGACGACGGTTGCAAGAGCGGATATTTCGTCGCCGGCGCTTCCGGATACAAGCTGGCGAAAGACATCACCCGCTTCAATTACGATACGCAATATGTTGCCGGCTGGAACGATGGCTACATAGCATGCAAGGCTAGGTATCAAGGTTCGAACAGGTGACGTGCCCGGAGCAAAACACAGAGCCAAAAATGCGGACTTTAAGTTACCGTGTTTGTAATCGCTATCCCTCCAGCGGGAGGCCATATCTGCTGGCAGTTTGAGACTTGCGCGAGAGACACGCGGTCTAGATAGCCTAAAGATGGTTACGGCTCAGACGGTCTCCAACGTCGTTATGGGTCGGTAACGACTATGTACTTCAAGATGCCCGTCAATGCTTTGGAACTCATATTAGCTGTCCGGATTCGTCACGGCGCGGCCGTTGGCTATTACAAATGCGTCATTGGCGTGCAGCGCGATGCATTCATCCCCATGTGAGGAGGGCGAGCGTTTCCACGTTCCTGGAAATTCGGAGCGTATGAAATCACCGTTCCCGCCAACGGGCCGAGACTCGCGCCGTAGTGTGAGCGAGCGAGCGCCGGGGTACCCATTCTACGCAGGCCCCGCGGCCAGGACTGGAATGACTGAAATCCGGGCTTCATGTCCACGAAACAAGTTGCCACTTGTGAGCTGAATAGTCGCCTCGCGATCCAAGGCATAGAGCTTGCGCGTGACATCATCAGCCTCAGATTCACAGCGGCGTTCCTGGTTATGGAGGAATACAGAATGGATGCGTTATCGGTTACGCGAAAGGCGCTATCGGAGATATCACGGACATTCCGCGCGATTTCCGCTGCGTCGCTTGCTGTTTTTTCAGTTAGCGTCCTCGCGCAAGGTGTTGGGCGGGAAACACGAGCGGCGGCACGCCATCCGCGACGAACTCGCAGACCACGCCAGCCACCCCGGGCCAGATAGGGACACGGGGCGCCGCGCGGGGAAGCGCCGGCGCGGCGGATACACCGTCCGCCGGAACGGGAGCTGGTAGCGGGCGTTCCGGCTCGGCGCGCTTCGGAGCCAATAGCGCTAATTATGAACAGGGCACCCGTTCACAGAACGGCGGTCGGAGCTCCGGCGATCGGCAATAGCGTCCGCGATCACGGCCAGAAGCCGTGCCTGCGGTAAGACCCAACCAGGTCCCATGCGGCACGTAATTACGCCACAAGGGTAACGACGCATCGCCTCGCGCGTTTTGAGGCTGCTATGCCGTGAACTCACTGAGGATGATCTCATTGATCGTCGGCGATGCGGTAGCCGCCGCAGCGCATTTGGCGGCGCTTTCGCAGACCATCTGATTGTGTGCGCGCGCATTCCGCTACAGCAGACCGGTCGAGATCTCGGCGAAAGGGAGTGCAGAAGCGCTTGCCGCGGCTGGAACGCAGAAAGCATTCGCAACGTGGACAGGTTTCCCCGCGAAAGACACCGGGCTCCGGCCCGGAAGAAAAACAGCCCGTCATCAGACGGGCCTTGCGCGCCACTGCGGCGCAAACTCCAATGCCCCGACGGAGCTTCAACGGGCACTTGATAGGACGCTTTGTTCCGACCGCCGGCCCGTCCCTTCCAACCCGATCAGTCTCAGAGAAGGACTGTCATTGTTCGCGGCGTTGAGCTTGCGGCAAGCTCCGCCTACTGGTCGACGCCTCTGGCGAGTTCGCCCTTTGCGCCGCGGTTAGCATCGCAATGATTGAACCGATTATCTCGAGTGACTGGGCTCCTCATTTCGACGTCGTACGCACGTCACCGCGAGGCAAATTGCCCCTAATCCGGGAAGACCATCAGATTCGCGGTCCCGGTCCGTCGCCCCTCGCGAAGGAATGACGGGTTCCATTCGCGGTTATCCGTCCACCGCTTCAAAGCGGATCACCTGTTCCGCACGCGAGCCGTTCATCTGCTGTTGATACGTGGTGCCGCAGAACACGACCCGATATCCGCTCTTCGGGGCGACCGCCGGAAGATTGCCCATGGGTCGGCTGTCGATACCACCAAGACCTGATGCGGGTATTGGCACATTGTTTTCAAGCGTCGCATTAGAAGTGATGACATTGTCGTGCCATATGGAAAAGTTTTTACGTGCTTCCAGCGACTTTCCGTCCGTGTCGACGGTATTATCGGTCGCGGCCATATTCGCGTTGTCGGTTGAAACGATGCGGCTGCGCGCGATTTGAACGGGATCCGCCGAGTCGGAAGTGTACGACTCGATGTCGATCGGTGGCAAAGGGGAAGTCTTTTTGGCTGCATGACTTTCCGCGGAAGTTGCATGCTTTGTCCCGCCGAACTCGTTAGCGAGTGTTGATGTGTCAGGCGACGCCGTTCCCGCAGCAGGCGTTTTCGCCGGGCTTTTGGCTGCCATTTCGTTCTGCTGACTTTGCGTAGGATTGGCTTCAGCGTTTTGCATATGTGACTCCAAAAATGACCGTTCCGTTTCGGGGAGCCAGACCCTCCCTCCGGCCAGAACCTCGAGACGCATCCGGATGCGCATCTCACGTGCCCATATCAGTTCCGTCTCTTGAAGGGACTGATGCGCCGTTGCGTTATAGAAGGCTGCAGTCGCGTTAGCAGGCCGAGCCGGGTAGGCGCTGCGCGGGGCGGTCAACGCGGTTGCCTGCGGTCCGCCCCGGAGATATGGACGGTCTGAAAAGCCGGGGACCATACGGTGCCGCCATCAGGCCGACGTTAGGTAATGCTTAGTGTGTCGCGAGCTAATGCAAAAGCGAAGCAGACAGGTCTGACTTTGGCGCGCAGCTAGAGTGAAACCAGTTGGGGGTTCGGAGTGGTGACATCTTGCACACTTTTTCTGCACTATTTCAATTCCGCGGCGGTTTCGATGGCAGTAGTACGTAAGGGCAAACGCTCGACGAGCTGCGCATCGCGATCGCCGATCCGACGTTGAACCGACGAGGTGATTGCAATGAACACGCAGCGGTCTGGCCAACAGAGCGAAACGAGCAGACACTCCTTGCCCGTGTGCTGAACCGCCTGCCATAACAGCTGGCCGACCGCATTCAACGCGAGTACCGACCAGCCCTGTGAAATGAGCAGATGCCACTACACATCCAGTTGAGCGACAGCAAGGCGTCGCTGGCAAGGGCGCCAGGCGCGCCGATAAGCAGTGGACTCGGCCGCTCATTCCCGCCGGCCGCGGCGATCCTCGGCGCGTCGTGTCCGCGCTGGACGCGCCTGAAGCCTTGCCAGCATCGTCGCGTCTGTGGAAGCGCTCGGGCCAGGCAGCACTTCGCGATGAAAGGCAGGCACTGCCATGCGGGAATTACGTCGCCAGTAAGCGATGCATGCCATGATTCGCGTCCTTTCACGTCCATTGCTTCGCCGCGGTCATCAGGCGGGTTCGCACTCGTAATCCGGTGCAAGCACATCGATCAACGATGCGGCGATCATCGCGTCCGATTTGCGTGACGCCAGGCCGCGACGCCGATGCATAGACCGAAATGTGTCGCGGGACACTATGCGACGCGCGCTGCAATGCGTTGGCTGCTTGGATGGCCGGCGCGTAGTTACTGAGCAGCCTTTCGCGATGCCCGACCCTGTGCCAAGCTCTAGTCCGCGCCGTGGCTGGCGAAGCCCGCATGCGGCGCGAGTGTCCCACTCCAATTTCTGACGTTGCTCGTCTCGTCGGTCGATGCTACCAGTGGACATGAAAGGAATCCTTACAAATTCATACAAAGATAACGTAATTCGGCGAGCGGCAAACTGTCCAAGTCGTGGACAACTTGTGTTACCGAGCACTGCAATGAGATCGCGCGCTTCCCTTGCGTTTGTATCAGCTGTCACCGTCTCTGCACTGTACGGATGTGCGTATCCGGACGGCCAGGCCGGATATGGCTTCAGTGATGGCAGCGGTTATGCGCCATATGACGACTACTACTACGGGTACGGCTATGCGCCCGGCTACGGCTATGTGCCTCCGCAGTCAAACCTGTTTTTCGGCTTCGGCGGCTACTCGCGACCGTACTATCCGTATTGGCGGCACGGCCACCACGGGCATTGGAGTGGCGGTGGCAGGCATTGGGGTGGGGGCGGGCATTCACATGGCTCATCGCCGCCTACCGCCGGCGGTGGTGGCGGAGCGGCTGCTGCGCACGGGCCGGTCGGTGGCGGAAAGGCCCCCGCCGGCAGATCGGTCAATATTTCGCCCAACAACGGATCGCGGGCGACAAATCATTGAACGCAGGGTGTGCGCGTCTATGCTCCTCCGCCCAAGCTGACGAGGGCCGCGACATGATCGGAGGCCGGCGCGTCTGTCTCAGAACCCGCAACGCAGCACGCAAATGAGGTGGTCTAGCAGCAGACAAGTGGCGCCACCGCAGCCCGGACTTCATTGCACTCAGGCTGTATTGCAATTCAGCGATGGTCGGGGCGGCGATCTGCGGCGAGCACGTCGTGATGCCATGCAGTGTCCATCGCCCGGATCAGCTGCTTTTCGGTGTAGATGGTAATCAACGCGTTCCCCTTGCCGATGGGATCGCGGGAGCTGGGAGCCGGCCCGTGACGCCCGGGAAGGCCTTGAAAAGGGAAAGCTGGTTTTCCGCCTGCATGGGCAAAAGCTCGCCGGACTGCGGGAACTGGTCCGCATCGCGCGCCCTGACTCCCGTCAGGAAGAAGGGATCCTGTTCAAGAAGCGGGACCAGTGGGCAAAGCCGCTGGCTGGGTTCGACGTCATCAAGCCGTTTCCGGACAGCGTAGTCGAAAAGCCGTTAGGGTTACTGGAAGCGGACACACCCGGCACTTCAGAGCAAACCACGCTGGTGCCCGATCTTCCAGCGCAACGCGCACAGCGCTGCCGCCGCGCATCGAGCCACAACTGGCCACGCTCGCGTCGGTCCATTTGCCACGGTAGTGGAAGAGGCGCGCCAGAGTGCAACCAACCTGGGCCGCATGATCGTT
>Ga0310811_10011683_pt1 | contig 11399 bp, 4 predicted proteins | sample YCmetagenome_FD_207642 | JGI IMG/M metagenome (GOLD analysis project Ga0310811, IMG submission 207642) | Soil microbial communities from experimental microcosm in Duke University, North Carolina, United States - YC | ecosystem: Engineered > Artificial ecosystem > Soil microcosm > Unclassified ... | reverse complement strand
ACGCGATGCAGGCCGCGCGCGCCGACGGCGACGTGCGCACCGACGTCGGCACGTGGCGCGTGATGGCGTGCTATCGCCCGGGCGGGAAGGTCGCGGGCGACGTGTGGACGTGGAGCGAGCTCGGCGGCGGCGAGCTCTTGCTCGTCGTCGGCGACGTGATCGGTCGCGGCCTGTCCGCCGCGCTGATCGCCGCCGCGGTCTCCGGCGCGGTCGAGTCGGCCGCCGCGCTGCGCGGCGGCGCGCTCGATCCGAAAGACCTGCTCGAGCTCTTGCACGACACCGTCACCAGCGTCAGCGGTCCGGTGCCGACGCTCGGCGCCTTCGCGGCCGTGCTCTCGAACGGCCGCGTGCGGTTCGCCGCGGCGGGCCATCGCGGCGCGTATCGCGTGCGCGCAAATGGCGGCGCCGAGGCGGACGTCACGGCGCTGGTCGCGTCGGGTACGCCGCTCGGCGACAAGCGCCTGCACATCGGACGCGCCGAGACCGATCTCGCCGCCGGCGATCTGATCGTGATCGCGTCCGACGGCGTCGTCGACGTGACCGACAAGCAGGGCCAGCGATGGGGCGAGCGCCGGCTGGTGCGAGCCCTGCGCACGTGGGTGCCGAAGGCCGGCGACGGCGCCGCCGAGCAGCTGGTCTCGGCCGCGTCGGTGCACGCCGGCGACACCTCGCTCGACGACGACCTGGTCGTCCTCGCGGCCCGCGCACGCTAGCGCTGTGTCACGGCGCCACAGTCGTGGCGCCCGCGCGCATCGTGCACACGGTAACTTTCCGACGATCGAGGCCCCCGCGGTGGCCCGCCGTTTGAAATGCCCCTCGCCCGGACCATGGAAGCACATGATGATCCGGAAGCGCCGACGCGCGTCGTCGGCATCGGCGCATCGGCGGGAGGCCTCGAGTCGCTCGAGCAACTCTTCGCGGAGATTCCGCCCGACACCGGCATGGCGTTCATCGTCGTGCAGCACCTGTCGCCGGACTTCCGCAGCCTGATGGACGAGCTGATCGCGCGTCATAGCGACATGCCCGTGGTCCTGGCCGAGGACGGCATGCCGGTCGCGCGCAACCGCATCTACCTGATGCCGCCGCGCAAGGAGATGATCATCCGCGATCGGCGCCTGGTCCTCACCGACAAGGATCCGACCCAGGCGTTGTCGCTGCCGATCGATCAGTTCTTCCGCTCGCTCGCGCAGGACCAAGGTCCGCAGGCGGTCGCGATCGTGCTCTCGGGCAGCGGCAGCGACGGCTCGCGCGGCGTCGTCGACGTCAAGCGCGCCGGCGGGCTCGTGCTCGCCGAGAGCCTGTCGACCGCGAAGTTCGACGGCATGCCGCTGTCCGCGCAGGCGACCGGCGTCGTCGACGACAGCCGCTCGCCGCGCGATCTCGCGCGCGTGCTGCTCGGGCTCCCGCCGCTCGAGCAGGTCGACGATCACGAGCCGCTGTCGGACGACCCCGCGATGGACACGACGCTGCGGATGCTCCGCGATCAGTTCGGGCTCGACTTCTCGCTCTACAAGGCGACGACGGTGTCGCGCCGCGTGCAGCGCCGCATCGAGCTGCTGCGGCTGGCCGACCTCGCGCAGTACGTCGACCGGCTCCTCGAGGATCCGGAGGAGCTCAACGCGCTGTACTCCGATCTCCTGATCGGCGTGACGCAGTTCTTCCGCGATCCGGACGCCTTCGACCTGCTCGAGCGCGAGGTCGTGCCGCACATCCTCGACTCGGTGCCGCCGCACCAGGACATCCGCATCTGGACCGCGGGCTGCGCGACCGGCGAGGAGGCGTACTCGATCGCGATGATGTTCCACGACGCGCTGCTCGCGCGGCAGCGTCCGATCAACCTCAAGGTGCTCGCCACCGACGTGCACCCGGCGTCGCTCGAGCACGCGGGCCACGGCATCTACGGCGACGATCAGATCTCGCACGTGTCGCCGCAGCGGCTCGAGCGCTACTTCACGAAGCGCGCGAGCGGCTACCAGATCACGCAGGAGCTGCGCCAGCAGATCGTGTTCGCGCGCCACAACGTGATCAAGGACGCGCCGTTCACGAAGATGCACCTGATCTCGTGCCGCAACCTGCTCATCTATCTACAGCCGCACGCGCAGCGCACGGTGCTCTCGCTGTTCCACTTCGGCCTCGCGTCGGCGGGCACGCTGTTCCTCGGCGCGAGCGAGAGCCCGGGCGCGCTGTCCGACGAGTTCACGACGATCGACGAGCACTGGAAGATCTATCGCAAGCGGCGCGACGTGCAGCTGCTCTCGCAGGTGCGCTTGCCGCTCGGCCGCCGGCCGGCGACCCGCCCGACGATGCACGTCGACATGCCGCGCTCGCACGGCGCCGATCCGCTGATCCTCGCGACCTACGATCAGCTGCTCGATCAGTTCATGCCGCCGAGCTTGCTCGTCGACGAGGAGCGCTGCCTGATCGACAGCTTCGGCGGCGCCGAGAAGCTGCTCAAGGTGCGGCCGCGGCGGCCGTCGATGGGCGTGGTCGACATGCTCGAGGGCGAGGTGCGCACGGTGGTCGCGGGCGCGATCCAGCGCGTGCTCAAGGACCGCGTGCGCGTCGAGTTCGAGGGCGTGCGCATGCCCGACGAGACCGGCGACAAGCGCGTGACGATCGCCGCGTTGCCGCTCGTGCACCCGCGCACCAACCAGCGCCACATCCTGATCACGTTCGGCGCGTCGCGCGAGGCCGAGCGGCCGGTCGAGCCGGCACCGTCGCATCCGGCTTCGGCGCCGCGCCTGGTCGATCAGGTCTCGCAGGATCGGATGGAGACCCTCGAGACCGAGCTCGCGTACACGCGCGAGACCCTGCAGGCGACGATCGAGGAGCTCGAGACCTCGAACGAGGAGATGCAGGCGACCAACGAGGAGCTGGTCGCGTCGAACGAGGAGCTGCAGTCGACCAACGAGGAGCTGCACTCGGTCAACGAGGAGCTGTACTCGGTCAACGCCGAGTACCAGCAGAAGATCGTCGAGCTGAAAGAGCTCAACACCGACATGCGGCACCTGCTCGAGGGCACAGACGTCGGCACGCTCTTCCTCGATCGCGATCTGCGGATCCGGCGCTTCACGTCGCGCATCGCGTCGGTGTTCCGGATCGTGCCGAACGATCTGGGGCGCGAGATCATCGACTTCTCGCACAACATCGAGCGCGCGACCTTGATGGAGGACATCGAGGCGGCGCGCAACGAGGGCCGCACGCTCGAGGTCGAGGCGCGCGATCGCAGCGGCACGCCCTACTTCCTGCGCATCCTGCCGTACCGCACCGCCAAGGAGCACGCGATCGACGGCGTCGTCTTGACGCTCACGGATCTGTCGGCGCTCGACAAGGCGCGCGCGCGCCTCGCGCAGCTGTCCGCGATCGTCGAGTCGTCCGACGACGCGATCATCGGCAAGGACGTGCACGGCACGATCATCGCGTGGAACCGCGGCGCCGAGCGCATGTTCGGCTACACCGCCGACGAGGCGATCGGGCGCGACATCGCGCTGATCACGCAGCCGGGAGATCGGCGCAACTTCGACAAGTACCTCGCGATGATCCGGCGCGGCGAGAAGGTCGAGCACGTGCAGTCGATCCGGATCCGCAAGGACGGCGGGCGCATCGCGGTCTCGCTCTCGGTGTCGCCGATCCTCGATCGCGACGGGACCTTGATCGGCGTCTCGTCGATCGGACGCGACATCACCGCGCTCATGACCGCGCAGCACGAGCTCGAGGAGGCGGCGCTGCGGCGCGAGCAGTTCCTCGCGATGCTCTCGCACGAGCTGCGCAACCCGCTGGCCGCGGTCCTGAACGCGATCAGCTTGATGCGCGAGACGAAGTTCGAGGAGGGCATCGTCGAGAAGTGCCACTCGGTCGTCGAGCGCCAGGCCAAGCACATGGCGCGCCTGCTCGACGATCTGCTCGACGTCTCGCGCATCACGCGCGGCAAGTTCGAGCTCCGCCTCGATCACCTCGATCTGCGCAAGGCGGTCGAGGCCGCGATCGAGTCGACCGCGCCGGCCCTGCGCGCGCGCGACATCGAGCTCGGCGTCGATCTGCCCGGACAACCGGTGCCGGTGCACGGCGACGTCAGCCGCCTGCAGCAGGTCATCGTGAACCTGTTGTCGAACGCCGCGACCTACTCGCCGCGCGGCCGCAAGGTCTCGCTCGCGCTCGAGCTGCGCGGCGGCGAGGCGCAGATCGCGATCCGCGATCACGGCATCGGCATCGAGCGCGAGATGCTCGGCAAGATCTTCGAGCTGTTCGTGCAGGCGAACCAGCACCTCGATCGCGCGCACGGCGGCCTCGGCGTCGGCCTGTCGCTCGCGCGCAGCGTGATCGAGCTGCACCACGGCACGATCGACGCGTACAGCGACGGGCCCGGGCACGGCTCGACCTTCACGGTGCGCCTGCCGCTGTCGACCGCGTCGCCCGAGCAGCGGATCGAGCGCACGCCGGCGGTCGCGCGCTGGCGCGTCGTGCTCGTCGAGGATCAGGCGGACTCGCGCGACATGCTGCGCACGCTGCTCGAACGCCGGCAGCACCACGTGATCGTCGCCGCCGACGGCGCGAGCGCGATCGAGGTGATCGAGCGCGAGCACCCCGACGCCGCGCTGATCGACATCGGCCTGCCGGTGATGAACGGCTACGAGGTCGCGCGCAAGATCCGCGCGCGCAATCACCTCGACGGCGTGCTGCTGGTCGCGCTCACCGGCTACGGCTCGCAGGCCGACATCGCCGCGGCGCGCGACGCCGGCTTCGACGAGCACGTGATCAAGCCGGCCGAGCTGCACACGCTCGAGCGGGTGCTCGGCCGCTGCCGCGAGAAGCCGCACGCGGAGAGCTGATCAGCGACCGCGGAGCTCGATCGCTTCGGCGATCAACGTCTCGAGCTCGCCCTTTGCGTCGAACGGCATCGCGACCGTCCGGATCTCGTCGAGATCCGCGTCTGGATTCGCGACGAGCAGGTCGACCACGTCTGCGAGATCCTGTCGGCTGCCTGCATCGAGCTTCAGTGCGACCAGATCGGACAGCCGAACGCATCGGAGCGCGAGCCCCTCGAGCTCGATGGCGCGCTCGATCGCGGCGCGGCCTGGGTTGCGTCGCGGACGAAGCGGATTGACGAAGTTCACGATCTCGATCGGATCGATCGGGTCGCCATCGTCGTCTTCTCGCTCCCACACCACGACGACTCCACCGAGCGGATCATCGTCATCGGGCAAGCGAAGCTTCGCGCGAAGACCGGCCGCCCGCAGCGCGCGCTCGAGCTTCGGAAGCTCGACGCTCGGCGCAACGGCGCTCGCGAGATCGACGTCGTTGGTCGCGCGCACGTGCTTGTGCACCGCGAGCGCGAGGGCGCCGATCAGCGCGGTCTCGATGCCCAGCTCGCGAGCGATGGCGGCGACCTTCTCCGCACGCGCCAGCCTCTCAGCGATCGCCGCGGACATTCTTGCCCAACTGCTGGACGAGCCGACCTAGCTGGCCGAGCTCCAATGCGAGGAGAATTCGCTCGCGCGCCGTCTTCGGCACCGCGCGCGCCTGACGGGACGCGCTGGCGCTCGGGCGCCGCAATTGCAACTCCTTGCTCACGTACGCAGGATACCATCGGCGCATGAGAATGATGCTGGCGTGTCTCTTGGCGGCGGCCGCGTGTGGGAAGTCGGGCGGAAAGGGCGGCGGCGGCAACGAGGACAAGATCGCGCAGATCACCGTGAAGAAGCTCGCGTACGAGGCGTATCCGCAGTGGTCGATGCAGAACCCGACGAAGCAGTGCCCGGCGTCGCTCGCCGAGCTGTCGCCGTACATGAACAACGACGACCTGAAGGATCCGTGGGGGCACTCGTACGTGATGATGTGCGGGGCGTCGGCGCCGCCGGACGCGCGAGGCTTCGGCGTGACGTCGCTGGGGCCCGACGGGGCGCAGGGCGGAGGCGACGATCTCGACTCGTGGTCGAAGTGATCAGGTCGCGGCGGCGCCGGCTTCGTCGTCGAGGACGAGGCGCAGGCCGGCGGGCAGCGTGTCGCCGAGCGCGACGCGCTCCTCGCGCGCCTCGAGCGCGACGACCTGCTCGACCAGCACCGCGGCGCGCTCGCCGCCGGGCAGCGCGCGCACGAACGCCGCGACCCGCGCGCGCATCGCGTCGTCGAGATCGCGCGTGCGATCGCCGGTGCGCCGCGCGAGCTGCGCGAGCGGGAACGCGATCTTGTCGGGCTCGGGCCAATCCCACGCGAGCAGTTGATCGAGCCACGCGCCCGCCTTCGACGCCGGCAAGACCGCGTTGAGCGGGCCGTACAGCGGGACGCGCGCGCCGAGGCGGCCGAGCGCCCACGAGCACGTCGCGTCCTCGCGTCCCTTGCGCGTGTCCATGCGGCGCATCAGCTCGTCGCCGAGCTTCATCTTGAAGCTCGGATCGAGCCGCTCCATCGACGCGACCGCGCGCCACATCTCCTGCTGCTCCTGCTTCGACGCCTTCACCTCCGACAGCTTCTTCTGCTGCTTCGGGTTGGGCAGCAGCAGCGCGCCGAGGCGATCGTAGATCTGCTCCTGCTGGCCCTTCGACATGCCGCCGGCGATGCGGCGCCACGCGATCCACCAGGCGAGCCGGCACGGCTCGGCCTTGCCGTTGGCGAGGCCTTCGTTGAAGACGCCCCACATCTGCTTCGCGCGCCACGCATCGAGCGGCGCGCCGGTGCCGGGGCGGAGGCAGAAGCCGGCGAGGTTGAGCCAACGCTCCTCGTGCTGCGCCGACTTCTTGCGCGTGGGCATCACGTCGGCGTCGGCGAGCGCGTCGAAGACCGCGCGCGCGGTCGACACGCTCCACTCGTCGCGTCGCGCCTCGAACATCGTCTCGAGATCGCGCGTGATCGTCGCGAGCGCGTCGGCGGGACCGCGGAACGCGGCGGCGATCTTCTGCTTGGCCTCGTCGGATTTCGGGTGGGGCGCCGCGACCTCGTCGCCCGCGGGCGCCGGGGTGCCGCCGGAGCGCATGTCGAACGCGAGCTTCCACTTCTCGCCGCTGGCGTGATCGACGCAATGCAGCTCGAGCGCGCCGAGCTCGGTGATGTGCACCTCGATCCGCACGGTCACCTGGCCGCGGCCGCGCGCGCGCAGGACCGTGACGATCGGCGGCAGCTCGAGCAGATCGCTGCCGTCGTCGAGCGTCTCGGGGTTGGCGTCTCCGACGGGGACGATCGCGCCCGGCGCGTCGTCGCGCGACGAGCTCGAGTACAGCTTGAAGCTCACCGGCCGATTGGTGACGAGCACGAAGTCGCGCGCGAGCTCGACGCGCGATCCGTCTTCGAGGCCTTTCGGCGCGAGGCAGACGGCCAAGCTCTTCTCGTCGGACCCGGTCGCGACGCCGACGTAGAACGCGCGCGGCGTGCCGCCCTTGATGCGCGCGGCGCGCCCGCGGCGCACGAGGCCGTAGTACGCCGCGCCTTGCGCGACCGCCATCTCGGGCATCGCGGCCTCGAGCTCTCTCGGCGCAACGCCTTGCCACGATCCGATCTGATCGAGCACGCGCGTGCGCAGCGCGAGCGGCGTCATCGCGCCGCCGTTGAAGAGGACCGCCGCGATCGGCGCGTCGCCGTGACGCGCGAGGAAGGTCGCGAGGTGACGCGTCACCGCCGCATCGGACGCGTACGGCAGTCCGAACTCCTGCAGACCGCCGCGCCCGCGCTGCGGCGTCGCGTCCTTGGCGACGACCGGGAAGAAGCCGCCCATCAAGACCTTGTCGAGCTCGTCGCCGGTGATCTCGTCGCGCATCGTGCCGCCGATCAGCTTCGAGCCGCGGCCCGCGACCGTGATCGGCACGCTCGCCGGCGGCGCGTCGCCGAGCAGCGTCTCCTTCGCGAGCCGGCACGCGTGGACGAGCGCGTGCCACTGCAGCGCATCGAGCTTCTTCTCGGTCTTCTGCGCGAGGCGTTGCTCGACGATCTTCGCGAGCGTCAGATCGATGTTGTCGCCGCCGAGCAGCAGGTGATCGCCGACCGCGGTGCGCGCGAAGCCGTCGCCGTCGGGCTCGACGGTGATCAGCGTGAAGTCGGTCGTGCCGCCGCCGACGTCGAACACCAAGACGCGCTCGCCCGGCGTGAGCTGCGCGCCGCGCTTCGCGTCGATCCACGCGTAGAACGCCGCCTGCGGCTCCTCGAGCAGGACGATCGGCGGGAAGCCCGCCTTCGCCGCCGCCGCGAGCGTCAGCTCGCGCGCCGCTTCGTCGAAGCTCGCGGGCACGGTGACGACGACCTCTTGATCGAGCAGATGATCCGCGTGCGCCGCATCCCACGCCTCGCGGATGTGCGCGAGCACGCGCGCCTGCGCCTCGACCGGCGACAGCTTCGGCCCCTCGCTCTCGCCCCACGGCAGGATCGCCGCGTTGCGATCGACGCCGGGATGACACAGCCAAGACTTCGCGCTCGCGATCATGCGGCTCGCGGTGCGCGCGCCCTGGTTGCGCGCGAGCTCGCCGACGACCGTGCGCGAGCCCGGGTCCCACGGCAGCGCGGTCTCCGCCGGCGCGAGGTCGTGCTCGCCCGCCATGTACACGAAGCTCGGCAGCTGCCTGCGCGGCGCGAGCTCGCCGGGCGCGACCAGCTGCGGCACCTCGAACACGCGCACGCGATCGTCGCCCGCGCGCGTGTCGACGAAGGCGACCGCCGAGTTGGTCGTGCCGAGATCGATGCCGATCAGGTACCGCGCAGCCATCGGGCGTGTGCATCCGTACATCAGATCTGCGCGTCGTGCCACGTCGCCTGTACGCCTAGACGAACTGCCTGGACACCGCGCGACACCGCGCGACATTCCGCGCGCTTGCGTTGGTGCGCGCCTTGCTGAGCGGACGCGCATGCGTTCCACCCTCGGCGTCACGCTCGGCTTCGTCGCCGCGCTCGGCTCGTACGCGCTCGCATCACCGAGCGATCCATTCTCCGTCGCGCTACCGGGCCGCGACACCAAGCCGCCCGAAGGGCTGAGCGGCAGCTCGATCGATGCGAACGTGAGTCGCCAGCACGGCGGCGCGTCGTACTCGTTCCCGATCGCGGTGCCGCCGGGCCGCGGCGGCATGGCGCCGCACCTCGCGCTCTCGTATTCGTCCGACGCCGCGCTGCGCGGCGGCCTCGCCGCCGGCTGGACGCTCGCCGGCGTGCCCGAGATCGATCTCGATCCCGACAACGGCCATTATCGCTACGGCGGCGAGATCCTCGTCGGCGCCACCGGCGACGTCGGCGCGGGCAAGCACTTCCGCCCGCTCGTCGACGGCGGCCTCACGCGCGTCGCGCTCGCGAGCGGCGCGTGGACGGTCAGCACGCCGAACGGCGTCGTGCGCACGTACGCGAGCATCTTCGGCACCGGCGACGGCGCGTCGCGATGGGAGCTGACGAGCGAGCGCGACGCGTCGGGCAACACCGTCACCTACAACTGGGTGCCGGTCTTCTCGAGCGATCTGCACGTCGACTACGTTCTGAAGTCGATCGACTACGGATCGAACACCAACAGCGGGCTCGCCAACTACGCGCGCGTCGAGCTGACGTGGGTGACCGACACGTGCGGCGGCGGGCCGGTCCCGATCGGCGCGCGCTTCGACAACCACTTCGGCCGCCTGCGCATGTACGGCGCGCAGCGGTTGACGTCGATCAAGACGCGCGTGAAGGACGCGCCCGGCGGCACCTACCGCGACGTCACTCGCTACGATCTATCGTACGACCCGACGGAGCTCGGCTGCTCGACCGATCGCCCGCCGCTCCGCTATCTCACCAAGATCGACACCGTCGGTGATCCGAGCGGCACGCCGCTGAGCGCGCCGCCCGTGACGTTCACGTACGGCCCGAAGGAGCGCGATCTGTCGGCGACGATGAATCCCGGCACCGCGAAGCTCGGCGAGCGCGGCACCGATCGCGGACCGGAGTCGCAGCTGATCGACTTCGACGGCGACGGCATCAACGACGAAGTGCGCGTCTCGACGGTGTTCGGCATCGGCGGCGGATGCCGCCTCGCGTGGCGCAAGGGCACCTACGGCGGCACGTTCGCGTCGACGGAGACCGAGACCTGGCTGCCGAGCGCCGCGTGGGCGGGAGACTTCAACACGCAGCTGTCGTCGCTCGATTCGTGCACGCTGAACGGTCAGCTCGCGATGCGTCCCGAGGTCGCGTTCGGCACCGCGAGCGATCCGCACTGCATCGACAGCGCCGTCGAGGTCAGCTACCGCTTCCTCGATTGGGATCACGACGGCGATCTCGATCTCGTCGCGACCTACGATCTCACCGGGCCCGCCGTCGCCGACGGCGACTTCACGCCCGACAACTTCGTCGCCGCCGACAACGACGACGGCGGTACCCAAGGCGGCTGCCCCGACGGCTCGACCGAGTCGGGCACGACGGTGGAAGGCAACACCACCGTCCACCATTGCTCGTGCGACGCGGGCACCGTCCCCAACGACAGTCAGGACGGTTGCCAGGCGTGCGGCGGCGGCTCGACGTGGGATCCCAACTCGGGAACGTGCGGACCGGATTGCTCCATGTTCGACGACTGCTCGAGCGGCGGATGGAATCCGCCGGGTATGCCGCAGCTGCCCGGCGCCGGTGACATGCCCGGCGTCAACACGTGCACGCACGCCGTCCAGAAGGCGCGCGACCTCCGCGTCTACTACAACGACCAAGGCACGTTCCATCAGGGTGAGTTCCTCTCCGACGGATCGCCCGCGCGCCTGATCATCCCGACGCCGGCGCCGGTGCCGCCCAACGGCGGCGAGATCCAGGGCCTCACGTTGCCGACCAACCTGATGCCCGGTCTGCCCACGCTCGTCGACATCGACGGCGACGGCAACCAGGACCTCGTCACGCTCGACGACACGCCGTACGACGACATCACGCCGCCGGGCTACCTCAGCTCGGCCGATCATCTGAACGTCTTCCGCGGCAACGGGTGGAGCTTCGGCGCCGCCGAGCTCTGGACGCTGCCCAAGTGGTCGGGGGTCGCCAACGGCGGCAGCTTCGTGCCGACGTCGTCGACGTCGGAGGTCATCACGCTGATCGAGGCGGGCACGATGATCGACGTCAACGGCGACGCGCTGCCCGATCTCGTCTTCCAGGTGCCCAACGATCAGAGCACCGATCACCGCACGCTCCGGCTGTACGTCTCGTACAACCTCGACGGCAGCTTCGGATCGCCCGAGTGGCTCGGCGCACGTGGGCCGACCGGCCAACAGCGCATCGAGCTGAACGTCGCGAACAACACGATGTCGGGATGGCGCGCCGACGAGTGGGCGATGACGGATCTCGATCGCGACGGCATCCCCGATCTCGTCGACCTCGTCACCGGTACCAGCGTGCAGGCCGCCTCGACCAGCCGCGCGATCGCGCACCTCGGCGACGCCGGCGGCGCGATCGCGTTGCCCGCGCAGTGGGAAGCGGTCGAGCGCCTC
>Ga0310811_10011682_pt1 | contig 11399 bp, 11 predicted proteins | sample YCmetagenome_FD_207642 | JGI IMG/M metagenome (GOLD analysis project Ga0310811, IMG submission 207642) | Soil microbial communities from experimental microcosm in Duke University, North Carolina, United States - YC | ecosystem: Engineered > Artificial ecosystem > Soil microcosm > Unclassified ... | reverse complement strand
TCGACCGCGGCATCCTCCCACGACTTGAACGGCCCCCTGCCCGCCGGCACATGGGTTGAGACCTTGTTCCAGGGATCGCCCTGAGCAAGTGAGCCATTCCAGTTCTGTGAACTCTCCCGCTCATGTGCGACCGCGATGAAAGCCCACGGTACTCCGGTCTTGGCGGAGACGGCCTGGTAGCGGGCCTTTGCCTCTGGCGAGATCAACCGCTTTGCCACGGCCGTGAAGTTCCGCGTCAGCTTGGCTTTCGCCCAGCGGTTCGCGTTCGCAGCCTTGAGGGCAACGAGGTCAGTCATAACGATCTCCAAAGAAAAAGCCGCCCGAAGGCGGCCGGTACGAAAATCGGGGATCTAATCGGCGATCCAATCGCGCTCGTGCATCAACCATTTTGCCAGGAGTTGAGCGAAGAGAAGCGCTTAGAATTGGCATGCGCAAGCATCCTCACGGCTCGCAAGCCGTGATTTGTCCTTATCGACGAACCACTGTGATCTGAGACGCATTCGCTGTGGCAGTAAAGGCGTTGGTCGGCGAGAAGCCCTGCAAAGTCAGGGTCAAGCTGCCCCGCGTCGTAACATTCATCTTGGCGGTTGCCCGCATGTAGATGGTCTGCGAGCCGACTGTATAACCCTCTACACGCATGTCGGTATTAGAATTGTCGAAGGTGATAGCCGCCGTCCCGGCGCTTTTGACGCACAGCGCAAGACAGTTGCCAGCATTGGTGTCCTTATCGCACTGCATGACATAGCTGACCGTGATGTCATCACCGACTTCGAGATTGTCAGTCGAGACCGAAACCACGTTAACAGCAGAGCCACCGCTAACAGACACGCCCGACCCATTCTGCGCCCCAACCGAAAGCGTTGGCGTTCCGAGGCGGATGTTGCCAGTTCCGCTGCTAGTAACCGCATAGGCCAGCGGCCCGGCCCCTGCCGGATTATCAAAGCTGTTGTAGAGTGTCCGACAGTTGGCCGACGTACCGCTAATGGTGACACCAATGTTTGCGCCGCCGATAACGTTATCGGCGACCGTAACGCGGTTCGAAGCGCCGTCAACCTGAATACCATAGAACAGGCCGCCGGATTCGCCGCCTGGGTCTAGCAGCGTATTGCCTGTGACATTACTATCGGTGGTGCCGTTGAGATAGATTCCAACAGTGTTCGCGGTCGCTTCTGCGCGGCGGTAGATGAGGCAGTTGTTGATTTTGGCCTGAGCCACATTGGTCAAGTTGAAACCGCTATCGAAAACGGCGGCATGACACTCATTGGTGGTTAACCAAGGGTAGGCCGCAGACAACGAAAAATAAAAGCCGCGATTGACCGCGACCGCGAGACATTGGACGAAGGTTAGCCCTTCAAGATGGCCCGTTCCTGACCATCCATTGCCCGCGGCGAACACCTGACAGTGACTAAAGAAGTAGTCGGTTACGCCAGTGGTGCCGCTTTCAGTGATCTTAAAGCCATCTGTCATGTGCTGGAAATCGGCGGCTGTTGAACCAGACTGCCTTCCAGCGATGTTCACTCCGCTAATAATCGGTCGGTGGACGTTGTTCAGCGCGCAGCCGACCAAGAAACCGTGCGTGCCGACGTTATCGCCGCGGATTTCTATATCGCGCAGGGTGCATCGGTGCTGCAGGCGGTTATTGGCATCGCTCGCAGCATAGGTAATCGAAAGGCCGCTATCCTGCTCTACTTGCGTAGTCTGGATTTTAATACCTTCAATCCACACTGGCTGAGTGAAGTCGGTGTTGCTGATCGCCAGTACATAGCCGGTCCCGGCGGTCTTGATGATCGTCCCGCCGCCGAACAGCGTCACTTTGGTATTTGTGACGGCGATCGTCGCCGTAGTCTTGTAGGTTTTAGAGGCATAAACAGTCTTTCCGGTCGCCAACGCATTCGTAAGCGCGGTGGTATCGTCGGCGACGCCATCTCCGACAGCACCGAAATCCTCCGGAGTAACAATATCAGAAACTTTGCCATTCCATGTGCGAGTTGCCGCGCCAGTGCCGGACTGAAGAAAGCCTGCCCAGGAAGGATCGGCACCCGCCCCATTGGTCTGCAACAGATATCCGGCCGTCCCCGCCGCAAGCCGCGCATTTGTCGTCGCGTTGCGGAAGATCAGATCGCCGCGCGTGGTGGTCGGCGCGAGTGCATCGAATGCCGCCATCGTGGTACCCGCTCCGGTGCCGCCTCTAGCGATTGCCAGGAGCCCGGATGAGATGTTGCCGGCGTTGGTCGCGTCGACGTTCGGAACGTTGCTAAGGCCGACGTCCGACGACGTGAGCGCCGGCAAGCGCGCGTGATTCAGTGTCCCGCTCGTGATGTTACTGGCGTTTGTCGTGTCTACGTTTGGGACGTTCTCCAAGCCAGTTACAACATGGGCGGCATCCCAAGCTGGACCGTCAACAATCGCAGAAGGATCAGACGGCGCGCCGGTGACAACGGAGTGCTTAACTACTACCGTCATGTTTAAATGATCCTGATAATGTAATTGCAGACGATGGTTGGCTGAATGCCGTTAACCGGCGTACTCGTTCCGCCCTGCGTGTTTCCGGTAAAAGATGATGAAGCTACTGATGTGACTGGTGTGGTTGCTGATCCGAATGAACCGGATGTGCTTGAACCAGGCGAAATAGAGGTCGATAACGGGCTATTTCCCGTGGACAGCCTTAAGTCCACTACCGTGGTGGTAACGGAGGTGCTCACTGAACCGGATGGCGTATATGGCGGCAGATTCGCGGTCACGAGTGTATGAGTTTCTGTGCCGCCAACTTGGCCCGGACCACCGGCCCCCATACCGCTGGCAGAGGTCAGTCGAGATGCCGCCGATCCGCCCATATTATCGACGCCGGCACTAACGCGGCCGCGCTTGTCTGGAAGGTTGAAGGTTGTTGAACCGTCACCGGTCCCATAAGTCGTTCCAACAAGCGAAAACAGCGCACTGTAAGTTGTTCGCGAAATTGCCTGCCCATAGGCGAATGCAAAAGCACTGTTCGGCGCAGTTGCACCCCAAAAGTCGATTCCTGCCGCTAACGGGATTGAATATGGATTGCTGAAGAAGCCATGAAGATAAAATGCTCCATCAGTATTATTGTAGATGGCGGCATATGGCGTGCCTTGAATAAGCGTACCGCCGACAAGTTCTGTTGATGGCGCAGAACGAAGCGGCTTCGCGCCAAGCCCATCCACATTCAAAGTAACGGTGGAACCGTTTGTCGTGTGTGGGGTGAACGCTATGATCTGACCATTGAGGTGAGACAACGTATCGAAGATCTGATAGCTCGTTACCGTGTAAGCGGTTGACGTGCCGGCCGTGACGATTGCGCCAGCGATGTCATCGCGAAAAGCCGCCGTAGATGCCATCATGGCACGCCCGCTATCATTCACGGACGATGGCGCCTGTCCTTCAGCCCAGTTCACTGTCGAGTCAGCATTGGCGTTGCTGGCCGCGGTGCGCGACCAGTTATAGAACGGGAGAGCCATTCAATTATCCTCTGGAGAAGATCGGGGCTTGAGCCAGCGCCGTACGCAATTTGGTCAGATCAGGACTGCGGCGCTGGGCGTAGAAAATCTGGGCGGCCTGCGGAGGCTGGAAGCTGGGCACCTGGGCGCCTCCCCCGCTGGCATCGGCCTGCGGCGCAGCTTGGGGAGCTTGGGCGAAGATAGGCGTTTGCTGCGGCGCAATGTTCAGATAGGCGCTAGGAGCCGCTGCGGGACTCGCTGGTGCGGGTTGCTGTTGAGTGGCCGGTTGATTGCCGAACCAGGCCGCCTCTCTCTGGCGCCTCGCTGTGAGTCCTTGATCGACCTTCCCGCCAGCGTGGTTGTACTGCAGGAAAATGCTCTGGGCCTTGTCCCAATCCCCAGCCTTGACCGCCTCCCCGAGCCCCGACTGTTGCCAACCTGGACCGGCGTTATATGTAAGGGAGGTCAGCGCAGCCCGAACACCTGGAGGAAGGTTCGGATTGAAGGAATCGACACTGGCAGCGGCCTTCCCGATCTCGTCCTGAAACCGCTGTTCATAGACGGCCTGCCGCTGATCCGGCGGGATGTTTTCATCGCCCGGCTGGGCTTTTGTGCCATAGCCGGAGCTGTTTTGCTTATAATCCCATTGAGCAACCGGCGAATATCCTTCAGACTTCTTGATTGCATCGAGATATTCAGGGTCAAGAGCCATGTGGTTCGTTCTTCAAGGTTCGATCATGTTCGCGGTGATCGCATCCAATATTCACTGGAAGATTACACCCAACGGATACCTCGCCAGCGCGATCGGAGCGGCGCTAGCGTTCGGCGCGACAGCAGCCATCAACAAGCTACTCCTTTGGTCTCGCCAGAAGCGCGGAGCGAGCGCCGGCCAATAGTGGGTTCGCCATCGGGGGCAGAACAAGCGGCGTCTGCTGACCAAGCGGCGAGCGCATGCGGATGTTCTGGGCAACACGCTCGGCCTGCTTCACCACAGCGCGGTTATTGGCAAATTTGAACGCTCGGCCAGCAGCCGCTCCAGCGAGCGCACCAGGAATGCCACCGGCCTCATATCCAGCCGTTCCGCCGGCCAGCATCCCGAGCCCACCACCACCTCCCAACAGGTTCGCAACAAACCGGATGGTGTTCTGGCTAGCCGTCCCTTTCACGATCTTCTGAAGGTCTGCTTTCGTGTCGGCCGAGAGGTATTTGGCCTCGTTGCTCAGCAGATAGTTCGTGACCTGCTGCCTGATCTTGTTGCCGACATTGGCACCCGAGTGTTCACCGGCCGCCCGGAGATCAGCTCGAGCTAGCCGCTTGTCCAATGCCTCATTGGCCTTGAACGCGGCATAGTTTTTGTCAGCCTCTTGGATCTTCGCCATCGTGCCCGGCGAGTTCTGCTCGATCGCCTTTTCGATCTTGCCGAGAGCAACGAAAGCGCCGGCTTTGTTGGCGTCAGGAGCACCGAGGAGGCTTTTGACGTTCTGACGAGCTGCTACCAAGTCCGCAACATCCGGAGCGGCGGCAGTTGCCGGAGATTTGATCTCAGCCACGGCATTGTGGATACTCGAAGCGGTAGATGGACGGATACCCTTGTTGTTGAGCGTCGTTGTGATGTCGTTCGCGAGGTTGTCGAGTGTTGACTGTGAAATCGGCGTGGCGACATTACGCGAGGTCAGTGCGTCATATGCGTTGGTGGCTTCTGACTTAACGTCGGACAACGCAGGTGTGGCCGCCTTGAGAGCGCGGGCCTCTGAGGTGGCGTTGATCAGTTTGCTTGCTCCCGCGCCGCCAGCCAGCGCGCCGGCAATGCGGGCATATGGCTCAGCCGCCGTTCCGCTGGTCAATTGACCAGCCGTTTCGCTCCCGATCGCTGGCGCAGCTACTCGGCTCAAAAAGAGCTTTCCGGCAGAACGCAATGCGGATGGCCCAGCCAGTTCTGGATCAGCCATCGCTGGGAGAAACTCGGCCGTGGTCTTTGCGTATCCGCCGAGAGCGGTTTGCGGCTCATAGAAGGCCAGATTGTTCGGGTCGGAGCTTTTCACACTATTGAGGATGTCCTGCGAGCTCGGCGCGTTCGCAAGCAAACGACCGCCCGGTAGCGCATAGCTCGCGGCATTCGCCGCGTTCTTGACCGTCGATGGATCGAAGCCGAGCTTTGAACCGGCATAATCGACAGCGCTTCCTAGCAAGCTGCGCGCATCGCCGACTGCACCGATTGTCCCGGCCGCCGCATTGGCGAGGCCAGCCCCCGCGCTCTTCGCCACGTCTTCGCCCAATGAGGGCTTATCCAATACGAAACCATCAGGAAGGCTGATATCGTGCGGCTGATCGAGAACGAAGCCCGGAGGCAGATCGCTCATTGCCACTTCCCGTTCTTGAACGTGATCTTCTGGCCGGTCTGGGGATTGGTAGCGGTCGCGCCCTCCTGGATTTGAGGAGCCGCCGACTGCGACGGTCCGTTGCCCTTCACCCAATTGTCGATGCGCTCAAGAACCTTCTGGCCTTCTTCCTTGATGACAGGACCGGCCTTGGCCGCCGCCATTGGCCCGATCGCAGCAACTCGTTTCTCCTCAAGTGCAGCAAGCGAGCCGTGCAACAGCTCAGAAAGCTTCGCGATCTGCGCCTTCTGCTGTTCGGGCGACATGTTCGGGGAAAGGTTCTGCTCCCACTGGCGAATTTCAGCGTCCGACAGATTGGCGCCCTTGAACACTTTGGACATTTCTTCGGCGACGGCGTGTGCGTTGGTTCGGAACGCTCCGGGCTGACCACCACCAGTCTGTTCGTTGACGAAATTGCCGACAGCATTGAGAGCGGGGACGCGGCCATTCTTGAGATTGCCCATCGCGTCAAGCAACGAGCCGACGTGCGCCAAAGTTTGGTTGGCCGCCCGAACCATCTCCGAGCTTTTCCCCGATGTGAAGTCTTTGGCTCCTGCGGCGCGCGCGCCCCAGCTCGTGGCGTCAAAGGTCGGATCGACCGAATGAGCCGCATCGATCAGAGCCAGCGTGGCTGGATTGCGCATGGCTGCGCCTGTCGGTAGCGGCTGCCGTCCCTCGATCATGGCCTTTACCATCGGCGCGATCTGCTTGGGCAGGTACTCATAGAGCGCTTCGCCCTGCACGCCAGCAGCCTTGGCTTTCTCCATATCGGCCAGAGGAGATGAAGACCCTTCCGGCGACCCCTGAGCATTGATCGGCTTGCCGTTGACGGTCTGGTCGCGTTCGTTGATGAAGCCGTATTTCTTGCCGGCGAATGGGTCCTCGCTGACGACGCCGTATTTCTCCTTATTGGTGAACAGCTCTGGAATGATCGTCTTTGCTGCCTCCGGGTTCATCACGGCAACCATCGCCTTGGATGCCGCAGCCTGCGGGCTTTCGCCATTGGCGAGGAGTGCCTGTCGAAAAGCGCTGTACTGAGCGCTAAGGTTTTGCTGCTGAGGCGTGCTGCTCTGGAACAGTGAGCCAATCAGGCTACCCCCGTTCTGCAGCCGATCGAGATATCCGCCACCGCCGAATGCCGGCGGAAGCTCCTGAGGCGGTGACGGCTGCTGTGAAGGCTGCTGAGCGGCTTGCGGAAGCTGCCCCTGCGTCGGCTGGGCGTTCGGCGGTAGAGCCGCCTGTTGAGGCTGATATTGGCCGGCATCGCCGATCCGCGGCATCTGGTAGCCGCCGACCGCGATAGGCTGAGCCTGGTTCGGCGCGAATGTGGATGGATCGAACGTGGCCGCATCGAACTGACGGTCAGATGGATTGACCGGCTGCGGCGCTCCGGGCGCAGCATTGAATCGGTCGGCGAAGCTTGCCGGCGCAGCGTCAAAACCCGCACTCGGCTGATAATTGGCGTTCTGCATCTGGGTATTGCGCAGAAAATCGAGCAAACCGCCGCCCTGTCCTCCGTAATTTGAGGAATTGAATAGCAGCGAATCCAGAAGTCCCATTTATTTCGCCCTCACCCAAAAATTTTCGGGAAAGCTTTGCCGATACCGAAGTTGCCAAAAAGGTTCCCGATACCGCCAGAAATCAGCCCAAACTGCTGCGCACCACTCATCTGGTTGGTGGTGTTGCTCTGGCCCGTTGACTGCGAGCCCAGACCAGCAATCGGAATACCGATGTTCGCCAATAGCCCGAGGTTCTGTAGCGGGATGCCGTACTTCTGAGCCTCTGCCGCGAGAGTAGCGTTTGCGCCAGCGTTTGAGAGATCGCCGGCAGCACCAGCCGCATTCACGCCCTGACCCTGATTGGCGATGTATTGCTGCTGAAGACCGGACAGGATTCCGGCGTTGGTGTTGCCCGCATTGTAGAGATTGCCGGCCGCGCCCTGTTGATTCTGGACGTTCTGATTGTACTGCGCGGCGATCGTCGGCGCGAGACCTTGGGTCAAACCTCGGCCGAGCGTCTGAGCGTTCATGCCGCTGAAATCACGGCCCGCGGCAGCAAACGAGCCGTTGACGTTGTTTGTGATATCAGAGGTTGCTGTATTGATCGCGTCCTTGAACCCCGGCGTGTCATACGGGTTATAGTCCGTGTTGCTCGCCAACGGATTGGTCTGGTTGTAGTAGTTCTGGTAGTTCTGGTTGACGGCGCCAGCCTGGTTCAGCGCACCGCCGCCATTGAACAGCGATTGGGCATAGTTCGATGCCTGCGGGCCAAACTGCGACGAGATCGCATTGGAGTTGTTCTCAAGCGTCCCCAGTGCTCCGCTCTGCGCACCAGTCAGCCCAGTGTTTCCGCTCGCGGTTCCGAGCTGATTAATGATGTTGCCAAGCAAGCCCTGCGTAGGGGCCCAAGGCGCCGTCGTAGAGCTCTGCGTGGTTTCGCTTTTGCTGGTGCCATCCATCACATGGACCTTTCCAAGATAATGTATTTCGCGCGATACCCGAAGCGCTTTAAGACGCGCTCCCAGCCCTTTCGGCCTGAGATGCGAAGGCGGCAGCCTTCGGCTACTGCATACTTTTCAATCTGGGGGAAGAACTCGACCCACCGCTTCATGTTCTTCCCGCCGCACGCCGTAAACGAGCAAACACCGTTCGCGAGACGCGTTGAAGCGGCTGCCTCTATGCTCTCTCCATTCCAGACAATCCAAAGCAATTGCTCACCACGGAGAAGTTCGAACTCCGTGTCTTCAGGATTGCTGAGGCCAGTCCTTTGCCCAGCTGAGAAGATAAGCGGCTTTACGTGGCTCCAGACCTTGTGGATCTGATCAGGGTCAACACATATCAGCCGAGGATCGCCCAAAGGAACGTCCTGCCAGTTGTAGCACTGTTTGCGTGAGTGATCGTAAACGTGTTCAGACCCACAGAGGAAATGTACATTGTGCCGTTACCGACTTCGGTAGCGGCATTCGCTGTAGTCGGCACCAGGATCGGAACAGATCCCGGCGCGCAAAGGCCGGTGAGAGTATTCACAACGGTTGTTGCTGAACTAACCGCAAGCGTGACGGCGCCAACCGCATTCGATCGACCCGCGCCCAACTGCTGGATAGAAAGATTAATCTTCTTCGGATCAGTTTCAGTGATCGCAGGAAGAAGAACTGTCATTGCACACCATTCGTGGTCACGTCTGGCTCAACTCCAGCGGCAAACGTCCAATTCGTTCCAGCTGGAATGCGCTGCTTGTATCTGATGTACCGACTATCCCGCATCATGTCGCAGCGGCCAGTCCGAGCATTCATCAACACTTCGGTGCCCAAGATCGAATTAACTGCCTGTGTATCTCGATACGTTACTGAGCCATAAACGGTTGGAGCATCTGTAATTGGACGGAAGCCACGCAGCGTCACACGTTGACCGTCTGCCGCCTGCTCTGCACTTTCCAATGTAGCCTCAAGCGGCTTGCCTGCAAAAAAGCCAAGAATATGCGCATTATTGAACTGAGCGATTTGAGGCTGAACCGCTGTGGCGTAAGAATCCAGAGAAAGCACAAGCGCATCAATCGATGACGAGATCGCATCGAGCGCCTCCAACGTTAGCCCAGTTTGTGAAATGCCGGCGATAAATTCGCCCGTAACCGACAACGTGAAAAATCGCTCAAGCAGATAATCATATCCGATGATCTTGTCATAGTTGGCTATATTTACGCCATTGGCAGAACGATATGCCCAATAGACCTTTGTAGATCGCGGATCGGCAGCTCCAATGAAAAGCTGCAAATTCGCTTTGTCGAGGTCGTCGATGAATGTCCTGTCTACCTTCTCACGGCCGATCTGCTCCGGAACGCCGCCGGGCTCGACCTTGTAAAATCCTTGCCCCGCGTAAAAGAAAATCTTTTCACCGGCTTGGACTAGTGAATAGGGTGCGAAAAGTCCCTTATCGTGCGCGATACGATCAATCTGAAAGATCAACGGTGATCCAGGAATATAAGACATTCTGCGGATTGCTTGATCCTGGAAGACCACTCCGAATTCACCACCAGCAACGCCGCGAACGATACCCCCGTCCGGGAAGTCCTGAAAATCAGAGCTATTAACGCCGCTCGTCCATGTCGTCGTAGCGTTCAATCCAGACCATTGAATGCGATACGGCTGCGATAGCAATCCCGAGAGAACGAGAAATCGCCCGACGACGCTGATATAAGCCGCCTGCGGAGGCGCTCCAGCGCAGTCTGAGAACGCGGATGCAGAAGACAGGTCAAAGACCTGCAACGGCGCATTGGCCTGCGTAGCAAATACTAGGCTTCCGAATTGAGCAAATTGCCACTGCGCCGAAGTTGAAAGCGAAGGATAGGTTGTCGCTCCCTTTGAAACGTCGGTCCAACTGTAATTCGTATTGTTGAGTTGGTAGAGTTTCGTTGCAGTACCAGCAAAGGTGATGACTGATCCGTCAGATTTCAGCGCATAGAAGGCGCCACGACATGTTGCAGGAAGTGCCTGCGTATATGCCGAAAAGCTGGGGAATGGGCCATATCCATCTCCGCGAGGAACAACATTCAGGATGGAATGGACACTCGTTCCTTCATAATCTGAGGTATCTGGTCGCCAATCACCCCATTGAAGAAGCGTCATGTCGGCGTCCAAATCTCAGCTTGCTTGATATTATTGTCCCAATTATTTTTTTTGTTGAACAAGAAGATGAACAGCCCGGTATAATGATCTTTCGAGAAAACACTTCGGCTAAACAGGTTTTTACTGGGAGCCTCAGAGGTCCATACTTCAATCTGAGACGGTAGGGTCATGGCGTAACCCCACTTACACGGAGTGCCACCGGTCCCGCATTAAACGTAGATGTCAGACCAAGATTGTTCAGTCCATCGAGTGCTGTCTTGAAGCCGAGACCCCAAGTCTGGATGCGCTCGTCTTCCTTGATATACGGTGCCGATTCCAATAGCGCACCGTACAGGTAGAGATCGGGAGCCAGCGTCAGCAGCCAATTGATGGAATTGGTCAGCAGAGAGGGAATGTTCTGCCGGTACACCATCTCTATCGTGTAGTTCTGATCGGGCGTCGGACAGAGCTCCATTTCCGAGCCCATGATCGTGAAGAACAGCGGCTGATTGCTGACGTTGCCGGTCGAGGCCCTGAACTCGTCAAGCTGTGTGCCCGACTTAAAATCCAGATGCGGCTTTCCCGTGACACTCGATAGCCTGACGCGCCGCATGGATTGGAAATCAGACGGCAGCGAGATGAACTCGGGATCGGTCGTTGTCGTATCGATGGTCGTTTTAGACCGCAGCTCCATCTGCCGGACAAACAGGTCGCGGTTGAGCTTGGCTTCCGCCAACTGGATGAAGGTCGGAATGCGGGCAATCAGCGTCGTGTCCTGATCGCGTGCCAGATACTCGGTCACGACGGAAATGAGATCGGTATATGTCGCGATCGTCGCCATCAGCTACCGAACCCCAAAAAGCCCTGAACCTGGGCGCTGTCAGTGCGCAGATAGGCCCATTCCGGGTCTTTCAGCTTGCGATCGACAAGAGCATCCATCTCGGGGCCGAACATCTTGATCGT
>Ga0310811_10011681_pt1 | contig 11399 bp, 12 predicted proteins | sample YCmetagenome_FD_207642 | JGI IMG/M metagenome (GOLD analysis project Ga0310811, IMG submission 207642) | Soil microbial communities from experimental microcosm in Duke University, North Carolina, United States - YC | ecosystem: Engineered > Artificial ecosystem > Soil microcosm > Unclassified ... | reverse complement strand
CATTCGGCGCGGTCTCAGCAAAGAATTTGTCCCGATCCTTGGCGTCGGAGAATTTAATCAGGTTGAAGGCCCTCGCCAGCCCGTTGACGATCACCGGCTTGGGCGGGCCGATCAGTAGCACGTGAGCCTTTTCAACAGCCATCGTTTCTTCCTACACCAGCATCGTGACGGGTTGTTCGACGCATCCCTTGAACGCCGCAAGGAGTTCGGCGCCGAGCGCGCCGTCGACGACGCGATGATCGCAGGAGAGCGTAACCGACATGACGCTGGCGAAGGCGACGCCGCCATCCGCGGTCTCGATCGCTTGCCGCCGCGCGCCGCCCACCGCCAGGATCGTCGACTGCGGGGGATTGATGATGGCGGAGAATTCGCGCACGCCGTACATGCCGAGATTGGAGATTGCCGAGACGCCGCCCTGGTATTCGTCGGGCTTGAGCTTTCTCTCTCGCGCACGCGCCGATAATTCCTTCATCTCACGTGAGATCGCCGACAGCGTCTTGGTGTCCGCGCGGCGGATGATTGGCGTGATCAGCCCACCCTCGACCGCGACCGCGACGCCGATGTCGGACTGCGCGAAGCGCAGGATGCGGTCTTCCGCCCATACCGCGTTGGCGGCGGGCACGCGCCGCAGCGCCGCCGCCCAGGCCTTGATGACGAAATCGTTGACCGAGAGCCTGAAGGCGGGATTGCCGTCGGCGTCCTTGGGCGCGGCGACGTTCGCCTGCTCGCGCAGCCTGATGAGCGCGCCGATCTCGACGTCGGCGGTCAGGTAGAAATGCGGAATGGTCTGCGTCGCCTGCACCAGCCGCGCGGCGATGGTCCGGCGCATACCGTCGAGCGGCACCTCCTCGAACGGCGCGTCGCGGTAGAGCGCCTTGATCTGGTCGGCGGACGGGCCGGCGAACGCTGGCGCCACGCGCTTGCCTGACGCCAGCGCGGTCTCGACGTCGCGCGCGCGGATGCGGCCGTGCGGACCCGACGGCGAGATGCCGGCGAGGTCGATGCCGCCCTGCGCGGCGAGCCGCCGCGCCAGCGGCGTGACGCGGGTGCCGCCAGGGAGCCGCGCGGGACCATAATTTCGCTCGGGCGTGCGCACCTCGAAGAACGGGTCAAGCTTGATCGGCGCCGACGGCGGCGGCGGCGCGGAAGATGGTGGCGGGGCGGACGTGAGCGCTGGATTCTGTTGGCCGGGCGAGGCGGCGGCAGGCTTTGGGGTGGATGGCGCGCTGGCAGATTTTGCGCCGGCGGCCGCTCCCGCCCCGTCCGCGATCACCGCGACGACGGCGCCGACCGGCGCGACCTCGCCCGCCGCCACGCGAATCTCCGCGAGCACGCCGGCGGAGGTCGAGGGCACCTCCATCGACACCTTGTCAGTCTCGATCTCGAACAGGTTGTCGCCCGGCTTGATCGCGTCGCCGGCCGACTTGAACCATTGCGTGATCTTGCCTTCCGCCACGGTCTCGCCGAGCTGCGGCATCAGCACGTCCATCTACGCCTTCCCCATCTCGTGCTGCGCGCGCTCACTTGAAGCGCTCCCACACCACCTCCTGCCTGGTGCCCACCGGTCGCAGGATCAGACGGTCGCCCGCGAATTCGTAGGTGCGCACGTAGTCGGTAAGCTCGCCTGGCTGCACGCTCGCCTGGCGATGATGCGTAATGGTGCGGGCGCGCTCGTCGATCGTGTAGGTGCCGAAATAGGCGACGTAATCGGCCAGCGCAGCCTTGGCTTCCTCGGGCGTAGGCTCCGGGCCGGCCATGCGCACGCGTCGGTCGGGCGCGATCTGCGCCGCCATAGCGCCGCTCGGATCGTAGTAGATGATGCCCTTCGGCTCGGCCCCGCGGCCCGGCCTGGGCTTGCCGTCGATCGAGGTGCCGACGTAGCGCCACGCACCGAAGAAGCGCTTGGCGATTTCGCCTTGCGGCGGCGACTGGGCACCGGCAGGAACGGCGGCGAGAGCGCTCACGAGCAGCACCGCCGGCAGCACGATCGCCCTGGTTCCGCGCATCGCACGCTCCTGCCACCGTCGCGTTCGATCACCACGTCACCGAGATGTACTGCGTCTCCAGAAACTCCATCAGGCCTTCATGCGCGCCTTCGCGGCCAATGCCCGACTGCTTCATGCCGCCGAACGGCGCGGCGGGATCGGACACGAGTCCGCGGTTGAGCCCGATCATGCCAAAATCGAGCTGCTCGGAGACGCGCATGCCGCGGCTCAGATCCTTGGTGTAGAGATAGGCGACGAGGCCGTATTCGGTGTCGTTGGCCCGCTTGATAACCTCGCCCTCGGACGTGAAGGTCTGGATCGCCGCCACCGGGCCGAAGATCTCCTCACGCAGCATCGCGGCGCCGTCGGGCACGCCGTCGAGCACGGTCGGCGGATAGAAGTGCCCGGGGCCACTTGGCGACTTGCCGCCGGTGAGAACCTTGGCGCCTTTGCCGACCGCATCCTCGACCAACTCGATCACCTTCTTCTTGGCGTCGGCATTGACCAGCGGCCCAACCATCACGCCGTCGTCGAGCCCGTTTCCCACCTTCAGCGCCGCCATTTTCGCGGTCAGCTTCTTGGCGAACTCGTCGTGCACCTTTTCGTGCACATAGAACCGGTTGGCCGAGGTGCAGGCCTCACCCATGTTGCGCATCTTGGCGATCATGGCGCCGTCGATCGCGGCGTCGATGTCAGCGTCCTCGAACACCAGGAAGGGCGCGTTACCGCCGAGCTCCATCGCCGGCTTCACCACGTTGTCGGCCGCTTCATGCAGCAGCTTGCGGCCGACCTCGGTCGAGCCGGTGAAGGAGATGACCCGCACGCGCGGATCGTGCAGCATCGTGCTCACGACCTTGCCCGACGAGCGCGACGGAATGACATTGACCACGCCGGCCGGCACGCCCGCTTCTTCCAGGATCGGCATCAGCGCCAGCATGGTGAGCGGCGTGTCGGAGGCAGGCTTGAGCACGACCGGGCAGCCGGCAGCGAGCGCGGGGCCGATCTTGCGCGTCGCCATGGCGGCGGGGAAATTCCACGGCGTCACCAGCACGGCGATGCCCGCCGGCTTGTGCTGCACCACGATGCGAGCGCCCGAGGCCGGGGCGACCGACATGCCGCCGATATTTCTCACCGCCTCTTCCGCGTACCAGCGGAAGAACTCGGCCGCGTAGGCCACCTCGCCGCGCGAATCCGAGAGCGCCTTGCCATTCTCGATGGTGATCAACTTCGCCAGCCGCTCGGCGTCGCGCATGATCAGCTCGTACGACTTGCGCAGGATCTCGGCGCGCTCGCGCGGCTTCTTCGCGGCCCAGGCCGGAAACGCGTCGCTCGCGGCGTCAACCGCGGCCCTGGCATCCTCCACGGTTGCGCTCGCGACCGAGGCGATCTTGTTGTCGGTGGCGGGATCGAGCACGTCGAAGCGGCCGCCATCTGAGGCCTTGCGCCATTTGCCCCCAATCCACAGGTCGGTCGGCACATTGGCGAGGAGGTTGTCATATCTGGAACTCATGGTGACCTCATGCCGTTTGATCCGTCGCGCACGGGCTTGAACCCATAGGCGGTAACTAAGCTCACGTGTCCCGGGCGACCGGAGCAAGGCCGCTTGGCCGAGCGGATGGAGACCCGGGCCCCAGCGCAAGACTCGCGAAGCGCAACATCGCGGCGCAGCATGCCGTGCAGCCCCGGGGTCCCGGCTCTCGCGCGCAAGCGCGCGCTCGGCCGGGACACGAGCTTGGTAGCCTTCACTGCAATCTCGCTCCGGGGCACGTCACTATCCCTGCATCGAGCGGTGCACGCGCTCGACGATGCGATCGACGGTCGGCAGCGCGATGTCCTCGAGGATGTCGGCGGCCGGCAGCGGGATATGCGGGGTGGTGATGCGCACCGGCGGCCCGTCGAGGTCGTAGAACGCCTCATCCGCCACGATCGACACGATCTCGGCGCCCCAACCGCAAAGCCGCGGATTCTCCTCGACCGTGAACAAGCGATGCGTGCGGCCGACCGAGCCGAGGATCGTCTGGGTGTCGAGCGGCACCAGCGAGCGCACGTCGACGACCTCGCACTCGATGCCATGCTCCGCCTTGAGCTTGTCGGCTGCGGCGAGCGCGCGCGGTACCATCAGCGCGAGCGCCAGGATGGTGGCGTCCTTGCCCGGGCGGACGATGCTGGCGGTGCCGAGCCGGTCGACGATCTCGCCGTCCGGCACCTCGCCCTTGGTCGGATAGAGCGACTTGTGCTCGAAGAAGATGACGGGGTCTGGATCGCGCACCGCGGCCGCCATCAGCCCGATCACGTCGCGCGGCGTCGACGGCGCCACCACCTTGAGACCGGGGATCATCATCGCCCAGTTCTCGACGCTCTGGCTGTGCTGCGCGCCGAAGCGCGAGCCAGCGCCATTGCCGGTGCGCACCACCAGCGGACACTTGAGCTGGCCGTTCGACATGTAGCGGCTCTTGGGAAACTCGTTTGCGATGTAGTCGAAGCACACCGCGAAGAAGTCCGAGAACATGATCTCGGCGATCGGCTTGAGGCCGGTCATGGCGGCGCCCATGGCGGCGCCGAGGATCGCCTGCTCGGAGATCGGACAATCGCGCACCCGCTTGCCGCCGAACTGCTCGTAAAGCCCGACCGTAGCCTTGAACACGCCGCCGGGCTTGGCCACGTCCTCGCCGAAGAAGATCACGTCCTCGTCACGCGCCATCTCCTGGGCGATCCCGCGCGCCACCGCATCGCGATAAGTCAGTTCCGCCATGCGAAGCCTCCGTCGGCATAGACGTCGGTGGTGAGGAGCTCAAGCGGCGGCGGCGGCGCGGCCTTGCAGGCTTCGGTCGCTTCGTCGACGCGCCGCATCACGTCGGCGTCGATCCCGGCGATCACCTCGTCGGCGATGCCGAACTGCTTGAGCCGCTCGCGGTAGAGCTTGATCGGATCGCGCTCCTTCCATTTCTCGAGCTCGCCCTCGGGGCGATACTTCGCCGGATCGGCGCGCGAATGCCCGCTGTGGCGATAGGTCATGCATTCGATCAGCGACGGCCCGCCGCCCGCCCGTGCCTTGTCATAGGCGGTGTTTGCGGCGCGGTAGACCGCGTCGGCGTCGTTACCGTCGACGATGATGCGCTCGAGGCCGTAGGCCGACGCCCGGTCGGCGGCGGGATGCTCGACCGCGGTCACGTCGCCGATCGGGGTATATTCCATGTAGAGGTTGTTCTCGCACACGAAGACCACCGGCAGCTTCCACACCGCGGCGAAGTTCAGCGCCTCGTGGAAGGCCCCGATATTGGTGGTGCCGTCGCCGAAGAAGCAGACCGTGACGTCGCTATCGCCCCGATACTGCGCACGCAGCGCCGCGCCGCAGGCGATCGGCAGATGCGCGCCGATGATGGCATAGGAGCCCATGACGCCGTGCTCCACGGAGGTGAGATGCATGGAGCCGCCCTTGCCGCGCATCAGGCCGTTGTCGCGCTGCATCAGCTCGCCCAGCACCTTCTCGATCGGCACGCCGCGCGCCAGCGTGTGGGCGTGGCCGCGATAGGTGCAGAACGAGAGGTCGCCGGGCTTCATCGCGGCGGCGAAACCTGCGGCGACCGCCTCCTGGCCGAGCGAGAGATGGCTCGTGCCCTTCACCAGGTTCTGCAGGAACAGGTCGAAGGCGCGCTGCTCGCTCTCGCGGATCTCGACCTGCAGGCGGTAGAGCGTGAGCCGCTTCTCCTCGCCGATATCGTCGTTGATGCCGGCACGGGAGCCGTTGGACGCACGCGCTGGTTCTTTCGCCATTAACTCCACCTCGACATCGGCCGTTGAAGGGGGCAGCCGGGACCGGCCGCAGCGGAAAGTAGCCTCCGGGACCAAGCTTATGCAACGCGTATTCGCGGTTCCGGGCCCTTCGGGCTTTCGCCTGTTCTGGCCCAGGTCCCAGTCGTTATTGCCAGGCTTGACCCGGCAATCCATCTCCTTCGCAAAACAGTTCTTGCGACCCGCGCGTCAAGCCCGCGGGCGACGCGTGCGTCTAGAGCTTTCTCCGCGTCTGGCGCTCGCGGTGAAGGATATAGAGACCCGAGGCGACCACGATGGCGGCGCCGGTGAGCGTCCAGCGGGTGGGCAGGTCACCGAACACCAGGTAGCCCAGCACGATCACCAGTACGATCTCGGTATAGATGAAGGGCGACAGCACCGCGGCCGGCGCCAGCCGGTGGGCGGCGATCAGGAAATAGTGGCCGGCGCTGCCCATGGCGCCCGACGCCACCATCAGCGCGATCACGATGGGCTCGCTCGGCGTGGTCCACACGAACGGGACCACCGGCAGGAGCACCAGCGCGCCGACGATGTTGGAATAGAACAGCGTCGTGCCGTTGGAATCGGTGCGGGCGAGAATACGGGTGATGATCGAATAGAGCGCGTAGAACACCGCGGCGGAGAGCGAGAGCAGCGCCGCCGGATGGAAGCTGCCGGCGCCCGGGCGCGTCACTACCAGGACGCCGATGAAGCCGGCGGCGATCGCCGCCCAGCGGCGCCAACGCACCCACTCCCCCAGCATCGGCCCCGACAGTGCGGCGACGAAGAACGGCGTCGAGAACACCAACGCGATCGCCTCGTCGAGCTGGAGGAAGCGCAGCGCGGCAAAATTGCACAGCGTGGAACCGAGCAGCAGCATCGAGCGCCCGATCTGCAGCGCCGGCCGGGTCGTGCGCATGAGGCCGGGCGTCGTCCACGGATTCGACACGATGAACGGGAACAGGAACGCGCCGGTGTAGCGCGCCCACACGATCTGCAGCGTGTTCATATAGAGATTGAGATATTTCGCGGTGGTATCGAGCATGGCAAAGCACGCCACCGCCGCGCACATCAGCGCGATGCCGGTGAGGCGCGAGGCGCGCTGCTGCGATGCGTCGTCGTGCATGGTGGAGGTCGGTGCGATCGAATAGTAGATTTGCTAGTGTGCCGCGACGGTTTGCGAACGTCGGAACCGGGACATTAGGATGTTCGCGGACCATTGGCATTTCCGAGGAGAAGACACAATGCGGGCTTTCGGCCGGATCATCTCGATTGCGGCAGTGCTGATGTCGCTGGCCGGCATGGCTGCCGCGGCCGACATCCGCGTGCTCAGCGTGGGCGCGGTGCAGAATGCCGTGCGGCCGCTGGCGGTGGATTTCAGCAAGGAGACCGGTCACAAGATCGTGTTTACCGTCGGCTCGCCCGCGGTCGTTGCGCAGAAGCTCAAGGACGGTGAGACCTTCGACGCGGTGATCGTCTCGGAACCGGCGATGGACGCCCTCGACAAGGAGGGCATCGTCAATCCGGAGAGCCGCGTCCGGCTCGCCAATACCGGCATCGCCGTCGCGGTGCGCGCAGGCGCGCCGGTGCCGAACCTCTCGACGCCGGAGGCATTCAAAGAGGCGCTGCTGGCGGCGAAGTCACTTGTCTACGGCGATCCGACATTGCCCAACCAGAGCGGCGAAAAGGCCGAGCAGATTCTGGCCAAGGCGGGACTCCTCGATGCTCTCAAGGGCAAGCTCCGGGTCATTCCCGGGCAGGCGGAGAGCCAGGACCTGATCGCCAAGGGCGAGGTGGAAATGGGCCTGTACAATCTCAGCGAAATCCCCGAGAGCAAGGGACTGAAGATCGCCGGGCCGGTGCCGGCGCCGCTGCAGCTCACCACCACCTATGAAGGCGCGTTGATGTCGGACGGCTCGGTGCCGCAGGCGGCGCGTGAGTTCATCCGCTTCCTATCCGACCCGGACGCGCGCGCCAAGTGGCTCGCCGCCAAGCTCGAGCCGCTGGCGGATCATTAGAGTGGAATTGGATCACGGTTTCGCTCCGAGCATTTACTCGGCCGCATGATCTTATTTCCCGGGAGGCGGCCATGCCTTGGGCGCCCCCAGCGTCATCAGTGCAGCACGAACACCGGCAGGCCGGCATGCTCGAGGATGAACCGGGTGCAACCGCCGAAGATTTCCTGTCGCAGCGGACCGGTACTATAACCCCCCATCACCAGAAGATCGGCGCCACAGGCCGCAGCCGCGGAGGAGAGCAGCGTCGCGATCGGGCGGCCGTCTGGCTTGATCGGCTGCGCCTCGGCGCGGATGCCGTGCCATGCCAGCTGACGCGCGACGGCAGCGGCATCATTCCCTGCGGCGGTGCCTTCATCGACCGCCGCGACCACGACTCTTTCCGCCTCGGTCAACAGCGGCATGGCGGCGGTCAGGGCGCGGGCGGGTTCGGGCGCATCCTTCCAACACACCATCACCGTGCCGGTCAGGGTGCGCGGCGCATGCGGCCCCGCGATCAAGACCGGACGCCCGCATGCGACCAGCAGGAGTGGCAGGAGATCCGGCGGCAGTCCGTTCGGACGGGTAAAGCGCCCCATCACCACGAGATCGTGGAGGCGCCCCTGCGTGATGAAAGGCGCTTCACCCTCGCCACGTTCCTCATGCCAGCTCGCGGACACCGCCTGGAACGCGTCAGGCGCATCCACGAGGGCAATCATGTGCCGTTCGCAGAAGTCGCGGACATGACGTTGCGCCGCTTCCGAGCGACTTTCCGCGTCGTGCCGCAGCTCTTGCAGCGCGTTGCGTAGACCTTTGCCGCGGGCGAACGCGGCATGCGGCGTATATCTCAGCGCGTCGCCCGAATTCACACGGACATGAAAGAAGGCGAGATGCGCCCGACACGGCCGCGCCGCAGCCAGCGCCGTTTCGAAAACGACCGTGTCGGTATCACTGCCGCCCGCCGGAACAAGAATGGTCCTGATCATGAAGATTTTCTAAAGACGATTGCGGCAAGAGCCTTTGATCTTCATCAATCCTCGTCCGGCAATCCCGCCGATCTCCACGTTCCCGATCTTAGCGATCGGAAAGAGCTCGATCGATCTCAAACTGGTGAGTTGGGTCCGTGAAACAGCTACTGATCCTCCTCCTTGAACAAGCGAAGAAGGACATGCACGACTTGGGGCCCGCGCTTCGTACTGAGGCGGAACCCGCTTTTCTCGAACACTTTCAACATCGGGATATTATCCGGTAGGACCTCAGCGATCAGTTCCTCGAGCCCAGCTCCACGGGCAATCGCGGCGAGATGACGCATAAGTGCCGCGCCAATACCTTGCCCTGGTACTGGTCGACCACGGCGAAAGCCACCTCGGCCTTTCCAGGCTGCACAACGACGTAACGTCCGCCTCCGGCGATCACGAGCCGGGCGCTTTCTTCCACCCCTGCAACCAATGCCACGTGGTCGACGAAGTCGGGGTTCAAGAAGAACGCGATTTCCGGCTCGGTGAAGCCGCGTCTTACGGCAAAGAAACGGCGGTAAAGAGACTGGCCGCTGCTGCGGCCGACGGCTGCGAGGAGGTCGGCTCGGTCGTCGGGTCCGAGCGCGCGGATTTCGAGCCGGCGTCCATCGCGCAGCGCCTCAATCGCCGAATACTTGGCTGCTGCTAACATGGACGTCACCCTCAACCACCCATACGGCGGGTGATCCGGCGGCGAGCAGGCTATCATGAACGAGTACGAGGAATTTCAAGTTTTCCGCCCGATCAGGTTCGATATTGCTCTGGTACAGCGCACAATGGCGGCGCGGAATGGCCGCATGGCGATGAGGTATGCGATCAGCACGATCAGCAACAGCCCGAACATCGCCCGGACGGCCATAAAAGTCGGAGAGTCTTGCTCCACAAACAAAGCCGGCACAAATGTAACTATCGTCAAAACTTTCTGACCAATCCAATCAAGCACTGATCTCCTCCCTCCCGTCGCCCTCAATCCATAGGCTACATCAGCCGCTTTGATCTTTGTCAAAGCTATGTGATGTTTTCCCCCATGATGGGGGCTGCTCGAGAGGAGCTTGCGATCATGGGCGATCCATTTCTGAACTATTTCGCGCTCTTCTTGTTAATCTTCGTGGTGGTGGTGCTATTCTATGGCATCATCGCCATCCACGACATCCCGGCCAAGATCGCCGAGTCGCGTCATCACCCTCACCAGGACGCAATCCACGCGGCGGGATGGGTGAGCCTGTTCACCCTGCACGCGCTGTGGCCGTTTCTGTGGATTTGGGCAATGGCGTACCGGCCCGATCAAGGTTGGGGGATTTCGCACCGTTCTGCCGCGGCTGGCACGGAACCGACGGCGAGCGCGGGCGAGTTGGAGGATTTGCGGCGCCGCGTCACGCAGCTCGAAAGCAGCATGAGGGGAGAGCGCTGATGGAACTTCTGCTCATCCTGATCTACGTCTCGCTCTGCTACGTGGTCTTCAAGGCCTTCAAGATACCGGTCAACCAATGGTCGTTAGCGACCGCTGCGCTGGGCGGGATCATCGGCATTGCCTTGCTGCTGCTGATCATGAACTACAATCATCCCTTCACCACCAACGCGCGCATCTATTTTGCGGTGACCCCGGTGTTCCCGTCGGTCAGGGGGCGCGTCATCGAGGTGCCTGTCCAGCCCAACGCGCCACTCAAGGAAGGAGATGTGCTGTTCCGTGTCGACCCAACGCCGTTTCAATACGTCGTCGACCAGAAGAAGGCGGCGCTGGCCGAAGCGGAGCAGAACGTGCGGCAGCTCAAAGCCTCGCTCGACCAAGCGACCGCCGCCGCCGAAAGGGCCACTGCGCAATCCGCGCTGGCGCAACAGAACTACGACCGGCAAGCGGAACTGTTCGAAAAGAAGATCATCGCACAGGCCACCCTCGATACTTTCACCCGCAATCTCGAAACAGCGAAGCAGTCGGCGGTGGGGGCGAGAGCCGAGGAGGAGCGCGCGCGCCTCGCGTATTCATCCAACATTGACGGCGTCAACACCACGGTCGCTCGGTTGACCTCCGAACTCGCCGATGCTCAGTGGGATCTTGAGCAGACCGTGACGCGGGCGCCCGCGACCGGATTCGTGACCCAGGTCGGCCTGCGGCCGGGAATGTACGTCGTCCCCGCCGCGTTCCGGTCGGTCATGGTGTTCGTCAATACCGATCCGCGGGACCAGGAGTTCGCAGCGGCCTTCCAGCAGAATTCCCTGCAGCGGGTGAAGGCCGGCGACGAGGCCGAGGCTGCTTTCGATGCCGTGCCCGGGCGCGTGTTCAAGGGCAAGGTGCGCCTCGTCCTCGACGCGATCGCGGCCGGCCAGCTGCTACCGACCGGCGGCCTCGTGGATGTCGGCACCCGGACGGACGGCGGGCGGGCGCTGGCCGTCGTCGACATCACCGACGACATGTCGCCTTACCAGATCCCGCTCGGTGCCGCGGCCCAGGTCGCCATCTACACCGAGCACTGGCACCACGTCTCGCTGCTGCGCAAGATCCTGCTGCGCATGCGCAGCTGGCAGAACTACGTCTTCCTCGAAGGGCACTGAGAATGTGGGAGATCCTTCCATCGTTGAGCTCGGCGGCCAGCGGATGACGCGGGAATGATCCAAATGGCAGCGGCAGCGCGTTC
>Ga0310811_10011680_pt1 | contig 11400 bp, 9 predicted proteins | sample YCmetagenome_FD_207642 | JGI IMG/M metagenome (GOLD analysis project Ga0310811, IMG submission 207642) | Soil microbial communities from experimental microcosm in Duke University, North Carolina, United States - YC | ecosystem: Engineered > Artificial ecosystem > Soil microcosm > Unclassified ... | reverse complement strand
CGACGACTGCTTCGTCGACGGGTGGTACCTCACGGGCGATCTGGCCCGCATCGACCCCGACGGCTATTTCTGGTTCGTCGGACGTGCCGACGACGTCATCAAGACCGCCGGGCACCTCGTGGGCCCGTTCGAGGTCGAGAGCGTGCTCATGGAGCACCCCGCGGTCGCGGAGGCGGGCGTGATCGGGCGGCCCGATCCGCTGGTGGGCCAGGTCGTCAAAGCCTTCGTGGCGCTCAACCCCGGCTTCACACCCGACGACGCCCTCCGGCGGGAACTGTTGGGGCTGGCGCGGAAGCGACTGGGCTCGGCGATCGCGCCGAAGGAGATCGAGTTCGCGACCGACCTGCCGAAGACGCGCAGCGGCAAGATCCTTCGCCGTCTGCTCAAGGCGCGTGAGCTCGGTCTGCCCGAGGGTGATCTGTCGACGTTGGAGCAGGCATGACCCTCACCGAGACTGCGCTCGACACCGCGGCCGGACGCGCCCGCGAGCAACTGCGCCAGATGCTGCGGATCCGGCGGTTCGAGGAGCGCTGCGCACAGCTGTACTCGGCCTCGAAGATCCGCGGCTTCCTGCACCTGTACGTGGGGGAGGAGGCGGTGGCCGCCGGCATCCTTCCGGAGCTGGGTCCCGACGACGCCGTGGTCTCCACCTATCGCGATCACGGGCACGCGTTGGTCCGGGGCGTCCCCATGCGCGCGGTGATGGCGGAGATGCTCGGCAAGGTCGAGGGCTGCTGCCGTGGGCGCGGCGGGTCCATGCATCTGTTCGACGCGCAACGGCGGTTCTACGGCGGCAATGCGATCGTCGCGGGCGGGATCCCGCTCGCGGTGGGCCTCGCGTTGGCCGACCGGATGCAGCACCGGGACCGCGTGACCGCGTGCTTCTTCGGTGACGGTGCCGTCGCGGAGGGCGCGTTCCACGAGGCGGCGAACCTGGCGGCGCTGTGGCGGCTGCCGGTCCTGTTCTGCTGCGAGAACAACCTCTACGCGATGGGCACGGCTCTGAGCCGGTCGCAGGCGCAGACGTCGCTGGCCCTGAAGGCTGCCGCCCACGAGATCCCGGCCTGGGAGGTGGACGGCATGGACGTGGCCGCGGTCGCGGACGCCGCCCGCCGGGCGACCTCGGCGGTGCGCGGCGGAGGTCCGCTGTTTCTCGAGCTGAAGACGTACCGGTTCCGCGCCCACTCGATGTTCGACCCCGATCGGTACCGGTCGAAGGACGAGATCGAGACGTGGCGCCGTCGCGACCCGGTGACCACGTGGCAGGCGGCACTGATCGCCGACGGAACTCTCGACGACGCGGCGTACGCGGCGCTCGAGGCGGAGGTCGAGGCGGAGATCGACGACGCCGTCGCCTACGCCGAGGCGGGGCACGACGAACCGGTCGAGGAGCTCACCCGCTGGGTCTGCAGCGAAACGGTGCCGTCGTGACCGCGCCGGCCACGGCCGTCCGGTGCACCTACCGGGAGGCGATCCGCGCGGCGTTGCGGGAGGCGCTGCTGGCCGACGAGCGGGTGTTCCTGCTGGGCGAGGACGTGGGTCCGTACGGCGGCGGGCACGGGGTGAGCCTCGGCCTGTACGAGGAGTTCGGGCCGGAACGGATCCGTGACGCGCCCCTGTCAGAGAACGGGTTCACCGGCGCCGGGATCGGCGCTGCGCTCGGCGGCATGAGACCCATCGTCGAGATCATGACCGTCAACTTCAGCCTGCTCGCGCTCGACCAGATCGTCAACAACGCCGCCACCCTGCTGCACATGACGGGGGGTCAGCTCAGTGTCCCGCTGGTGATCCGGATGACGACCGGCGGCGGCCGGCAGCTCGCGGCCCAGCACTCGCACAGCCTGGAGGGCTGGTACGCGCACATCCCGGGAATCCGGGTTCTGGCACCGGCCACCGTGGCCGACGCGCGCGGGATGCTGGCCGCGGCCCTGGCCGACCCCGATCCGGTCGTGATCTTCGAGCACGGCGGGTTGTACAACGTCGAGGGCGAGTTGCCGGCCGACGCCGGTGCCGTCGACATCGAACGTGCGGCCATCCGGCGCGCCGGGACCGACGTCACCGTCATTGCGTACGGCGGAACGGTGCCGACGGCGCTCGCCGCCGCCGATGTCCTCGCGGCCGAGGGTGTGGAGGCCGAGGTCGTCGACCTGCGCACGTTGCGCCCGCTCGACGACGCGACGCTGCTCGGGTCGGTGATCCGCACCCATCACGCCGTGGTCGTCGACGAGGGGTGGTCCAGCGTCGGGCTCGCCGCAGAGGTCAGTGCGCGGATCGCCGAGCAGGCTTTCTACGACCTGGACGCCCCCGTCGCGCGGGTCTCCACGCTCGACGTGCCGATTCCCTATCCGCGCCATCTCGAGCAGGCTGCGCTGCCCTCGGTGGACCGGATCGTGGCGGCTGCCCGCGCCACGGTGGGCTCGTCATGAGCGAGGGGAACGGCTCCACGGACTTCTGCATGCCGGCGCTGGGCGCCGACATGGAGAAGGGCACCCTCCTCGAGTGGTACGTGAAACCGGGCGACCCCGTGCATCGCGGACAGGTGATCGCCGACGTCGACACCGAGAAGTCCGCGATCGAGGTCGAGGTGTGGACCGACGGCATCGTCGACGAGATCTGCGTCCCCGAGGGAGCCGAGGTCCCGGTGGGAACGGTACTCGCCCGGCTGCGACCAGCCGTGCCCTCTGCGGTCGCTCCCGCGGCCCCTGCGGCGCCGGCCAAGGTTCCACCGCAGGCGGCCCCGCGTGTGCAGCCGAAGGTGCAGCCGCCGGCTCGTCCGCGTGTCCAACCGCCGACGCGGCCAGCGGTGCCCGGCGCGATGTCGGCGGCCCCGCGCGTCCGGTCGTCGCCGTTGGTGCGGCGGCGAGCCGCGCAGGCCGGGATCGACCTCGCCGCAATTCCCGGGACGGGTCCGGGTGGCGCCGTGGTCTCGGCGGACCTGGAGCGTGCGCTGGCCGGCACTCATCCTCAGTCGGCCCACCAGCAGGCCCACCAGCCCGCACCCGAGCCGGTGCCCGAGCCGGCCGCCGAGCGGACGCCCCGGCCGCGGGCCCGGCGGAGCCCCACTGCGGACGGCATGCGCGAGTCGATCGCGCGGCTCATGACGCGGTCGAAGCGGGAGATACCGCACTACTACCTCTCCACCACCATCGACGTGGGGCCGGCCCTGGCCTGGCTGCGTGAGCGCAACGCCGGCCTGGAGGTGACGGAGCGTCTGTTGCCCGTCGCGTTGCTCCTCAAGGCGACCGCCCTGGCGGCGTCGGAGTATCCGGACATGAACGGGCACTACGTGGACGGCCGGCACCACCCTGCGCCGACGGTGCGACTGGGCGTGCCGGTCGCCTTGCGCTCCGGGGGGCTGGTGACCCCGATCGTCGACGCCGCCGAACAACTGAGCGTGTTCGACCTCAACCGCCGGCTGCGCGATGTGGCGACGCGGGCCCGGCAGGGTGCGCTGCGTGCGTCGGACCTGGCCGAGCCCACCCTCTCCGTCACCAATCTCGGCGACCAGGGTGTCGAGGCGGTCTTCGGCGTGATCTATCCCCCGCAGGTGGCGCTGGTCGGGTTCGGAGCCGTCAGTGAACGTCCCTGGGCGCACGACGGGCTGCTCGGGGTGCGGCCGCTCGTGACCGCGACCCTGGCCGCCGATCACCGCGTCAGTGACGGGCATCGCGGCGGCCTCTTCCTGACCGCCGTTGCCGAACGTCTCGCCCATCCGGAGGAACTGTGAACGAGTCCGATGTCCGTCGTCTGCTCCAGGACGCGCTCGACGTGGTCGCACCCGGGGCGGAGGTCGGGACCGTGCCCAGCGACGTGGACCTGCGCCGGGCGCTCGACCTCGACTCGCTCGATTTCCTCAATCTGATCGTGGAGATCGACAACCGCATGGGGATCCACACCGCAGAGGTGGACTACCCGCGTCTGACCACCGTGGCGACCGCCGCGGCCTACCTGCCCGAGCGGGCGCGAGCCTGAGGGGAAGGCGGCTCCGATGGCCAGTCCGATGGCCAGTCCGATGTCCGACCCGATGCACCGACTACCCACCATCGTGGCGGGATACGACGGTTCGCCGGCGGCGGCCCGGGCGGTGCGGTTCGCGGCCGAGGAAGCGGCCCGGCGGGATTCCGTCCTGCGCATCCTCCATGTCCGCGAGAGCATCAAGGCCGACGCCGGCGTGCGTTGGGAGACTGTCGTCGGCATTGCCCGCGGTTACCTCGACGGACACCGGGTGGCCGTCTTCGATCACACCGGATGGCCGGCGACGCAACTTCTCGTCGAGGGCGATCGAGCGGACCTCCTCGTCCTCGGCCGCGGGGGGCCCTACCGGCTCGGCGAGGCCGTGGGTTCCGTCGCGCAGGCGGTGATCACGTCCGCGCACTGCCCAGTCGTCGTCGTCGCCGGCTCCGATCGCTCGGCCGCGGATCCCGATGCCGCGAGGGCCGGCGTCGTGGCCGGCATCAAGCACCTCGACGTGGCCGAGTCGATTCTCAGCGCCGCGTTCGCCGAGGCGGAGTTGCGCGGATGCGACCTTCTGGTCGTTCACGCGTGGCGCCATGCGGGTGCGCGCGGGCTGCGGGACGTCCTCCTGCCCACCTACGAGGATCCGGCTTGCTACGCCGAGCAGCTCACCAGCCGCCTCAACGATGTCGTCGGCATGGTGGCGGGTAAGTACCCCGACGTCCCGGTTTCGCTCGCGACGCCGCAGTCGGGCGCCGTTCCGGCGTTGACGACCGCCGCGCAAGCGGCCGCCCTGGTCGTGGTCGGAGTACCGCGTGCAGGCCCCGTGCGCGGTGCGTTGCTCGGTTCCGCCGGCCAGACTCTGTTGCGTGACGGCGAGTGTCCCGTCATGTTCGTGCCACGGACCTGACTGTCTGTCAGATAGACGTCGGATAGACGTCAGATAGTCGCCAGGTCACCGTCGGACACACAGCGGCGCAGCGTTCTTGAGTCGGCGCGGCGCCGGTTTCCTGTCGCGGGTAGCCGCTCCGGACAGCCGAATCGGATGCCTCAAGTCGGCGGGTCGCCGAACCGAGGAGTTGTCCATACATTCGGCGACCCACGGAGGCCACCCGTGACCGTCCTTTCCGTGAAGGTGAACGGAACCACACACACGATCGACGTCGACCCGGCGATGCCCTTGCTCTGGGTGCTGCGGGACGAACTCGGACTCACCGGCACCAAGTACGGCTGCGGGATCGAGGTGTGTGGCGCCTGTACGGTCTGGATCGACGGCTCGCCGGAGAAGAGCTGCCACCTCGAGGTCAAAGAGGTGACCTCCGTGTCGATCACCACGATCGAGGAGGTCGGCAACGTCTCGGCGAAGGCCGCAGCCGTGCAGAAAGCGTTCGTCGACGTGCAGGCTCCGCAGTGCGGCTACTGCCAGCCGGGCATGATCATGCGCTGCGCCAAGCTGCTGTCGAGCAGCACGAAACCGAGCGACGCGTCGATCGACGCGGCGATCGGCAATGTCTGCGCCTGCGGCACCTATCCCCGTGTGCGGGCCGCGGTCAAGAAGGCGGCCGGCCAGTGACCGCCGCGGGAGCAGGCGTTTCGCGGCGCAGCGTCCTCGGGGGGATGGCGGGCGCTCTGGTCGTCTTCGCCCTGGAGCAGAGCGCGCTGAGCGGCGCCGGGAAGGCGTTTGCCGCCGTGAGCTCGGGACCGGTCGCGGTGACGGGCTGGATCGCCGTCAACCCGGACAACACCGTCACGGTCGGCTTCGGTGGAGCGGAGATGGGGCAGGGGATCTCGACCGGGCTGGCCCAGGCCGCCGCCGAGGAACTGATGGTGGACTGGTCCCAGGTGCGCACCGAATCGGTGGCACCGTCGAAGTCGTACATCACCGGCGGCAGCTGGGGCGTCCGCGCCAACTTCGCGAAGCTGCGGACCGCCGGCGCGCAGGCGCGGGAGATGCTCCGCACCGCCGCCGCCGCCCGGTGGGGCGTCGACCCGGGTGCGTGCACCGTCGCGGCGGGCGTCGTCACGAACAGCATCACCGGTCAGACGTCGACGTTCGCCGACCTCGCCGCCGACGCCGCGGCCGTTCCGCCGCCGGCTGCCCCCGCGCTCACCGATCCGTCCAGGTTCCGGATCGTCGGCACCACGACGCCGCGACTCGACCTGCCGGGCAAGGTCACCGGCGCCGCGCGATTCGGCATCGATGTGCGCGTACCGGGCATGGTGTTCGCCGCGATCAAGAACTGCCCGACGTTCGGGGGCACGGTCTCGACCACGCCGGCGACTCCGAGCGGCTGCATCGCCGTGGTCAACCTCGGCGGGGCGGTTGCCGTCGTCGCCAGGAACACCTGGACCGCGCTCCGCGGCGCGGCGAACCTCAGCGTCTCCTGGACCACCCCGGCCGGGGCCTCGGCGATGACGTCGTCGACGATCCTCGCCCAGGCCGGAACGCTGATGACGAGCGGCACCGCGGGCTCTCCGGTCGCGGAGAAGATCGGTGACGCGGCGACCGCGTACACGAATGCCGCGACCAAGGTGGAGGCGACCTATCAGCTTCCGTACCTGCCGCACGTGATGATGGAGGTGCCGAACTGCACCGTGAGCCTGACCCGTGACGCCTCCGGCAAGGTCACCGCGGCCGAGGTCTGGGTGCCGACCCAGGCGCCGGCCTGGGTCGTGGGCACCGTCACCGGCCTGACCGGGCTGACGGCGGGTGACGTCACCGTCCACACCACCCTCCTGGGCGGTGGGCTCGGGCGGAAGATCGAGCAGGACTACGTCGCGCAGGCGGTCCGGGTCGCGCAAGCCCTCAGGCAACCGGTGCAGCTGGTGTGGTCGCGGGAGGAGGATCTGTCGCACGACCAGTACCGGCCCATGGCACTCGTCCGGGTGCGCCTCGGTGCCGACGCGCAGCAGAACCTGACCGCCTACCAGTCGCGGATCGTCACGCCCTCGCCGCTGTACCAGCGGGGCTGGATCCCGGCCACCGGGAACGACAACGTCGACGGAGCGGCCGGCCTGTCGTACGCGATCCCGAACAAGATCGTGGAATACGTGCGCCACCCGTCGGCGGTGCCGGTGGGCTTCTGGCGCTCCGTGGGCGAGTCGATCAACTGCTTCGCCGTGGAGTCGGCGTTGGACGAGCTGGCCCTCCGTACCGGTGCCGATCCGGTCGCGATGCACACCGCGCTCCTGGCGAAGAATCCGCGAGGCGCCGCGGTCGTCGCCGCGGCCGCCGAAGGTCTCGGGTGGAGCACACCCCCGGTGAGCACCCCGGTGACCGCCGTCAGCGGCAACGGCACGGCGGTGACGTACACGACGTCCGCCGCCCACGGGTTCGTTGTCGGGCAGACGGTCTGCATCAGTGGACTCGTACCGACGGCGTTCAACAAGGCGGGTGCCGTCGTCACGGCGGTGCCCGACCCCACCCACTTCACGATCGCCGGTACGACGACGGGTGCCGCGACCACGTCCGGGTCGGTGACCGGTGTCGGGCGGGGCCTTGCCTACAGCGAAGGGTTCGGGTCGCTCAGCGCGCTCGCCCTGGAGATCACGCTGCCCGCGCCGAAGACCGTCAAGGTGACCCGCGTGGCGTGTGCCGTCGACTGCGGCCTGGCCGTCAACCCGGGCCAGGTCGAGGCCCAACTCCAGGGCGGCATCATCCAGGGCATCTCGGCCGCGTTGTGGGGCCAGACGACCTTCGCCTCGGGCCGTGCCAGCAGCCGGAACTTCTCGAACACCCGCGTTCTGCGGATGCGGGAGACACCGCCGATCACCGTCCGGATCGTGCCCAGCGGACTCGGGAATCTCGGTGGCATCGGTGAGGTCGGTGTGCCGCTCCCGGCCCCCGCCATCGCGAACGCCTATGCGCGGCTGACCGGGACCCGGATCCGGACGCTGCCCTTCTTCCCCGGCGCCGGCATGGGTGAGTGATCCCGGGGCGGAACGGCGCTCCGCCGGGCGAGGATCCGGGCCCGCTGATCTGCTGTCAGGTATTTGACTGCCTCCCGCGTCGTCACCCCGGAAGCGCGTCCGGCGCGGGGGAGCAGCCAATCGAAGACCAGGTCCGGTCGCGTGCGTGAGGTGTCGCGCAGCACCCAGCCGATCGCCTTGCGGATGAAGAACTCCTTCTCGGTGAGCATCGCGTCGGCGTAGCGCCCGAACTGCTCGAAGTCCCCGCCGCCGCGGCGCAGCGGTCCCAGCAGGGCGAGCAGCGCCGAGCGGCGGACCCAGAAGTCGGGATCGGTCGCCCACCGGTCCAGGGTCCGGTTCAGCTTCGGCTGACGTTCCACGAGCGCCCCCACCACACTCGCGGCGAGGTTGTCGACGAGCGCCCAGGTGCCGGACTCGCGGATCAAGCGCTCCAGCAACGGCAGGTCGCCCGCCCCGAGACTCCCGACGTTGAGCTCGAGCAGTTCGACCGCCGCGGCGCAGCACTCGTAGAACGGTCCCGCCCACAGGTCCTCGACGACACGGATCAGCTGGTCGTGGTCGAGCGGGCCGATCTGCTTCGCGATCCGGCGCACACCGGGCACGGTCACGCCGGCGTGTTCCCGGGTGCTCTTGAGGTAGCGGCGCTCCTGCTCCGCGCGGACGGGGTCCCCGGCCGCGCGCAGCAGGCGCACGATCTCTGCCGCGGGGGTGTCAGTGCGACGCGACGGCACGGAGCACATCCAGCCGGGCGGCGCGGCGGGCCGGGAGCAGCCCGGCGACCACGCCGGCGACGATCGCCGCGATCGCGATGATCGCCATCGAACCCCAGGGGACGTCGAACGTGGTGATCCCCTGTTCGGACAGTGCCTGGACGAGCGCCCAGCCCAGGAAGACCCCCAGTCCGAGGCCGAGGAGCGTTCCCTGCAGCGCCACGATGGCGGACTCCCAGTGGATGGCGGTACGCAACTGACGGCGCGTCATACCGACCGCCCGGAGGAGCCCGATCTCGTGGACCCGCTCGTGGATGGACAGCGCGAGCGTGTTCGCGATGCCGAGCAGGGCGATCAGGATCGCGAGGCTGAGCAGGGCGTACACCAGGGCGAGCAGCTGGTCCATGGGCGCGGTGACGCGCTCGACGTACTCGTCGGCGGTGAGCACGTCGATGCCCGGCGTCGCGGCCGTGACCGACGTGACGGCGGCCCGCAGGGCCTCCGCGCTGATACCGGGGGCCTTCTGGACGAGAACCTCCCAGTCCACCTGGTCCGCGAAGTGGGCGGCATAAGCGGGCGTGCCGAGCACGTACTTCCCGAGCGGATTCGTCTCGCGGTAGATCATCGCCACCCGCAAGGTGGCCGTCCCGGTCGTGAACCGCACCGGCACCGAGTCTCCGACCGACCAGCCGTGACTGCGCGCCTCGTCCTCCTGGACGGCGATCGCGTCCGCGCCGAGGTCACGAGGGCTGCCGGCGGTGACGCCCACGTCGAGGATGCGGAAGCCGTCGGCGGGGTCGATCGCGGGGAGCCCGACCGCGCGCCCGTCCACCTGGGCGTACCCGATCCGGATACCCGTGACGGCCGCGACCTCGGGCAGGGCGCGAACTTGTGCCGCCACGGTGGGGTCGATGCCGCCGCCGGCCTGGCCGGCACCGCTGTCGATCACGAGGTCGCCGGAGAACGCATCGCGAACCACATGGTCGACCGACGTCTTCGCCGAGGAGACGAAGACCGTGATGAACCCGACGAGGCCGACACCGATCATCAGGGCCGCCGCCGTCGCCGCTGTACGGCGCGGGTTGCGCATCGCGTTCTCGCGGGCGATGGCGCCGGCGACGCCGCGGACGCGGACGACGGGCCACCCCAGCGCGCCACTGAGCGGGCGGGCGAAGGTCGGGCCGAGCACGGTGATGCCCACGAACAAGCCGAGGACACCGGCTCCGACGACGCTCACGCGGTGCGGGACGTCCGCGTACAGGCCGAGCAGCAGCGCCCCGACTCCACCGCCGGCCAGCGCGAGCCCGGACACCAGACGGGACACCGACACGCCGCTCGCGGAGGCCTCCACCGCACGCAGGGCCGACATCGGCGCCACGCGGGCGGCACGACGGGCGGGGAGCAGCGCCGCCACGACCGTCACCCCGACGCCGACGAACATCGACAGCACGGCCGTGCGCGGGCGGAACACCAGCGACCGGGCCGGAATCTCCATCCCGAGCGCGTTGAGCAGGCTCTGCAGCCCGCTCGCCACGACGACGCCCAGCGCGGTGCCGGCGGCGGCGGCGACGACCCCGACGAGCAACGCCTCGGCGAGCACGGTGCCCATCAGCTGGCGCCGGCGGGCGCCGAGTGCGCGGAGCAGGCCGTGCTCGCGGGTGCGCTGGGCGACGGTGATCGCGAAGGTGTTGAAGATCATGAACCCGCCGACGAGCAGCGAGACGCCGGCGAACACGAGCATGAAGGTGGTGAAGAACCCGAGCGCCTTGTGCATCTGGTCGGTGGTCTCGGCCGTCGCGGTGGCCCCGGTGACGGCCTCGACCTTGTCCGGCAGGACCGCGGCGATGCGCCGCGCGAGCTCCTCGGGTGACGTACCGTCCGCCGCGACGATCGAGATGTCGTCGAACTTGCCGGGCTGTGCGATCAGGGTCTGCGCGGTCGGGAGGGTGAAGCCGGCGACGGTCGCGCCGCCGGGGGAGTCGGCACTGCCGAACTTCACGATTCCCACGATGTGGAACTGCTGCGCGGGCCCGTGCGTGAGGACGGTGACGATGTCACCCACGACGAACCCGGCGTCGCGTGCGCTCTTCGCGTCGATGACCACCTGATCGGCCGCGGCGGGCGCGGTCCCCTCCACCAGATGGAACGGGTTCAGGGCCGCGTTCTGGGTCCAGCCGTAGCCGAGCGTCGGCGCCCCGTTGGCGGGATTCCCCATCGCGTCCCCGGTCTTGTCGACCAGGCGCGCGTAGCCGAGCACGCCGCCCTCCGCGGCGGCGACACCCGGAACGGACGCGACGGTCGAGACCAGGGAGGCATCGACGCGGTCACGTTGGGCGCCCATGTTCTGGGGCGCATCGAAGGCGGCCTCGCCGCGGACCACGACGTCCGTGCCCGCGTACACGTCACCGAACAGGTCGTCGAAGGTCCGCGTCACCGTGTCGGTGAACACCAGGGTCCCGGACATCAGGGCAACACCCAGCAGGACGGCGGTCGCCGTCGCAGCCAGGCGCAACTTGTGCGCGAGGATGCCGCGCAGTGCCGTGAGCCACATGGCCTAGGCGCCGAACTGCTGCATGCGCGCGAGGACGCGCTCCGCGGTCGGTGAGGTCATCTCGTCGACGATGCGGCCGTCGGCGAGGAAGAGGATGCGGTCCGCGCGGGCCGCGGCACCGGGGTCGTGCGTGACCATGACGACGGTCTGACCCATCTCGTCCACCGCGCGGCGCAGGAAGCTCAGCACCTCGGCGCCGGCGCGGGAGTCGAGGTTGCCGGTGGGCTCGTCCGCGAAGACGATGTCGGGGCGGGT
>Ga0310811_10011678_pt1 | contig 11400 bp, 10 predicted proteins | sample YCmetagenome_FD_207642 | JGI IMG/M metagenome (GOLD analysis project Ga0310811, IMG submission 207642) | Soil microbial communities from experimental microcosm in Duke University, North Carolina, United States - YC | ecosystem: Engineered > Artificial ecosystem > Soil microcosm > Unclassified ... | reverse complement strand
CCACGCGCACAGCGTGCCGACATCCGCGTCGATCCGCAGCGCATTCTCGAAGCCTTGGCGTTCCATTGCGCGCGCAGCGCGCAGAAGTCCATCGTTGTCGGCACCAGCAATTGATACCGAGAGTGCATTGATCATGTCGTTGGTTTCCGCGGCAACTTGCACTTCACCCCTGCGCCGGCCCTTCTTTTTCAAGGCAGAAATTCGTCCAGGGCGTGAACAATTGCGATATCGGCGTCCGGTGCAACTTCAACACGTGCGGCCGGGCCAGACGCCTGATTTCCCACGCGTCGCTGCCGACGATGCGGGCCTTCATCAGTCGCGGGAAGTAATTCCAGCCCCATTTCCGACTATGGATCTCCACCGGATAGAGGCGATTCGGAACGCTCATGAAAAGCCGACCACCCGGCTTGATGACGCGCGCCATTTCCTGCACGCAGGCCTTCCGGGCCCGCGGGTCGGTCACGTATTCCAATACGGAGCAGCAGATACAAAGATCGAATCCATCGCTGGCGACGGGCAATGCATGGCCTTCACCGATGCACTCGAACTGGCACCTGTCCGCAACGCCGTAGAGACGCGCTCGCGCATGCGCGATAGCCACCTCGGCCGCGTTGATGTCAGTACCCCGGCACCGCATTTCGGGGAACATCATGGCCAGCGCGACGGACCCGGCCCCGGATCCGCAACCGAAATCGAATATCGATTGCATCCGCCCGTCAACGCTGCGCAAAAGCCGTGGAACGAAGTGCGCCAAATGATGATCGACCCCGTGAAGGTACCGGTCCACGCCCGCAACGCCGTTGAAGCGCCAGGGGGCCTTGGCGCGAACCTCCTCCACGAATTGCTGAAACGTGCCCGACCGGGCGATCGCAGCCGCGCTCTGGCACGCCGCCTCGAGGCGATCCGCGTACTTTCCCCCCGGACGTTCGTGTGAAGACATGGCACCCTCGGAAGTTGATCGAGAAGCATCAAGTGCTCAATGTATAAATCTTTCCACCGTCGCGTTGGGCAAGTTGGGTTTGAAGATTCGAATTGTCGAAATTGTATCCAAGCATCCCGATATCGTCCGCGTAGACATTCGCCACGATATCCGCCGTTTCAGCGTCGTAGTAATCCATGTACGACCGATGTTCGCTGCTGTTTGCCTTGGGAAGCGAACAGGTCAGTCCCATGCTTTTGCTGATGCGCGGGAAGTCCTGATCGATATTTTCAAGAAACGCAACGAAGTCGAGTTTGACCTTCCCGCGCTTCTCGAGCATGTAATGGTATTGCGGTCGAAACTGATGCCACCGCCATATATTGGCCCGATTGACCCACTCCCGGACGAAACGCTTGAAATCATCTAGGTGACCGAATTCCTTCACGAATCCGGCATGGTCTTCCTGGTCCATGCCGCCACTGCCCAGAAAAAAGAATGCCGAGACGAGCCGGTCCCACGGGTTTCTCACAATCGTGAATTTGAAATAGCGGTCAATGCGCACGGGCTCGAAGATATTCAAATATTCGTCAAGGGTCGTATGGCCGCCCGCGAGGTTGCCGAACAGGGTCCTGTTGACCGCAACGCCCGCACACTTCGGAATATGCACGAAAATGGCCTTGCGCTCGTCGAATGGCTTGTACGAATAGCCCTGGTCGGTTGTGACCGTCCGCATCCTCTGGAGCTCACGGTATCTCGCCTGGTGGCCGAGCCGGTAATCCCAGTGCTTCAACCTCAGGTAGAGCGCGGCGGGGAGCGCGTCGAGCAGTTGTTGCTTCATCGGCGGGAATCTCGATTATCAATGCCAGGACGGATATGGAACGCGGTCGCCTCGCGGGTGGCGCGTCGTTCGAACCATTCGCCGCGAGGCGTCGGTACGCGTCAGGGTCCTCCACGGGCGCGCAGCGATTGCCGGTCGGGACGATTGCCGCTGCCGTAGGGCCACAAAAGCTTGCGCGAGAACAGCAGGTACTTGAGCGTATTCGGCGGCCTCAAGCTCTGCAGGTGGCAACGCCAGGCGCGAGCATGATTGCCCTGTTCCCAATACGTCATAACGAGATTGTGCAGCGTGCGCAAATATTTTCGATCCGCCTCGCGCCGAACCTCGGCGGGGAGCCGGATATCGCATCGCACCGCCCGCAGGAGATCGAGCGCGGCTTCGTGATGGCGAACCTGCTTTGACATCGACCCGGGTGTGTCGTTGTAGCGCACGGTCTTCACATCCATGAACTGCAACCGCTTGTGTTCCGCGCTCAGTTCGAACGCCAGGTGCGTCCACTCCAGGTGGCTCCAGTCGGCGTTCAGCATTTCGGCGGAAATGCTTGCGGTGCGAAACAGGCTGGCGCCCGGAGAAAGCCAACACTCGTCCAGCAATCCCATGGTGGGGTCATCGACGTGGGCAGCGATATGGGTTGATTCCCGCGCGGCGCCATCGGGGCTCATGAAATACCCGTTGTTCACCAGCACATCGCAAGCCGGGTGATTTTCAAGCCATTCCAGGGGCGCCGCCAGCGCGTTCGCGATCAACTCGTCGTCGTCGTCCAGATAGGCAAAGAAGGGTGCCGTCACCAATTTGCGGCCCGCGGCGCGCGCTACCCGCATCGACGCCTGCGGCTCCTGATGCAGGATTATTCCCGGCCGGCGCCGCAGCGCGTCGAGCGTTTCGCGACTGAATCGCTGCCCATTGACGATGACGATGGGACGAGCAGTGATCCCACGCTGGCCCTGGATGCTGTCCAACGCGCGGAACAACAATTTGGACCTGGCCGCATCCGCCAGCGTTCTGACAATGACATCCACGGAAACTGACATGAGGTAGTCCTGTGGAACTCCCGATCAACTCAACATTCCCTGCAGGCGTCCATGCAGGAAGGCCAATGCTTGGCGCAACTCGCCCAGAAGCGGATGTTTCACCCACATCAATCCAAGCAACCACCCGGCGCCGCCCCCAAGGACCGCCGCTGCAAAAGCCGGAACCATATGCTGGCTCACCAACCCGGGCCAGAACACGATCACCGCGGGAACCATACATGCCGTCACCGTGACGACGGCGCTCGGCACCAACGCCGTGGCCACTCCGCGCACGGTCATTCCGTCATACCCCATCATTTGCCGGTAATACAGCCCGACGGCGATGACATACACCAGTATCTGGGATGCGGCGACCGCCTCCACGCTGTAAAGCGCCGCCACGATCGCAATCGCGAGCCGCGCGAGCTGATATTCGATTTCGATCGTCGTCACCGTGCCGACGCGACCGACGGCAATGAAAAACTGGTTGCACTGGTAAATGAGCGTGCCGACGATCGCCGCGCCACACAGCCAGCGCATCAGCGGAACCGCCGCGTCCCACTGGTCGCCGAACGCGATCCGGATGATCGGATACGCCATGAAGGCCGCGCAGGCAAAAAACGGCCAGCTGATGCCGGTCAGGTATACCAACGAGCGCAAGTAGAGTTGCGGCGCCGCGTTGCGCTCACGGTGTTCGCGCGCATAGGCCGGAAATGCGACGGCGCCGATGGCGCTGATCACCTTGTCACGGAAGATGTTGACGACGCTGTAGCCACGTGAATAGAAGCCCGCTGCCGCCAGCCCCAGCATCTTGCCCACGACGATGTTGGCGGACTGAATGCCGATCTGGCTCACGACGTCCGAGACGGTCCGGTTGATGCCAAAGGGGACCATGCGCCGCCATTCCGAAAGGCTCAGTCCACGGGCGCGGTACTGGTGTCCCCAAATCGTGCATCCCAGTACCCAGGCCGCCATGGCCGCAAGCGACGCCCACGCCATGCTCATGTAGGTGAAGCCCGCGTAGGCCAGGCCGATTGTCACACTGCTCCGGATCACCGTCTCACCGGACTGGATCTTGTAGAGCACGCCAAACTCCATGTTGCGCTGGAGCCTGGCCATCGCGGTGGTGCCGAATGGCGTCAGGATGAACGTCAGGCTCAACACCCTCACGACATCGCCGACTCCTGCGTCACCGTAGAAACGGCCAACCAGCCAGCTCGTGGCAAACAGGCCGAACGCAAGCAACCACGCCATGATGAGATTGACCGTGAACGACGTGCGAATCATGTTCTCGGTCAGGTGTTTTTCCTGTACCAGGTATTCGCTGACCCCGAAGGTACGCATCATCTGCGCCAACGCGACGAGTCCCATCGCGACCGAAAACACACCGATTTCTTTCGGCGTGAGCAGCCGGCTCACGATCACGACGGTGGCGACGTTGAAGACGAGGCTGGTGTATTTCTGCGCGAACGAGAGGACGAGCGATCGCCGCAGACCGTGTTTTGTTTTTGTCATGTACGGACGTGTCCGTTGATTCGCGACAATCGCAACACACCGCCCGGTGCGTGCGCCCCTGATGTTGCACGACGTTGAAAACCTGCCGTGCTGCACTTCCACAAGCTTGCGATCCGCCGCGTCTTTCGACTCCTCCCGTTACGTACAGGGTGGAATATCAGCGAGTCACCAACGCATAGCCCAGATACGCCAACCCGGCGACCAATACCGCCAGGCAAAACACGCCGACCAGCGACACCAGGAAATTCTTCCAGCCATCGTTCCAAGACCCCATGGCGCGGCCCCAAGTCAATCCGACGCCGGTATAGGGTACGCCGGGTTCCGGTCGCGGAGCCGCGGTCGCGTCAAGCTTCTCGCAGGCCTGCTCGACCGTGCCGACGTCGATGTCTTCCTGCTCGCCAAGCCATGTGAGCAGCGCCGAAAATCGCCGGATCGCGACGCGATTGGGGCGTCCGTGCCGGCAGAAACTGAAACTGTGCATGAGCAGACACACGGTCGGCAGGTGTTGCCGGATCGCCCAGCGCGTGACGCGCTTGATTTCCGGCAGGGAACTCGCCTCGATGTCCAGGATGCGGCTCGAGCGCCAATGCCCCACCCGCACCTGGTCGTAGTAGGTCACCGGGATTTCCCACAAGCCGCCGACGCGGCGCGCAAGATCGGAAGATCCCAGATCGCCGACCAGCGGCACCGGCACGCGGCTCCCGGGCGACAGCGAGCAGTCCGCCGCCAAGCCGACCGCTTCGACCGCGCGCAGGGTATCGGCATTGGCGGCAAATGCGCCCGCCCGGTGCGCCCTCACTTTCCTGCCCGTCCATCCCTCGATCAGCGATATGCAGTATCTCCACCTGCTGCTCCAGGGGGGCCTTGCTCATTCCATAGTATCGGTACATCGGTAGCGGATGGGTATGCAACTCGAGGCCGTGCCCGCGCGATTGAATCATCCTCGCCGCCCGCGCGACGAACTCCTCGCCGTGCTTTGCCACTTCGTAGGCGTTCAAGAAAAAGGTGCCGCGCATCCGGTGGCGCTCGAGCATGTCCATCATCAGTTCGATGCCATAGGACTGCTCGTGTCCAGGTACGAAACCGAATATGTCCCGCGTGGGGTCACCATGGCTTTTGGTTTCGACGTCAACCGTAATCAGGAATGCGGTTTTCATTTTTCAAGACACCATTCGTTCCGACAAGCCCAGCCAGCGGGGACCGAGGCAGTTACTTCGCTGCATGGCGTGGGAGAACGGCAAACTGTGGTGCCTTGCCATAGTCGGGCTTGACCAACCTGCCCTGGAATATCTGCCAAGCCTTCCACGCGTCCGGCACATTCGAGTCGGCGGCCGCCGCCAATCCGATCTGGAAATTCGCCGGAAACCCCACAGGGGAGTCTGGATATCCAGCCATGTCGTTTCTGGCATAGCGGTAGCCCTTGGGCCCACTCAGCAACGCGGCCATCCGGTCGCTGTTGCACGACACGTCCCGCATTTCAGGAAAAGTGTGGGCGTAGACGTCCTTCAACGAGTCATAGAACGGGCTTTTCCTGGTATCGCGAACCTGCAATTCGTATTTCGAAGCCAGCGTCCAGCAAAAGTCCGGGCTCGTCATCAGGTTGACCTGGAATACCGAAACCCAATCCAGCAATTTGTCCGCCCCGGCGAAACCCAGATCCTTGAGATTGCCCACCGACCAGTTGAAGAACGAGGCCTGCCACGTGGCGATCCCGGTCAGCGGTTGGCCGTGATTCGGATACACGATGCTTCCGTTGGTGATGATGTGAAGCTTGTTTGCGGCCGGATTGTCGGTAAAGGTGCGGTTGTACCAGCGGATGTTGTTTTCGACCACCTGGTTGAAATAGCGCTTGAACGGGTCGTCGTCCGGAAGGATGTACGCGGCATACCCCAAGGTACGTAGCGCCCACGCCTGTCCGCGCAGCGGAGTGCGCACGATCAGCCCGGTGGCGTAGTCGCGGTAGGCCGGATTCTGCTGAAACACGACCCAGTCCGCCCAAAATTTCAATTCCTCGAGGTAATACCAGTCACCGGTGACGAGGTAAGCCACGTAGGCCGGAGCAGGGTGGTGAGCCTCGTTCGCACCCAAAGGCGACTTGCACTGTGCCTTGCAGGTCGGGAAGTTGTCGTCCGCGTGCGGTGGCACTGTGCAAGGAGACACTTCCGCTGCCTTGATCAGTGTCGCGCATGGATGCGCCTCCACCGATATGGGTTGACCGGTAAGCGCGTCACGATAGTGGATGCCGTAAGACCCGAGCGCGTCGCTGTTCGCAAGCATCCAGGCGAAGGCATCGTGGCTCGGATCGATCACGAAGGCACTCGTCCAGCGCGGCAACGGGCCGATGCCCGCCTGTGCGCCCACGTTCGACATGCGTTTGGTCTGGTCGCAACGCTGCATCGGACCGCAATCCCGCGGCAAACGTCGCATGGCGTCCTGCAATACCTGCTGCGACACCGCGACATCTTCATAAAGCGGGACCGCGCGCGTAGCTTGCAGCCAGCGCGAGTCCTGACGCACATAAACGGGGTCGGGTTTGCCCCACCAGAACGTCTTGTGCCAGCGCGACTGGCGGTAGTTTTCAAGACCATCGACCGAATAAGCGGTCTTGTCTCCGATCTGTATTTTTGCCGTGTAGGCAACGTTCTGCGGATCGGGCGTGTACGCCCAATCGTTCTCGACGATCACGTCCACCCGTATCCGGCTCACCGGCGCCGGACCATAAGCCCGTACCGCAAAATACGCTGCGACGTGAGGCTGCGGCATTCCTTGAGCACCGACAACCGGACCACCAACGATCCACTCCGAAACCAGGGGTCCGTCCAGCCACAGGCTGCACTCGCGCCCGTAGGGTTTGCACGCGTGCGCGGCAGCCGCGTGCTGCAACAGCGTTCGCGCATCGAGATGCCAGGACTGTCCCGCAATGTCGAGATCGATGGAGGCGTCGAAACCCGATTGCAACACGTCCGCGAGCGTCAGGTTGCGGCCGGTGGCGCTGCCGGCGGTAACCGCGCGCAAGGCCAACGGTCTGGATGCTCGCCCCGCAAGTGCAGGCAGCAACACCGTCATCACGGCGTGGCGCATCGATCCATCGCGATTGAGCGCCTTGACGTCGGTTTGGGTAGGCAGGGCCTTGCCATCCAGATACGCGACCACCGTGTCACCGCGCGGAATATCGCCAGCACGAAACGGCTCTCCAAAAGTCGCCGGAACCTGCTGCAGCGATTCACCTGAAGTATTTTCCGCGGTGACCGTCGCCTGTGCGGCCGTGGAACCGGCCGGCGCCGCGAACGCAGCGAACGGCAAGCTTGCGGATGCGATGCACAAGGCGATGCCGGGCACGCGGCGCCACAGCAACCGCGACGCCCGGGCGACGAGTCCGATGACAGGCGGACGATCAGACATTGGAGGTCCTTACTTGTATTCGGATATCGCCGGGACACACCTGCGCGCCCAGTGCCAAGCTTCACGGCTGCACCGGTCGTGCATCGTGTACAGGCTACGCTCGAACCATGGCAGTGCGCGGCCGGTGCCCGTCAACGGATATCCCAGCCGTTGCAGGACATCGCCGGCGGCCCCTTCGAAAATGGCTTGTTCGCGGGGCGTCATGGCCTGCCGCCAGCCAGCAATTTTCTCGGGCTTTAGCTTCGCAACGCGCATGAAACGCTCGGTGACGAGTCCCGGAGGCGCCCCCGTAATGAACTTCTCCAAGGCCGCGATGGTGACTTCGGGATTGCCCAGCAGATCCTCGTAGCGAATTTCCAGGTACCTGTCCGGCATGGCCTGTGAGCCGCGTTGTGCCTTGTCCAGATATTCGCGCCAATGCACCGCCGCCGCATAGGCATTCTGATGTCCCCAGGTCATGTGCCGATGGGACAGCGCGCAGTCACGGCCGTCGCGTATCACGTGCACCACCCGGCATTTCGGAAAATGCGCGTTCAGCAATTCAAGGTAACGGCCGAACACGGGATACTTCGAGCCAATCCTGTGCTTGCCCGTCTGCTCCGCAATTTGGCCCAACATATCCAACACGAGCGCCGAGAACGTCCTCTGGGCCGCCGCGATGCGCTGCCAGTCCATCCGCACCGGGTAATTACGCCCGAGAATTGCAAAGAACGGGTCATCGCGGAGATCGCGCAACAGCCGATTCCAGTTCCCATCCACGCACAGATCGCCGTATTGCGCGATGCGCAGGCCAAACGACACGATGAACTGACCCTCGTTGACGAAGCCCGCGTCGAAGTAGTCGCACAGGATCCGGTTTGCCCATGTGGTGCCGGAGCGGGCAAACCCGGTGAGGAATATTGGCGCGTCCGGATTCAAGCAGTGTGCAGCCCGGGCGGTGGCGTTGCTGGGAATCGGCACGTTCAATGGGGCGGCTCCGCGCGTTCCGCGACCGCCTGGTCGAGCAACCCGGCGAGCAATGCCGTGCCTTCACGTCTCGAAAATCGCTCGACTGCACCCGGGCGAGCCCGTAGCGCCTGATCCGCGCGCAACGCCGTAATGAACTCGCGCAGACGCACCTCGATCGAAGCGACATCGTCCTCCGGGACCATCTCCGCTCCACCGACATCACGCAAGATCGCCGCAGTGTCTCCCTGATCTCCCACCAAGGCGAAAATCGGACGACCGATCCGCAGATACTCATAAAGCTTGGCCGGCACCTGCCGATCGAATCGGCGGCCCTGGAACAGCAACAGTGCATCGGCTGTCGCTTGTTCGACCAGTGCTTCGCGGTTGGAAACGGGAGGCGCGAGCACCACCATCCCGTCAAGACCCAGGCGCTGTATTTCCCGCGCATAGACCGACTCGTTGCCGCTCGCCCGCAGGACAATTTTCAGGTTGTCCGCAGCGATGCTTCCGGCAGCCTTGAGTCGTGCAAGCGCGGCAAGGAACGGCACCGGATTGCGGCCGTCAGGATACAAAAGGCCGCTGTGGACCATGACCAGCGGACGGCCGGTCAGCAGTGGCGAAGCCTTCGGCAGGTCGGCGAACGCGGTTTCGTCATAGCCGTTCGCAATGACCGCCAGACGTCCCGCCCCTGCGGCGTCGGGATACCGCTCGGCATAGACACGCAAGGCCCCCGGTGTCGTGAACGTGATGCGCGCCGCGCTGCGCAGGACTCGCGGTTCCCAGCGCTGCTGCGAAGCCACGGAAAAGGCATTTCCCGCCTCGACCGAACTCTTCACGGGATCCCGAAAATCCGCAATCCATGGCAATCCGCTGGCCCTGCTCAGGGTCCGGGCGATGCAGTGCGCGGTCATGATCGGATAGGTGGACCAGATCGCACGCACCTGTTGCCGCCGTATGATCCGCAGTCCCTGCAAAACCGCGGACGGCCACCACGATGCCCAGCGATCGGGCTGCGCCAGGAATGCCGGGTATTTGCCACCAATCCCGAAATGGCGGCGGGCGTCGAACGCCAGGCTGCGCGAGACCCGGCAACCCGGCGGAATGGCTTCATCATCCATCGGTGCCGTACGTGGATACGCAAGCGACCGCGCCGACAATACGATCGGGTCCCAGCCGAGCGCCGGCAGATAGCGGGCGAAGCCGAGGGTACGCAGATGCCCGCTCCCCATCGCGGCCGGAGGAAAGTGATAGGCAATCATCAAGACGGGGCGCCCCACGTCACGGCCCGCGGAGTGCATGGGGCTGCTGTCTGGTTGGCGTGATCGACCCGAAGCGCGCCCGCTTCCCGACCGCTTGCCGACTTTGAACCTGCAATGCGCAGTAGCCAGCCAAAACCGCGGTCAACGCCATGAGCTGATAGCTCAAGTCGAAATAACTCATTGGCAGCCCAGCGCCCGCCACGATGAACGCCACCAGGGACACCTGCATCATCGAGGCAAGGTCGAAGGCCCATTTTTGCTCAGGCGACGAACGCGTCATCTTTCTGACCACGCTGCAATTGCGCCAGCTTGCAAACAGGAGCCCAAGGAGAAGAATCAGCCCCGGGAAACCCTGTTCACCCAACATGCGAAAGTAAATGCTGTGTATCGCGCGCTGGATAGCTCCCGCGGGGGCATACTTCGCCCACAACCATGCACTCTGATAATCGTCGAAACCGCCGCCCAGCAGCGGCCGATGAATCGCCACGTTCAATGCAAATGTCCAGGATTGAATCCGTTCCTGGCCCGAATCGGTCTGACTGGCGTGCTGCAATGTATCCATTCGTGCCGTCCACTGCGGCGGCATGAAGTGATAGGCGGTAATCCCCACCACAACGATGACCAGCACCAGCGCCAACCGGCGTCGGCTCTTCAGGAACAGCGTGCCGGCCACGATGGCCAACGCGATCAACCCGCCGCGCGAATACGTGCCAAGTACCGCGATGCCCGTGAACAACATGCCGAAGCCCAGACCGACGCGTACCCATTTCCGGGCTTCGTATAGTTGCAGATAGCGCATCAATGGCAGTGTCATGCACAACGCCAGTGCGAGCGCGTTGTTGTCGGCAATGAAACTCTTGGGAGGGCCGAGCACATGATTGACGCCGCCGTGAAGGATCGTGTAGATGCCGCCCTTGAAGCCGTAGAACCCCAGTGAGACCACGATCATCCAGACCAGCCAACGCATCCGTTCGCGGCTGTTGACCAGCATCAAGGTGACGAAGACCATGATCAGGGTCTTGGCAAACGACTGCCATCTGTCCCACGCCGAGACCGGCACGACCGCATGCAACGTGGACAGCCCGGTCCAAAGCAGCAACATCATCAGCAGCACGCTGACCGCGCTCAGCGGAATTTTTTTGCTTTCCTTGCTGAAGATCAAGCCGATCAGAGTAACCACCGCAACCAGGTACACCCACGGGAAATTGATCGCGAACCCGTAACACAGCCGGTTCGGATTCATGTACCCCAGCCACGACCATACCAAGAGCCCGACGAACGGACGCATCAGGATGAAGGGGATCGTCCCGAAGATGAACAGGGCTAGGGCAATGTCGCGCATCGTGTCAGCCCGTTTCCAGCTGCAACATGAGCGCGTCCATGAAGAACTTGGCCGCCCAGTTCGGATAGCGATTTTTCATGTAGCCGCCATTGAGCGGATGCGAACCCGGGATGCCTCCCCGCACACCGCCGTCATCCGCCGTGAGGTTCTGGACGGACAGATTGAAG
>Ga0310811_10011677_pt1 | contig 11400 bp, 9 predicted proteins | sample YCmetagenome_FD_207642 | JGI IMG/M metagenome (GOLD analysis project Ga0310811, IMG submission 207642) | Soil microbial communities from experimental microcosm in Duke University, North Carolina, United States - YC | ecosystem: Engineered > Artificial ecosystem > Soil microcosm > Unclassified ... | reverse complement strand
CTGCGGCCCGGCGGCCGCGCCGCGCTCGTCGGGTACGAGCGCGACGATGCCGATCCGTTCACGCACGCGTACGGCGAGATCGTGCGCCGTTACGCGACCGACGACACGGAGCTGCGCCGGGAGCGCGCGCAGGTCGTCTTCGCGCAGTACCCGGCCTGGCATACGGTGACGCGGACGGTCGTCGCCTACGATCAGGTGCTCGACCGCGACGGGTTGGCGACGCGCGTGCGCAGCGCTTCGTACCTTCCGCACAGCGGTCCGGTCGCCGACGAGTTGCACGCCGCGGTGAGCGCGCTGATCGACGCGCACGAACGCGACGGGATCGTGACGATGGCGTTGCATGCGTTCGTCATCGCGGGCGACGTCGGCGCCGACGGCGCGTGAACCGCTCAGCGCAGCGCCGCGTCGAGGGCCTTACGCGCCGCCGCGTAGTCCTGCGCCAGCCGTTGCTCGGTGAGGACGGCGTCGGCTGTGTCGATCCAGAAGCCGTTCGCGGCGAAACGAAAATCCGCGTTGCGCGGAGCGACCCCAAAATGGAGATCGGCGATGATGCGGTCGGGGTACGTGTTCAAGAAGCTCTGTTCCCGATACGCGCGTTCGAGCGCCACGCGGGTCGCATACGGTACGGCGCTCAGCACCCCCGATCCACGCGCCAGATCCCAGGCCGTCGATTCCGCTTGGACCGCTTGGAACCCATGGGGATTGACGCGTCCGAAGGTCTCCATGAACGTGTCGAACGAGACCGGACGCTGCCGTGATGAACCTTTCAGCAGCGCACGGAAAGCCTGCAAGTTCGCGAGGTGGTGCGGCATGAGCGCGTGCAGCTCCCGATCATTGGCGACGATCTCGTCCCGGATCGCGACCATCGCTTCGTGCGCGTTCGCCCTCGCGCGCAGCGCGTCGCGCCATTCGTTGACGCCGAGCGCCAGCAGGATCGCGATGACGATCGAGATGATCTCGAGGACGAGATCGGAGGGATCGATGCGTAGACGGGTGCGCGGCGGCGACTCCTTCACCGCGGTTGTTTTTCTCCGATGAGCGAGCGTCGCCTGCGGATCGGGATCGACGTCGGCGGGACGTTCACCGACGTCGTCGCGGTCGACGCGGCGACCCGCGCGCTCGTCGCCGCGGTGAAGGTTCCGACGACGCACCGCCATCCCGAAGGCGTCGCGGCCGGGATCGTCGCGGGGCTGGAGCGGCTGCTGCGCGAGCACGCAATCGTCCCCGAGTCGATCGCGTTCATCGCGCACTCAACGACGCAGGCGACGAACGCGCTCTTGGAGGGCGACGTCGCGAAGGTCGGCGTCGTGACGCTCGGCGGGCGGGTCGCGCGCACGTTCGCGCGGTTCAAGCCGTTCGCGATCGCGGAGGGCGTGCGCTTCGCCCCGCTCTGGTTCGACGGCGCGTCGCCCGACGTGCTGGAGAGTGCCCTCGCGGCGAAGGTCGAGGCCCTCGCGGTCAGCGAGCCGTTCGCGGTCGATCGACCGCAGCACGAGGCCGCGCTGGTCGCGGCGGCGCGCGCGCGCGGCCTCGCGGCGACCAGCGGCGCCGAGGTCTCCGCGCAGTACGGCTTGCGCGCGCGCACGCGCACCGCGGCGCTCAACGCGGCGATCCTGCCCCGGATGCTGCGCACCTCGCGCGTTACCGCGCGCGCCGTCGCCGACGCGCGCATCCCCGCGCCGCTGATGATCATGCGCAGCGACGGCGGGGTGATGGACGTCGCCGAGGTCGAGCGCCGTCCGATCCTCACGATGCTCTCGGGGCCGGCCGCCGGGATCGCCGGCGCGCTCTTCCACGAGAACGTCACCGATGGGATCTTCGTCGAGGTCGGCGGGACGAGCGCGGACTGCTCGGTGATCCGGCGCGGCCAGCCGCAGATGCGGCCCGCACGGATCGGCGGTCACCGCACGCTGCTGCGCACGCTCGACGTGCGAACGATCGCCGTCGCGGGCGGCTCGTTGGTCCATCTCGCGGACGGGCGCGTCGGCGAGATCGGGCCACGGTCGGCACACATCGCCGGCTACGAGTACGCCGCGTTCTCGCCGGAAGCGCTCGTCGCGTCGGCGCGCGCCGATCTCGCCGACGGCATCGCGGCGCTCGTCGCCGCGGACGGGACGCGCATCGCGATCACGCCGACCTGCGCCGCCAACGTGCTCGGCACCGTCCCCGCCGGCGCCTTCGCACGCGGCGACGCCGCCGCGGCGCGCGCGGGCTGCGCGCTCGTCGCGCAGGCGCTCGGCACCGACGCGGAGTCGTTCGCGCGCGCCGTCCTCGATCGCGCGACGGAACGTCTGCGGCTGACGCTCGACGAGCTGCTCGCCGACTACGGGCTCGATCGCGCGATGACGGTGCTCGTCGGCGGCGGAGGCGGCGCTGCGGCGCTCGTCCCGTACGCGGCGTCGAAGCTCGGCTTTGCGCACCGCATCGCGCACGACGCCGAGGTGATCTCGCCGGTCGGCGTCGCACTCGCGCTCGTGCGCGACGTCGTCGAGCGCACGATCGTCGATCCGAGCGCGGCCGACCTCGCGCGCATCCGGCGCGAGGCGATCGATGCCGCGATCGCCTCGGGCGCGGCGCCGGAGCGCGTCGAGGTCGTCGTCGAGGTCGACACGGCGCGCAATCGCGTGCGCGCGACCGCGTCGGGTGCGACCGCGCTCGTCGAGGGCGCGGCGCAGAACGGCACGGCGAGCGACGAGGAGCGGCGCGCCGCGGCGGCGCTGCACCTGCGCAGCGAAGCGGAAGCGCTACTTGTCGCCGCACGTACTCCCGTCTTCACCGTCTTCGCGGCGCAGCGCGAGAGTGCGGTCGTCGACGAACGCGGCGTGGTGCGTCTCGTCCTGGCCGGCGCCGTCGCGTCGACGCGCCGCGCCGCCGAGGTCGCAGAGCGGCTGCCGCGCTTGATCGAGGAGCAGACGCGCTTCGGCGACGTCGGGCGCGCGCTCCCCGACGTCTTCCTGCTGCGCGGTGCACGGATCGCCGAGTTCAGTGGGCTAGGCGAGGCGGCGCAGATCTGCGCGCTCGCCGACGAAGAGTTGGCCGGCGTCGCCGACGACGAGCCGATCGCGATCGTGCTCGTTCCCGCGCGTGCCTGATTGCCTTGATCGCTTGCTGCCGATCGCGCGATAGAGTATACCCCCGCAAATCGGGAACGACAAGCGCGTAGGGACTTATGTCCTCGTCGTCGGCGCGCGGTACGATCACCCCACCACTCACGGAGGGTGTTCTCATTTGAAGTTTCTCTCGATCATGTGTGCGGCGCTCGGCCTCGCGGCGATGGGAGTGAGCGCGGCGGACGCGATTCCGCCGCAAGCGGGATCGATCGTGCCGTCGTTCACCGCGGATCAGGCCAGGGACGGTCAATCCGTCTACCAGGCAAATTGTTCGATGTGCCACGGCGCGAAGCTCGAGGGCGTCTACGCTCCGGCGCTCGCCGGACCGAACGGTAACGTGCAGTGGCAGAGCGTGAGCGACGTCTACGCTTACACCAAGGCGCAGATGCCGGTCGCGAACGCGGGCGGCCTCTCCGCGCAAGACTACACGAATCTCACGGCGTTTCTGCTCAGCATGCACGGCCACCACGCCGGATCGCGGCCGCTGACGGCGTCCGCAGCTGCAACCTCGACCGCCCTTCTGGGCCCGCAATGATCTCTCGCTTTGAAGCGATGGTGGACGCAACCGTACATGAACGTTCCTAAGACCCTCGTTCGCTCGGCCGTCATCGCGTGCGCGGTGCTCGGCCTCGTGACCTTCGGCCAACACCGTCAACAGGCGCAAGGCGCCTCCGCACCCGCGTGGCAGCCCGTCACCGAGAGCCGCCTGCGCAACGCGGCGTCCGATCCCGGCTGGCTGATGTATCTGCGCACGTATCAGAGCCAGGCGCACGCCCCGTATGCGCAGATCAACACGGGCAACGTCGCCAAGCTGCACCAGGTGTTCACCCACTCGGTGTTCATCCCGAACGGATTCGAAGCGCCGCCGATCGTCAACGGTCACACGATGATCGTCACGACGCCGATGGATCACGTCTACGCGCTCGACGCGACCAACGGAAGTCAGCTCTGGGAGTACGACTATCCGGTCAACAAGAAGGCGCTGCGGACGCTCTGCTGCGACGTCGTGAACCGTGGCGTCGGGCTGTACGGCAACGACGTGTACATGTCGACCCTCGACAACCACGTCGTCGCGCTCGACGCGCGCTCGGGGAAGGTCGTGTGGAACCGCACGCTCGCGGCTCCCGGGATCGGCTACGGGATGACGAACGCGCCGTTGATCGTCAACGGCTTGGTGATCGTCGGCGACGGCGGCGGCGAGTACGGCTCGCGCGGATTCGTGCAGGCGCTCGACGCGAAGACCGGTGAGTTGCGGTGGCGCTTCTACACGATCCCCGCGCCCGATCAGCCCGGCGGCAACACGTGGCCCGGGAAGACGTATCTGCACGGTGGCGGTGATCCCTGGATGACCGGCAGCTACGACGCCCAGACGAACACGCTCTTGTGGGGCGTCGGGAACCCGTCGCCGTGGCTCGCGACGGTGCGCAAGGGCCGCAACCTCTACTCGGATTCGGTCGTCGGTCTCGATCCTGCGACCGGCCGCGTGAAGTGGCACTTCCAGGAGACGCCCAACGACCCGTGGGACTACGACGCGGTCGCGACGCCGGCGCTCGCCGACGTGACGATCGAGGGGCGGCTGCGTCACGTGTTCTATCAGGCCGGCCGCAACGGGTGGTTCTACGTCGTCGACCGGACCAACGGTAAGCTGATCTCCGCGACGCCGTTCACGAAGGTCACGTCGGTGACGGGCTACGACCGCGCGCGCGGGATGGCGACGGTGAACGCCGCCCTCAAGCCGCAAGTCGGCAAGCAGGTCTTCACGTGCCCCGCGTTCTTCGGCGGCGACAATTGGTGGTCGTTCACGTACGATCCGCAGACGCACTACGCGTACGTCCCGACGATGCGCACGTGCATGACGATCGCCGGGCTCAAGCCCGCGCCGTTCAAGGCGGGATTGGGCTATCTCGACGAGAGCTTCGAGGTCCAGCCCGTCCCCGGCGCCTATGGCTGGGGCGCGCTTCAGGCGATCGACGTCACGACCGGGAAGCGCGTGTGGTCGAAGGAGACGAAGATGCCGTGGACCGACGGCACCCTCTCGACCGACGGGGGCCTTGTCTTCAGCGGGACGCCGGACCAGAAGTTCTACGCGTTCGACGCACGCACGGGGAAGATTCTCTGGACGCACCACATGAGCTCGGGGGTGATCGGGCAGCCGATCAGCTACGAGGTCGACGGGAAGCAGTACGTCGCGGTCCAGGCCGGCTACGGCGGCGTCACGCCGTTCTGGGGCGGTCCGAAGATGACGCCGAGCCTGCGGCACATCCCGCTGGGCGGGACGTTGTACGTCTTTGCTGTGCGCTAGATCACGCCGCTAGGGCTCGCTCGGAGAGGAAGAAGAGCGTAGCGGGGCGGCGGCTAATGGGTCCCGATGAACGTCTCAGCCGTCGGCTCTTCGCCGTACGCCCCGCCGTCGGCCGGCACCAAGCCGGCGGCGGCGGCGCCCTCCGCTCCCGCGCCGGACGCCGACGCGGAGCCTACCTCGCCCCTGGGGATCTGGAACGAGGTCCTCTCGCAGATCGACACCGACGCCTAGCGTAGACTTGACGCTCGCGCTTCAGACGCTCGCCGTCCGGCCGGATCGTCCGACGATCCGCGCCAGGGCGGCTGCGAAGCGTGCGGCTTCGGGCGCGAGCATCGTCGTCACCGTGACCCGGATCGCCGGCGGCGTCGCCGTGCGGTAACGCTCGCCGGCGTCGACCGCCCACCCCGCAGCCTCGAGGGCGCGCAGGACCGCCCCCTCCTCGGGGACCGGGATCCAGACGTTGAACCCGCTCGCGCCGAACGCCGCGATCCCGTGCGCTGCGAGCGCCTCGAGTAGCGCGCCGCGGCGCTCCGCGTAGGTGCGCGCGGCGGCGCGCACGAGCCGCCCCGCCGCGCGATCGGCCATCAGCGCCGCGACGGTCTCCTGGAGGATGTGGCTGACCCATCCGCTCCCTAAGCGCTGCCGATCCTGAACGCGCGCGATCGTGAGCGGATCGCCGGCGAGGAGCGCGAGGCGCAGGTCGGGGCCGTAGGTCTTCGCGACCGAACGCACGTGCGCCCAGCGGCTCCGTCCGCTCAACGTGTGTGCGGGGGCGCCGGCGACGTCGGCGAGATAATCGTCCTCGATCACGAGCGTCTCGGGGGCGGCGTCGAGGACGCGGCGCAGCGCGCGAACGCGCTCGGCGTCGAAGGCGGCGCCGGTCGGGTTCTGTCCGCGCGGGACGACGACGACGGCTTTCGCCCGCGCGCGCAGCGCTGCGGCGAGCGCGGCGGGTACGATCCCACGCTCGTCGATCGCGACGGGGAAGACGCGCAGGTTCAGCGCGCGCGCCAGCTCTCGGTACGGCGGATACGTCGGGTCCTCGAGCGCGATCACGTCCCCGGCGACCAGCTGCGTGAGCAGGATGCGTTCGACCGCGTCGGCGGCGCCCGACGCGACGGCGAGGTGGTCGGCGGGGATGCCGTCGCGCGCGAACCACCGACGCGCCGCCGCGAGCAGCGCCGCGCCGTCGCGCCCCTCGCCGTAGAGGCGGCGCTCCGGGACGCTCGCGCGCACGATCGGCCGCAGCGCCGGGAGGAAGGCCGGGTCGGGGTTCGCGACGGCGAGATTGCGCGCCGCGGTCGGCGGCGCGTCGACGAGTCCCGTTTGGAACGCCGTACGGCCGATCACGACCGAGCCGCCGCGCCGGTTTCCGCCGATGCGCCCATGCGCGCGGAGCGCCGCGAATGCGGCGTTCACGGTCGTCGGGCTGACGCCGAGATCGGCCGCGAGCGCGCGGATCGTCGGCAGTCGTTCGCCGGGCGCGAATCGACCCGCGTCGATGGCGAGCTCGAGCGACTCCGCGATCTCCCTGGCGTTCCCGCCGCGGATGTGATACCGTCTCAACACAAATCTATTTTGTACTGTAACATAAGTGAGTCATTTGTGACAAGGCCTCTGCTCGCGTTCGCCTTCATCTGCGTCGTATTCGGCACGACGTTCGCCGCGATCGCGGTCGGTCTGCGCGACGGGTGGCCGCCGTTCTTCGCCGCCGGGATGCGCTTTACGATCGGCGGCACGCTCGTCGTCCTGGTCGCCGCGACGCGCGGCGGGCTGCGTCGTATCGCGATGCGGGATCTGCTGGGGATCGCGCTGGTGGGGCTCACGCTCACGACGATTTCGTTCGCTGTGCTCTATCGCGCGGAGAGCGTGCTCCCGTCTTCGCTCGCAGCGCTGCTCTCGGCGAGCGCACCGCTCTTCGCGTTCGCGCTCGCCGTCGCGCTAGGCCGGCGGCGCGTCGACCTCGCCTCGATCGGCGGCGTGCTCCTCGGGACGCTCGGCGTCGTTCTGGTCTGCGGGTTCGGGCGCGCCGAGGGCGGCGGCACCGCGTTGTTCGCCGCGCTCGCGCTGGCCGGCTCGCAGATCGCCTACGTCGTCGGGCTCACGGTCTCGCGCGGATTGCTGCAGCGCGTGCCGATGCTCCAGATCGCGGGCGGGCAGCAGCTCTTCGGCGGGCTCGTGCTGCTCGCGCTCTCGCTCGCCTTCGAACATCGCGTCCCCGCGCGGCTCGACGCGAACGGCGTCATCGCCCTCGCGTATCTCGCGATCGTCGCCACCGCCGGCGCGCACACGCTCTTGGTGTGGCTCTCCGGTGCGACTTCTCCGACCTTCGCGGCGTCGTGGACCTATGTCTCACCGTTCATCGCGCTGCTCGCCGCGGCGCTCTGGCTGCATGAGCCGGTCGGCGGGGCGGCGTGGCTCGGCGGCGCGCTCGTCGTCTGCGGCTGCGTCGCCCTCAACGCGGACGCGGTCGGCGCGCTGCGGCGCCGCCGCGTCGCGCCGACCTAGCCGACGACGCGTCAGCGCGAGCGTCCGCCTCCCCGGCCTTGGCTCTGCACCGGCGCCTGCGAGATCCCGTGTGAGGTAACGTGCAGGCGCTCCGCGTCGATGGTGCTGACGTGTTGGTACACACCGCGCCCGGTGTGCACCGCAAGGCCGTACGCGCCCAGATTCAGCACCGCGCCGCGATGATTTGCCCCGTCCCACTCGACGAATCCCTCGGGGCCCTCTCTGGGCCTCGGGATCGCCGCCGCCTCCGGCCGCGATCCGCCCATCTCGACGTTGTATCTGTCGACCGCCGCGTTCAGCAGGTTGCGGAGCCCCGCTCGCGTGTCGCCGAAATACTGTCCAACCCCGGCGCCCGCCGGCTGCGGGTGTGTGGGAGCGGTCGGCGTGGGTTCCCCGAGCATGATCGGGATCTCGCCGGACCCGGACGACGGCTGCGAGTATGCCGCGACCGATGTACCTCTCGGCGGGGTTTCTCCGAGCGCGATCGGGATATCGCCGGAAAGCGGGTGCGAGTACGGCGCCTCGCCATGGCCCCCCATCGCCGGGTTCGTAATCCCCTGCGGCGAGGCGTACACGGTTCGGGCGACCTCGGGAGTGAGGTATTGGTACGTGTCGTACCCGGTGCGTACCGCAAGGCCGTAGGCACCGAGATTCAACACCGTCCCCTGGCGGCTTGCCCCGTCCCACTGGGAGAGTCCCTCGGGGCCCTCTCGTGGCTGCGGGATCGACGACGGTCCCAGTCGTCCTCCGCCGAGCTCAAAGTTGTGGGCGTCGATCGCCCCGCTCAGCACGTTGCGGAGCGTCGCTTCCTGGTCACCGAAATACTGGTCCACTCCGGCGCCCGCTGTCCGTGCTTGGCCGGGTGCCTGCACGGCGGTCCGCCTCGAGCCCGATCCGCTTGCCTCTCCCCGCTCAGCGTTGCTCGCCTCACGACGTATGCCGAGCTTCTTCGCGGTGTTGCTGAAAAAGTTTCGTTTCGGGCGTTTGTTTGGGTCTTCTCGTTCCATCACCACTCCCTCAAGGATTGATGGTTACGACATTCCTGACCGTGCGGAAATGCTCACGGGTGCATGATGACGGACACACCGGCGGCACGCAGCCAATTGTCGCGCAGCGCGCGCTGCGGCTATACGCGGCACGCCGTGTTCGCATACACGAACAAGAGGAGTACGCGCATCGCTCGGGAGAGCGCGCAGGCATGGTTACGGTAGGCGTCGTCGGACTCGGCGACATGGGCGGAGGGATGGTCGAGCGGCTGCTGGATGCCGGCGCGAGCGTCCACGGTTGGAATCGCACGGCCGCAAAGGCGGCGCCGTTCGCGCAGCGCGGGATGCATGTCGCGGCCTCGCCGCGCGCGCTCGCGGAGGCGGTGGAGCTGGTGATCGTGATGGTCACCGACAACGACGCGCTCGAAGCGGTCTTCGAAGGCGACGACGGGATCCTCGCCGGCATTCGTCCCGGAATGATCGTCGCCGAGATGAGCACGACCTCGCCGACGCTCGTGCGCGAGCTCGGCGAGCGCGTCGCGGCGCGCGGCGCGACGCTCCTCGACGCGCCGGTCTCCGGCAGCATCCAGACGCTGCGCGAGGGGAACTTGCTCATCATGGTCGGCGGCGACCGCGCCGCGTTCGAACGCGTCGAATCGACGCTGCTCGCGATCGGGCCGCGCGTGCGCCACATCGGCGAGCTCGGCCAGGCCAAAGCGCTCAAGCTCGCCGCGAACCTGCAGCTCGCCGTGCAGACGCTGGCGTTCAGCGAAGGCGTGCTGCTCGCGGAGAAGATGGGCGTCGACCGCCGCGTCGCCGTCGAGACGCTGCTGCACAGCGCGATCGCCTCGCCGCAGCTGCAGTACCGGGCGCGCTTCATCGTCGATCCGCCCGATCACGCGTGGTTCACGCCGAAGATGATGCAGAAGGACGTGCAGCTCGCGCTCGACCTCGGCCGCGAGGTCGGCGTCCCGCTGCCGACCTCCGCGACGACGCAGGAGCTGCTGACCGCGGCGCGCTCGATGGGCTTCGCGCACGAAGACTTCGCGGTCGTCTTCCACGCGCTCGCCGCGATGGCGGGGATCGCACGCGACCCGGCGAGCGTCCCCGAGTACGCGCGCGACGCCGTGACCGCGTAGCGGCGGAGCGGCGCGGGGCGGCTCGGGCTCGCCCGCGAAAGCAGCGCCCGATGCGCGACTTCGACGTCCTGGTCGTCGGCGGGGGGAACGCCGGCTGTGCCGCCGCGCTCGCGGCGGCGCGGACCGGCGCGCGCACGCTGCTGGTCGAGCGCTACGGCTTCCTGGGTGGGACGGCGACGGCGTCGATGGTCGGGCCGTGGATGACGTTCCATTCGGGGAGCGAGCGGATCGTCGGCGGGATCGCGCAGGAGATCGTCGACCGCCTCGTCGCGCTCGGAGGCTCGCCGGGCCACGTGCCGGACGCCTCCGACTACGTCCCGACGATCACGCCGTTCGATCCGGAGATCCACAAGGCGCTGCTCTTCACGCTGATGCGCGAGAGCGGGGTCGAGCTGCTCCTGCATGCACTGTTCCTCGATGCGATCGTCGCAGGCGGCCGCGTCGCCGGCGCGCGCTTCGCCACGGTCGGCGGGACGCGGGAGGTGCGTGCGTGGCGCACCATCGACGCGACGGCCGACGCGTACGTCGCCGCGAGCGCCGGCGTCCCGACGCAGCAAGGCGATGCGCGCGGGCGCGTGCAGCCGGCGAGCTTGATGTTCCGCCTCAGCCACGTCGATCTCGAGGCGCTCTCCGCGTACGTGCGGCATCGCCCCGAGCAGATGCGCACCTCGCTCAAGACGCACGAGCGGACCGCCTCGGCGCTGACCGCCGTCGCCGGGCTGTACGAGCTGTGGGACGCCGCGCGCGCCCGCGGCGAGGTGACGGTCCCGCGCGAACTCGTCTCGCTCTTCGCGACGCCCTACGGCGACGAGGTGACGGTGAACATGACGCGCGTCGTCGAGGTCGACCCGCTCGATCCCGACGACCTCACGCGCGCCGAGGTCGAGGCGCGCGCGCAGGTGATGGAGCTGCTCGCGTTCTTCAAGAAGGACGTTCCGGGCTTCGCGAACGCGCGGCTCGCCGCGACCGCGACGCAGATCGGGATCCGCGAGTCGCGCCGGATCGTCGGCGCCTACACGCTCACCGCCGACGACGTGCTGCACGCGCGCACGTTCGAGGACGCGGTCGCGCGCAGCGCCTATCCGATCGACATCCACAACCCGCGCGGGAGCGGGACGACGACCCACCGGCTCGCGCCCGGAACGTCGTACGAGATCCCGTACCGCTGCCTGCTCCCGACGGGGATCGACGATCTGCTCGTCGCGGGCCGCTGCATCTCGACCACGCATGAGGCGCTCGCCTCGACCCGCCTGACCCCGACGGTGATGACGCTGGGACAGGCAGCCGGGACCGCCGCGGCGCTCTCGCTGCAGGCGCGCGTCGCGCCGCGCGACCTCGACGCCGCCGCACTGCGC
>Ga0310811_10011676_pt1 | contig 11401 bp, 8 predicted proteins | sample YCmetagenome_FD_207642 | JGI IMG/M metagenome (GOLD analysis project Ga0310811, IMG submission 207642) | Soil microbial communities from experimental microcosm in Duke University, North Carolina, United States - YC | ecosystem: Engineered > Artificial ecosystem > Soil microcosm > Unclassified ... | reverse complement strand
ATGCCGCAGCTCCAGGGATCGGCTTGATCGTTGATGCATATCTGGTCGAGCTCCGGCGCGTCGACGCCGTCGAGACGATAGGTGACATCGCCGAGCTGGATGGTGTTACCGTCGTGGACGATGACATTGGCGGCAAGCGAAGGTGAGGCCAGCAGAACCGCGCCGAGCAGCGAGAAAATCGAGAAAAGACGCATGGGCTTTGAGAACCGGTCAATCAAAATGAGGCCCGCGTTCTGTAGCATATCCCTGTGTCGGCGCTATCCCTTAAGCTCGTCATGCCCGGCCTTGCCGGCTTCGCTAAAGCTACGCCGGCCGAGCGAGATCGCGGCCCGGCGAAGCCTTGGTGGAGACGGGTGCCCTGCATCCACGTCTTCGTTTCATCGAGCAAGAAAGACGTGGATGGCCGGGACAAGCCCGGCCATGACGAAAGCATTAGCTACGCCAGCCGCAATTCACGATACCCATTCGCGGCGACCTCGTCGCAGCGGGCGCGGTAGGCGGGCGCGCTGCCGGAGTAGCGGGCGACGATGCGCGTGGTCTTGCCCTCGACATTGCGGTTGATGCCTGTCATCCAGGAATCGACCTCGTTGGATAGCAGCCCGACACCGAGCGCCTTGACGTGATCGGTCCAGGACGCGACGCCCTCTACCGTCGCCTCCAACCGCGTCAGGCCGTGCTTGTGCGCGTATTGGACGAGGCCCGTGACCCAGTCGACGCTGTATTCGATGCTGCGCGGAATGTTGCCGAGCGCGGTGTGCGGGCCCATCAGCATCATCATGTTGGGGAATTGGTGCACCATGAGCCCGAGATAGGTCTCGGGGCCGCTCTTCCACTTGTCCTTCAGCTTGACACCGTCCAGCCCGCGGAAGTCGATCTTGTCGAAGGCGCCGGTGATGGCGTCGAAACCGGTCGCGAAGATGATGATGTCGAATGCATAGTCGCGGTCGCTGGTCTTGATGCCTTTGGCCGTGATCCGCTCGATCGGCGTCTCCGTGAGATCCACCAGCTCGACATTGTCGCGGTTATAGACCTCGTAATAGAACGTCTCGAGCGGCAGTCGCCGCGTGCCAAAGCCGTGATTTTTCGGGATCAGCTTCTCCGCGACCCTCTGATCCTTGACGCGTGAGCGAATCTTGCGCGCGACGAAGTCGCTGATGGTGGCGTTCGCCTCGCGGTCGATCAGGATGTCCTTGAAGTTGCCCTGCCAGATGCCGAAGCCGCGCTCGCCATAGAGCTTCTCATAGAACGCCTCGCGTTCCTCGTCCGACACTTCGAACGCACCGCGCGGATCGGGCGTATGGATGAAGCAGGCAAAGGTCTCCCGGCAACGCTCGAACATCTCGGGATAACCGGCCTTGATCCTGGCCTGCGTTGCGGCGTCGATCTTGCCGTTATGCAGGGGCGCGCACCAGTTCGGCGTGCGCTGGAACACGGTCAAGTGCCCGACCTCGCTGGCGATGGTCTGGATGGTTTGCACGCCGGTGGCGCCGGTACCGATCACCGCGACGCGCTTATCCTTGAAATCGACGGGCTCCTTCGGCCAGCGCGCGGTGTGGAATGATTGGCCCTTGAAATCGTCGCGGCCCTCGATGCGGGGCAGGGTCGGCGTCGACAGCGGACCGATTGCGGTGATCAGGAAGCGCGTCGAGAAGCCGCTGCCATCCTCCAGCGTGATCGTCCAGCCTCGCGTCACCTCGTCATAGACCGCAGCCGTGACACGACTCCTGAACTGGATATCGCGGCGCAGGTCGAACTTGTCGGCGACATATTTGCAGTAGCGGAAGGTTTCCGGCTGGCCGGCAAAATGCTCCGACCACTCCCATTCCTCGAGCAGCTCCTTGGAGAAGGAATAGCCATAGGAGTAGCTCTCCGAGTCGAATCGCGCGCCGGGATAGCGATTCCAGTACCAAGTGCCGCCGACCTCGGTGCCGGCCTCGAACACGCGCACCCTCAGGCCGAGCTCGCGCAACCGCAAGAGCTGGTACATGCCCGACAGGCCCGCGCCGATGATGATGGCGTCGAAATCGAGGTCGGATCTTCCGTCCTGCGGAATCTGGCTTGGCGCAGCCGGCACCTGAGGTCACTCCGCGATATTGTTGCTTCGACTTAAGGCTAGCCTGTCTCGGCGGGGCGGACAAACCCCGCATCCATGCGTGCGGCGTTTGCAGGGTTGCACTGGCTCGTGACCTTTGACTAGCGGCGTGATCTGTACTTATCGTCGCAGCTAACTAGGAATTGAAAGTGTACTTGGTCATTCCAGGGCGCCTCGCAGAGGCGAACCCGGAATCTCGAGATTCCGGGTTCACTCGCTGTCGCGAGCGCCCCGGAATGACGTGAAGGAAGTGGATGGAATGAACGATCCCGTAGACGTCCTGATCATCGGCGCCGGCGCGTCCGGCGCGGCGGTGGCGTGGTCCCTGGCCGAGACCAAGATGCACATCCTCTGCCTCGAGCAGGGCGACTGGATGAAGCAGTCCGAATATCCGAGCACCGGCCGGGACTGGGAGGCGAAATTCTACGGCGAATGGGCGACGAGCCCCAATGTACGCGGCCGGCCCGAGGACTATCCGATCAACGACGACAACTCGCCGATCAAGGTAGTGAATTTCAACGCGGTCGGCGGCTCGACCGTGATGTACACGGCGCATTGGCCGCGGCTTCATCCCTCCGACTTCAAGGTGAAGACGCTCGACGGTGTCGCCGATGATTGGCCGATCGACTATGACGCGCTCACCCCGTTCTACGAAGAGAACGACCGCATGATGGGCGTCTCGGGTCTGTCGGGCGATCCGTTGTCGCCGCTGACCCATCCGCCGATGCCGCCGCAGCCGCTGGGGCTTTCCGGCCCGTTGATCGGCAAGGCCATGAACAAGCTCGGCTGGCACTGGTGGCCGTCGGACACGACGGTTGCGACCACCGACTATGAGGGCAGGGCCCGCTGCATCAATCTCGGCCATTGCACGCCGGCCTGCGCGCAAGGCGCCAAGGCCTCGACCGACATCACCTATTGGCCGCACGCGATCCGCGCCGGCGTCGAGCTGAAGACCCACTGCCGGGTACGCGAGATCCTGACCAATGAGGAGGGCATGGCGACCGGCGTCGTCTATTACGACAAGGACGGCGTCGAGCAGTTTCAGCCGGCCGAGGTCGTCATCATCGCCTGCAACGGCGTCGGCACGCCGCGGCTGCTGCTCAATTCGGCCTCCGGAAAATTTCCGAACGGGCTTGCCAATTCATCCGGCCTCGTCGGCAAGAACCTGATGTTCCACCCCTATGCGCAGATCTACGGCTATGTGAAGGAGCCGACAGATTCCAACCGCGCGCCGCCGACCTGCCTGTGGAGCAAGGAGTTCTATGACACCGATCTGTCGCGCGGCTTTACGCGCGGCTACGGCATCCAGTTCGGCCGCGGCGCCGGGCCGGTATTCGAGGCGGTCGCGAGCGAGCAGAAGGGCATCCTGCCCTGGGGCAAGGATCATCACCGCGTCTTCCGCAAGCTGAACGGCCACCGATTCCACGTCTCCGCGATCTGCGAGGACCTGCCGGAGGAGCACAACCGCGTCACGCTCGATCCCGTGCTCAAGGACAGCCACGGCATTCCAGCGCCGAAGATCGACTACACGATCAGCGAGAATTCGAGGAAGATGATGGAGCATGCGCTGGCGCGCGGCCGGGAAATCCTGGAGACGGCCGGCGCCACCGACATCTGCCTCAATTCGCCGATCCCGTGGGGCGGTTGGCATCTGCTCGGCACCGCGCGCATGGGCACCGACGCCGAACGCTCCGTGGTGAACGAATGGGGCCGCTCGCATGACGTGAAGAATCTCTTCATCGTCGACGGCAGCGTGTTCGTCACCTCCGGCGGCGTCAACCCGACCTCCACCATCCAGGCCATCGCGCTCTACGTCGCCGACCAGATGAAGCAGCGCCTCGCCAATCTCTTCGATTGAGGATTTTCCATGATTGTCGAAAAATCTCTCACCGCGGCGCAGCGCGAGGATTTGCGCGTCATTGCCGGCATGATGATCCCCGAGAGCGATGAATATAAAGTGCCGGGCGCCGACGATGCCGCGATCCAGGGCGATATCCTCGCAACACTCGGCCGCGACACGAAGATGATGGCCGCGGCGCTCGATCACATCGCAAAGCTTGCCGGCAGGCCGCTCGCTGATCTCGACGATGCCAAGCGCGAAGCCGTGGTGACGGAATTTCGCGCCAGCGGCGGGCTGCCCACCGCAGTGCTCGCCCGCGTCATCCTGCAATGCTACTACCGCGACGATCGCGTGCTGCGCTCGCTCGGGCTGGAATTGCGCGCGCCATTTCCGAAGGGGCATGTGCTCCCCGAGGGCGACTGGTCGCTGCTCGATCCCGTCAGGGCGCGTGGCGGCAGCCTGCGGCGCGCGCCTTAGCGCGAGCGCCCTGTCCCCTTGTTCATGCCGACGTGCGGGTGACTTCTTCGGCGGCCACCATCCGCTCCACGACGCGGCGCATGCGTTGAGGGGCTGCATCAATGGCGAGGCGGATGCACCTGGCGTTCGGCCTCGCTTGCGCGACCTCCTCGATACGTTCCAGAATCTCCTTGTCCTCGTTGAAGGCGACGCGGAAATCCGCATGCAGGCGCTGATCGACGTCGGCGTCTCCAGGCGCGAAATTGCGCACGTGCAGCCAGTGGTCGATGCAGACATTGTCGTCGACCGGCGTGATGAAGTGACCTGCGAAGATGCGCAGGCCCGCGCCGCGATCGTCCGGATTGGTAATCGCCCCGGTATCGGCGCTGCCGAAATCGATCACCGCGATGCAAGGCGCCCTGTAGTCGTAATAGTGCCAGCGATCGACGTTGCCGGCGAAATTGCCGTATTTGGCAAACAGCGGGATCGGTGGCCCGTTCCTGATCCAGCGCCAGACCAGCACACCGTTCTCGCCAAAGCTGTGCTCGACCGGAATCTCCTCGCTCGCGGAATTGCCAAGCGTCGACAGATGCACAAAGCTGACATGGGCGGGGTCACAGAGATTGTCGGCGAGGTTGAGATAGTTCGTCTCGATCCTGAGCGCATCGCCCTCAGCCGAGTGCCAACCCGCCTCGCCGAACTGCGGCAGATCATAGATCAAGGCCGGATCGGCGCGCGAGGGGTCGCCGGGCCAGATCCAGATCAGCCCCATCTTCTCCTGCAACGGATAGGAAGGCACGCGCGCATTCGGTGGAATCATGGATTGGCCGGGAATGCGGATACAGCGCCCGTCGGCGCCGAAGGTCATGCCGTGATAGCCGCATTCGATGGCATCGCCCTTGAGCTTGCCCATTGAGAGCGGCGCCAACCGGTGCGGACAGGCATCATCGAGCGTGACGGGTGTTCCCGCCTCGCTGCGATAGACCACGAGGTCCATGCCAAGCACGCGATGGCGGCTGAGCTTGCGCGTGATGTTGCGCGACCAGGTGAGGGGATACCAGCTATTGCGGGGAGCGAGCAGGTTCATGGTGCGGCCTTCATGGGAAACCAAAAAGTCAGTTCTTGAGCTTCGCAAGCACATCAGCATCGGAGGGCTGGTAGTCGGCGCCATCGACATAGCGCCAATCGGTCATCACGCCTTGCCCGTCGCGAACGGCAAGCTTGCCGATATAGACACCCATGGTCGATTGATGATCGATGGCACGAAATGCAATCGGGCCGACGGGCGTGTCGATCTTCAGGTGCTCGGTTGCCTTGATCAGGTCGTCGGTCTTGGTCGAGCCGGCCGTCTCGATCGCCTTTGCCAGCGCCAGCGTATTGATGTAGCCGATCAGCGCGCCGATGTTCGGCGGCTCCTTGAAGCGGTCGACATAGGCCTTCATGAATGCTTCATGGGCCGGCGTCTTGATTTCGCTGGGTGGATAACCGGTGACCAGCCATCCCTGCGGCGCCTCGTCCTTCAGCGGCGCGAGATATTCCGGCTCGCCCGATAAAATGCTGACGACGGCGCGGTTGGCAAAGGCGTTTCGCGTGGTCCCCTCACGCACCAGCTTGGCAAGGTCCGAGCCGAAGGTCGCATTAAAGATCGCGTCGGGGTTGCCCGCGGTGATTGCCTGCACCACGGCTCCGGCGTCGATCTTGCCGAGCGGTGGCCACTGCTCGGCGACAAATTCGACATCAGGCCGCAGCCGTTTCAATTGGCGCTTGAAGCTCGCCACCGCGGCCTGGCCGAACTCGTAATTCGGCGCGATCGTGGCCCAGCGGCGCGCCGGGAATTTGGCGGCTTCCTTGGCCAGGATCCAGGCTTGGGTGTAGGTGCTCGGCCGCAGGCGGAAGGTGTAGCGGTTGCCTTTGTCCCAGATCAGCGCGTCCGTCAGCGGCTGCGAGGCGAGGAAGTAAATCTGCTTCTGCTTGGCGAAATCGGCAACCGCGAGCCCGACATTGGACAGGATCGTTCCGGTGAGCAGGTCGACCTGTTCGCTTTCCACAAGCTCGTTCGCCTGGGTGACGGCGACATCGGGCTTGCCGGCGTCGTCGCGGGCGATGATCTCGATCTTGCGGCCGAGCACGCCGCCCTTCGCATTGATCTCGTCGCGGGCCAGCTCCCAGCCTTGGCGATAGCCGCGGGTGCCGATGGGGAGCGCCGAATAGCTCGAAATCTCGCCGATCTTGATCGGTGGGGGCTCCGCCGCCCACGCGCTCCCGTCTACGGCAAGCAGTGCAAATACGGCCAGTTTCACCAGATATGACGACAGCCGCATGCCACCCTCCCTCGACTAATCCAGAGAATGTATGTAGTACTTACTACATAACGAACACCCACAGAAGCGGATTGTCAACGCGGAAAACGGCGGGGCTTGCCAAAAAGCGGGCAGCCCTCATCCTGCCGGGATGATTCCAGAGGTACGACATGGCGAATGAAATCGACGTGCTCGGACACGCGCCCGCTCCGCGCGTGAGGAGTGCCGGGCGCAAGAAGACGGCGAAGGCGCGCCGGCGGACCCGCGCGCCGGACCAGACGCGCGAGGCACTGCTCAAGGCCGCGGTCGCCGAGTTCGCGCGCGAAGGCTATGGCGGCGCCCGCGTCGACCGCATCAGCAAGGCGGCGAAGAGCAACGACCGCATGCTCTATTATTACTTCAAGAGCAAGGAGAAGCTGTTCCACCAGGTGATCGAGCATTGCTACGCCGATCTTGTCGCGTGCGAGGAGGCACTCGATCTCGACTTTTCCCGGCCGCGCGAAGCGCTCGCCGCACTGGTCACGTTCAACTGGAATTATTACTGGGAGCATCCCGAACTCCTCAGCATCCTTGCCTCGGAAAACCTGTTCAAGGGACGGCACGTCAAGAACAACATTCGCCGCAGCTTCGCCAACACGCAGCTCGGCATGCTCGACCAGGTGCTGGCCAGCGGCGTCGCGCGTGGCGAGTTCAAGGACGACTGCGACCGCTTTCATCTGTATCTCTCGATCCTGTCGCTGACCTATTTCTACCGCGCGAATCTCTATACGCTGTCGAGCTACATGCAGATCGACCTTGCCGACGATGAGCGCCGCGAGGCATGGCTGGCGCATGTACAGACCATGATCAGCCAACAAGTACTGCGTCCGTCACAAGAAACGTGACGCGCCCAACATCACCGACGACATGCAGGCGTATGTCGACAAACGGAATGCGGCGTCGCCGGTATTGGTGGAAACGGTGAGGGCCGAGCGCGCCGGGTGACCGGGCGCGGGGGATTAGTGGCGGTTGCGGCGTCTTGTCCGTCCGCAGGACGAGGAATTCTCGCCTTAATTGCGCGATAAATAAACTTCACTTCAAAATTGGGACGCGATCGCGCAAGGTAAGAGCGCATCCACGCGTTTTTCAGGTCCAGTTTTTTTAATCGCACAAATTTTTTGGGAGAACCGCCATGTCAGACGAAGCCCTGCCGAATTCGCAGGCGCAGATCGCGCAGGCTGCTGACGCCTTCCAATGGGGGGAGGGCGAGCACAAAGCCCAATCGGGCATTGGCATTGCGCTCTCAGGGGGCGGCTTCAGGGCCATGCTGTTTCATGCAGGCGCGCTGGCTCGCATGAACGAGCTTGGCCTCCTCTCAAAAGCGAAGCGCATTTCGAGTGTCTCAGGTGGATCGATCATCTCGGGTTACCTCGCGATGAAATGGGCCGACCTGAGCAAATCCGTCGCCAACGGCACGTTTGCGAGCTTCAAGACCGATCTGGTCGAGCCGATCCTGAGTTTTTCTCACCAGACGATCGATATCGTCGATGCTCTGACCGGGCTCCTGCCTTGGGAATCGGCCTCGGGAGAGGTGGCAAAGAGTTATGACAGTGCCCTCTTCAAGGGCTCGACGCTGCAGGATATCCCGGATGCGCCGTTCTTCGTTTTTTGCGCGACCAATTTGCAAACCGGCGTGCTCTGGCGTTTTACAAAATCCTACGCCGGAGACTACGTCATCGGCTATCTCGACACGCCGAAGACGCCGCTCGCCCAGGCAGTGGCGGCGTCCTCGGCGTTTCCTCCGGTGCTGTCGCCATTCACCCTGACCCCTGAGGGTACTTTCAAGGACTGGCCGGACGGGCCGCATGTCCCGCTGGCCGATCTGCCCGCCTATCGCAAGCAAGTCATCCTCACCGATGGTGGCGTCTATGACAATCACGGCATCGAGCCGATCGTCAAAAGCTATCTGACGGATTTTGTCAGTGACGGCGGCGCGCCATTCCAGCGGACGGCAACACTGCACACCGACTGGATCAGCCAATTGAAGCGCATCCTCGATGTTACCGACAATCAGGTGAGGGCGCGGCGACGCAGCGATTTGATCGATCGTTTCGTCGAAGGCAAGAAACTCGGCGGAGAGGACAAGCTCGCGGCAGACGGTCATCCGCGCATGGGTGCCTATTGGGGCATCGACACCGACTCCGGAAAGGTGAACCCGCCGGACGCGCTGCCCTGCAATCCCGAAATGACCCACACGCTGGCGCAGCTTGGTACGCGGCTCAGCGACCCCGGCGATCCCGATTCAAAGCTGCTGATCAACTGGGGCTATGCGGTGGCCGATCGCAGCATTCGTGCCAATTACGTTGGACCGATCAATGCCTCGTCCCCAACGTGGCCCTATCCGGAGGCGCCGCTTACCGGCGACTAGCTCCCGGCCTTGCGCCGTCCCCGCCGCGTAACCATCTGACAAGGCCAAAGGAAGTTAGCCATGTTGGATTTTACCTCTGATGTCGCCGCCGACGGCCCGTCGGCGGCTGCGAACGAAGCTGCTCCCATCAACGACCAGTCGCTGCTGGACGCTTATTCCAATGCCGTGATCGATGTGACCGAGCGTGTCGGCCCGGCGGTCGTGCGCGTCGAGACCGGGCCTAAACTGCGCAACGCGCGCGAGCGTCGCGGGCTCGGCTCGGGCATCGTGATCTCGCCCGACGGCCTTGTACTGACCAATAGCCATGTCGTCGGCTCGGCCAAGGAGATCAGGCTGCGCGACACCGAAGGTTTTGACACGGATGCGCATGTGCTCGGCGTCGATCCCGACACCGATCTGGCGCTGCTGCGCGCCGACGGCGCGCGCGAGTTGCGTTATGCCGCGCTGGGCAATTCCAAGCGGCTGCGCCGCGGCCAGCTCGTGGTCGCGATCGGCAATCCGCTGGGGTTTGAATCGACGGTCACCGCCGGTGTGGTGTCGGCGCTCGGCCGCTCGATCCGCTCGGTTTCGGGACGCACTATCGAGGACGTGATCCAGACCGATGCCGCGCTCAACCCCGGCAATTCCGGCGGCGCACTGGTGTCGTCGAATGCCGAGGTGATCGGCATCAACACCGCGATCATCAACGGCGCTCAGGGCATCTGCTTTGCGGTCGCGAGCAACACCGCGCAATTCGTGCTGTCGGAGATCATCCGTCACGGCTATGTCCGTCGCGCCTATATCGGCGTCTCCGGCCAGACCGCGCCGGTGCCGCGACGCCACGCGGTGGTTGCCGGTGTCGAGAACAAGATGGGCGCGCTCTTGATGAACATCGAGCTGGATAGTCCCGCGGCAAAGGCCGGCCTGTTGCCGGGCGATGTCGTGATCCGGCTCGGCGGCATCGACATCAACGGTGTCGACGACCTGATCCGGGTGCTCGACCGCGACCGCATCGACAAGACGCTGGCGATGGACGTGCTGCGGCTCGGCCGGCTGCGGGCGATCGAGATTCATCCGGTGGAGCGCAAGCAGGCGAAAGCGGCGGGCTAGGCGCGTACGGTGGGCAAAGCGAAGCGTGCCCACCATTCCCAATCGGACCGAAGATGGTGGGCTCGGCGCTAGCGCCTTTGCCCACCCTACAATACTTTGTGGAAAGCCCTCCTTGTGGGAGAGGCGTAGGCCGCTTTTGGCGGCCGTTTTTTAAAGAACCGGCTACGTCGCATCGAAGATGCAGTCCGGGTGAGAGGTCTGTCTCCACGGGTAAAAATGTCGCCCGCGGAGAGAACCCCTCATCCGTCGCGGACTTCGTCCGCGCCACCTTCTCCCCTTGTGGGCCTGTTGCGTAATCCGCGATTGTGATTCTCTGGGGCAAAGCCTTGGAGGGTTACGATGGCGGTGAAGCAGACTGGACAGCCGAGCTTTGTGGAGGCGGTGTTGCCGAAGAGAGCCGGCGCCAATGCGGCGCTGGATCGGCTGGCGGGCTTAAATGGTGTCGGTTCGAGAAGCTGCTGGCCCATTTGCGGGATGAGGAAGGGCCCGGTCGTCCGGGCTATCCGGTGCTGGTTCTGTTTCGCGCCCTGCTGTTGCAGTCGCTCTATGGTCTTTCAGAACGCGAGCTCGAGGAGGCGCTGGGAGACCGGTTGTCGTTCAAGCGCTTCGTCGGTCTCAGTCTCGAAGATGCGGCGCCTGATCACACGGTTCTGAACCGCTTTCGGAACCAACTGGTTGAACAGGGTCTGTTGGAGAAGCTGTTTGGTGAACTGGATCGTCAGCTTGAGAATGCCGGTGTCATTCTCAAGCGTGGCACGATGCTGGACGCGACCTTGATCCAGGCGGTATCGGCACCTCCGAAGGAAGATCGCCCCTCAAACGATCCCGACGCCCGGTTTGCCAAGCGGCAAGGCAAGAGCGGTTCGACCTTCGGTTACAAGGCCCATATGGGCGTCGACGAGGGATCCGGCCTGATACGCGCGGTGCTGACCACGCCCGCCAATGTCAACGACACCACGCCGGCCGACGATTTGATCCGTGGCGATGAAGCCGTGGTGTGGGCCGATGCAGCCTATGACACCCATGCCAGACGAGCCCGGCTGAAAGCGGAAGGCAAGAAGCCCCGTATCGCCCGACGTCCCAACAGGCATCATCCGGAGCTGCCGGCCAGGCTCAAACGCTATAACCTTCTCATCGCACGACGACGGGCGCAGGTGGAGACCACCTTCGCCACTCTTAAACGTCGCATGCGGCTGACCTGCATCCGCTACGTCGGC
>Ga0310811_10011675_pt1 | contig 11402 bp, 11 predicted proteins | sample YCmetagenome_FD_207642 | JGI IMG/M metagenome (GOLD analysis project Ga0310811, IMG submission 207642) | Soil microbial communities from experimental microcosm in Duke University, North Carolina, United States - YC | ecosystem: Engineered > Artificial ecosystem > Soil microcosm > Unclassified ... | reverse complement strand
CGCGGGGGTCTCCAGGGTGCAGGTGACGGCCGGCGGAATCGCGACCTCGGTGAGCCGGGTGAAGCGGTCCACGCCCGCGCAGGACGATTCGTCGACCACACCGACCGGGCGGCCGTTCGCGTCGACCACCAGGACCGCACCGTGCGCGCGCTTGCCGACCAGGTTCAGCGCGTCGGCCACGGCGTCCTGGCCGGTGAGCACCAGCGGGGTGTCCCAGACGGGGTGCCGGGCCTTGACCCAGGTGACGATGTCGGCCACGGCGGCCGGATCGACGTCCTGGGGAAGGACGACCAGCCCGCCGCGGCGAGCGACGGTCTCGGCCATCCGGCGGCCGGCCACGGCGGTCATGTTGGCGACCACGATGGGGATGGTCGCACCGGTGCCGTCGGCCGTGGCGAGGTCGACGTCGAAGCGGGATTCCACGTCCGAACGGTTCGGGACGAGGAATACGTCGTCGTAGGTGAGGTCGTGGGCGGGCCCGTGGCCATCGAGAAAGCGCACGAGTCCTCAGAATACCCGGCCGGGCCCGATCCGGACCCGTTTCGCGTCACCACCGGTGTCAGCGGGCGCGCCGATCCGGCAGAATCGGGCACATGCCCGATCGGGATCGTGACGAGCAGGGCCGCGCCCGCAACGCCCGGCCGCGCGACGGCCTGGGCCGCCCGCTGCCCTACGGCGCTCCCGGCGTCGCCCGCCAGCCGGAGGGCATCGTGCGCACCCCGGAGGAGACGCTCGTGGCGGCCCAACGGCTGCTGGACGAGGGCAAACCGTTCCACGCCCACGAGGTCTTCGAGGACGCCTGGAAATCGACGGACGGCCCCGAGCGCGCGCTGTGGAAGGGGCTGGCGCAGCTTGCCGTGGGGCTCACGCATGCCTTGCGGGGCAACCAGAAAGGCGCCCTCACCCTGCTTCACCGCGGTGCTGACGCCATCGAACCCTTCGCCGCCGCGCCGCCCTACGGCCTGGACGTCGCGGGGCTCCTCCGGTGGTCCCGGGAAGCGGTGGGTTCGTCGCTGTCCGAGATCAGGACTCCCAGCCTTCGGAAGTAGCCTTCTCGTCCGCGATCGTCGTGGATTCGCCGTGCCCGGTGTTGACCACCGTGGTGTCGGGCAGCGCGAAGAGCCGTTCGCGGATCGAGCGCACGATGGTCGGGTAGTCCGAGTAGGAGCGGCCGGTCGCGCCGGGACCGCCGTGGAAGAGGGTGTCGCCGGTGAAGAGGACCCCGAGCTCCGGTGCGTGCAGGCAGACCGCGCCGGGTGCGTGTCCCGGCGTGTGCAGGACGGTCAGCTCGGTGCCGCCGATGGTCAGCACCTGGCCGTCGGAGAGTTCGGCGTCGGGTTCGCGGTCCGTGTGGGTCAGGTTCCACAGCACGCGGTCGTCCGGGTGCAGCAGGATCGGCGCACCGGTGCGCTCGGCGAGTTCCGGCGCGGCGTTGATGTGGTCGTTGTGCGCGTGGGTGCACACGATCGCGCGGACCGTCCGGTCGCCGACGGCTTCGGCGATCTTCGCCGCGTCGTGGGCGGCGTCGATGACGAGCACCTCGCTGTCGTCGCCGACGAGCCAGACGTTGTTGTCGACGTCCCATCGACCGCCGTCGAGCTCGAAGACACCCGACGTGACCACGTTTCGCACAGTTGCCATGACCCGAAGACTAGAGCACGCGGCGCCGGTGTCGTCCGGGCCGACGACGTGACCGGTCGTCGGCGGGCCGGGAAGACGCCGTGCTGGTGCCGTGCCCGTTTCGGGTCGGTTTCGTGGCCTGGCTCGTGCCTGCGTGATCGGTGGTGCGCGGTTTCGGGCCGTTGATCCATGCGCGGCCACGAATAGCTGCTTGTGTTCGTTGTCGCCACCGTTGTGGCCGTGGTTGTCACGGTCGTTGTCACGGTCGTTGTCACGATGGATGTCGTTGTGGAAAGCCGCCCGCTGTTCGGACCTGCTCGGAAATCCGCGCATCGATGGTTGCCGGGAAGCAGCCGGAAGTACCGGGCAAAACGAAGTCGGCCGGGCGGGTCCCTTCCGGTGGCTGGATCGCCCCGGCGAAATCTGGCGATCGGGCATGGCGCTGTTTCGCCGACACCGGAACCTCCGGTTCTGGTAAGCGCATTCTGGATGCGCGTTCCCGACGACTTCGCAGCTCAACCGGTACGCGAACCCCTTCCGGCCGGCGCGGTCCACGGCTCGGTCCACTTGTCGCGCGCCGTTCGATCGGGCCCGGAAACCCGACTGGGCCATACAGTTCTGGATGGTGTGCGCCGCGTGGGGGCGGAATTTTAGTGGCCGTCTCGCAAGGCCACATCCACTTTCCCTTCATTCACAATGTTTTGTGAGTTCTGCTCACGTCCGGGCCGGGCGGCCGCGGAAAGTGAGGCGATTCACGCATGCTAGTGTCGCGTCGCCTTGGCCGTCGTGATCGGTAGCGGCGCCCCGGAGCTCGCTCGTCCAGAAATGCGGTCGCGACACACTTCCGTGGCGGCAGCCGCGGAGTCCAAGAGCACAGGTGAGGGTCCGCGACCAGGAGGAGAGTGAGCGGTGCCCGTGCAGGACGCTCCGGGTCCCCGGCGTCGTGGCCGGGTCGCGACGGGGCCCGCGGTCCGCACCGGCCCGGTCGGCGAATTCGCATACCGCCTGTGGGAGTTGAAGAAAAAGGCCGGCGATCCCTCCTATGACCGGATGCGCTCCGAATTCGGTGCCCTGGCGTCGAAATCCGCGCTGTCCGCCGCGGCCCGCGGACAGCGGCTCCCGTCGTGGGAGACCGCCTGGGAGTTCGTCCGTTCGCTCGAGGTCGGCGTGCTCGACGGGGATGTCGACGCGACACGCCGCCGTTGGCGCGAGCTCTGGGAGTGCGCCGTGGCGCACTCCGACGACACCACTGAGCCGATCGATGTCCCGGAACCGGTGGAGATCCAGGTTGTCGAAGAAGAGGCCGGGGAAGAGCCGGCACCGCGGGGAAAGCGCGGCCGGTTCGTCCTGTTCGCGGTGCTCGGCTTGATCATGGTGGTGGTCGCGGTCGTGGTCGTGGCCGGGATCGCGGCCGGGTTCTGGTGGCCGGACTCGGCACCCCCCGCCTCGAGCGCGCCGGATCTCGCCGTGCGGGCGCCCTCGGCCCCCGGCCTGTGTCAGGTGCACGGGACGGTGGTCGACGCACGGGGTGTGCACATGCGGCCCGGCGACCGCGCGTTGTTCCTCGTCGTCGATGTGGTCTGACCAATCCGAAGCCCGCTCGGGAGTGGGGTACCAGGAGTCGGGGATGAGCGCCGCTCAGCCGCGCAGGGTGGCCCGCACCGCGTCGATGGTGTCGGCGTCCGCGGGATCCTTGTCCGGCCGGTACCGCACGACCCGGGCGAAGCGCAACGCCACCCCGCCCGGATAGCGGGAACTGACCTGCGCGCCGTCGAGTTCGATCTCCACGACCAGTTCCGGCCGCAGGTGGACCGTCCACCTGTCCCGGCTCGTTTCCAGCTCCGGGAAGGTCCTGGTCTGCCAGGCGAGGAGCTCGTCGGTCAGGCCCTTGAACGTCTTGCCCACCATGATCGGTGGGCCACCACCGGGATCGCGGGCTCCCAGGTGCAGGTTCGACAGGAAACCGGTGCGGCGGCCGTGGCCCCATTCGGCGGCGAGAACGACGAGATCGAGCGTGTGCACCGGTTTGACCTTCAGCCAGGCGCGTCCGCGGCGACCCGCGGCGTAGCCGGAGTCGAGCGCCTTGACCAGCACGCCCTCGTGGCCGGACGCCAGCGCCGCGTCCAGCACCGAGCTTGCGTCCGCGGGCTCGATCTCGCCGGGGATCACGTGCTCACCGGCGACCTTGCGCAACGCCGCATTGCGTTCCCGCAGCGGCGCGTCGAGCAGGTCCACGCCGTCGAGGTGCAGACAATCGAAGAAGTATGGCCGCAGCAGAAGGGCACGCAACTGTTCGGAGTGGGTGCCGGGCACCGGGCCCGCCCCGTCGTCGCGTCGCTGGCTGCCGAACCGGCTCATCGTCTCCTGGAACGGCCTCGGCCTGCCGTCGTCGGTGAGTGCGAGGGTCTCGCCGTCGAGCACGACCGACTCGCACGGCAGCGCCCGCACCAGCTCGACCAGCTCGCCGACGTGCGCGGTGATCTCCCGTAACGTCCGGGTGTAGACGTGCACCTCGTCGCGGTCGCGGTGCACCTGGATCCTTGCACCGTCCATTTTGTACTCGACGATCGCCGCGGCGTGTTCGGCCAGCGCGTCGTCGAGCGATTCGGCCGGGGTGGCGAGCATCGGGCGCAGCGGCCGCCCGAGTTCCAGCCGGAACCGCCCGAGCGCGTCCTCGCCACCGGTCACCGCGGCCACGGCGGTGACCGGCAGCCGACCGGAGAGCATGAACGCCCGCCGGACGGCCTCGGCCGGCACCGCGGCCGCCGCCGCGATCGCGTCCAGCATCACGCCTTCCAGCGCTCCTTGGCGGAGCTCGCCGGTGAGCAACCGGAACAGGAAGTCCTGCTCCGGCTCGGTGGCCTTGGCGAACAATCCGCGCAGGAGGTCCGCCCGCCGGCGAGCCGAGCCCGTGCCCGCCGCCGCGCCGACCTCGCCCAGCGAATCGTCGACCTCGGACACGGTGAGGCCCGGTGGGCCGGTCGAGGGAGGGGCGCCCAGCTCGGCGAGGGTGCGCCAGCCGGTGCCGATCCGGCCCTGGGTGGGCCGGCCGGTCAGAAAGGCGACCACGGGCGCGAGCTCCCCCGGATCGGCGCGGTTCAGCAACCCGGCCAGCGTGGTGATCTTGGCCTTGCGCGAGCGCGTGGCGGCGAGCGAGGTGGAGGCGGTGACGATGTCGGTGAGCTGCATGCGGTCATCATGCCTCCGCCTACCGACATTTTCCGGCCGCGCGGCCCCGGGCCGCGGCAATCAGCGGCAATCAGCGGCAATCAGGGGCAGCGGTGGTGAGGGACATCAGCGTGCGCCGGAGTCGGCTGCGTTGGTCAGCGTTCGGCCGAGTTCGACGGCGTTCCTCAACGGCCGCCGCGTGCCATGCGCAGAACGTCGAGCGCCTCGTCGAGCTGGGCCTCGGTGAGCTTGCCGTTCGCCACGTGTCCTCGCTCGATGACGACCTCGCGAATCGTCTTGAGTTCCCGCAACGCCTGCTTCGCCACGGCCGCCGCTTCCTCGTACCCGAGATAGCCGTTGAGCGGCGTGACGATCGACGGTGAGCCCTCCGCGTAGGCCCGAAGCCGCTCGGCATTCGGCTTGATCCCGGCGAACACCTTGTCCGCCAGCAGTCGTGACACCGCGGCGAGCAGCCGCGCGGATTCGAGCACGTTGCGGGCGATCACCGGCAGGTTCACGTTGAGCTGGAAATTGCCCTGGGCACCGGCGAACGCGACCGCCGCGTCGTTGCCGATCACCTGCGCGACCACCTGCAGGGTCGCCTCCGGGAGCACCGGGTTCACCTTGCCCGGCATGATCGACGAGCCGGGCTGGAGATCGGGCAGCGCCAGTTCGCCGAGCCCGGTGCGCGGGCCCGAACCCAGCCAGCGCAGGTCGTTGGCGATCTTGTTCAGGGAAACCGCCACGGTGCGCAGCTGTGCCGACGTTTCCACCACGCTGTCCTGCGTGGCCTGGGCTTCGAAGTGGTTGCGCGCCTCGGTGAGTGGCAGACCGGTGACCTTCGCCAGTTCCGCCGCGACCGCGGCGCCGAAACCCTCGGGCGCGTTCAGCCCCGAACCGACCGCGGTGCCGCCGATCGGCAGCTCACCCAGTCTGCCCACCCCGGATTCGAGCCGCTCGACGCCGAAGCGCACCTGCGCGGCCCACGCCCCGGCCTCCTGGCCCAGCGTGACCGGTACCGCGTCCATCAGGTGCGTCCGGCCGGACTTCACCAGGTCCCGCCATTCCGCCGCGCGGGTTTCGATGATCCCCGCCAGCCGCTCCAGCGCCGGGATGACATCGGTCAGCACGGCCTCGGTGGCGGCGACGTGGATGGTGGTCGGAAACGTGTCGTTCGAGGACTGCGAAGCGTTCACGTGGTCGTTGGGATGCACGTCGACACCGAGCCGGCGGCTCGCGACCGTGGCGATCACCTCGTTCGCGTTCATATTCGACGAAGTGCCGGAACCGGTCTGAAACACGTCGATCGGGAAATGCGCGTCGTAATGGCCTTCGGCCACTTCGTCCGCCGCCGTGGCAATAGCGTCCGCCAGCCGGGGTTCGAGCACCCCCAGGCGCCCGTTGACCCGGGCGGCAGCCGCCTTGAGCAGGCCGAGCGCCCGGATCTGGGCGCGCTCGAGACCCCGGCCGGAAATGGGGAAATTCTCCACCGCACGCTGGGTCTGGGCTCGATACAGCGCGTCGACGGGGACCTTCACCTCGCCCATCGTGTCGTGTTCGATCCGGTATTCCTGCTCAGCCATAACGCCAGTTTCGCGCAGCGCGCCGGCGTTCGCCTCGTGTGTTTCACCACCGCAAGTGGTTAGATCACGGCATGAGCGCGCCAACGGAGTTGTCGGTCGATGTACTCATCGTCGGTGCGGGACCGACCGGTCTTTTCGCCGGTTACTACGCGGGTTTTCGCGGGTTGTCGATGGCGATCGTCGATTCGCTGCCCGAAGCCGGCGGGCAGGTCACCGCGATGTATCCGGAAAAGCTGATCTACGACGTCGGTGGGTTCCCCGCGGTGCGCGGCCGCGATCTGGTCAAGGGCCTGGTCGACCAGGCCGGGCAGTGGAACCCGGTCTACCTGCTGGGCCGCAAGGCGGAGCGGCTCGAACCCGCCGAGCAGGGCCTGGACGTGATCCTCGACGGCGGCGACGTCGTGCACGCCGGAGCGGTGCTGATCACCGCGGGGATCGGTGAGTTCACCCCGCGCCCGCTGCCCGCCGGGGACGGCTGGCTCGGCCGCGGAATGGTCCACTTCGTGCCTTCGCTCCAGGCGCACGCCGGGCAGGATGTGGTCGTGGTCGGCGGCGGGGACTCCGCCTTCGACTGGGTGCTGGCGCTGCATCCGGTGGCCGCCAGCGTGACCCTGGTGCACCGGCGGGCCAGGTTCCGGGCCGCCGAATCCATCGTGCGCGAGGCACGAGACCTCGGCGTGCGCATCATCACCGACGCCGAGGTCACCGAACTGCGCGGCAACGGAAGCCCGGACGCGAAGCTCAAAGAGGTGGTGATCCGGGCCAAGGACACCGCCGACGTCGTCATGCCCGCGCAGACCGTGGTCGCGGCGCTCGGCTTCACCGCGGACCTCGGTCCCATCGAGGGCTGGGGGCTGAAGATCGACCGTCGCGCGATCGCGGTCGATTCGACCATGGCCACCGACCGCGACCGCGTCTACGCCGCGGGCGATGTCGCCGCCTACCCGGGGAAGGTCAAACTGATCGCCACCGGCTTCGGCGAGGCCGCCACCGCGATCAACAACATCGCCGTGGCCATCGACCCGAACGCTCACCTGTTCCCGGGCCACTCCAGCGCTTGAGCGGCCGCGTTTCAGGGCAGCGGCGGCGCCGGTTCCCCGTTCCCGTCGCCCAGCCGGCCGTCGAAGTCGATCGAGGAGTAGGACCGCAGCTTGGTCAGCCGGTGATAACCGTCGATCATCCGCACCGTGCCGGACTTCGACCGCATCACGATCGACTGGGTCGTCGCGCCGCCGGCCCGGTAGTGCACGCCACGCAGCAGGTCGCCGTCGGTGACTCCGGTCGCGCAGAAGAACACGTTGTCGCCCCGCACCAGGTCGTCCGTATGCAGCACGCGGTCGAGGTCGTGGCCCGCGGCGATCGCCTTCTCACGCTCGGCGTCGTCCCTCGGCCACAGGCGGCCCTGCAACTCGCCACCCAGGCATTTCATCGCACACGCGGCGATGATGCCCTCGGGTGTGCCGCCGATGCCGACCAGCAGGTCGACGCCGGTGGTGGGCCGCGCCGCGGCGATCGCGCCCGCCACGTCACCGTCGGAGATGAACCGGATCCGCGCGCCCGCCTCGCGGACCTCCTTGACGAGCTGTTCGTGCCGAGGCCGGTCGAGGATGCAGACCGTCACGTCGGAGACACCGCTGTTCTTGGCCTTGGCGACCCGGCGGATGTTCTCCGCGATCGGCGCCGCCAGGTCGACCTGGCCCGCCGCCTCCGGGCCCACGGCCAGCTTTTCCATGTAGAACACCGCGGACGGGTCGAACATGGCGCCCCGCTCGGCCACCGCGAGGACGGCCAGCGCGTTCGGCATGCCCTTGGCCATCAGCGTGGTGCCGTCGATCGGGTCGACCGCGACGTCGCAGTCGGGACCGTCGCCGTTCCCGACCTCCTCGCCGTTGTAGAGCATGGGCGCTTCGTCCTTCTCGCCCTCGCCGATGACGACCACACCGCGCATCGACACGGTGGAAATGAGGTGGCGCATCGCGTCGACGGCGGCGCCGTCACCACCGTTCTTGTCGCCCTTGCCGACCCACCGGCCGGCCGCCATGGCAGCCGCCTCCGTGACGCGCACCAGCTCCATCGCCAGGTTGCGGTCCGGCGCTTCCTTGCGACCTGGTGTGCTGGGGGACTGGGACATCGCTGCCTCCTGCATGTTCGGCGGACAACGATTCTCTCAAACCTGGATGCCTTCGCAGGCGCGACGATCGTCACTCCGCGTCGCCGTTCTCCTCCTCCACGGACTTGAGCGCGGCCTCGATGCGCTCACGGGCGCCTTCGAGATGCCGCTCACAGACCTTCGCGAGGTGTTCGCCCTTCTCCCAGAGCACGAGCGACTGTTCCAGGGACAGCCCACCCGCCTCGAGTTCCCGCACGACCTCGACGAGCTGGTCACGGGCCTGTTCGTAGCCGAGTTCCTCGCTCACGTGCGCACACTACTGGTTTTCGCGGGCCCCCGCGTGCGTGGGCGGCCGGCGCACGCTCAGTGCCGCCGCCAGTGACCGACGTGACGTGCCACTTGCCCGGCCGGTACCCGCGCGCCGCGATGGCAGCCCGCCGCGGCAACCACCACGCTCGCCACGGCATGGTCGTAATCGGCGAACGCCCGCGCGAACTCCGGCCCGTCCCCTTCGCTGACCGCGTCCTCGATGTATCCCTGCGCCTGCGCGACCCGGCGGCGATAGGAGTCACCCTCGTGAAACCACCACTTCGACCCGGTGAACTCACGGGTCGCCGCGCACAGTTGCCGCAACCGCGTGTCCAGGCCCCAGCGCTTGGCCTGGGCACAGCCGCCCAGCAGCGCTGCCCAGCAGTCGTTGGCCGCGGCATCGGCCTCGACGGCACGGCGCAGCACCGCACCGGCACCCGCCGCCGTGGCCGCGTCCGTGGTGAGCGGGAGGAACGTCGGACGCACTTCCTACTCTCCTGCCTCGGTGATCGTCGTGGTCGCGTGCACGGCGCCGTCGACGACGCGCACACGCAACGGAGTTCCCTCCGATACTTCAGAGATGGATCGGAGTACCTGGAGGTTGCCTTCCGCATCGGGATATTGGACGACGGTATACCCGCGAGCCATGGTCGCGGCAGGGCCGAGCGCGGTCAGCTGTGACCGGGCCGAAGCGATCGCGGCCTGCTCGGTGGACAGCGTCGCGAGGATCGCGCGCCGCCCGCGTTCACGGTGGAGCCCGACGTCCTCGGCCCGGCGTTGGATCGGGCCGAGCGGGTCCGCGAGCGCGGGCCGGCTGCGCAACTGGGCCAGCAGCCGGCACTGGGTGTCCACCCAGCCGTGCAGCGCTCGCCGTGCCCGGTCGCGCAACTCGTGCACGCGGGCGGTTTCCTCCTTGACGTCGGGCACGATCCGTTTGCCCGCGTCGGTCGGCGTGGAGCAGCGGAGATCGGCGACGTGGTCGAGCAGCGGACTGTCGGGCTCGTGACCGATCGCGCTGACCACCGGCGTCCCGGCGGCCGCGACCGCGCGGCAGAGCGCTTCGTCGGAAAACGGCAGCAGGTCCTCGACACTGCCGCCGCCGCGGGCGATCACGATGACCTCGATGCCCGGATCGGCGTCCAACATGGACAGTGCTTTGCGGATCTGCGGCACGGCGGTCGGGCCCTGCACCGCGGTGTTGAGCACCTGGATCCGCGCGGCGGGCCAGCGCGCGTGCGCGTTGGCGAGCACGTCGTGCTCGGCGGCCGAGGCGCGCCCGGTGATCAGGCCGATTCCCTTGGGCAGGAAGGGAAGCCGGCGCTTGCGTTCCGGCGCGAACAGGCCCTCCGCCGCCAACAGCCGGCGCAGCCGCTCGATGCGGGCGAGCAACTCGCCGACGCCCACCGCGCGGATGTCGTCGGCACGCAGGCTGATCGTGCCCCGCCCGAAGAAGAACGTCGGCTTGGCGTGGAGCACGACGCTCGCACCGTCGCGCAGCGGCGGTTCGATGCCGCGGATCAGCCGGATCGCGCAGGTCACCGTCATCGAGACGTCGGCAGAAGGGTCGCGCAGGGTGAGAAACGCCGTCTGCGTCCCCGGCCGCGCGGAGATCTGCGTGACCTGACCCTCCACCCACACCGCGCCGAGCCGGTGAATCCAGTCGCCGATCTTGCGGGCGACCGTGCGGACCGGCCACGGGTTCTCGGCGCTGGTCTGCTCCCTGGCCGGCTCGGCGCTCACTGAGCGCCGTTGTCCGACGAGCCGTCGGAGAGCCGTTGCACGTTGCCGATACGGCGGGTCAGCATCCCGACGAAGGACGGACGGTTGGCATGCGCGCGCTCGTAGGCCAGCAGCTCCTCCAACTGCGCGAGGGAGAACCGGCGAAGCCGAGCACGCAGCTGCGGCAGCGTGATCTCGTCGTAGTTGGCCAGTGCCAACGGCGTCACGGCGGCCTCGGTGGCGTCGCTCGTGCTGTCGAACTCGCCTTCCTCGTGGTCCTCGGCGAGCGCGCGCTCTTCCTGTTCCCACGGGTCACGGGTGTCGGGCACGGTCGCGGCGTGGTGACCGTTGTCGCTCGCGGGCGGCGTGATGTCCTCGTCGAAGGTCGCCCAGCTCGGCGTCTCTTCGACCGGGCGGAACGAGGAGAGCACCTCGTCGCCTTTGATGGCCAGTTCGGTGACTTGTTGTTGCAGGCGCATCGACACCTGCAAAACCTGGGAGAAGACGGTCACCGGCAGGCCGAGCGCCTGCTTCGGCAGTCCACGGGCGCATTCCGCGGCCGTCACGGCCAGGCCCGCGGCGATTCGGAGCGGAAGCGGGAGTGGCTTCATGGGTACAGCCTGCCGCATCCTGGCCATCCTGCCCAAACGACCACGCGGCTCGGCGGCTCGGCGTGACCGGCGCCACAGTCCGGGTTCTCGTCTTGGCTGTTCCGGCAACGGTGGGATGCCTGGTCAGATGGGCGATTTCGGGGTGGAGCCGGATCCGGTGAAGCGTGTCGAACCGGGTGGTTTCCGCGTCGTGCGAAGGCATGGGCGTCACGGTCGGGAGGGGACACGGGGACGGGACGGGAGGACACGGGGACCGGAGGAGGGGACACGGCGACGGGACGG
>Ga0310811_10011674_pt1 | contig 11402 bp, 9 predicted proteins | sample YCmetagenome_FD_207642 | JGI IMG/M metagenome (GOLD analysis project Ga0310811, IMG submission 207642) | Soil microbial communities from experimental microcosm in Duke University, North Carolina, United States - YC | ecosystem: Engineered > Artificial ecosystem > Soil microcosm > Unclassified ... | reverse complement strand
GGACCGCGTGCTGGCCTTCCGCCCCGACCACACCTCGATCACGGTGCTGGAGACCGACGGCCGGGACTTGACCCTGGTGGCCAAAGGACGCGAAGCCACCACCGGTGTCCTCTAGAGCGGAGCCCCCATTGGCGGCGCGTCAGATTCTCACGGTCGCCGAGACCGCCAGGGCCGATCAGGCCGCCATCACCGCGGGAACGCCGGGAACCGTGCTGATGGAGCGGGCCGGGACCGCCGTCGCCGACGCCATCTGCGCCCGCTTCCGCGCCCAGGCGGCGGTCGTCGCCTGCGGGCCGGGCAACAACGGCGGCGACGGCTATGTGGTCGCCCGGATCCTGAGAGCCCGCGGCTGGCCGGTGGAGGTCCTCGCGCTGGCCGAGCCCACGACGGCGGACGCCAAGGCGGCGCGCGGCCTGTGGGACGGGCCGGTGGCGCCGCTGGGCGGCGATCTCGGCGGCGGGCTGGTGGTCGACGCCCTGTTCGGCGCCGGCCTGACCCGGCCGCTGGACGGCGCCGCGGCGGTGGCGGTCGAACGCATGGCCCAGGCCTCCGACCGGGTGGTCGCCATCGACCTGCCGAGCGGCGTGGCGGGCGACACCGGCAAGTCCCTGGGGCCGAGCGCCTCGGCGCGGCTCACCGTCACCTTCCACGCCCGCAAGCCGGCGCATGTGCTGGAGCCCGGCCGCAGCCGCTGCGGCGAGGTCGTGGTCGCCGATATCGGCCTGGGCCGCACGGCCGCGAAGCTGTTCGAGAACGGCCCCGAGCTCTGGCTGCCGAACGTCCCCTGGCCCGACGCGCGCAGCCACAAGCACGCCCGCGGCCGGCTCATCGTCGTCTCGGGCGAGGCCTGGAGCACGGGCGCGGCGCGGCTCGCCGCCCGCGGCGCGCTGCGCATCGGCGCCGGGCTGGTGACGATCTTCTCGCCGCCCGACGCCCTGGCGGCCAACGCGGCGCACCTCGAGGCGATCATGCTGCGGCCCTTCGAGACCGACCTCGCGCTGGAGCAGGGCGCGGCGCATGTGGACGCCGCGGTGATCGGGCCCGCCGCGGGCGTCTCGGAATCGACCCTGCTCAACGTCCTGGCGCTGGCCCGCACCGGCGCGGCCCTGGTGCTCGACGCCGACGCCATCACCGTCTTCCGCGACGACCCTGAAGAGCTGTTCTCGCTGCTGGACCGCGACGACGTGCTGACGCCCCATCCCGGTGAGTTCGAGCGGATCTTCCCCGGGGTGCTGGCGAGCGCGCCGGACCGCATCACCGCGGCCCGCCGCGCCGCCGAACGGGCCGGCGCCATGGTGCTGCTCAAGGGCGCCGACACGGTGATCGCCGCGCCGGACGGCCGCGCCGCGGTCAACGTCAACGGCTCGCCCTGGCTCGCCACCGCCGGATCGGGCGACGTGCTGGCCGGCTTCATCGGCGGGCTGGTGGCGCAAGGCATGGACAGCTTCGAGGCGGCCTGCGCGGCGGCCTGGATCCATGCCGAGTGCGCCGAGCTGCACGGACCGGGACTGATCTCCGAGGACCTGCCCGGCCTCGCGCCCGCCGTGCTGCGGCGCCTCTATGAAGACCGCTGAAGCTTCATCCCCAGGCGCCGTGTGAAATCCACAGGCAAGGCCCTTCAGGCCCTTTGCGCCCGAGCCTGATTCGGGCTCAGCGTTCGACCATTCACCTCCTACTCGTGGAGCCGTCGATGGACGTCGAACGCCTCTCGCCCGTCAGCCGCGACCTGCTCAGGCAGGCCCTGCCGGCCGGGCAGCTCGTCAATGTGCTCTATCGTGACGGCTCGCGGATCGAGACGGGGTTCGAGCGCGAGCGCCGCTGCTTCGCCCTCGGCGAGCGCGGCTGGCTGAGCTTCCTCGGCTGGGACGGCCGCCCGTCCGGCGGCGCGGACTGCTCGTCCCGCTGGACCCTGACCCCGGCCGCCCAGGACCTGCTCGCCCAAGCCTGACCGGGCCTCAGGCCGCCGCGGTCAGCGCCAGGAGCGCGAACGTCGCCAGCCAGTGCTCGCCCATGTAGTCGCCGGCCACGTGCGGCAGGCTGGCGGTCAGGTGGCGGGCCGCGGCGCGCTCGGCGACCCCGCGGGCCGGATCGCCGGGCTCCAGCGCCCCGGCGATCTCGCGCCAGCACCAGGCGCGGGAGAAGTTCAGGCCGTCCAGGTGGGCGATCTTGCCGTCCGTGCGGTCGCTGACGGTGGCCGGTTCGAAGAGGGTCGGCGGCTCGGCGTTGGCGGCGCGCGGCAGGAAGGCTGCGAACCAGGCGCGGAACGCCTCCGGCGGCAGATAGCGGCGCACGCACGCGGCCTCGACCAGGGTGGCCGACAGGAAGTCGTCGAGCGACGGCTCCCAGGCCGGCGCGTCGCGATCGGCCAGGTACCAGGCGCGGACCTTGTCGGCGAACTGGGCGAGGAGGGCGTCGTCGCCGGCCCGCACCGCGTACTCGTGCGAGATGGCCAGCGCGAAGGCGGTGCTGGAGTGCACGCCGGTGCGGATTGGGTAGACCGCCTTGGGCAGGAATTCGCGGAAGCGGTCGGCGAAGGCCTCGGCCAGCGGCCGGAGCGCCGCCGCCCAGCGGTGCGTCTCGTGCAGCATCAGCTCGGCCTGCAGCGCCAGGAGCCAGGCCCAGCCGTAGGGACGCTCGAAGCCGCGGGCGGAGGGACGCTGCAGGTAGTGCAATTCGCCGGCCACCTTCTGCGGGGTCAGCATCTCGTCGAACAGAGCGCGGATCTGCTCGGCCTCGGGAATGCCCGGCTCGCGGCGCAGCAGGCCGGCCAGCAGCCAGTAGCCGTGGACGCAGGAGTGCCAGTCGAAGCTGCCGTAGAAGATCGGATGCAGCGCCTTCGGCCCCAGCGCGTCGGCGTCGCTGTCGAGCACGTGGTCGAGCTTGTTCGGATACTCGCGCGTCACGTGGCCGAGGGCGATGCGGGCGAACGTGGAGGCGAGGGCCGGCGTCAGGCGCTCAGCGGAAGGCGAGGACATACATCAGCACCATGTTGACGATCAGCAGGAAGAGGGCGGTCGGGGCCTGCGCCTTGATCACAGCATAGCGGTCGCGCAGCTCGAGCAGGGCGGGGGGCACCAGGTTGAAGTTGGCGGCCAGCGGGGTCATCAGCGTGCCGCAGAAGCCGGACAGCATGCCGATCGCCGCCACCGCCGCCGGGTCGCCGCCGAACCGCTTGATGAGGATCGGCAGGCCGACCCCCACGGTCAGCACCGGGAAGGCCGCGAAGGCGTTGCCCATGATCATGGTGAAGCCCGCCATGCCGAGGCAGTAGACGGCGACGGCCGCGGCGCGGGTGTCCATGGGCAGCCAGGCGGTGACGAGATCGCCGATCACCTTGCCGACGCCGGCCAGGGCGAACACCGCGCCAAGGGCGGCCAGCGTCTGGGGCAGCAGGGCCGCCCAGCCGACGATGTCCATCAACCGGCGGCCCTCCTGGAACGGGCTGATCAGCGGCTGGCGCAGCAGGACGAGCGCCACGGCCACCGCGCAGATCACGGCGAGGGCCAGCGAGATGAGCGTCGCCTGCTTGGGGTCGAACAGCGGCTGGCCGTCGATGTGCAGCGGCTTCAGCAGGAAAAGCCCGACCATCAGCACCAGCGGCAGGGTCAGGGCCGGGGCGAACAGCCGCTCGCCGAACCGCTCGGCGAGCGCCCGGCGCTGCTCCGGCGAGGTGGTCTTGGGCTGGCCGCGGCCGAGCAGGCCGAGGCCGGCGATGACCGCCAGGCCGACCACCAGGAGGCCGTTGCCGAGGTCGCCCAGCCGGTCGCCGGCCAGGAAGCTCACCGCCACCAGGCCCCAGAACGCGGCGTTGCCGAACCGCTTGGGATTCTTGCCGTCCAGGGCGCTGAGGACGGCGAAGGCCCCGAACATCACCCCGACGAGCAGGTAGACGACGCCGAGCTTGATCACGTCTCAGGCTCCGCCGCCTTGCGCCGCAGCCGCCGCTCGAAGAGCACCAGCCGCGCGCCGTGAATGACGAAGGCCGCCACCGCTGAGGGGATCGCCCACACCGACAGCTGCAGGGGGTCGAGCACGATCCCCTCCTCGGCCAGGACGCCGACCATCAGCAGGATCGAGCCGATGGCCAGGAAGATGTCCTCGCCGAAGAACAGGCCGATGTTGTCGGTGGCCGCCGCCTGGGCGCGGACGGCCTGGCGGGCCTCCTCGGTGAGCTCGCCGCTGCGCGCCTCCAGCGCGCCCTCGGCCATGGGCGCGACCAGCGGACGGATGGTCTGCGCCTGGCCGGCGATGGAGACCAGGCCGAGCGCCGCGGTGATCTGGCGAAAGCCCAGGTAGGCGATCAGCAGCGGCGCCAGCGACACGCCCTTCAGGCGGCCGATCAGCATCCGCGCGCGTTCCTGCAGCCCGGCGCGCTCGGCGACCCCCACGACCGGATAGACGAGCAGGGCGACGGTCACGAGCCGGTTGTCGTTGAAGCCCTTGCCGAGCGCCGCGAGCACCTGCAGCGGCGCCAGGCCGGCGGCGAGGCCGGTCACCATGGCGGCGACCACCACCACCAGCAGCGGATTGAAGCGCGCCGCAAAGCCGAGGACGACGACGGCGACGCCGAGCAGGGTCAGCAAAACTCAGGGTCCTCGGCTGGGCGGGACCGCATGGAGCCTCAAGCGCCGGCGCGGCGCAACTGCCGCCAGGCGTCGGCCAGCCGGAGGAAGCCCGCCACGTCGACCGTCTCGGCGCGGGCCTGCGGGTCGAGGCCCGCGGCGACCGCCAGCGCCTCGCCGCCCAACGGCTTCAGGCTGGCCCGCAGCATCTTGCGGCGCTGGCCGAAGGCGGCGGCGGTGATCCGCTGCAGGGCGTCCAGGCGTTCGGGCGACGGGCGGTCGGCGCGCGGCGTCAGGCGCACGACGGCGGAGTCCACCTTCGGCGGCGGCGTGAAGGCGCGGGCCGGCACATCCATCACCACGCGCGCGTCGCAGGTGGCCTGGGCGATGACCGCCAGGCGGCCGTAGGCCGAGCCGCCGGGGCTGGCGGCGATCCGCTCGGCGACCTCCTTCTGGAACATCAGGGTGAGCGAGGCCGGCGTCCACGGACCGGTCAGCCACTTGATGAGCAGCGCCGTACCGACGTTGTAGGGCAGGTTGGAGACGAGGTGGGCCGGCCCGCCGGCGAGCGCCGCCTCTTCGACGGCCAGGGCGTCGCCGAACTCCAGCGTGAGCGCGCCGCCGGACGCGGCGGCGAGCTCTTCGAGCAGCGGCCGGAAGCGCTCGTCCTTCTCCACCGCGATCACCCGGGCGCCGGTCTCGATCAGGGCCCGCGTCAGGCCGCCGGGGCCCGGCCCCACTTCGATGGCCGTGTCGTCCGGCCCGAGCTCGGCCAGCCGCGCGATCTTGCGGGTGATGTTGAGGTCGAGCAGGAAATGCTGGCCGAACGACTTCTTGGCCATCAGCCCGTGGGCGGCGAGCGCCTCGCGCAGCGGCGGCAGGGCAAGGGTCTTCACCCGGCGCGGGTCCGGGCGATCTGGTCGGCCAGGCGGAGGGCGGCGATCAGGCTGTCGGGCCGGGCCACGCCGCGCCCGGCGATGTCGAAGCCGGTGCCGTGGTCGGGCGAGGTGCGCACGATCGGCAGGCCCAGGGTGACGTTCACGCCGCCCCAGAAGTCGAGCATCTTCACCGGGATCAGCGCCTGGTCGTGGTACATGCAGAGCGCCGCGTCGTAGCGGGCGCGCATCTCGACCGGGAACAGGGTGTCGGCGGGGTAGGGGCCGGAGGCGTCGACGCCGGCCGCCCACAGGGCCGCCACCGCCGGGATCACGATGTCCACTTCCTCGCGGCCGATGGCGCCGCTCTCGCCGGCGTGCGGGTTGACCCCGGCGACCGCGAGGCGGGGCGCGGCGATGGCGAAATCCCGCCGGAGCGCCTGGGCGGTGACCAGGCCGGCCTGCACGATGGCGTCCACCGACAGCTTCGCCGAGACCCTGGCCAGCGGTTCGTGCACCGTGACCAGCGTCACCCGCAGGTCCTGGGCGGTGAGCATCATCACCGGGCCGCGGGCGCCGGAGTGGGGTGCCTGGGCGGTGAGCTCGCCGAGGAACTCGGTGTGGCCGGGGAATTTGAAGCCGGCCTCGTAGAGCGGCGCCTTGGCGATCGGCGCGGTCACCACGCCGGCCGCCTCGCCGGAGAGCGCCAGGCGCGTGGCCGTCTCGATCCAGCCGATGATGCGGGGGGCGGCCGTGGCGCTCGGCTGGCCCGCGATCGCCGGGGCCGGCAGCGGCAGGTCGAGGACCGGCAGCGCATCGGCGAAGACGGCTGCCGCCTCGGCGATGCTCGAGATCCGCTTCAGCGGGCCGGCGCCTGGGACCGCGGCCAGAGTGTCATGGTCGCCGACCACGGCGAACGCCAAGCCGGACGTGTGCAGCGCCGTCCACGCCTTGACGACGATCTCCGGCCCGACGCCGGCCGGATCGCCGAGCGTGAGGGCGAGCGGCCCGACCCTGGCCGTCACCGGGTCTCGATGGTGGCCGAGGTCCGCAGGTCGCGCATGTACCGCCGCGAGATCATGCTGAGCTGCTGGCCGTAGAGGCGGTTCTCGATGGTGTCGTGGTCCACCGCCTGGGCGCCGGAGGCGCGCTTGCCGCAGACCGCCACCAGATGGAGGCCGACGTTGGTCCGGATCGGCGCCGACACCTGGCCGACGTTGAGCGTCTGGGCGACGTCCTTGAACTGCGGCGCGAGGTCGTTCATCTCCGCCTCGCCGAGGTCGCTGGCGACCACGCCCGGCACTGCGGCCGCGGCCTTGTCGAGGCCGGCGCAGTCCTTCACCTGGCCGCGCAGGGCGGTGAGCTTGGCGCGCGCCGCCTCCACGTCGGCGTCGCTGGCGTTGGCCGCGAGGGCGATCGCCGCCTGCTTCAGGTTGACGAGGGTGGCGCCGGCGCCGGAGCGCTTGTCGCGCAGGTAGATGATGTAGACCCCGTCCTTCACCGGGATCGGCGCCGACAGCTGGCCCGGGCGCAGCTGGTCGAGGGCGGCGTCGACCTCGGGCGGCATCTCGCCGGGGCCGACCCAGCCGGCTTCGCCGCCGGCCGCCGCCGTGGCCGAGGCCGAGAACTGGCGGGCGACCGCTGCGAACGGCGCGCCCTGCTGCATCTGGGTGACCAGCTGCTGGGCGCCGGTCAGGGCCGCCTGCTTGCCGCCGACGCGGTTGGCGTCGATGAACACCTCGCTGATCTCGTACTGCGGCTTGGAGGCGTCCTGCTGCACCTTCTGCAGCACGGCCTTGATCTGGTCCTCGCCGATCCGCAGGCGGCTGCCGTAGCGGCCCTGGATCCAGCGCCGCCAGCTGATCTGGGCGCGCAGCTGCTGCTTGATGGTCTCCGGGCCGATGCCCTGCTGGGCCAGGGCGCCGAGGAACTGCTGGGCGGTCATGTTGTTCTGCCGCGCCATGCCCGACAGCTCTTCAGTGACCTCCTGGTCGGTGGCGACGATGCTGAACTTCTGTTCCTTCTCGACGCGGCGCAGCTCCTGCAGCTGCAGCCGCTCGTCAATCAGCGAGATCAGCGCCTCGCGTTCGAACTGCGGCAGGGTCTGTTCGTTCGGCTGCACGCCGGAGGTGGCGATCAGCAGCCGCACCCGCTGGCCCAGGTCGTAGGTCGAGATGATGTCGTCGTTGACGATCGCGGCGACCGATTCCGAGACCCCGCGCGGCAGGGGCTGGGCGCCCGGAGGCGGGGCGGCCGGCGCCGCGGCCGGCGCGGCGTCGCCGAGCTTGCCGCGCAGATCCTGCGCGTGCGCCGCGAGCGGCAGGGCCATCGCCAACAGGGCCAAAGCCGCGCCCCGCGCCGCCGGAGGGGTGACGTTACGCGCGCGCATCATGGCTGAATTCATTCCTTCGGGCGGCCGCATGGGCTCGCATTCCTATCGCACAGTAAATGGTGAGCCCAATGTGGCGAGCGTTAGGCGCAAGGCAACCGAATCCGAGGGGCCCAGCCGCCCGATGATTGTATCCTCGTGCCTGTAGATGACATCAACCCGCGCGCAATCGTCGCGGTAATAGACGCCGATGTCGCGGATGACCCAGGCTTTCTGGATGAGGTCCCGGTTGCCGTACAGGGTGAAGCCCCAATTGCTCGCCACCTTTATGTCGCCGCCGAGATCGATGTTTTCCAACGGCGTGCCGGTGACGGTGCTGGTGACGGTCCCGGTGGTGGTCCCGGTCAGGCCGGGGACGCCCTGATCGTCCTTGAGGTAACGGACATAGCCCGTGCCCCAGCTGTTGGAGAAGTTGATCCCGCCCTCGAGGCGGTGCGCCTGCAAGGTGTCGGTGTCGAGCCGCGCCCGGGCGAAGAACGACAACCCCTTGATCGGCTGGGCGTCGGCGGCGACGACCCAGTCGGAAGCCTCGGTCTGCAGCCCGCTGGTCGACGAGAACACCGTGTTGCGGTCGACGCGGAAACTGCGCCCGAGCAGGAAGTTCGCCCGCCGGCCGTCGTCCCACAGCACCGAGGCGCGGCCGCCCACGTTCAACCGCACGCCGTCCTCGTAGAGGTCGTAGCCCGGGAACTTGTTGGCGCGGAACAGGGTGGTCTCGTCGAACTCGAAGGCGACGCTGTCCTCGTTGAGGTAGATCGGGTTGCCGCTCGTGTCGTGCCCGACGACCACCTGCTCGGCCTTCGGCGAAAGGGCGAGTTCGGCCTCCGGTTCGAGCACGACCGTCGTGTCGCCCACGCGCTTGTAGACCGGATAGGTGACGTCCGCGCCGACAACGCCCAGGCCGCGCGCCAGCGACTCGGACTTCACCTGCGAGCCGACGCCGGTCAGCACGTCGGAGAGGCTGTAAGCGTCCACCCGCGCCTGCAGGAACGGGTCGACCCGCAGGCCCCAGGTGGTGGTGAAGCTGGACTTCCAGTCGATGTCGGTGGTGGCCCGGCGGCTGTCGAGGCCCGGCAGGTCGAGCTGCGGCTGGTCCGGCGACTGTTCGCGGGTCAGCACCACGGCGCTGGCGTCGACCCGCAGCCGTCCGCCCAGGATCTCCTGGGGGATGTCGAAGTGGCTCTCGATCAGCGGCGAGACCAGCGGGAAGGTGCGGTCGTTGTCGCCGACCTGCAGGCCCTGGATGCTGAAGGCGGCGATCGAGAAGTAGGACTGCTGGTCCTGCCGCGCGGCGTAGATCTGGCTGATCAGGCGCCGGTCGTCCGGGATGTAGGGGCCGCGCGCCTCGAAGACGTTGCCGATGTCGTACTTGTCGAACAGCAGCGGATCGGAGGTGCGCTCGGCGGTGAAGCCCCACCGCCAGTCCTCGGTCAGCTGGAAGCTGCCGCTTCCCAGGATGTAGCTGCGGTTGGTGTCCGTGCCGAACTTGTTGCCGTTGCTGTCGAAGTCCTGCTCGTGCGTATAGCCGAAGCGGATGTCGATATCGCCGGAGTAGAAGCGCTCGCGGAACTCCCCGTTGAGGAACGGCGCGACCTTGCTGTTGAGCTGCGGGCTGATCACCAGATCGGCGGACGGCGACAGCACCCAGAGGTAGGGCTGCTCATAGGAGAAGCCGCGCCGGCTGGACTCCCCCAGCTTGGGGGCGAGCAGGCCCGACTGCCGGTCGGCCGAAGGATCGGCGTGCCAGAACACCGGCAGATAGAGGATCGGCACGCCGAGGATGTGCACCCGGGCGTGGCGGTAGTAGACGACCCGCCGCTTCTTGTCCTGGACCACGCGCTCGGCGGTGATCGACCAGCTGGGCGTCCGCGGATGGTCGCCGGCGCAGATCGGGCAGGGCGTGTAGATCGCCCGGTTCAGCTCCTGGATGGTGTCGGAGCGGCGCACCACGGTCGCGGCGCCGAACTTGATCTCGCCGGCCGTCGGCTGCTGGTAGGGCGCGCGGGCGAAGAAGCCCTGCGCGACGCCCGCCTGCATCTTGTCGTCGGTGACGAGGTCGTCGGCGAACTCGACCGTGCCGTCGGCGTTGATCACCTGCACATGGCCCGTGGCGCGGATCACGCCCTGCGCCCCGTTCTCGCCCTCCTGGTAGATCACGCGGTCGGCGCGCACGGTGCGCCCCTGATAGCGCATCTCGACCGAGCCCTGGGCCGTGGTGGTCTTGTGCTCGTCGTCGCGGATGACCTCGTCGGCCTCCATGTAGAGCTCGTCCGGCTTCAGGCCGTCGGGCACCGGCGCCGGGCGCGCGAACGTCGGACGGGTGGCGGAGGACGGCGGCTTGTTCCCGAGCACCTGGGCCTCGGCCCCGCCGGCCCACGCGACAGCGATCGCCGCGCTCGCGAGGAGCGCGCACTTGGCGGCGGCTGACGGCGAGCGCCCGCGCGATCTCATCTGATCCTGATCCCCATCTGCGGCGCAGCCCGCGCGAAGCACCTCACGATGCATAGCCGTGCAGGCCAAGGATTCAACCGTCTTCGGTGAAGAACAGGAGGCTGAGACCCGCGAGCAACGCCACCACCGTCGGCGCCCAGGCGGCGGCGAACAACGGGATGATGCCGGCCTTGGCGAGCGCGCCGGCGAACTGGTTGAAGAAGAACAGCACGAAGCCCAGCGCCACGCCGGCGCCGGCCAGGCCCGCGAGGCCGCCGAGTCGGGCCAGGCGCAGCGAGAAGGCGGCCGCCAGGATCGACATCGCCGCGTAGAGCAGCGGCGTGGCCAGCAGCTGGAACAGCCGCAGGCGGTAGCCGGCCGCCGAGAACCCCGCCTGTTCCGTCAGCCGGACCGCGTCGGGCAGGCGCCAGAACGAGATCGCCTCGGGCGAGGACAGCCGCTCCATGGCCGACTCGGCGTCGAGGGTGGAGCGGATCGACAGCGTGTCGGAGTGCACCGAGCTCTCGCCGGCCGTGGCCTCGCGCACGTCGCGCAACTGCCAGAAGCCCGGCATCAGCCGCGCCTCGGAGGCCTCGATCCGTTGCCGGAACACCGGCGCCCCCGAGGGGCTCTTGGTGTAGATGAACAGCGACACGCCGCGCAGCCGCACATAGCCCTCGACGGTGTCGCGCGACTTGGCGTGGATGACGATCTGGGTGCGCTCATCGCCCTGCCGCAGCCAGATGTCCTGCGGCACGTCGCCCAGGTAGCTCTGCATCAGCTCGTTGCGCTCGACCTCGAAGCGGGCGTTGAGCGCCGAGGCGACGGGGTTGAGGATGGCCACGGCCAGCATGCCCATCACGAAGGCCGCGCCGGCCGAGGGGAGGATGAAGCGCCAGGCCGAGACGCCGGCCGCGCGCATGACCACCAGCTCGCTGCGCCGGTTGAGCCCGACGAACGCCCCGATGCCGCCGAACAGGAAGACGAACGGCAACAGCACCTGGATCAGCGACGGGGCTCGCAGCAGCGTCAGCCAGAACACCTGGCCGATGCTCACGTCGACGCGCACGCCCACGGTGCGCGACAGGTCGACGAACTCGACGAGCAGGATCACCGCGCCGATGACGGCCAGCGCCGCGCCGACGC
>Ga0310811_10011673_pt1 | contig 11403 bp, 7 predicted proteins | sample YCmetagenome_FD_207642 | JGI IMG/M metagenome (GOLD analysis project Ga0310811, IMG submission 207642) | Soil microbial communities from experimental microcosm in Duke University, North Carolina, United States - YC | ecosystem: Engineered > Artificial ecosystem > Soil microcosm > Unclassified ... | reverse complement strand
GGTTTGCGCTGGGCGGATACGGACAAGGCGGTTATCAAGGCGATAGCCGCCATCAAAATGGATTTCTTCATGTCGGGCTCCTGGGCTTTTGTTTAGCGGGCGAAAATATTGATAATTTCCGGGATACTGGAAAAAAGGAATTCTAAAATTGTGTTGTAACTTGTTCGGATGAAGCGCGCGACCCTACTACTCTTTTTGTTAGCTACTCTTTTTATTGTGAATGGCCAGTCCCGTGGGAAGGCCGCCGGTGCAATGAAGCCGGCCAGTGCGAGGGAGGCCGCCGGTGATTATTTCCCGCCGGCCGGGCAGTGGCAGCATCGCAGTCCTGCCTCTCTCGGTCTGGACTCGCTGAAACTGCAGGAAGCGATACGTTTTGCACGGGAGCATGAGGCCAGGGCGCCCCGGAATATGGAGCTGGCGCAGGCAGAGAGTTTTGGTAAAGAGCCGTTTGGGGAGGGCATCGGCCCTTTTGCCGACCGGGGAGATCCCACCGGCATCATTCTCTGTAAAGGATATATCGTAGCCGAATGGGGAGAGCCGTTGAGAGTAGATATGACGCATAGCGTCACGAAAAGTTTCTTGTCTACGGTAGTAGGGGTTGCCGTCGATCAGGGGTTGATCCATGCGGTAACGGATACCGTAGCCGCTTATGTTCCTCCCATCGAAGTGTATAACCCTGCGGCGCCTGCCCGTGGGGCCGAAGAGCTGGGGCGGCCCCAGCTACTTTATCCTTTCTCCAGTCCTCACAATCGTACCCTAACCTGGGAGGTGATGTTAAGACAGACCAGCGACTGGGAAGGTGTTCTCTGGGGGAAGGCCGACTGGGCCGACCGTCCGGGACCCAAACCGGAAGAATGGCTCAACCGGCCCAGAAATGCCCCGGGCACCGTCTGGAAATATAATGATGTGCGCGTGAATGCCCTGGCCCTTGCCGCTACCAGCGTATGGCGCAAACCTCTTCCCCAGGTGCTGAAGACTTATATCATGGATCCTATCGGCGCATCCAACACCTGGAGATGGAATGGCTATCGCAATGCCTGGATCGTATTGGACGGGCAGCCTGTGCAATCGGTCAGTGGCGGCGGTCATTGGGGAGGAGGGCTTTTCATCAATGCCTATGATATGGCCCGGTTTGGACTGCTGACCTATCACCGGGGCAACTGGAACGGCAAACAGCTGATTTCCGAACGATGGGTGCAGCAGGCGCTGACGCCCACCCCTGCACAACCTACCTATGGTTATATGAACTGGTTCCTCAATACCGACCGCAAATTGCTGCCCAGCGCGCCTGCCTCCGCCTTTGTACATATCGGCAACGGGACGAATTTCATCTATGTGGACCCGGAGCACGGCCTGGTAGCCGTCGTCCGCTGGATAGAGAATGCCTCGATGGATGGGATGGTGAAAAAGATTTTGGAAGCCGCGGAATAGACTCTATCTTTAAGGAGCAAGGCCCCCGCCCCTTCTTACTAACCACACGCCCGGACCTTACCCATATAGACTTTTATTAGCAGCGCTGTAAACTTCACCCAACATGGAGAAATCAACCACCTGGAGAAGATTGAGCACCTATTCCGTAAACAGGCAAACCCTGTTGAGCCTGGCAGATACCATGAGTCAAAAGATCCCCCCCCTTCTTCAGGTAGGCGGCCCCGCTATTTTTGCCGAACGTATTTCCCTGATCATATACGGATCCGAGAGCAGCGAGGTCTATTATCCGTTGAAGAAGTATAACCAGCTATTGTTCAACAATGACACGGACAGGATCCTGATAGAATTATCGTATAAGGAAGAAGGAGATTCCCTATCTGCCCGGGCCGTCGTCGTGGAGTTGCGGCTCGGGCACTCGCGAACGGACTCCTATCTCTCCATCGCCCTGCAGGATTTTTATCAGGCCCGTGAAAAAGTCGTTGCTATTGAAGAGTTGCTGTTGACGACCTTAGCCCCTTATCAGAACCGCAACTGGGTCACCTATCCCAATGATTTTATACCGACCCTGGTATTTGTAGCGGGTTTTGTCATTGGGCTGATCAGCTTTATGTTCACCAATCCTTTCCATAAATTTTTATGTCTCCTGCTGTTCGGAGTGGCTATTTATTTTGTCGCCCGGCACTTCACCCGGGGATACTGCGTCTTTGAATCCAGGCATCAGAAGCGACTGGATATCTTTCTAAACTTCCTCACGGGCGCCGTAGTCATCTTTCTGATCGTAGTGGTCGCAATGAGCTCAAGGTAAGACGGCTGCTATATTAGCTCCTATTTAATCTTAAAAAATTGACAGACAATTAAGTATAGAAATTGTCAAAGGGCAGGTCATGTCATCCCGGATCTGCTGGTCTTCCCCAGCATTATTTTTTTTCTGAAAAAAAAGCGATTAATGAAAAATTAACCGGGATGTTATCCCGTGTATTAACCCTCCCGGGGTTTCTTGCCATACATCCATTAACGATTAAAAAACTTGCTATGAAAAAATTGAACTTTTTTGGGAGAGCAGCCTGGCTCTCTGCCATTCTTTGTTTGATCCTACTGCGGCCGCTAAGCGCCCAGAAAACCGAAGGAGGCGGCCCCTCTCCTTTTAAAGGGAAGATAACTAACGATAAGGGAGAACCCTTAGCCGGCGCCAGCGTCCGGCACAAGAACAGCAATAAAGGAATTACTACAGACACTTACGGCGAGTTCACCATCTCTGCGAAACCCGGAGATATAATCGTGATCAGCTTTATCGGATATGCTGAAGTGAGCCATGTCGTTGCCGGGGGTGAAAACATTCATGTAACGATGAAACCTGTCAGCGGCGCCAACCTGAATGATGTGATCGTCGTAGGGTATGGTACGCAGAAAAAGGCGAATGTCCTCGGCGCCGTATCGGTGGTCAAGGCGGAAGACCTGGTAGTGACCAAGAATGAGAGTGTCGTCAACATGCTGTCGGGAAAAGTGCCCGGGCTGCGAATACAACAGATGAGCTCCGAGCCCGGGTCCTTTAACACCCAGTTCGACATCCGCGGTTTCGGCAGCGCCATCAACGATGCCTCCGGCAATGTCACCGGCAATCCCACTCCGCCCCTGATCATCATCGATGGGGTGCCCCGCGGCAGCGGCGACCTTGCCCGGATGGACCCTTCCGAAATTGACAATGTCTCGGTGCTGAAGGATGCCTCCGCCGCCATCTATGGAGTGAAGGCTGCCAATGGGGTGATCCTGGTGACCACCAAACGCGGCGGCCGGAATGCCAATGGTAAATTCAATATTACTTATTCCGTCAACCAGAGCTGGCAGCAATTCCTGGATGTGCCTGATCCCGTTAATGCCGTACAGTATATGGAGTTGTGGAATGAGAATGCGCAGCGGAATTTCGGGAATAATGTGACCGGTACTGCCCCGAAGGCCTATTCGGACAGCACCATCGCCTTATATGCCAGCGGCAAGCTGCACTCCACCAACTGGATGAAGGCCATTACCCGGCCCCTGGCTCCGGAGACGCAGCACAATTTGAATATGTCCGGCGGCAATGACAAGGTGAATTACTTTTTCGACCTGGGCTATCTTACCCAAGGCAGTCTGTTCAAGACGAACAGCATCAATTATAACCGATGGAATTTCCGCAGCAATGTGAATGTTAATATTACCAAGGGGCTGAGAGGCGCAGCATTGGTTTCCGGGTATACGGACACCAAGAACGCTCCGAACTCGGCCGTATGGACCATTTTCAAATATGCGGAGAACCTGGTGCCTACGGACCAGCCCTATGCCAACAACAACCCGAAATATCCCAGCCTGGAACCGGATAATGCCAACCCGGTGGTCATGACCAATTCCGACATAGTAGGCCAGAATATTTATAAAAATAAAAATTTCCAGGGCCAGCTGAACCTGGAATACGATATTCCCGGCATTACCGGCCTGATGGCGAAAGCCATGTACAACTACGGGTACAGTGTTGCGGACAATACCATTGTCAATAAGTCCTTTAATCTTTACACGTATGACCAGGGGACCCAGACCTATAACGCGACCCTGGTCCATTCCCCGTCCACGGTGCAGCGTCAGTATTATACCAATACCAATACGCTGATGCAGCTGTCCCTGAACTATAGGCATCAGTTTGGCGGCGCCCATAATGTCACGGGGCTGGTATTGTATGAAGAGGGTTATAATACCGGGGATAATTTCCAGGCCCAGGAAAGTTTTTCATTAGGTCTTCCTTATCTTTTTGCGGGCAATGCAGGCGATGCCAACTACCGGACAGTGGGCCAGGACAAGAATGGACTTGTCAACCTGGTGACCAGGAGCGTAGTCGGACGATTGGACTATGACTACAGGGGACGATACCTGGCGGAGTTCTCCTTCCGGGAAGATGCCTCCAGTAAATTCAGCCCCCTAAAACGCTGGGGATTTTTCCCTGCCGGCCTGATCGGCTGGCGTCTCAGCAATGAGCCTTTCATGGAGAGTCTCATCGCGCCCAATGTCCTGACCAACCTGAAGATACGTGCCTCCTATGGTTTGCTGGGGGATGATCAGGCCTTGAACTATCAATGGATATCGGGCTATAATTACCCTGGCCCCGGCGCCGTGATCAATGGCAGCTATGTTAGCGGTGTCAATGCCCTGGGCGTACCCAATCTGGCGCTGACCTGGATGCAGTCCAAGACCTTCAATGCCGGGGTAGACTTTGACCTCTTCAACGGGCTTATCGGCGGCAGCTTCGATTATTTCATCCGGAAACGGACCGGAATACCATTTTTCCCTACTGCCCAGCTCCCCGGCACTTCAGGAATACAGGTCAGTCAGGCTAACCTCAACGGCGACAAAACGAATGGCATAGAGCTCGTGCTGACGCACCATCATATTATCCGGAAGGTGTCCTATACTATCAGTGGTAATCTGGGCGTCAGCAGGATCAAACACGGCTACTTCGAGGAAACCCGCGCCGCCAGCCAGTATGATCAATACAAAAACTCCCTGACAGACCGGTACTCGAATATCTGGTGGGGGTATTTGTATGGAGGTCAGTTCTCCAGCTATAGCCAGATCTACGGCTATAACATCAATACAGGCGCCGGCAACCAATCCGTCGTACCTGGCGACTACTACTACCAGGACATCAACCATGACGGCGTCATCGATGCCAAGGACCAGGTGCCTATCGCTACGCGGGACCTGCCCATCGTCAACTTTGGCCTGACCCTGGGCGCCAGCTGGAATAATTTCGATATCTCCGTGCTGCTGCAGGGCGCTACCGATTACCATGTGCAGTTTGCCGAACAACTGGCGGCGCCCCTGCAATATCAGCGCAGCGCCCTCATCGAGTTCATGAACAGGTGGCATACTGCCGACCCGAATGCCAATATGTTCGATCCCAATACGGTTTGGGTCTCCGGTAATTATCCCACTACCGGCTCACCTGCGGCGGATGGCTCGAAGGCTGTACAGAATGCTACCTATATGCGTATAAAGACCCTGGAGATCGGGTATGCCTTACCGAAAAAGCTGCTGGGCAAGATTGGTATCCAGAATATCCGGATCTATATCAACAGCTATAACCTGGCTACGCTCACCGGGATGAAATACAGCGATCCGGAGCATCCGGGCCAGGTGAACAATAACCAGGACTGGAATATTTCGCAAGGCGGTTATCTGTATCCGTTGAACAGGACATTCAGCGCAGGCGCCGCCGTCTCCTTCTAAAAACTTCTAATCATGCAAAAAATCAACTATATAGCCGTTATACTAGTCGTGTGCCTCCTGGGATCCTGTCATAAGCTGGACCTGGCGCCCGTGGGTGTTATTTCGGATGAGAACGTATTCTCCAATGCCAATGCTGTCAAGGCCTATATGGCCGATATCTATGCCAATCTGCCCATCGAGGACTTCGTCTATGAGCCGAACCAGGGTTTTATGGCGGGTAATGGAGGCAGGTGGCAATGCTTTTACCATACGGACGCCATCGACGGGGAGATGGTAGGCCCTTTCGGTGGTACCGGTGATGCGGCGCAGGGTTTTGGATTCTGGCCTTATGATAAGATCCGCGTCATCAATGTCCTCATCAGCAAACTGCCTTCCTATGCCAGTAACTTCACAGCGGACCAGGTGAACGAATGGCTGGGTGAAGCCTATTTCTGCCGGGCATATACCTATTTTGCCCTGGTAAAACGGTATGGAGGCGTACCGATCGTACGGACGGTGATCGATCCTAATGCGAGTGCTGCCTCCCTGCTGGTGCCCCGGGACAAGGAAGAGGATGTGTATAATTTCATCGCTTCGGATTTTGACAGCGCCTATGCCCTGATGAAGGATCCCGGTAACAGCGTCCCCCAGGGAACGGCCAGCAAGTATGCGGCGCCAGCCTACAAGTCGAGGGCTATGTTATATGCCGGGACCATTGCCCGATACGGATCTGCCAATTATGTCGATGGGGATGCAAGAGCAAAAGGATTCGTAGGGATTCCAGCCGCTGATGCAAACACTTTCTTCCAGGCGGCATACGATGCGGCCAAGCTGGTGGAGGGACATTTCACTTTGTATACCGGAGGCTATCCCGACAAGCAGCAGAACTATGTAGACCTCTTCCTGAAGCCCAACAACGAAGATATCTTTCTCCGTCAATATACCCAGTCCGATCCCAATACGGGCGGACCTACTCCTGACAATGGCGGACCGCATAGCTGGGATGCTACCATGACCTGCCGCATCATGACGGCGGACGGTCTTTCAAGGGCCTATCCTTCCGAGGATTTCGTCGAACGATTTGGCGCACTGCCTATTGTCAACCCGGACGGTACGCCTACCCGGTTCTCCAACAGGGCCGACCTGATGCAGGGCCTGGAGCCCCGTCTCCTGGCAACCGTCTATTTTCCCGGCGCCGTCCTGAGGGGGATTCCCTTCGACGTGCAAAGAGGGATCTATAAAACCTTTACCGGCAGCGCTGCACAGGAATTGCAAAACAACCTGACCTCTCCCAACGATGTCCAGAACGGGGCGAATATCAACCTGTGGCTGGGCGATATCAATGCCGTGGTCAATGGCCTGGATGTCATCGGGCGGGCAGGCGTCAGCACCAATGGTGACGATCTTACCCGCACCGGCTTTTATGTACGGAAATACGTTGATTATAACAAAGCGGCGTCTTCATGCGGTCTTTACCAGAGCACACAGAGCTATATCGACATGCGATATGCGGAAGTGCTGTTGAACCGTGCAGAGGCTGCCATGGAACTGGGCGGCGCTGCGCTGGCCGATGCGCTGAGTGATATCAACCAGATCAGGGACCGTGCGGGGGCCCCACCTGCTACGGCCGGCATGACCATCGATACGGTCCGGAACGAACGTTGCAAGGAGCTGGCTTTCGAGCACCAGTACTGGTGGGACATCCGCAGATGGAGGACTGCCGACCAGGTGCTGAATAACAGGAATATGTATGCGATGTTGCCTTATTATATTACTTCTGAGAATAAATATATATTCTTAAAGCAGCTGGAGCCTTTCAAGCGGACGTATAATTTCCAGAAAAACTGGTATTATGAGCCTTTGCCTGGTGGAGAGTTGGGCAAAAACTCCCATCTGTTTCCCAATAACCCCGGGTACTGAGTTTGTCATGCTGCCGGCAGAAAAGATATTAATCATGAAAAAAGATATTATTATGAAAAGATTATTGACAAGCGGAATCATAGGACTCCTGTTTGCCGGGATTTCCTGTACCAAGACGGATAACTATCCCGGACCGGACTCGGCATTCCAGGGAAATATCATTGACAGCGTCACCGGGAAAAACCTGGTGACGGAAACCGGGGGCGTCCAAATCGAACTGAAGCAGTTGAGCTGGAGCGACAACCCGGCCCCTTATTACATTCCTTCCAAGCCGGATGGCACATTCGAGGATACGAGGATCTACAGCGGGCATTACAGCGTGATCCCTACCCAGGGTGCTTTCTGGCCGGTGGACAGCATCCTGAAGGACATCAAGGGCGCCACCAGCCAGAACTTTACGGTAGTACCCTATCTGGAGATCACTAACGTTACGCATGTGCAGGATGCGGACTCCCTGGTGATGACCTTCCAACTGCAGGCGCCGAGGACAAACGGCCTGCCGCAAATCATCGACGCAACGGAGTTCGTGAACAATACTTCCTTCGTTGGCAGCGGCGCCTTTATCCAGTCCTTCTATAATGAGTCTTCGGCCACCGTGAGCATCAACAGCAACTGGAGCAGCGCCATCGCGGCGACAACGTACCGGACGGTCGTTCATAACCTGCAACCCGGCTGGACTTATTACGCAAGGATCGGCGTCCGGCTGAACGACAGCTATAAGAAGTATGACCTGTCGGACATATTCCAGGTGGTGATGCCTACGAAATAAGGGGCACTGGTTTGCCACCGGAGCTTGTTTGCCACTGGAGCCTGTTTGCGATCGGACGCTGTTTGCCACCTGAGCTTGTTTGCCGCCGGAGCCTGCTTGCCGCCGGGAGATGGAGGGCGCCGTTGCCGTTACCTGGCAGCCCGGGAGGCGGAGGGCGCTGCTACCTGGCGGTGGTGGCGAGCTGTTTGTATCGCAGCATCGCCTCTACGAAATAATAATCGGCATAGGTCAGCGGCACGTCTATTTCCGTATGGGCGGGGAAGTGCCCCACGCTGTGTTTTAACAGGAATCCCCCGTTGGAGCCTACCACCGCCTTATAGCTGTTGGAGGACAGGGCTACGAGGATCTGTTCGGCAACGTCCAGGTAGCCCCTACCCTGTTCGGGGCTTGCATAATGGCTGAGTTCGATCAGGGCGGAAGCCATGATAGCGGCGGCGGACGCGTCGCGTAGCGGGCCCGGTGTTGACTGAAAAGTACCACCGGCCCGCAACGATGCTGATGATGGGCCTTCGGCCGGCAGACCTGTGGTCTGCCTTTGGGACCGTGGGATATCCGGCGCATTAAAATCCCAGTAAGGGATCTTATCGGCAGGCAGGTTGGGGTTGGTCAGGAGGAAGTGGGCGATGTCTTCCGCCTGTTGCAGGTATTTCGGGTCATGGGTAGAGCGGTACATGACGGTAAACCCGTAAAGTCCCCAGGCCTGCCCCCGGGCCCAGGCGGAGGAGTCGGCATATCCCTGCGCTGTTTTTTTAGCCAGGACGTTGCCGGTGGCCGTATCATAATCCACTACGTGGAAAGAGCTATGGTCCGGCCGGTAGTGGTTGCGCATCGTCGTATTGGCATGGGTGACAGCGATGCGGTAAAAAGAAGAATCCCCACTGTCGCGGGTAGCCCAGAACAGGAGTTCCAGGTTCATCATATTGTCTATGATCACCGGGTATTTCCAGGGTGGGCTGTCCCAGGAACGGATACATCCTATCCGTTCGTTGAAGCGGGTGGACAGGGAACGGGCGCTGTTGAGAAGGATGTCCTTGTAGGTCTGTTGGGCGCCCGACGGTGTTGAGGGGCTTGACGACGGCGAGGTTGCCGACGAGCCTGACGATGAGGCTGCAGCCGGTGAGGGGCCTGCCGGGAGCATGCCCCGTTCGGCCAGGCGCAGGGCGTTGCCATAACTGCAATACATCATAAAACCCAGGTCGTGGGTGCCTTTGTTGTACTGTTCTTTTTCCAGCAGCTTCAATCTTTCCAGGGCTTCCCTCAACAGGCTGGTGTCTTTGGAGAACTCGTACAGATATAAGAGGGTGCCCGGATAGAATCCGCTGGTCCACCATCCTGTGTTACTGGTCTCGAATTTATCTGCATTGGCGTAATAAGTTTTAGGGAGGCGATCGGCCGGTACTTTACCCATCAGTACCTTATACTGATTGACTGCCTGGTGAAGGTTGCCATCGATGAGGCGGACCAGGGCGGGCTTGGGCTGGAAACCGCGGTCTTTTTTCTGCGCCCTGGCCGTGTTGGTGGCCAGGAAGGAAGCAAGCAAACATAACGTGCTGATGATCCTGTACATAGTATATGATTAAAACCTGATAAGTCTTTTGTAATCTTCTGCTAATCTATCGAATGATCGGCGGATACGTCCTGTCCGCTCCATATTTTTTGTGCGGTCCAGGGAAGGGCGGGTGCTGACCAGAATTCATCGGTAGCCGGCAGTCCCAGCGGCAGCAATAGTTCCGAACAGAGATAGAGGCTACCGGTGGTGATATAGGATTCGGCCAGGTCGGGCTGGGCCCCGTACAAACCGATGTTGAGCCATCCGTCCTTTGTAAAGGTGGAGGGGCTCTCCAGGGTCTTTCGCAGCACGGCTGTCAGGGCACAGCGTACCTGCGCGGGTTTTAGCAGGGCCGGTAATTTTTGCTTCCAGGCGATGTCGGCCAGGTGATGAAAGGCCCCGCCCCGGTATACGATGGATCGACCCGTGGCGGGATAGCTGCCATCGGCGTTGATGAGCCTCTCCTGTATAATGGCATAACGTTGATCCCTGTCTTTTTCCTTATCCTTTATCTCTTTATAGTCGCCTTTCTTTTGATTGACGATGTCGATGATCTCTGTAAGAAAGGGATGGATCACATAACTGTTGTAATAGTCCCAATGATAGGATGGACCATCCGAATAGACGCCATCTCCCTTATACCATTGGTCTAATTGCCGGATGCTGTAGTCGACCCGCATTTCGTCCCAGGGGGCGCCCACTTCACTGAAGAAAACTTCTATCATTCCGGAGAATAAGAGCCAGTTGGAAAATCCGGGCCGGGTGTTCCGGGTAAGGCGGAGGGCCTCAATCACCTGCCGGCGGGTAGTGTCCCCCAGGTGCTGCCATAACCAGGGACAGCGCAGGAATCCAAGGGCCAGAAAGGACGCATCCACCAGGGTCTGTCCAGGCAGGTCCCAGGCCATATAATCCCGGGCGGCGGGGTTGACTGCGTGGGCTACGGCCGGCAGCAGCCATTGCCGGTATTGTTCGCGCAGCGCCGCTTCTTTTGGCGAGCCCCCTTCTCCGTTGAGCCAGGGCGCCATCCCGCTGAATAACCGGGCGAAGGCTTCCAGGTAGGCCGCCTTTGTCCTCGATGCCGCATTGTCCGTCCTTTTTGACAGGACCAGGGGCATCTCCTTTTTGAGCTCATCATGGGCCAGGTGTTCCATCACCGGGCGGGCGATGCGGTCGAGCTGTTGCAGCCAGAATTCGCGGTCGGAGGAAGGGGCGGCCACGGCCGGGCCGCCCTTTGCGAGGTGCCGGATGAGGGCCGGCTGGTGGCTGATAACCGGCAGTTGGCTGGTGGCTGGCAACTGGCAGGTGGCGTACAGCCGGATAGACACCGGCGCCTGACAGGCGATGGACTGCCAGGCGCCGGCCGTCACGGAAAAGGCGAACCCAATCATGCAGCCGATGCCCATGCGGAGGATACGATCCATAGAAGAAATTTAGAACCTAAATGTACATCAGTAGCCCGTATTCTGCGTCAGCACGGCGTCCTTATTCAGATCGATCTCTG
>Ga0310811_10011672_pt1 | contig 11404 bp, 11 predicted proteins | sample YCmetagenome_FD_207642 | JGI IMG/M metagenome (GOLD analysis project Ga0310811, IMG submission 207642) | Soil microbial communities from experimental microcosm in Duke University, North Carolina, United States - YC | ecosystem: Engineered > Artificial ecosystem > Soil microcosm > Unclassified ... | reverse complement strand
AACAGAGCCCGCAGCGACGGCCGCGCCACGAGATTGTGCCGGCGCGTCGCTCCACGCCATCCCAACGTCGCCAGCACGCAGCGCGACACGACGGTGCTGACCGCAGCTCCAGGCAGCCCGAGGTGCAGGCCGAAGATCAGGATCGGATCGATCACCGCAGTGGTCACCGCGGCGAACAGCGTGACGTTCATCGCGCGCCTGGCATCGCCGACGCAGCGCAGCAGCGCCGAGCAGCACATCCCGCTCGCCATCAGCGGCAGGGCCGGCGAGGTGATGGTCAGGAACTCCGCCGCAAGCCTTCGCGTCTCGCCGTCGGCGCCGAGAGTGTCCAGGATCGGCGCGAGCAAGGCCACCGTCCCGAGTCCGACGACCAGACCGGTCAGCACCATCAGCACCAGCCCGCTGCCGGCGATGTGCCGTGCGGCGCGCTCCTCGCCGGCACCAATAGTGCGCGCGACAACCGCGCCAACGCCGATGGCAAGCCCGAGGATCACCGAGGTCTGGAAGAACCCGACCACCCCGGCGAAGCCAATCGCTGCGGCAATCGGCCGCTGGCCCAGCAGCGAGATGTAGAACAGGTTCAGCAGATCGACGGCGAACACCGCGATCAGCCCGATCGCTCCGGTTCCCGCCATGACGACCACGTGCCGCATGATATTGCCGGTCACGAAGCGCGCCTCATGCGCCGCCGGTGTAAGTGGCACCGCTACGCCCTTTGAATCCGCGCCGTCACGTCATGTCTGGTTCCGGCGCAGGATGTCCGCCGCCGCCGCAACAAGCCGTCGCGTATCATCCTCTGTCCCGACGGTGATGCGCAGGTAGTCCGCCGTGCGGGGCTTGTTGAAATGCCGCACCAGCACGCCACGATCCCGCAACGCTGCCGCCAATTCGGTCCCGCCCCGGGCCGGATGCCGCGCAAAAACGAAATTCGCGCTGGAAGGCAGAACCACAAAGCCGAGATCGACCAGTTCTCGCGTCATCGCCTCCCGTCCCGCGACGACCCTGGCGCAACTCGCGCGGAAATACGCGTCATCCAGTACCGAAGCCGCAGCCCCCGCCTGCGCCATCCGTCCGAGCGGATACGAATTGAAGCTGTCCTTCACCCGGTGCAGCGCCTCGATCAGCCCTCCATCGCCAAGCGCATACCCAACCCGCAACCCGGCTAGCGCCCGCGACTTCGACATCGTCTGCACGACCAGCAGATTCGGATGATCGGCGATCAACGGCACGGCGCTTTCGCCGCCGAAATCGACATAGGCCTCGTCGATCAGCACCGGGATGTCGGAATGCTCCCGCAGCAGTTGCGCGATCTCTGCGCGCGGCAGTGCGATGCCCGTCGGTGCGTTGGGATTGGCGATCACGATCGATCCCGCCTCGCGCCGATAATCCTCGATCCTGATGCGCATTTCGTCATCCAGCGTCACGGTCTCCCACGCCACGTCGAACAGCTGTGCCCACACCGGATAGAAACTGTAGCTGACGTCAGGGAACAGCAGCGGCCGCTGTTGCTTCAGCAGCGCGACGAAGGCGTGGGCGAGCACCTCGTCGGATCCATTGCCAACGAACACCTGCTCCGGCGTCACGCCGTGATGGGCGGCGAGCGCCTCGCGCAGTGCCGTCGCCTCGGGATCGGGATAGAGCCGCAACGTATCGGCCGCAGCCGCGCGCATCGCCTCGATCGCGAGTGGCGAAGGGCCGAACGGGCTTTCGTTGGTATTCAGCTTCACCAGGTCGGCAATGCGCGGCTGCTCGCCGGGCACATAGGGCGAAAGCCCGCGCGCAAGCTCGCTCCAGAACGGGTTCATCGTTTCACCGCATAGCGGAAGTCGCAGTGGCCGGCGCCCTGCATGATGGTCTGCGTGCGCGTCAGTTCCACGCCGTCGCCGAAGCCCTCGGCCATCGGAAAATCCGCGCTGCACACCAGCAGGAATCCGAGCTCCGGTTCACCGATCTCATGGAAAAACCGGGCGTAGCGGCATCCCGTGACATTCACGTCGAACGTGTCCGCTGTCTGCTTTTCCACTTGGTAGTCGAGTGCGTCGCCGTCCGCGAACCGCTCGAAGGTCGCAGCCATATTCTTTCCGAATTCCGATCCCTGCTGCCGCCGCCACCACGCTTCGCCGGCCTTGCGGTAGAAGTCACCGAGCGCCTTGCGAACGATCGCATCGGCGCGCTCCTCGCCAAGCTCCGCGCGCAGCGTTTTGATGAGCGGAACCAGCACCCTGGCCTGGATCTTGACCTGCTCGATCAGCGGGATGCCCATCGTTCGCCTCTGTGCTGCGGGTGCGCCACATCGCACCCCACGCCGCCACCGTCAACGAATGCGGCGAAGGATTGCGACTGCGCACGTGAGGCCTACTTGTGCACGACCAACGACAGGTGAGGAACGCATGCTCCTGCGATGGCTTGCACTTCTTGTTGCCTTCCTGGCGTGTCTGGCCCCGATGGCTCACCTCCTGGAGATGCCGAACAAGCTACGGCTCGATGGCCCGCTGTGGCTTGCCGTCCAGCAGCATCTCTATAACGGCTGGGGGCCTTTCATCGGCGCACCGACGGAGATCGGTGGCCTGCTCATCAGCCTGATCCTGCTCGCTGCCAGCCGCGGGCGCGCGCGAATGCTCGTTGGCCTCGCGGCTGCGGCCTATGGCGGCATGTTGCTCAGCTTCTTCTTGCTCAACGCGCCGGTCAATGCGGCGGTGAACGGATGGACACCGGCAACGCTGCCAGTGGATTGGGCCGGCTATCGCTGGCGATGGGAAATCGGCCACGCACTCTCTGCTGTCTTCGCTCTGTTGGGCCTGGCGGCGACAGGCGCGGCCGTATTGCGTGGAAGGCCTCCGACTGAATCCGCCATGTGCTAATGCCGCGCCATGCGCATCCTTCTGACCGGATCGTCCGGCTGGCTCGGCCGCCATCTTGCCCCGCGGCTGCGGTCGCTCGGCCACGCCATCATCGGTCTCGACGTCGCGCCAGGTGCCGATACGCATATTGTCGGCTCGGTAGCGGATCGCGCGACAGTCGACCGTGTCTTCGCCCGAGGCATCGACGCGGTGATCCACGCCGGCGCGCTCCACAAGCCCGACATTTCCCGCTACCCGGCACAGGCCTTCATCGACGTGAACGTCACCGGCACCCTCAATCTCCTGGCAGCCGCCAGGGCGGCGGGACACGATCGCTTCGTTTTCACCTCCACCACCTCTCTGATGATCAATCAGGCAATCCGCGATGAGACCGGTCCCGGCGCGGTCTGGCTGGATGAAACCAGCGGCCCGCTCGCCCCGCGCAACATCTATGGCGTCACCAAGCTCGCCGCAGAAGGATTGTGCCGTCTGTACGCGACAGAGCATGGACTTCCCTGCATCGTCCTGCGCACCGCGCGCTTCTTTCCCGAAGACGACGACACCCATCGCTCACTGGCCGGAGAGAACCTCAAGGCGAACGAGTTTCTCCACCGCCGTCTGACGGTGGAAGATGCCGCCGATGCTCATGTTGCCGCATTGGACCGCGCTCCGCTGCTGGGCTTCGACATCTTCGTCGTCTCGGCTCCTCCTCCGTTCCATCGTGCCGAGGCTGTGGAGCTGAAACGCGACGCAGCCGCTGTCATCACGCGCTATTTCCCTGACGCGGCAGAACTCTTCGCGCGGCGCGGTTGGACGCTGCCGGTCAGCCTGGGCCGCGTTTATGACCCAGGCCATGCCGCGCGCCGGCTGGGCTTCCGCTGCCGCACGGACTTCGAAGCCGTGCTCGCCGCGTTGCGCGAGGATCGTCAACTCCCGTTCGTCCACGACCCGGCCTACGTCCCACCGCGCTTCTGACCGCGCACACCGCGGTCCCTGCCGGTTGTCAGCAGCGCCAGCAGCGCCTTCGCCGCGGCGCTGAGATACCCATTGCGGCGGTGCACGGCGGTGATCGGCATCGTCGCCTGCATCGAGGGAACATCGAGCGCCACCAGCACGCCCTGACGCAGTTCGTCGCGCACGCTGCTCTCCGGCACCAGGGCGAGACCAAACCCCGCCTGCGCCAGGCGCTTCTGTGCTGTCAGGCTATCGATCAGCGTCAGCTCGGCATCGTTCAGCCCGGCGCGTGTCAACTGCTGCGCCAGCGTCTGTCCGGAGTCCCGCTCGCCAGGCGCTGACGGAAAGCCGATCCACCGCTCACCGACCAACAGGCGCGTTTGTCGTATCCGGCGGCCGGCCAGCCGGTGTCCCGCTGCTGCGACCACCAGCATCTTTTCATGGCCGGCATCCAGCGACACCAGCTCCGGCCGATCGACGCGGAAATAGCGCAGCCCCAATGTCACTTCACCGCGCCGCACCAGATCGGTGACCTCGCGGCTAGAGGCGGTGCGAAGCTGCAGACGTACATGGGCCGACCGAGCCGCAAACGCTCGCAACGCCGTGACCACATGTGTATCGGCGAGTGTGCCAACCAGCGCGAGTGAGATCTCTCCTTCGATACCCGCTTGCAGGCCGCGCACCGCGTCACGTCCGTCCCTGAGCGAGGCGAGCGCCGACTCCGCATGCGGCAGGAAGATGCGGCCTGCCTCGGTCAGGCGTGCCCGTCCCCGCAGGCGTTCGAACAGCGGTGCGCCGAGCTCGTGCTCGACGATCTCGAGGCGGCGGCTGATCGCAGGTTGCGAGCGATGCAGCCGCCGCGCGGCGCCTGTGAAGCTGCCAAGCTCGGCGATCGCCAGAAATGTCTCGACACCGTCGAAATCCATCAATCAGTTTTCCTGATCATCAGTGATCGCAGTATGCATTGGACATTGGCTGCCGCCAGGCCGACATCAGTGCACAACACGGGCAGGAGGACCAACATGCGGACTCAGGCAGAGAAGGCGGCGGCTTTCCGTGCACTGCACGATCGGCCCGGTGCCTTCATCATTCCCAATCCGTGGGAAGCCGGCACGGCAAGGCTGCTGGCCGGACTGGGGTTCGAGGCGCTCGCCACGACCAGCCTCGGCCTCGCCAACATGCTCGGCCGCGCCGACAGCACGGTGACGCGCGCCGAGGTGATCGCCAATTGCCGGGTGATCACCGAGGCGACCGATCTGCCGGTCAATGCCGACTTGGAAAACTGCTTCGCGCATGAACCGCAAGCAGCGGCGGAGACGATCCGTCTCGCCGCCGAAGCCGGTATCGTCGGCGGCTCGATCGAGGACTACAGCGGCGATCCCGCCAATCCGATCTACGACTTCGATCTTGCCGTTGCCCGCGTGCGGGAAGCGGCGCGCATCGCACACGCTCTGCCGGTTCCATTCCTGCTCACCGCGCGAGCAGAGAACCTCATCCACGGAAGCACCGATATGGCCGACACCATCCGTCGCCTTCAAGCTTATGAAGCAGCCGGTGCCGACGTGCTCTACGCGCCAGGATTGCGCAACCTCGACGAGGTCCGCCACGTCGTGCGTGCGGTGAACCGTCCGGTCAACGTGGTCACCGGCTGGCTCGACCCGGACATCACCCTGGCACAGCTCAGCGACGCGGGCGCCAAGCGCATCAGTGTCGGCGGCGCACTCTCCCGCCTAGCGCTGGCAACGTTCGTCAACGCGGCCCGCGCCATGCAACAACAAGGCTCCTTCGCATGGATGCGCAACATGAGCGGCATGGCCGAACTCAGGAAGCTATTCGATTGACTGTTGCTCTTCCGTCATGGCTGGCCAGCGAGCCGGCCATCAGTCGCAGCGGCACCAGTGTATCTACCGAGGAACATACACCCGTCCATCGAACAGCCGCCGCGCGGTGCGGTAGAACGCGCCGCTGTGCGCGACCCACTGCCCGCCGTCCTGCGCCACGTCCGCCCCCACCGTCAGGATTCCGGACGGCATGCCGATCCGCACCTGCGCCCCGGCGCCGGGTGCAAGAGCCTCTGCCACCACTGTCCCGGCAATATTCGCCGCCACCGCCGTGCACAGTGACGCCGTCAGTGGCAGCGCCCGATGCGGCTGGCCGTTGGACAGGAACCGTGCCGTCAGGTCCACCTGCGACGCCGCGATCGACTCGCCCGCCAGTGTCGGTGCATCCATCGGCGAAGCGACGAACCCGATGATCGGCACCGCCGCCACGCCACGCGCCGCGGCATCGTCCTGCGTGATCCCCATCGCGACGGACGCGCGCCGCCGGATGACCTGCAGCCGCTCCATCAGCGCCCCGTCGCGCTCCAGCTCCTCCGGCAGCTCCCGCCCGATCAGCCCCAGGTCGCTCGCCCGCACAAACACGCAGGCATTAGCCGCATCGACCAGCGACACCTCGATCGTCTCGCCACCACCCAGTTCCAGCCGATCGGTCGCCCGCCCTGTCGGCAGCAGCCTGCCCGTCGTCGCTCCGCCAGGCGCCAGGAAATCGAGCCGCACCGGCGCGCCTGTCCCCGCCACGCCCGGGATCGCCATCTCGCCATCCGTCGCCGCCCGGCCGTCCTCCAGCGGGAACGTCGAGCGGATGATCTTCCGCGTATTGGTATTGAAGATGCGCACCACCGCGGTATCGCCATTCGGCCGCACGATGCCTTCATCCACCGCGAACGGTCCGACGGCAGAACTCATATTCCCGCAGTTGCTGCGATAATCGACGCTGGCCTCGCGGATCTGCACTTGCGCGAACGTGTAGTCCACGTCGGCATCCGCGCGATCCGAGGGCGCCAGGATGCACACCTTCGACAGCGATGAGATCCCGCCGCCCATGCCATTGAGCTGCCGTCCATTCGGATCCGGGCTGCCCATCGCCGCCAGGAAGATCGGATCCCACTCAGCCCGATCCGGCAGGTCGCGCGCATGGAACATGATCGCGCGGCTGGTGCCTCCGCGCATGAACACAGCCGGATAAGAGAGCAACGGCATGGACGCCTCCTTCGCTTCGCTCCAGACTGACCATAGCGGAGGAGGCCGCATGCCCAAACGACCCAACATCGTGTTCATTATGGCCGACGATCTCGGCTATGCCGATGTCGGCTGTTACGGGCGCCCCGAGCTCTCCACCCCCAACATCGACCGCATCGCATCCCGCGGTGTCCGCCTCACACAAGGCTACGCCAACTCGGCCGTCTGCTCCGCCACGCGCCTCGCGCTGATCACCGGACGATACCAGTATCGCCTGCCGCTCGGGCTCGAAGAACCACTCGCCGGGAAGACCGATATCGGCCTGCCTCCCGACCACCCGACGCTGCCCTCATTGCTCCGGCAGTCGGGCTACGCCACGGCGCTGGTCGGCAAATGGCATCTCGGCGTCCCGCCCAACTTCGGACCTCTGAAAAGCGGCTACCAGCAGTTCTACGGCATCCGCAGCGGCGCCATCGACTACTATTCCCACCTGAATGCCAGAGGCACCCACGACCTCTGGGACAACGACGCCCCTGTCCATGCCGATGGCTATCTCACCGACCTGCTCGGCGATCGCGCCGTTGCCGTCATCAACGACCTCGCATCGCGCCGATCCCCCTTCTTCCTCAGCCTCCATTTCAACGCGCCGCATTGGCCATGGGAGGCGCCCGGCGATCGCGCCGAATCGGAACGCCTGCGTGGCGGCAATCTCCGCCATTACGACGGCGGCACGCAGCGTACCTATCACCGCATGATCGAGGCTATGGACCTCCAGATCGGCCGTGTCCTGCAAGCACTCGACGCCCACCACCTCACCGACGACACGATCGTCATCTTCACCAGTGACAACGGCGGCGAGCGCTTCTCGGACACCTGGCCTTTCATCGGCATCAAGACCCAATTGCTCGAGGGCGGCCTGCGCGTGCCCACGCTGATCTGCTGGCCGGCCCGCATTCCGGCGGGCCAGGTCAGCGATCAGGTCGCCATCACCATGGACTGGTTCGCGACATTGCTCGCGGCAGCCAACGTCGCCCCATCAGCAACACATCCGCCCGACGGCATCAGCCTTCTCCCAGTGCTGACCGGCCACCACGCCTCGATCCCGCGCAAGCTGTTCTGGCGCTACAAGACCAACGCGCAGCGAGCGATGCGCGATAGCGACCACAAATACCTGAAACTCCGCGGCAACAGCTTCCTGTTCAACGTCGAGGCTGATCCGCGCGAGCGTGCCAACCTCTGGCACCGCCAGCAGGACCGCGCCGCGCGCATGCTGGACGAGTGGCAGGCCTGGAATGCCACCATGCTGCCGGAAATCCCGGACAGCTTCGGCGAGACCTACACGGCGGCACAACTCGCCGACCATTTCGGGAGTGACGCATGACCTTGCAGTTCGGCTGGTGGGACCATTTCGAGCAACGCGCCGACATGCCGCTGTGGCAGCAATACGATGAACGCATCGAGCTGATCCGCCACGCCGAGCACCTCGGCTTCTACGGCTACCACGTCGCCGAACACCACTTCACGACATTGGACATGGCGCCGTCACCGCTGGTGTTCCTCGCCGCTGTCGCGCGCCGCACGGAGAAGATACGCCTGGGCACCATGGTGCTGTGCCTGCCGCTCTATCATCCGACCCGCCTGATCCAGGAAATGTGCATGCTGGATCAGCTTTCGCATGGCCGCTTCATGCCGGGAGTCGGTCGCGGCGTGCGCGACGTGGAGCACGAGTGGTTCGGCAGCGACACGACGCGGACGCGCGATGCCTATGACAACATGCTCACCGTTGTGCTGGAGGGGCTGCGCACCGGCCGGCTTTCCGGTCACAGCGGCCACTTCGATTACAAGGACGTGCCGGTGCATTTCGAGATGGTGCAGAAGCCCTACCCGCGCTTCTGGTATGCCGGCAACCTTCAGCGCGCGGCAGAGCAGGGCATGAATGCGCTCGGCCGTACCACGCGCGACATGGTCGATCAGTTCTGGCAGATCTGGGAAGCAGGGCGCGCCCGTCGCGATCCTCGCTTCCTGGGCGACGATCCCATGGTCGGCTCGACCCGCCACATCGTCATCGCAGACACCGATGCCGAGGCTCTGTCATTGGCGCGGCGTGCCTTCCGCGCCTACGCCGAGCATTTCCATGCGACCGAGGTGCGGATCGAGGGCGGCCAGCCTCACTACGGCGCATTGCCACGACCAGGAGGTGTCAATGCAGATGACATGATCGATGCGGGGCACGTGCTGGCCGGCTCCGCTTCAACCGTGCGTGACAAGCTCCGTCGCTTCGTCGATGCGATCGGCCCGAGGCACAACTATTTATGCGGCGCATTCCAGTGGGGCGATCTCACCACGGAGGAAGCCCGGCATTCACTCGATCTGTTTGGATCGGAGGTGAAGCCGGCCTTGTCCTGAAGGATGCTCACTTGCTGACGGCTTGCCAGCCGCGCGCTGTCATGCATGACGCGGCCTTCACCTCATCGACATCCACGCGGGTCTGCACATCGTAGCCCTGTATCGACGTGGTCGTGGAATTCTCCTTGCGGCACTGCGCCCGATCAGCCTGATACTCGGCGTCGCCATAACCGGGATGATTGACGTTCTTATACTGGGTCGATGAGCAGGCCGACGCCGTGCCAAGAATGCAGAACGCGACCAGTTGCCAATGACGCATACGCTTCCCCTTCGTCCACCTCTGGATTCGACGCCAGATCGGGTCAACATAATCCATAATGATCGCCTTCGCTGAACTTTTGGAACGGCTGGTCTTCACGCCCTCGCGCAATGCCAAGATCGCGTTGCTGCGCCGCTATTTCGAGACTCAGCCGGACCCGGATCGCGGCATCGGTCTCGCCGCCATCACCGGCGAATTGTCCTTCAACGCCGCCAAGCCGGGCCTGATCCGCGAACTGGCGGCGTCGCGCACCGATCCCGTGCTGTTCGCGTGGTCCTACGACTATGTCGGGGATCTCGCGGAGACCGTCGCATTGATGTGGCCGGGCGTGCCGACCAACGCCGCGCCGCCGCGCCTCGCCGAAGTCGTTGAAGCATTGGAATCAGCGCCGAAATCCGCGCTGCCGGGGATTGTCTCTGCCTGGCTCGACGCGTCGGATGCCTCGGTCCGCCTCGCTCTGTTGAAGCTGATCACCGGTGGCCTGCGCGTCGGTGCCTCGACGCGGCTGGCCAAGATTGCCCTGGCCGGGATCGGTGGCGTCGAACCCGACGACGTCGAGGAGGTCTGGCACGGCCTGGCACCACCTTACCTCGCCCTGTTCGCCTGGCTCGAGAAGCGCGGCCCACGCCCTGATCCGGCGCAGGCACCGGTCTTCCGTCCACCGATGCTCGCACATCCGCTGGAAGCAGCCGATCTTGCCGGCCTGCATCCGGCCGATTGGCGCGCCGAATGGAAATGGGACGGCATTCGAGTCCAGCTTGTCGCGACGCAGGGCGGCCGCCGCCTCTATTCACGTGGCGCCGAGGACATCTCGCACGCATTTCCGGAAATCCTGGAGGCTATGGACTTCCAGGCTGTACTCGATGGCGAATTGCTGGTGGTGCGCCAGGGGCAGGTTGCGCCCTTTGCCGATCTGCAACAGCGATTGAACCGCAAGGCAGTCAGCGCCCGCATGATGGCGGACTACCCCGTTGCCATCCGTCTCTACGACATCCTGTTCGAAGCTGAGGAAGACGTTCGTCCCCTGCCGTTCGATGCTCGGCGCGCACGGCTGGAATCCTGGTACGCGCAGGTGCGTCCCGCGCGCATGGACCTGTCCGATCTGATCCGGTTTTCCTCGCTCGATGAGCTGATGGTGCTGCGCGACGGCGCCCGCGCCGCGTCGATCGAGGGGCTGATGCTGAAGCGCGCCGACACCGCGTACGTGCCTGGCCGCGTCAAGGGCCTGTGGTGGAAGTGGAAGCGCGATCCGCTGACGATCGATGCCGTGTTGATGTATGCACAGCGCGGGCACGGCAAGCGCAGCAGCTACTACTCCGACTATACGTTCGGTGTCTGGCGCGAAGACGAGCTGGTCCCGGTCGGTAAGGCGTATTTCGGCTTCACCGATCAGGAGCTGGCATTTCTGGACCGCTGGATCCGCAACCACACCGTTGCGCGCTTCGGCCCGGTTCGAGAGGTCGAGAAGTCGCTGGTGCTGGAAGTCGCCTTCGATGCGGCTCAACTGTCGAACCGCCACAAATCCGGCGTCGCACTGCGCTTTCCCCGCATCTCCCGCATCCGCACCGACAAGCCGGCAGCCGAAGCCGATCGGCTGGAGGGCCTGATGGCGTTGGTGGAAAACAAAGTCGCAGCGTGAGTCCGCCGGCTTATTGACCCGCTCCCCGCCCTCATGCTGCGGTGCGCCCCGGCGATGAACGGGGGAGAACGAGCGATGCCGCTGGTGCCAAACAATACCAAGCGCAAGATGCAGTCAGGTGGCGTGGCGTTGGGCTTCGGCGTGCATCATATGCGCACTGCGGCGGCGCCCGTGCTCGCCGCGGGAACCGGGCACGACTGGCTGTTCCTCGACAACGAGCACGGCTCGTTCTCTGTCAGCGAGATCGCCCAGCTCTGCATCGCCTCGCTGCCCACCGGCGTGACAC
>Ga0310811_10011671_pt1 | contig 11404 bp, 9 predicted proteins | sample YCmetagenome_FD_207642 | JGI IMG/M metagenome (GOLD analysis project Ga0310811, IMG submission 207642) | Soil microbial communities from experimental microcosm in Duke University, North Carolina, United States - YC | ecosystem: Engineered > Artificial ecosystem > Soil microcosm > Unclassified ... | reverse complement strand
CACGCGGCTACGGGCGGGCGGTCGTCCGTAGCTGCGGGTAGGGAACGTGTCGAGGGGCCGGGCGCGCGGGTGGACGGGCCACCGGCGGGTGCGCACCCGGACGGGCGGCCGGCGGGGGTGACGGCTTCGCCGCCGGTGGGGTGAGGGCCAGGGCCGAGACCACACGCGCCACAGCGGCGGTCACCGCGGCGCGCCCGCCCGGGAACCCGTCGGCCGCCGGCCGTTTGCTGAGCACCACGACCACGTACCGGTCGCCGGGGCCGATCAGTCCCGTGCTGTGCAGGTATTCCGCCGGCCCGGCCGTCATCCAGCCCTGCTTGGCTGCGACCCCGGGTCGGCGGGGCGCCGAGAGCAGCCCGAAGGACTGGTCGAACCCGTCCGCACCGGCCGGGGTAGCGGCGCGCAAGGAGTCCAGGACCAACTTCCGGTCGACCGGGTTCAGCGCCTTGAAGACGTAGGCGTAGGTGGCGACCACGTCGCGGGCCGACAGTTTCGTCTCCGCCCACTGCGCGGTGGGTGCCGGCGCCCGGGTGTCGCGCAGGTGCGCCCACCCGGCCAGTTCGGTGACGGTGCGGGGACCGCCGAACTGCTGCCACAGCGCGTTCATGGCGGTGTCGTCGCTGGCGGTCAGAGCCCGCCGGATCAGCGCCCGCTGCGCGGGGCTGACCGTGCCCTGGCCGATCTCCGCCCGGCGCAGGACGTCGACCGCGGTGACCAGCTTCACCACGGAGGCGGACAGGAACGGGACGGTACCGAGGCGGCCGAGGGTGAGTCGGCCCGTCGTACGGTCGAGCACGGCCACCCCGACCTGGGCCGGTCCCGGTGGACCGGCGGCCGCGGCGACGGCGGCGGCCAGCGGGTCCGGGCCGGCGGCGGGGGCCAGCGGGCCGCGCAGAGCCACCTGCGTGGAAGCCGCGTCGGCCGAGGTCGTCGGGGTCACGAGCGCGACCGAGACGAGGGCGGCGAGCGTGACCACCGTCCCGAGACCCGCACGACGGATCGGGAACCGTGTCCGGTCACTGAGTTTGCGGTTCAGGCGCACAGCTCATTGGACCTCCACGGAGGGTGACGATGATGTTCCGACACACACTCCATCGAATGATCAACCGAGGGGTGGAGCGCTACCCGTTGTCACTGAGGATCTGACGGGTGGATCTCAGGTCGGCTTGTGGCAGCACAGGATCGCGGTGCCGGGGAAGAGCGCACCCCGCAGCGGAGACCACTGACCCCAGGTGGCGGTGAAGCCGTCGGGCCACTCGGGTTCGACGATGTCGGTGAGCACGAGCCCGGCGCGCACCACGTCCCGCACCCGGTCGCCGATGGTGCGGTGGTGCTCGACGTAGGTGGGCCGGCCGTGCGAGTCCACCTCGACGTACGGCGTGCGGTCGAAGTACGACATCGTCACCGTGAGCCCGAGTTCGCCCGGGTCGTCGGGGAACATCCAGCGCATCGGGTGCATCACGGCGAACACCCAACGTCCGCCGGGACGCAGTACCCGGGCCACCTCGGCCATCACCGCCGCCGGGTCGGCCACGAAGGGCACCGCCCCGAACGCCGAGCAGGCCAGGTCGAACACCTCGTCGCGGAACGGCAGCCGTTCGGCGCCGGCCTGGACCAGCGGCACCCGGATGCCGGTCCGGGCGGCCAGCGCACCGGCGTGTCGCAGCATCCCTCCGGAGAGGTCGAGGCCGACCGGGTGCGCCCCCTGCGCCGCCAGCCAGCGGGAGCACGATGCCGCGCCACATCCGACCTCGAGCACACGGGCCCCGACCAGGCCGTCTGCCGGACCGAGCAGGCGGGCGTCCTGCTCGCGGAGGTTTTCCGGGCACCAGACGAAGTCGGAGTCGCCGAGGAAGTCGCCGTGCTCGGCCTGGTAGCCGTCCGCGTCGGCATCCCACCAGGCCCGACTGGCTCGGATGGACTCCTCGGAACCGATCGCCCCGGGCCGCACGGCGTACGTCCCCAGGGCCTGCTCAGCATCGGCGTGCGGGGAGTCGGCCATCCGGGCATCATGGTCGGGTGCCGCGGGCGCCCGTAGTGGGGCCCGCCGTTGCTCACCCGTTCAGCGGACGCGTAGCATGGTATGGCACGGGTTACGTGCTGCGCGGAGTTCGTCGTTGACCTGCGTTTGTCAGCTCAGCGGTGCCGTTTCGTCAGCCATCTCCCGAGTGCTGTCAGAAAACCGCCCGCCAATTCCTCTATCCGTACCGGAGCAACCCACCGCATGTCCACCGACACCACAACCGTCCCGACCACGCCGCAGGTCGCCATCAACGACATCGGGACGGAGGAGGATTTCCTCGCCGCCATCGACCTGACGATCAAGTACTTCAACGACGGTGACATCGTTGAAGGCACCATCGTGAAGGTCGACCGGGACGAGGTCCTTCTCGACATCGGCTACAAGACCGAGGGTGTCATCCCCTCGCGCGAGCTGTCCATCAAGCACGATGTCGACCCCGCTGACGTCGTCAAGGTGGGTGAGTTCGTCGAGGCCCTGGTTCTCCAGAAGGAGGACAAGGAGGGCCGCCTGATCCTGTCCAAGAAGCGCGCCCAGTACGAGCGCGCCTGGGGCACGATCGAAGCCCTCAAGGAGGCCGACGAGCCGGTCGAGGGCACCGTCATCGAGGTCGTCAAGGGCGGCCTGATCCTGGACATCGGTCTCCGGGGCTTCCTCCCCGCGTCCCTCGTCGAGATGCGTCGCGTCCGCGACCTGCAGCCGTACGTCGGCCGCAAGATCGAGGCCAAGATCATCGAGCTGGACAAGAACCGCAACAACGTGGTCCTGTCCCGCCGCGCCTGGCTCGAGCAGACGCAGTCCGAGGTGCGCAGCGAGTTCCTCAACCAGCTGGCCAAGGGGCAGGTCCGCAAGGGCCAGGTCTCCTCGGTGGTCAACTTCGGTGCGTTCGTCGACCTGGGCGGCGTGGACGGTCTGGTGCACGTCTCCGAGCTGTCCTGGAAGCACATCGACCACCCCAGCGAGGTCGTCGAGGTCGGCCAGGAGGTCACCGTCGAGGTGCTCGACGTCGACCTGGACCGCGAGCGCGTCTCGCTGTCGCTCAAGGCCACCCAGGAAGACCCGTGGCGCCTGTACGCCCGTACCCACGCGATCGGTCAGATCGTGCCGGGCAAGGTCACCAAGCTGGTTCCCTTCGGTGCGTTCGTCCGCGTCGAGGAGGGCATCGAGGGCCTGGTGCACATCTCCGAGCTGGCCGAGCGCCACGTGGAGATCCCCGAGCAGGTCGTGCAGGTCGGCGACGACTGCATGGTCAAGGTCATCGACATCGACCTGGACCGCCGTCGCATCTCGCTGTCGCTCAAGCAGGCCAACGAGGGTATGACCCCGGAGACGGAGTTCGACCCCACTCGTTACGGCATGGCGGCCGAGTACGACAACGAGGGCAACTACATCTACCCCGAGGGCTTCGACGTCGAGACCGGCGACTGGGCCGAGGGCTTCGAGAAGCAGCGCGAGGAGTGGGAGCGCCAGTACGCCGAGGCGCACGTCCGCTACGAGCAGCACATCGCTCAGCTCAAGAAGTCCGCTGAGGCCGATGCCGCGGCAGGTGCCGAAGAGGGCAGTGGCGGCGGCTCGGCTTCGAGCTACTCCTCCGACGGAGCGAGCTCCGAGGGCGGCGGCTCGCTGGCCAGCGACGAGCAGCTGGCCGCACTGCGGGAGAAGCTCTCCGGTGGCGCCTGAGATGTAGCTTTCTGAACACCACGCGACGGGCCGGGTTTCCTCCTTGGGGGGCCCGGCCCGTTGCGTTACGATACGGCCTCGCAGGCAGTGCGAAGTCGGATCGCTCGTTAGGGTAGTCACTGTGCGTACTCGGGTGATTTCGTTGTTGCTCCCCGCAGTTGTCGGGGGATCGGTCCTGTTCACGGCCGGGTGTGCGAGTGATCCGGAAGTCGTTCGCGCGGTACCGACGTTCCCGTCCTCCGAGCGCGCAGGGGCCTCCGCTCCCAAGCCGAGGGACACCCTGCTGCCGGCCGACTGTGACACGGTCTTCTCCGGGGTGGACATGTCCGCGTTGCTCGGCCAACCGATCGACAGCATCAAGGCGAAGGCGGTCGTCGGTGTGAGCGCTCCAGCCGTCGGCCGGCTGGAGAAGGTGACCTGCCTGTACCGGCGTAGCGCGACCAAGACCGGTCCGACCGACGTCGACCTGAACCTCTACGCCTACACCGACGCCCAGGCGGCGGACCATCACATCGACACCAACATCGCCGTCGAGCGGGCCAGCTCCCACGCCGTGGAACAACTGTCGATCGGCACCGCCCGGGCTGTGCTGCTCGCCCAGGACGGCCAGTCGATTCTCTTTGTGGTCAACGGTCGCTCAGCGGTGTGCCTGACCATGCGAAACGGTGTCGTCCCCGACGACCAGATGCGGCCGATCATGCTGGATCTCGCCCAGCGAGTGCTCCCGAACCTCGCTCCTGAGCCCGCCCCCGCACCCACGGTCGAGCCGCGTTAGAACGGCGGCGTTAGGGTCGGGTCATGCTGCGGGTGGGCCTGACCGGGGGAATCGGCGCCGGTAAGTCAACGGTCGCGCGGCGCCTCGTCGAACTGGGTGCCAGGCTGGTGGACGCCGACCAGGTGGCCCGGGAGGTCGTCCTTCCGGGGAGCGTCGGCCTGGCGCGGCTGGTGGAGCAGTTCGGCACGGGGGTGCTGGACGCCGACGGCTGCCTCGACCGGCCGGGGCTCGGCGAGATCGTGTTCGGTGACCCGGAGGCCAGGCAGCGGCTGAACGGGATCCTGCACCCACTGATCGGGCAGCGGACGGCGGAGCTGATCGCCGAGGCACCCCATGACGCGGTGGTGGTCCAGGACGTCCCGCTGCTCGTCGAGGGAGCCATGGCGGCGTCGTTCCCGCTGGTCATCGTGGTGCATGCCCCGGAATCGGAGCGCGTCCGGCGGCTGGTCGATGACCGGGGGATGACCGAGGAGGCGGCGCGCGCCCGGATCGCGGCACAGGCCGATGACGAGGCGCGCCGAGCGGCGGCCGATGTCTGGCTGGACAATTCAGGTGCGCCCGACGCTGTGCGCGCCGAGGTCGACCGGCTCTGGTCCGAGCGACTGGTGCCGTTCGCCGCCGCGCTGCGTGGCCAGTCCCCGCAACCCTGTGACCGACTCGATCCGGTCCCACCGGATCCCTGCTGGCCCGCGCAGTACCAGCGCCTCGCCGCCAGGGTGGCCAGGGCGATCGGTGACTCCGTCGTGCGGGTCGAGCACATCGGGCCCACCTCGGTGCCCGGTGCGGCCGCCCCCGACGTGATCGACCTCCAGGTCACGGTGCGATCCCTGGACTCGGTCGAGCGGTTCTCCCCGGGGCTCGCCGGCGTCGGCTTCCTCGAGCGGAGGGAGGCGGGCCCGAGGCAGGACGCGGACGAGCGGTGGTTCGTGAGCGCTGATCCCGGGAGGCCGGCGCGCGTGCACATCCTTGAGGACGGTTCGTAGAGCTGACCGCGCGAGGGTCCTGAACAGGAGGAATTCCTGGCCGACCCGCGGGGTTGGTGCAGGGGACATCGGATCGGGAGGCCCGTTTCGGCGCCGGGGTTCGGGTCGATGTCCCCACCGGCGAGGCCTGGGTCTCAGTCGCACAAAGATGTAACGCTGTGGGGTCAAGGACCGACAGACTGATTGCGGAGACGACTAGCAAGTCGCACGGCCGGGGTCGTCAGGCCACCGAGTCGTGTCTTCGCCTGATGAGTTCGGGAGTACCGGGCGATGGGGAGTGACGTGGACCGGGAGATCGGTGGCCAGTTGTATACCGACGATGACGCCGGCTCGGCGGCAGGTTCGGCGGTCGCCATCGCGGGCCCTCCTACGCTGCGTATGGAGTTCGGCTCGCACCTCGAGGCCAATTACCCGCGCCTGGTCGCCCAGCTGTCGATGATCACGCTTGACGTGGCGCAGGCCTACAAGCTCGCCGACGACGCCTACGCCCGCGCGTGGCAGAGATGGGCTGTGGTGCGTGAGCTGCCCGATCCCACGTCCTGGATTCGCCAGATCGCGGTGCGGGCAAGCGCGCGCAGGCGGCCGTTGTTGCAGTTCCGGCGTAAGCGCGCCGTTACGGACAACGTGTTCGAGCAGCCCGCGAACGCCGCCGCGTTCGCGGCCCTGGGGCAGTTGAAGCCGTACATCCGCCGGCCGTTGGTGCTCGCCGATGTCGCTCACCTCCCTATCGAAGAGGTGGCCCGGGTGGAGGGCATCGTCGTGATCCTCGCCGAGTCCCGTGTGACCCGTGGCCGAGAAGAGCTCGCCACCGCAATCCGCACCGATCCAGGCGCCGAACCGGGCGCCGTCACTGCTTGGGAGCAGATGTGACCCAGACCCAGCTCCCCTCGTCGTACAACGACAACATCCAGCGAGGGACCGCGAACGAGGCGTTCGACCTGGTGGCCGCCGCGCTACGGCGACTCGACGAGGACCTGACCCAGTCGGTCATGCTTCCTCCGGTCGACTCGGTCATCCGTCGCGCCGACGGGATGAACCGCACGGTGACCGCGGCGACAGCGGCGGTTCTGACCGTCGGTGCGCTGGGCGGTGTCACGGTCGTGGCCCAGTCGGTCGTGTCCGGGGCGGTGCCCCTGCCCGTCCCGGTCGCGCTCGCACCCGCCCCTCCGGCGGTCGAGCAGCTGACCGGCCCGCCGGCGGTCGCCGAGGTGCTCAACCCCGGTGAGGCGCTGGTCCGGCTACAGCCGGGTGTGGTGGCGCCCGCCGGATCGCGGCAGATCGCCAACGGCGCCACGGTCCTGGCGCCCGGTTCGGTCGTTCCGGTGGCCGACACGGTGCCGGGAACGAAGTTCGACTCGAACGGCAACACCGACAGCAAGTCGAACTCGGACAACAACAACAACGACAGCAACAACAACAACGACAACGGTGGCCACAACGGCGGCGGTCACAACGGCGGGGGCCACAACGGCGGCGGTCACAACGGTGGCGGCGGCAACGGCGGGGACGGCAACGGCGGCGGTGGCTCGGGCGGCAGCGGTGGCAGTTCCTCCGGTGGCGGCTCCTCAGGGTCGAGCGGACAGACTTCGGGCCAAACGAGTGGCAACACGACGTCTGGCGATTCGACCGGTACGACGTCCGGTGGCACGCCGACCACGGGCACGACCACGGGTGGTACGCCGACCACGGGTACGACCACGGGTGGTACGCCGACCACGGGTACGACCACGGGGAGTTCGGGCTCGTCAGGCGGGGGTAGCGGCACCTCGGCCACGGGCGGATCGAGCGGCAGGCCCACGAGCGGCCGGCCCGGTGGTTCCACGGGACGGCCCACGAGCGGCCGGCCCGGCGGATCGGGCGGCAGACCCACGAGCGGCCGGCCCGGTGGTTCCACGGGACGCCCCACGAGCGGCCGGCCCGGTGGCGGCACCAGCGGTGGGAGCAGCGGCACCACCGCCAGCGGCTCGACCGCCGGCAGCCCGTCGAGCACCGGCGGCGGTAGGGGCGGCCGGTTCTTCTCCGGCAGCTCCTCCTCGAGTGGCTCGGGCGGCACTAGCGCGACCTCCGGTGGACGGAGCCGAGGCGGTTCGGTCACCGGCTCCAGCGGATCGAGTTCGAGCGCTGGTCAGGGACGGAGCTCGTCGAGCTCCAGCGGTTCCACCGGCGGAGCCGGCCGAGGCACGACCTCGGCCTCCAGCAGCAGCTCGACGGGTGGATTCGGCGGTGGCGCGTTCGGTCGCGGTGGCCGCGGCGGCAATGCGATGGGAGCCGGTCCGGCTGTCGGAGCCCCCGCCCCGGTGGCCATGGGTACGCCGGGCGCACCCGCCGGGCCCGCGCTCTGAGTAGAAGGAAGGTCGGCCCTCCGCAACCCTCCGGGGCGGAGGGCTGATCCGTCAGTGGCGGCGCCAGGTCAGGCGGATGCCCAGGCTGTCGAGCCATGCGCTCACGTCATGGCCGTGTGCCGCCAGCCCCACCAGGGTCCGGTAGCTCGTGGCCAGGGCCCGTTCGGCCGCCGCCGTGTCCATGACCCCGGTGGCGATCGACTCGACGTACTCGTCGAGATCGATGACCTCGCTGTCCCGCCCGGTGCGGACCACGATGTCCAGGTAGTGGTCGACGGTCCACCACACGTCCCCGTCCCACCCGACGTCGACGATGTCGATGTAGAAGTCCTGGTCACGCTCGTTGCCCGCGCTGAACCACCAGTCGGTCACCCGGATCCCGAGATCCGGTAGCAGCCACGTCTCCACCCAGTCGAACTTCGGGTGACCCGGCATCGCCCGGGACATGTACAGGCCGAACGGCTCCACCCGGTACTCGCCGACCGTCCGGACGATTCCCTTCGGATCGGTGTTCGTACCCGAGGAGACATCAAAGGTCTCGCGCTTCGGCGGATGCACCGCACAGATCCTGTCAGACGGAAGGCTTACCCTCGAAGGGTGGCATTCGCGACTGAGCACCCCGTCATCGCACATTCGGACGCCCGACCGGTGTCCGACATCCCTCGCGAGGGCGGCCGATTCACGGTCGTCAGCGAGTTCGAGCCGGCAGGTGACCAGCCCGCCGCGATCGAGGAGCTGGAACGCCGGATCCGCCGCGGCGAGAAGGACGTGGTCCTGCTGGGGGCCACCGGTACCGGGAAGTCGGCCACCACCGCGTGGCTGATCGAGCGGCTGCAGCGTCCGACGCTCGTGATGGCGCCGAACAAGACCCTCGCCGCCCAGCTGGCGAACGAACTGCGCGAGATGCTGCCCAACAACGCGGTCGAGTACTTCGTGTCGTACTACGACTACTACCAGCCCGAGGCCTACATCTCGCAGACCGATACCTATATCGAGAAGGACTCGTCGATCAACGACGACGTCGAGCGCCTGCGCCACGCGGCGACGATGAACCTGCTCTCGCGCCGCGACGTCGTCGTCGTCGCGTCGGTGTCCTGCATCTACGGGCTGGGCACGCCGCAGTCCTATCTCGACCGGTCGGTGCAGCTCGACGTCGGTGGCACCCTGGAGCGCGACAAGCTGCTCCGCGCGTTGGTCGACGTCCAGTACACCCGGAACGACATGGCATTCAACCGAGGCACGTTCCGGGTCCGGGGCGACACGGTCGAGATCATCCCGGCGTATGAGGAGCTCGCCGTCCGGATCGAGTTCTTCGGTGACGAGATCGAGGCCCTCTACTACCTGCACCCGCTGACCGGTGACGTGGTGAAGCAGGTCGACTCCGTGCGGATCTTCCCCGCGACCCACTACGTCGCGGGACCCGAGCGCATGGAGCGCGCGATCCGCGACATCGAGGTGGAGCTGCAGGAGCGCCTCGACGAGCTGGAGCGGCAGGGCAAGCTCCTGGAGGCGCAGCGACTGCGCATGCGCACCCAGTACGACGTCGAGATGATGCGCCAGGTCGGCTTCTGCTCCGGGATCGAGAACTACTCGCGTCACATCGACGGTCGTGGCCCGGGGTCCGCACCGGCCACCCTGATCGACTATTTCCCCGAGGACTTCCTGCTGGTCATCGACGAGTCGCACCAGACGGTGCCCCAGATCGGCGGCATGTACGAGGGCGACATGTCGCGTAAGCGCAACCTCGTCGAGTACGGCTTCCGGCTGCCGTCGGCGTGTGACAACCGGCCGCTGACCTGGGAGGAGTTCACCGACCGGATCGGTCAGGTGGTCTACCTGTCGGCGACGCCCGGCGACTACGAGATCCAGCGCGCGGGCGGGGAGTACGTCGAGCAGGTCATCCGGCCGACGGGCCTGGTCGACCCACAGATCGTGGTCAAACCGACCAAGGGCCAGATCGATGACCTGGTGCACGAGATCCGGGTGCGGGCGGAGCGCGACGAGCGGGTACTGGTCACCACGCTGACCAAGAAGATGTCCGAGGACCTCACCGACTACCTGCTCGAGCTGGGAATCCGGGTCCGCTACCTGCACTCCGAAGTCGACACCCTGCGCCGCGTCGAGCTGCTGCGGCAATTGCGGCTCGGCGACTACGACGTGCTGGTCGGGATCAACCTGCTCCGTGAGGGTCTCGACCTTCCCGAGGTGTCGCTGGTGTCGATCCTGGACGCCGACAAGGAGGGCTTCCTGCGCTCCGAGCGTTCACTGATCCAGACCATCGGCCGCGCCGCGCGGAACGTGTCCGGCGAGGTGCACATGTACGCCGACAAGATCACCGACTCGATGCAGTTCGCCATCGACGAGACCGACCGGCGGCGGGCCAAGCAGGTCGCCTACAACCTCGAGAAGGGGCTCGATCCCCAGCCGTTGCGCAAGAAGATCGCCGACATCCTGGACCAGGTGTACCGGGAGGCCGAGGACGAGGTACAGGTCGGCGGGTCGGGGCGGAACGCGTCCCGGGGCAAGCGCGCCGCGGGGGAGCGGGGCCGCGCCAGCTCGGGCGTCGTGGCGGGACGGGACACCACGAACATGCCGAGGGCCGAGCTGGCGGATCTCATCCAGCAGCTGTCCGATCAGATGCTCAACGCGGCCCGCGACCTGCAGTTCGAGCTCGCCGCACGGTTGCGGGACGAGATCTCCGACCTGAAGAAGGAGCTGCGGGGGATGGACGCGGCCGGCCTGTCGTGACCGGGACGGCTCCGGTGCCCACCGGAAGATCGGGCACGGGGGCGTGTCGCGGGAGCCCAGGTCGGTGGCGATACGGTGGGCGTCCGTAGGTCCTTTCGAGTACGAGGAGTGGGGAGCCCGAGCAGGTGACCGTCGTGCGCACATCGTGGCAGTGGCTGGACGGCCTGGTCGAGGCGTACCGTCGCCGCCCGGCGCGCGTCTACTGGATCTCGGTGCCACTGCTGGTCGTGGGGATCGTCGTGCTGCTCAGGTACCTCGGCACCTACTTCCTGGATCTTGAGGTCTACCGGCTCGGTGTTCAGACGTGGCTCTCCGGCGGCGACATCTACGGCGTGCTGCCCCACACCACCGTGGGCATCGTCCTGCCGTTCATCTACCCCCCGTTCGCGGCGATGATGATGGTCCCGTTGACCGTGGCGAGCTGGACGGTCGCCTGGGTCTCCCTGTTCGTGGTATCCATCGGCGCGCTGGCCCTGACCGTCTACCTCTTCGTGCGGCGCCTGTGGCCCTCCGGAGGCCGCGCGGGTGCGCTGGCCTCCACGTCCCTGCTGGTGCCGTTCTGCCTGGTGCTCGAGCCGGTGTCCGAGACCTTCCGGTTCGGGCAGATCAACCTGATCCTGATGGCTCTCGTCGCCGCGGACTGCCTCCTGGAGCGCACCCGCTGGCCACGCGGGATGCTGATCGGCCTGGCTGCCGCCATCAAGCTCACGCCGGCCGCGTTCGTGCTGTTCTTCCTGCTGCGCGGCGATCGGCGCGCGGTGGTGGTCGCCGGGTTGACCGGCCTGCTGACCACCGGGATCGGGGCGCTGGTGGCGCCGGCCCAGTCCCTGCGTTACTGGGGTGGCGGCCTGGCGGG
>Ga0310811_10011670_pt1 | contig 11404 bp, 12 predicted proteins | sample YCmetagenome_FD_207642 | JGI IMG/M metagenome (GOLD analysis project Ga0310811, IMG submission 207642) | Soil microbial communities from experimental microcosm in Duke University, North Carolina, United States - YC | ecosystem: Engineered > Artificial ecosystem > Soil microcosm > Unclassified ... | reverse complement strand
TGAAATATCACGCGGGGTCGTTCGCAGACTACGAAAGCACAAGTGAGGAGCAGCGAGTACGGAAGCAGGCTTTACTGGATGTGCAGGAAAAGAAGCGAGCGAAGCTCGTAGCAAGCATCCAGCACAACGTACAACAGGCTCGGGCGACCGGGGATGACAAGCGGCTCGGGCAAGTAGCAAGCCGGAAGAAAAAGCTCGAGCGCCTTGGAATGGAGAAGACGGAAGACGGGAAGCGGTTCAAGGTGTCTTACTGGGCTGGGTATCACACGTCAGCTCGCGCGGAGATTGAGTTAGAGAAGGCCTTAAAGACAGCGTCGATCAAGATCCCGGATCCTCCGCCGTTGCGGTACCATGGATCTGTGTTCACCGTGAAGAATGCGTCGTTTCGCTATCCAACTTCGAACAAGGATGTGCTGACAAACGTCAACCTGGATGTCGGTCCTCATGCCCGCATAGCGCTACTCGGCCCGAACGGGTGCGGGAAGACAACGCTATTGAACATGATGGTGGGTGTGACACAGCCGACAACGGGAGAAGTATACCGACACCCTTCGCTCCGCATCGGCTACTTCTCGCAGCACGTGGTCGATCAGCTCACACTCACCCGTACACCCATCGAAGAGATGCGCTCCCGGCATCCAGGGCTTTCAGAACAAGAGTGTCGCGCGCACTTTGGTACTGTGGGCGTGAGTGGGAATACCGTTCTGCGGAAAATCGCAAACCTCAGTGGAGGGCAGCGGAACCGCATTGCGTTTGCAATCATTCTGTATGATGCTCCGCATGTGCTTGTGATTGACGAGATCACGAATCATTTGGACATGGGCACTGTGGAGAGGCTAGTGGAGGCACTGGAGGGCTTTGAGGGAGCTTTGGTGTTGGTGAGCCATGACGTATGGTTCATGAAGCAACTGATGGAGGGAGAGGATAATGATGATAATGATGAAAGTGATGTGAAGGAGGAGAGGGCGTTTTATGTTGTTCGGAATGGTGCTGTGAAACGATGGGAGAAAGATATGGATGGATATATTGAGGCGGTCATGAAGAAAGTCCGAAAAAGTGATAAGTACTAGTGGGTGCATACATTGTGTTACAATTCCGACCTGGAATTTTGATTCGCATACCGCATGTGTACTTTTACATTATTTCACAGCTTATTCTCCCCAGTCTTGCCTTGGTTGCCTTTGTGTTGTCCTATAATGTTCTCCTTCTGTTAGGCACACGCACTGGTTCAAAGACACAGCGTGAAACAAGCATGCATGTTAGGAGCACAGCAAAACATACTATTGGGCCGACCAGGTTTCTGCAGCAACTCTGCATAATACTCAGCTTTCCAACAACGAAACAGGAAAACAACCTGACATACCAATATTCAACACGTTCGTAAAATCCTGTTTCTCAATCGCCTCCCTCAAATCCTCCTGCAGTCTTGAATTCTGGCACAACACCTGCATCGCTGCTTCCACCCGCGCATACCTCTGATCAAGGAGATCCGGGCACGCCGCTATGATAGCTGCAAGCAGGACAGTGGTGGCATAGATTGAGAATATAGGCGAAAAATGGGCGGCTTGGGTGTTTTTGACGATATCGAGCTCGAGGAGATGCGTGTTGATGGTTTTTAATGCATCTTCGCTCAGATTGAGCTTGATACGGGGGAGAGGGGGGTGAGTGCGAGGTTCACGAGCTGACATTTGGTGGTGAAGTTGTCGTCGCCCCTATTTTTGTTACTTGATTGCCAGTGACCCCTGTGTTATACTGCGTCATGACGTGACGTACAGCCTGCTTTGGGGTGTAACCTTCAAACGACCTAGTCAAACTTTATAAATTAGAGTGAATAATATCAGGTACTACGAGTACATCACGTATACAAGACAATTAGAGATCCAGCCAACACCTGTGCAAGCGCGTAATTAAATAAAGGAGCTTCATATAAAGTTCATGGATATAGAAAGGATCAGGGAGTAAGAAAAAGATGTATCACGATATTAATCCTCATACACCATCCAATATCATTCCATCTTTGCTTGGTGAAGTATTGTCGGGGCTCTGCCTCTCCCATATGCGATCGGGCTTCCGTCGTGGTGGCTCTCCTTCGCATAAGTCTTTCGGTGCACTACGCGCCGTTTCGTATGTTTCTCCATCGAGTTGGAGCTCGCTCAATGATGTTCGAGCGCTCGCCTCGCCCAACCGGAGACCCATTCCAAGGGCATCAGAGGAGGAATAAGCAGCAGGTGTTGCAGGTGCGGAATAATTAGCCGCAGGCGTGGAGGGTATAGAAGAGAATGGTGTCGAGGGAGTGGATGAAAGACCTGGAATAGAATCCTGCCTTCGGTGTTGTGCAAATGATGATGATGCTGGAGCAAAAGGCTCTGAATCATCATGAGGTTGCTGGCGCTGTAAGCCAACAACGCGCAGACGCTCGACCCAACTAGAAAATCCATTATTGAACAAGGGCATTATACGAAAGAACTTAACATACGCATCAGCACGGTCCAGACTGTCCTTGACGACACCAGTAACCCCACGCATCATGTCTAAACTTTCTGTAGCGAGCGCCAAAACACGCTGCGCGGCCTGGGTGGCAGCACTGGTCGTTGGCCGTAATCCTCCGCGTGCGGAGGCCAAAGGAGATGATGCACGAGAGGATGCAGGTGTACATGCTTGGGAGCGATCAGGGCCACCAGCGCTGCGTTCCTTGTGGTGTCTGGTGGTCCGTGCACGTCTCAATGATCCAGTCCCGCCAGCAGCAGCGCCAACGGCTGAACTGGCACCTGGGGCGCCATCTGCCATACCAGGGGCTGGATTAACAGTTGCAGTTGCCCAGCGTTGAGGTAGATGCAAGATAAAGCCCCTGACACGTGACCGAGCAGGCTCTGGGAGAGCACTGCCGGCATATTTGCTTACAATATCAACCACTTGACGGATAGTTTGCACAATATCACGACGAACATCAGTCAGCGTTCGCATATGCGTGGGCGAGATAAGGATGTCGGTTCCAGACGAAGAGTCCGACGGGTGTAAAGATTCAATAAAATCTCTGAGAATGAGGATCTGTGCATCAATGTGCAGTGTGGCGTACTGGTGGGAAATCACATGTGAATGAGATGTGAAGGAAAAACGAAGGACAAACCTGGAGCCATTGAAGACAGTATTTGAGACGCCGCATACTTTCTTCGCTGACGGCGGCACTGATGCCTCCTGCTTCTAAGAGGACAGCTTGCCAGCGACTTCTCTGTACGACTGCTTGCTGACCTTGAAGGTCAGGCGGTGTATTTTGTGGGGGCGATGTTTTGTTATCGTTTGAATCCGGAGGAACAGGTGATGTACTACGGGCTATAACGACAAATGAGATGATACGATAAAGAAATGCGATGATGCAATTACATGCTTGTCGGCTCGTGCCTTCGCGTGCTTGTTGTGAACTGAAACAATCCCGACCAGCCTGCCCTTCGCCAAGTAATCGTTCTCGGGACGTCTCGTCGACTTGCATCCGTTCGAGGTCAGTACTTGATGGACGATGATATCTACCCAACTGCGAAAAATTGATCAAGATAAGCTGATCTTAAGCACAAAAAAGATTGTATTGACCTTGTCCAGTTGCCTACAGGCAAACTCGTCTAGCTGATTGACGTCAACCGGTAGTCTATCGATTACAGGACGGGATATGGTCTTCACTGATGACTCCATCATCTCGGCACCATACTGAATAATGATTGGGGTCAATGATAAACGTGCATATGTTTCAAGAAGTTTACCTTGACGACGCGTGAACTGGCCTTTCCTTGTTCATATGCTCGCAAAGCAGTGTTGAAAAGCGGAAAATTTGACACTCTGGCCACAAAATCTGGAGAGGTCATATCTGCCGGCAGAGAAGGGGACGGGGCTGATAGCGCGCTTGAAGCTGATGCAGGAATTTGGGCTCATATGTGCCATCTAGATCATCGTTGTTGAATACATGAAGTCTACTCACCATTGCTTCCAGAAGCTCTGGCACCATTCCTCATATCGCCTAGCGCGCTCACAGCTATGCGCACACTCTCGTCCTCGTCTTCAAATGTCATAAGTTTGCTCACAGTTGAAGACGGCGGTGTCAATGAAGACTTTTCGCACATCGTTGAGAACGATGTTGACAATGAAGTGTCGTCAGAAAAAGCGAGAGACTAGAGCTTGAGTAGAGACAAGTTTGCACGTGCAGTCCAACATTATCACATTGGGGTACACGTTTTCACGTGTTAATAATCTGACCAAATACTGCCGCGGCTTGGGGAGTCGTCTCCTATGCCTCTCACCTCGGTCACTGCTGTTACTCATATCTTATCTTCGTAACTATGGACGTAGAGATTAACATGCAGGATATGTCGATCAACTAGTTCGTTCACTGGTAAGAGGGGTACCAGCTAGTACCAAACACGTGCGACTTTTTCACGTGTTCCTTCATGCTAGAAACCTGAACGATCTTAACAACTGAAAATTAAGACTTGACCAAGGTGAGTTTCTCGTGAATCAATGATCGTTTCTCATTTGTTTCCGTGGAGGGGGCAATGACTTGGAATTTTCGGAACTTACATAAATGACAGAGTCTCGAGCGTCCATGACAAATTCGATATGCACCCCAAAGTCTCACCTTAGATCATCGACTCAAGATCACTATATTGATTTTAGATCTCAGCGGCTTTGCGAGTGACCGAATGACTCCAGGTTATGCCAGCCACCGCCATTTAATTGTTCCAAACTGGTAGGCCCTCGGCGAACATGGACTCCCATTCAATTGATTTCCAGACCGAGTACTTATACTCGTTTCCAGTTATTTGGCTGGTACTCAATACCCTTGCCTGCACCTTATATCTTGTGCGGCACGACATCCATCATGAATGAATTTGCGGATATGTTCCATGAAGATATCTCCAGTCCCGACAACAATCCCGACCTATGGATGGCTGACACTTCATTTGCGTCTTATGCCCCTAACCAATATTCCACCACGTATGACACCGATGTCGGACTCGGATACCATTCGGATTTCAATGCTATGTCCCCAAGCATTGGCAGCAGTTCCACAAGCTCTCCTCCATCTGACTGCTTCGAACTTCAGCCCTCGGCCCATGGACAAGAGCACGTATACGGGCTTAGTGCCTCCCAGTGGTTTGGCAATGGCGAAGAGGGACAGTTTGATGCCATGGGATTCCCCCATGTCGAACACCTCTCACCGCAGATCCTCGCGGAACAACCACCTCGCACCGTATGTATGTCGGATGTTATCATCCCCAACGGACTATATCCGTCATCCATGCCACAACAGCCCATTTCGGACCATCTGCCCTCCATGCATCCTCCTCCTATTCGTGCTACTCGTTGGCAGCACCAGGGGAACCAGCCATTCGAAGAAGACTCTGACGCCGAAAGCGAGGGAGACCTATATTGTCCCTCCGACACATCTGACTCTCCTGTCTGCCGCTCAGCTGGTCCAGCTTCACCTCTAAGCCAGGCTCTGCCGCCACCGCCTCGTCGTCGTCGACACCATGATATCAGTCTTCCAACCCCCATTCCTAACCTGACAAAGAAGTCCCGCGGACGCAAGGTCCCAGTCTCTTCAGGTGAACCTGTCTATGCGCGCAGCAAAGACAAGTCGAAGAAGGGTACCAGGACATATACCTGCCACGTCAATGGCTGCAGCAAGTGTTTTGTCAGAAGCGAGCACCTCAAAAGGCACATCCGGTCCATTCACACAAACGATAAACGTGAGGGAGACTTGTCTGCATTTCCTGCATGCTAGAGTGACTGATTTTTCTTAACCCGCGCAGCGTGGGTGTGCCCGATCGGGGGATGCGAAAGGGAGTTCAGCCGCCGTGACAACCTGAACCAACACATGCGCATTCACAAGAGTCCTTAATATGATCACTTCCTCTCATGACGTCCGGATGTACGATGTTTAAAGCATGGAACGACCATTCTTGGTGTACGTATTTACGATTCGATATCCTACTTCTTCCGATTTATGATAGCCATGATCTAGTATTTTTATTGTTAGTAAAATCAGAATGTAGTAGAGGAGAATCGATTCGTACGCGCAGATCAATAGCAAACCTGAAGCGCCAGCTCTTTCCCACATTTAAAGCAGTGGCACCGTCTCATTTTTCCATGAGTTTAATGAATTCACGAAGATGGTTAGCGTCGTGCCGTCTGAAATGACACTGTACCCCTATGCTTAGATCTAACATCATGCTAGTATCTAACATATATAAGCACGAGATGCCGCTGGATGATGTCCACCACGTCATGCTGTGTTGTGCTCATGTTTCGTCTTCGCGGCTCTTTCCGTTTGCTGCGTAATGCTGGGTTGTGGCGCGCTCATGCCCTCAGCGTCTCCTTTTTCTCTTGGTCTTTGTTCAGCGCTCAGTACTATTGCGACTTCTGCTTCTTTTCACGGCGTTGTTGGTCTTTAAAACCCCAGCAGGTATCAGATTGCCAGAAAAAATTACTGGCGCTATGACGCATTTATTGCCACTCCAGAAATTGGAGATATTCGTGTCAATGTATTCACATTTGGTGCTAACACTGCTTCTGCTGAGGACGGAATATATTTATTGGATGCGCGGACAATTATCACGATCGGTTCCATCATTGACGACGAAGGTAATCCTGCGCATTCTCTTCACTTATTTGCCAGTGATGTACGTGTTCCCCCTTTTTTTTTCCTCATTCATTTTCTACAAATAGGACTTACAACCTCTTCCTGATTGTGTTCGCGCATATCCAACTATCGTCATAGCGGGTAAAGTTTCGCGCAGCTTTTAACGGTTGTCAAGGCTTGACGCTGGCACGAGCCATGCTCGACGTTCGAACTGATCCCTTTGCTCACGGTCAGTTGTACACAGCATTATCGAGAGTGAGGTCAAGAAGAAATACGATGTGTCTATTCGCAGAGGCGAACGAGAGACAAGACTGCGCTAACATTGTATTTCCCGAATTGCTACTGTAAACACAATGACTTGTGGGTTAAAGCCGACCAAAGGGGTGTCCTTGTAAAGAATATCTACTAAGCTTCTGACAAGTATCGCGAGAACTGAGTTGAGTTAATACGAGTCGCATTAAGTCTAGTTTTAGAAGTGTACGCATGGCTTTAAGTGATATAAATAGTAGAGAAACAAGAGTTAGTACTAGTAGTGACAAAGGACAGTAGGTAACCTGGCGACACAGTATTATGAAGTGCTGATCTCTGGGTTTCTTGATCGTATCAACTCTCGTCCATCTATCGAGCTTCGTGTAGAGGGGTCGTCTGCACGATACATTTCAAAGCAAGCTTCTCAAGAAGAGAACAATTTCATCATCTGCATTGAGGACCCATCGGGCTGCACCAGCATGCCATAATCCAAAGAAACACTCATCGGCGCCCCAACTCTTGAAGCTCAGCAGCCACAAAGGAGGCGGCATAATCGCTCGATGGGCGAGATTCAGGAAAGAACTCCCAGCATGATTTGAGAAATACTACGTGGCGTCCGTGGAGTTTGGGAACGTCGGGATCATCCTGCATCGGTAGTGTTCCCTGGGCCTTTTCGTTATTCACATGAATGCTCCGCCTGACCCACCAATAGGGTAGTCGTCCTACTAGTATCTTGGTGCACTATTTCAAATAATGCGCATTTTACAGCAGACCTGGACTCACTTGAAGCATAATACAACCAAAGGAATATATATCGGAAGACTTCGTGGGCCGGGGGTCTACTGCATCTTCCTGCGGGATCAGCTCAGGAGCAGCCCATCTTGCTGCGTCAGGGCTGTGGAGGGTCGATGTAGTCGAAGTCGTCATATTTGTTGCCGAAGAAGCAATTATATCCGCAAGGTCGTAATCCGTCAAGCAAGCCCTCCCACTCCCATCGATCAACACGTTAGACTAGCGAGATATCAGTATGGACCTCCTTCAAACATAACCACAGCACCTACACCAGTCAGATCACCGTGTACGATGCTCTGGGAGTGGACTGTTGAGACCACCAGGTTAGCTGCCACCCAAAGACGAAAGAAGAAACTTCAACACGGACGGTGACAGAGCCCGCTGGTTACGTCGTTCACCTGCGTAACATGATCGTCAGGGATGTACAGAACGGCTGTTATCAAAATACGAACAAGGCGGAACCTCTGGCTCACCGTAAGATATGAGAATTGTTTGTCTAAGTATTCGGTTAGGGTCCCATTGGGCATCCACGCAATAACCAATGCTGGAAGGACGCTAAAATCGGAGGTCGTGCCATAGAAGTGGACAATATTCCTATGCTCAAGGGTAGGCCAGTATAGACGCTGCCTGAGTAGCTTTTTTCTGATCGAAGCTTGCTGCGAAGCATCAAATCGTTTTAGCGCTTTCACGGCAACCTGCAGGTCGGACAAGTTGGAAATTAACGGTCAACGACAACAGTAGACGTGAGATACCTGAACTCCTGGATCGGTATGGAGGTCACATTGCCAGATATTACTAAAACTTCCGGTCCTTATTGGAAACTTATGAAGTCGATCAATTTGGTTGACTAGATCACCCTCAAAATCCAACGGGAGATCATTTTTTCCCAAAACAAGATGCGTGCTAGTTTCAGCGCCAGCTTGTGAGCTCTGTTGATTGGTGTCAATATCGACACCGAGGATGGGGTGCTTATTCCTGCAAAATGACTATTAGCTTTTGGTTTACAGAGTTAAAATCACGGACAGGGTCTCAACATTGGAATATTTGTTCCTGGTGTCATCATGAACGAACGCATGGTTGATTACATTTTCATTTGGGATGAAAGACCTTTCATTACTCCGTGGCTCGATTTTGGCGTGGATGGCCGCACAGTTTGTTGCAGTGTCCTTCAAAACTCGGGGGGCTCCATCACTGCCGGGTTCCACTTGGCGACGGGATGCTGGACTAGCTATTCGTGCGGTAATCCAGCGAACCAAGGATGCTGTAATATGACGCAAGGTCAAATCGGGGCTGCGCCGCACTGTAATGCCAATTCATTATATTGTCAGCGACAGAAGCGATGCATTTCTTGCCATGTATTTGGGTATTATTCAGATAGTCAACAATTTCGGAGGCAGATGGACGAGTTGAGTTTCGGTGACTTGGTAGCCAACATTTGCGAATGAACTTCCAATGGGTTCGAGAGACAGTTGAGGGTCGTCTTGGAATTTGCCCATCGGAGAGTTTTTGGATGATTATGTGCTCAGCCGCTACTTCTGACCATGGAACTTCGCCAGAAAGAACCTTCATTGTCAAGCTCAACTTTAGATATCCAACACATCAAAAAAGCCTACCTGGATCATAATGCTTCCAAAGGAGTAGACGTCGCTTTCAAAGGTAGAATGCTGGCCGACGCCGACTATGAGCTCCGGAGCAGCCCAGCGTATAGCTCCATGGCGGCCGGCTTGTCCGAAGTATGAAGCCCCTTGGAAACCTCCACATGCGGTGGACAGACCAAAGTCAGTGAGGCACGCCTTGCCCCGGCTATTAATCAACACATTGTTCTATTTGAAGTCATGAGCATGATGAGCACAGCGTGACAAAAACCCAACTCACGCCTGAAAGGTTACCGTGCACGACCTTAAACGCATGTACTGTCATAAGGAGAAGAAACAGATGAGTTTGTTGAAAAGCACAGTAAGTATATCTGAGTTCATACAATATTGCATTCCAGCTGCAATGTCTTGAAGCTTGACACAAATGATGAGCATTTGTGAGTTAGTCGTTTCAGGCATAAATACTTACAAGATCTAAACGTTGTCTGCATTGAAGTGTGTCGTGCTGACTGGCGAGAAATGTAGTAAGAGTTCCATTTGTAAACCAAGTGGACACCATGGAAATTGAATTGTTTGGACCAAAGCCCGATGCAATTCCATGGAGCGGAACTATGTTTTCATGACTCAGTCGCCTCCATATGATCAGCTCCCGAAACAACTGTGAACGATAGAGATATTTGAAGTTATCATCAACCAACACACTAACGTTGTCATTTACGCCGTTAGAATGCACTCGTAAAGTCTTGACTGCGACCTGCTTTGGAAATCAGAATCGAAATGTGCATGCACCTACTGACGATTCTCGCACCTCCATTTCCGTGGACTCGGTGCGCCGAATGCATCGCCATACAGTGCCAAATGCTCCTCCCTCTTGTGGAAATGGATCTTTTCGAGTAATCTGGTTCGTGAGGTTGGGCAGAGTTAGGAGTGGGTTGGAACTTAAGAGAATGAATAAACAATTGTAACATCGAGAGTCTGGGACACATTCTCAGCGACTCACCTCATTACTATTGTGGAATTACCATTGTGAAAATATGCAGGGAAAAGAGAAACAATTAACGTGAACAGATCTTGAAGCCTTAGTAAAGCTATGGGAGGCAACGTACTGATCAGTTCACCTTCGGTGAAAACTTTGGGGAGTGCTAAAAGAGTCAAGCCGCTTCACGGTAACTCTGTGATTGACCAAAAACGCAAAAGACACACACGAGTTGCTCATATCTAATCAGTACATTGTTACTGTTACCAAAGCACATGATCAATTGGCCAATCATCAACTGGATGTTGAGTCGCAGTAGCATGCACGGAACACGCTTCAGATCTCAGATGCAAGTTACAAGTGTGATAAGACTCGCATGTGGTGTGTTTGGCCCACCCACATGGGGTCACAGGACGGGAGATTTGAAAGAGATGACTCGGAGAAGTCACGGTTGACGTTTTTTCATCATGGTGGTATGGTGGATGATTGGTGACGGTTCATTTTCTCGCGTTTCCCCGGTGTTTTTTAAAGTCCGCTGTACGCATTATTGCACCAATTTCAATGAAATTCATTATGCAAGATTTGTTTCGTAATGCCAATATATTACCTAAAGCGGGAATTATTGTTGAATGTCGTAATCCAAATAACTTACATCACATCCTGGCGCTTACGGTGGTCTTCAGTACTTCCTGGCAACTCCCGTTCTGCTAGTTGGGCACGAGTTCTGACTAAAGGCGGGTGTGAACTTATCTGACGAGCGGTGCCTTCTGCCTGTATCTTGGTGCTTACGGTTGTCTTTAGTACTTTCTGGCAGCTCCCGTTCCACCGCTTCCTTGCCGCGGAGAGCATAGGGCGCTTGCTAGCATGAGCGCTATTCCTGAGAAAGCTTCTTGCTCTTGGTCACTTGCCGCGACAACCACACAGCGCTAATACGCCTGTCATTTACCCCAGCTCTTTCGACTCACTATGCTGCCTGGCAAAATGCTTGATCAGGCCACTCTTCAACTGCAACATATAACATCAGGCATATAGCTACCGGTAGGGAAACGCACGGGTACGGGTAACACCGCGGTTTGTTGCTGACGGGTTTCGCGGGTACGGGTACGGTGTACGATAATCATACCCTTGAGCATACCGTGGCCATTCACCGCGGGTTGGCGGTGT
>Ga0310811_10011669_pt1 | contig 11405 bp, 8 predicted proteins | sample YCmetagenome_FD_207642 | JGI IMG/M metagenome (GOLD analysis project Ga0310811, IMG submission 207642) | Soil microbial communities from experimental microcosm in Duke University, North Carolina, United States - YC | ecosystem: Engineered > Artificial ecosystem > Soil microcosm > Unclassified ... | reverse complement strand
GGGGGCGCTGGAGGCAGCCGTGGTCAACACCATGTCGCCCCGAGACCGGGTGCTGGCCGTCACCATCGGCTCATTCGGCGACCGCTTCGCGAAGATCGCATCCGCCTTTGGGGCCGACGTGGAACGCTTCGAGGTCCCCTGGGGAGAGGCCGCCGACCCGGAGGCTCTGGCCGCCCACCTCGCGGCCAACCCCCCGTATCGCGCCGTGCTGCTGACCCACAACGAGACCTCCACCGGCGTGACCAATCCGCTCCACGAGCTGGCCGACGCGGTCCACGACGCTCCCGGCGACCCGCTCGTGGTGGTTGACGGGATCAGCGGCCTCGGCGCCATGCCGTTCGAGATGGACGCCTGGGGGATCGACCTGGTGGTGAGTGCGAGCCAGAAGGCCTGGATGGGGTCGCCGGGGATCGCCATCGCCGCTCTGGGAGAACGCGCCTGGACCGCGACCGAGAGCGCCCGCATGCCACGCGTCTACTGGGACTTCGGCGAGGCGCGCACCTGGGCCGCGAAGGGACAGACCCCGTGGACCCCGGCGGTCAGCGTTCTCTTCGGCCTCCGTGTGGGCGTGCGGCGCCTCGTCGCCGAGGGGAGGGAGCAGACCTGGGCCCGCCACGCAGCCATCGCCGCGGCGGTGCAGGCCGGCCTCGAAGCACTCGGACTCCAGCTCGTGGCCGCCCCGCAGAACCGATCGACGACGGTGACCGCCGCATGGCTCCCCGACGGCCTGGAATGGAGTCCCTTCAACGCCGCGATGCGTGCCAAGGGCCTGATCGTGGCCGGCGGCCAGGGCGCCTGGTCGGGGCGCATCCTGCGCTTCGGGCACATGGGCAGCGTCGGCATCGACGAGATGTGCGAGGCGGTCCGGATCATGGGTGAGACGCTCGCCGAGCAGGGCCGGCAGACCAACCCGGCGGCCGCGGTGCGCACCATGCGCGAGGTCTACGAGGCGAGGCTGCCCGCTCCCGTCGCCTGACGGAGTCGCCTGACGGAGTCGGCTCCGGCTAGATCCCCGCGCCGCGGCCGAAGAGCTGCCGGACCCGCCTGCGGAGCGCGAGCCACAGCAGCGGCAGCTGGAGCTTGCCCCACGCCCGCTCGAGGAGGGCGATTGTCTCGGACGAGATCGAGTGACCCGAGTAGGACTGCCAGACCTTGCCGTCCGCGATCTGGTGGATCTCGAGGCTCCGCCGCGGAATCTGCTCCTCGAGCCAGCCGGCGTACTCGTAGACCGTCTCCGACGGCCGCTGCGCAACGCCTGCCCGGTCGGCCGCGAACGCAAGCCGTTGCCATTGCCGGTCACCCGGGGCGAGGAAGCGGAACCGATATCGGCTTCTGAGGAGGCGCCACACCGCCGCCGCGGCGAGGAGCAGCAGGAGGGCGATGATCACCCAGGCGTTCCCCTCACGGGTCTGGTCGGCGGGCCGCTGGCCGCCAGGTTCGATTGCGCCCTCGACCGGCTGAAAGGAGGGCAGGCCCGAGATGACGCCGGGGTCGTCGCCCTCCTCGAACTGCTGCCCGGGGTCGACGCCACCGACCGCGGGATTGATCGGCGGGACGACGCCGGAACCCGACAGCCGGACGACCGGGGAGAGGGACTTGGTGGCCTCGAAGATCTGCCAGCCGTAGCCGGGGAAGTAGACCTCGGCCCACAGGTGGGCGTTCTTGTCGCGGACCTGGTAGATGCCGTCGTCGACGCGCTCGCCGGGCGCGTAGCCAACCGCGACGCGGGCCGGCAGTCCGAGTGTCCGGGCCATCACGGCCATGGTGGTGGCGAAGTACTCGCAGTAGCCGCGCTGGCCGTTCTTGTCGAAGAGGAAGAAGTCGACCAGGTCCTGGGTTGGATCTGACGGAAGGGCCGCCACCGTCGCGTAGGTGAAGCGATCGGTGCGCAGGTAGTCGGCCAGTGCCTTCGCCTCGTGGTAGGGGTCGGTTGCGCCCGCGGCCGCGACCACGCTGCGCGCGAGGTCGCGCGTGCGACCCGTCACGCCGTCGGTGTTGGTGTAGGTCGCCACGATCTCGGCCGGGTAATCGGTCCCGGCGCCGACGAGCATCGCCACGGTGGCGTTCGAGATCCAGGCGGTGATCTTGTATTCCTTCCCCTCGTCGAGGCTCACGCCCGCCTGGAGCGCGCCGAGGAGCGGCAGGCCGCCGGGCTCATGGACCACCAGCGGTGCGAGTGCCCTTGTCGGGTAGCCAGGGGTGAACACGTTGCGCCCGCCGGACCGCTGCATCCCGACGGTCACCGTTTCCACGTCGAAGGAGCCGGCGATGGGGCGCTCGGGGGTGTCGCTCGGGAAGATCTGCTCCCCCGCCGCCACTCGTCGGTCGGATCCCTCGCTGCTCGCCCAGCCGTGCCCGGTGTAGATGTCATAGGTGACCGTTCGCATGTAGTAGCCACGCGACGACCCGACCGTCATGACCGGGTTGTCGGAGCTCGACCAGCTTCCGTGGACCCGGAACGAGGAGCCGAACGAGGTGCCCTGGATCCGCGAATCGGTGCCGGCCAGGCCGCCGAAGGCGCCCTCCAGCCCGCTGCGGACATCGGACCAGATCCCGTCGAGGTTGCTCCAGACGCTGGTCAGTGGCGAAGCGACCGCGACCGTGGTCAGGATCCACGCCAACGCGACGCTGCCCGCGATGAAGGTCATCCCGCTGCGCATGATCTGGGCCGGCACGTCCAGGTTCTCGTTGACGCGGCGGATCCGCCAGTTCTCCTCGCGGTTGATCAGCGCGATGCGCAGCCAGAGCAGGAGCGCGGCGATCGAGAAAACGACGAGGTAGGCCACGAGCGGGGTGAACGTGGCCGACAGGTTCGCGATCATCGCGACGCCGAGCAGCAGGACGGTGTCGAGGACCCGATGGTGCCGGTACAGGGTGTAGGCGGCGATGAACGCGGTGACCCACATCAGCACGCCGAGGCCGATCGCATACGGGGAGAGCTGCGGTGCGAAGCCGCCGTCGACCACGATCCGCGTCCAGTCCAGAGCGTCTCCACGAAGCAGGATCAGGCGGCCGGCCGTGTTGACATCCGGGAAGTACTCACCGCCGATGGTCCACAGCACGAATCCCGCCCCCAGCACGGCGCTGATCGGCAGCACGAGCGCGACACTCAGCCGGGTCAGCCCCAGCAGCGTGCCGGCCAGCACCGCCGCAACCGCAACCGGCACCAGGTAGTCGAGGTGGTCGACCCACTCCGCGCGCTGGATCGACCAGCCGAGGACAACCGCCATCACGGTCATCAGCGCGAAGCTGGTCCAGCCCTCGCGCGGCCGCAGGAAGCGACGCGCCAGCTCACGCACGGGAGCGCTCCCGGATCACTGGCGCTCGGGCGCCAATCGCGCGTCGGCCGAGGACGCTGGAGAGGTCGTCGCCGGCGCGCAGGAGGTGATGGCCGATGTCGTATTCCGCCAGGGCGTGGCGCACGGCTGCCAGCTCACCCCGGCTCTCGTCATCGTCACGCCCGGCAAAGCTGAACCGGTCGAGCAGCACGACGATGACGCCGATGCCGCGGCGGCGGAGGGCGGCCAGGGCGCGCACCCATTCACGGTCGGTGGAGCCGGTGACGATGCACAGGGTCATCCCGCGACGGAGCTGCGGAAGGGTCGAGACCACCACCTCGGCGAGAGGCTGCGAGCCGTCGGCCTGGACATTTGCGAGCAGGTTCAGGATCTTCTGCTCGACGCGGGTGCCGCGGTCTGGGGTGAGGTGCTGCGAGCGGCGCGAGCTGACGGTGATCCCGACCGCGCGGTTCTCGCCCAGGGTGTGCACCGCGATCGAGGCGGCGGCGCTGACCGCGGTCTCGACCGAGGCCGAATCGGGAGTGCCGGCGTGGGCGGCGCGCTGCAGGTCGAGGAGGAGCCACAGGTCTGCCGCCTGCTCGAGGTCGAACTCCTTCACGATCAGCTCGCCGTGGCGCACGGAGCTGAGCCAGTGGATCCGGTTGATGGCGTCGCCATAGACGTAAGGACGCACGGTGCTGACCAATGGTGTCGCCGCCTCGTAGCGACGGCGCGAAGGGGTGCTGCCATCGACCGGCGATGGCGGCAGGCGCCAGTGCGGCAGCGGGTGGACCTTTGGGAAGACCACGATCCAGGTCGGGCGGCCGACCACCATCTCGCTGGTGAAGAGCCCGAACGGATCGCCGGTGCGCACCCGCAGCGCTCCGAGCCGATAGCTCCCCCGCCGCAGCAGGGTGACCTTGGCCAGCCACTGACGGCTCCCACCGGCGCGGACGCCCACGACACGCCCGGGCAGCGGCGCCGGCAGGGTCGAATCGTTGGCCACCTCCACCCACGGCTTGGTCCAGCCGGTGTCGTTGTCGACGCGATACACCGCCTCGAGCGTCTCGCCCACCTGGGTGCGCGGGTTGAGCACGTGGTAGCCCGCGCGAAGTCCGCGCAGGCCGCGACGCGCGTACCAGCGCGAGGCGAGGAGGAGCGTGGCGAGCAGGTAGACGAGGAAGAAGAGGAAGTCGAGCCCGGTGCTGAAGGCGGCGACGACCAGCGCGGTGCCGAAGAAGACGACCCGGAGCTGCCGTGACAGGCCCATGCCGCTGCCTAACGGCTGCCGGCGGTCGCGCTGGTGCCGGCTGACTCCCCGATCGGAACCTGGGCCAGGATCTCGCGCACGATCCCGTCGGGGTCGACTTCGCGCAGCGACGCCTGGCTCTTGACGATCAAGCGATGGCCCAGCACGGATACGGCGAGCTGCTTGATGTCGTCAGGGATCACGAAGTCGCGCCCGTCGATGGAGGCGAGCGCCTGGCCGGCGCGGTACAGGTTGATGGAGCCGCGCGGCGAGGCGCCGAGGTAGACGTCCGGGTGCTCTCGAGTGGCGCCGGTGAGCCGCACGATGTACTCGGCCACCGCCTGGTCGACGTAGATCTCCTTGACGGCGGCCTGCATCTGTCGCAGCTCCTCGAGGTCGAGCACCTGCTGAAGCGCCTCGATCGGGTGCTTCCGCTTCTGCTCGTCGAGGATGACGATCTCCTCCATCGCCTTCGGATAGCCGAGGCGGAGGCGGAGCATGAAGCGGTCGAGCTGCGCCTCGGGGAGGGCGAAGGTGCCCTCGTACTCGATCGGGTTCTGGGTTGCGATCACGAGGAACGGGGTCGGCATCGGGTGGCTGATCCCGTCGATCGTCGCCTGGCCCTCTTCCATGCATTCGAGGAGCGAGCTCTGGGTCTTCGGTGTCGCCCGGTTGATCTCATCGGCCAAGACCACCTGCGCCATGATCGGGCCGGGGCGGAACTCGAACTCCTGGGTCTTCTGGTTGAAGATCGAGAGGCCGGTCACATCGGATGGCAACAGGTCCGGCGTGAACTGGATCCGCCGGAAGGAGCAGCCGATGCTCTTGCTGAGCGCCTTGGCCAGCATCGTCTTGCCGACCCCCGGAACATCCTCGATCAGGATGTGCCCCTCGCACAGCAGCGCCACCAGCGCCATCCGCACCTCGACGTGCTTCCCGACGATCACCCGCTCGACGTTGGCGACGACGCGCTCCGCGGACTCCTGGACACTCTTCACCGTGGAGACTCCCCTTGAGTTCGGGTCGGCGGGCGTGTCACGCCCTCGCCTCACAATACCCCAGCAGGTTACAGACTGGTTCACGGCCGATCTCAATCAAGGCAGTGGTTCGAGCCCCAACTGCCCAATCGCCCACGGCAACGCATGACGAAGTTGCGCCACCTGCGCGGCGCGCACGCGGGGTGCCGTCGGGATGTTCGGCCTGCCCGCTCGAGCAGCGAAGTAGCCGCTCACGACTGCGGCCTCCGGCGCGGCGTCTGGCAGGATGGCCTCCGGCCGCGGGCCGCCCTCATCGGCCAGGCTCGGGAGCCAGAGGGCAACGTCAAGTCGCGCATTACCCACGGCCGCGAGGTTCCAGTCGACTAACAGGGCGCGGCCGTCCCGAATGCAAAGGTTGTCGCTTCGAACGTCCAGGTGCAACAGCTGTGAGCCCTCGGCCGGGAATGCCTCGGACACCCTTATGAGCTCGGGGAGCGCCTTGGCCAGCCACGCGGGGGACGCGATTCCAATCGAAAGGAACTGCGCAGGGTCTTCCGCGACCTCGTGCCACCCGCGCAGCTCCATCGCCGAGTCTGCCAGCGGTGGGAGCCATGCTGGCGGCGGGGTCGCGGCAATGCCAGCGAGGGCGTCTCGGACTGCGTCGACTCGATCCGCATCCCACGGCGGGGGCCAGGATGCATTGCTGAGATCCTCGAGGATCATGATGGGTCGTGGCCCATCGTCCCAGGCCTTGAGCGCGGGCTGAAACGGGGCGCGCAGAGCTTCGTAGATGCGGTGCTCCGCACGAAGCCACCCGGCCGTCACGTTGTCGACCGCGGCCTTCACGAAGACGGAGCCGCCGGCCGCGATCGTCACGACCCAACGTTCGGCTGGTGTGTAGCCCCCACCGGCAATGCGCCATTCGACAACACGCGACCCGATGGCCCGCTCGACCCTTTCGCTCAGCTCCTGCCGAGGTCTATCCACCTGCGCTGATGAGCTTCAACCACTCGGCCATCACCGCGCCACCGATCGGCGCGGCGTGCCCTGATCCCGTTCCGCCACCCTCGACGATGACCGCGATCGCGATCGACGGCAGGCCTCCGGCCTGGGCCGGCGCGAAGCCGATGAACCACGAATGCGGCTTCAGGCCGGGGCCGCGCTCGGCCGTTCCGGTCTTGCCGGCGGTCTGGACGCCGGAGATCCCGAAGCGGGTCACGTCCCCCGCTCCAGCGTAGAGGCGACCGATCGGCCCCGAGACCGCGTCGATCATCGCCTGCCGCACCTGCGCCGCCACCTGCGACGAGATCACCGGATCGCCGCGACCCCCGCTGTACGTATCGAGGACGTCAGCCGTCGGCCCGCCCGCGGGCGCGGCCGCGTGGGTGCGCAGGTCGCGGACCAGGAACGGTTGCGGCACGGCCCCGTCGTTGGCGATCGTCGCCGCCAGCAGGGCCATCTGGAGCGGCGTGACCGACACCGCCGCCTGGCCGAAGGCTGCGCTGGCCAGCTCGACGTCATCGCGGAAGGGGGCGCAGCCGCCATCGGCCTGGGTGGAGACGAAGGAGGGATCGACAGAGAGGCCGCGGCCGTCGCTCCCGATCCGAAGCCCATCACAGAAGCCGAAGCGGTGCGCGTAATCGAGGTAGCGATCCGCGCCGAGCTCCAGCCCGACGTGGGCGAAGTAGATGTTGCTCGATACCTGGAGCGCCGGTGAGAGGTCCCAGAGCGCGGGCGCCACGTTCCCGAGGTCGTGCTCGCGGATCGTGAAGCCGCTCACCACGAAGCCGTCCACCTCTTCGCGCGGCTGATCGGGGAAGGTGGTCTGGGGCGTGATCGCCCCCGAGTCCAGGGCGGCCGCCGCGGTGAGCACCTTCATGATCGAGCCGGGGGTGTAGTGGCCCTGGCGCGTGCGGTCGAGGAACGGGTTGTCCGGCGTTGCGGCCACCGCGTCGAAGGGCGCCTGGGCCGTTGCCGGGTCGCCGGAGAACCCGGTGGCGTCATACGAGGGCGTCGAGACCAGGGCCAGGATCGCCCCGGTCTGGGGGTCGATCGCCACTACTGCCCCGCGATCAGCGCCCAGCTGAGCCGCGGCGAAGTCCTGCAGACGCTGGTCGATGGTCAGCGTCAGGTCGTGCGGATCGGGCTGGCGGTCGAGGATGTCGTTGAGCACGTCGCGCAGCGGGTTCGGGTCGGTGCGGCCGGTGAGCAGGTCGTCCCAGGCTTGTTCCACCCCGGTCGCGCCGAACCGCAGGCTGGCGTAACCGATCAGGTGCGTGAACGCCGGATCGGTGTAGGTGCGACGGCTGATCCCTTCGGCGACCACGCTGGAGGCCAGCAGCCTTCCCTGCGCGTCGAAGATCGAGCCGCGTGGGAGGGAACGCCGCGTGGCGATCACCTGTGGGTTGTCCTGTCGCGTGGCGAGCGTCTGTGCGTCGAGCACCTGCCACCAGACCAGTGCTCCCGAGACGCTGGCAAAGGCGAGGACCAGGTAGACGGCCAGGCGACGAACGTTGGTCGCGATCACGGGCCGCGCCCCTCGATCTGGGCGTCGACGACGGATCGATGGCTGATCGACAGCAGCAGGCCGACGACCACGAAGCACGCCAGCAGGCTCGAGCCGCCGTAGCTCACGAACGGGAAGGTGATCCCGGTCAGTGGCACCAGCTTCACGTTGCCGGCGGCGATGATCAGGGTCTGGAGGCCGAGGCTCACCGTCAGCCCCACCGCCAGCATCGCGCTGAAGTCGTCGCGGGCAAGCATGGCGGTCCGCAGACCACGGAAGACGAGGCACATCACCAGCGCCAGCAGGGCAAAGGCACCGATCAGCCCCAGCTCCTCGGCGACGGCGGCGAAGATGAAGTCGGTCGGCAGTTCGGGGATCGGGAGCCGCCCAGAGATCAGCGGCAGCCCCTGGCCGAGCCCCTCGCCGAAGAGACCGCCGCGGCCGAACGCGTAGAGCGCCTGGACGGTCTGGTAGCCCCGGTCACTCGGGTCGACGAAGGGGTCGATCCAGTTGTCGACCCGAATCCGGACGTGGCCGAAGAGGTTGTAGGCGACGAACGATCCGGCAATGAAGAGGAGGATCCCGAGCAGGACGTAGCTGCGCCGTCCGGTGGCCACGAACAGCATCGTCAAGAAGATCCCCATGAAAAGGAGCGCCGTCCCGAGGTCGCGGCTGACGACCACGACCAGCATCACGATCACGAAGATCGCGATCATCGGAAGCAGGTAGGGCAGCGGCGGCACCTTGATCGGGCCGAACCGGGCGCTGGCGTCCGCCAGCAGGGTCCGCTTCTCGGCCAGGTACCCGGCGATGAAGATCACGAGGACGATCTTGATCGCCTCTCCGGGCTGGAAGCCAACCGGCCCGAGGAAGATCCACAGCCGTGCCCCGTTCACCTCGCGACCGAAGAGGAAGGTGACCACGAGCAGCAGCGTCCCGGCGAGTGCCCATGTGTACTTGTAGTGGCGCAGGATCCCGTCGTCCCGGAAGCGCCCGGCCAGCAACACCATTGCAGTGAGGCCGACCCCGAACCAGAGCAGCTGGGTCGTGGCCATCCCGAACTCGACCCCGAGGACGTCGGAGCCGCGCAGGTCCTGCGGCAGCCGGTTGAGCATGACGATCCCGATCGCTCCGATCGTTGCCACGCACGGCAGCAACAGCTGGTCGCCCTGGTTGCCGAGCAGCCGCAGCGCGAGGTGCGCGCCGAACATGAGACCGACGTAGGCCACCGCGACCCCCATCGGCCCCGGGTCGAGGGTCCCGGTCTGCGCGATGTGGGTGACTGCGAAGCCGAGCGGGACGAGGATCACGAGCGGCAACAGGAGCCGCAGCTCGAGCGGACGCGCGACGGCGTTCATCAGCGTTCCAGGCGCATGCGGACCCGGCCGATCGTCAGCTCGTCGCCGAACGAGAGCGCCACCGGGCGATCGATGCGGTGGCCGTTGACGTAGGTCCCGTTCGTGCTCCCCTGGTCCTCGATGAACCAGCTGCGCCCCCGGAAGGTGAGCATCGCGTGGGTGCCGCTCACGAAGTCGTCGTCGATGAAGATGGTGCTGTTGACGTTGCGGCCCATCGAGTTGATGGGGCCGAGGGCGATCGTCGTGCCGAGCGCCGGCTCGTCGCCAGTGGACTCGACCACGGTCAGCTTGCCGATCCCCGACTGGCTGGCCATCTGGGTCACCTCGGCGCTGCGCAGGTCCCGAAGGAGGGCCCGGGAGAAGCCGATCAGGATCAGGTAGAGGAGCGCGAGGAAGCCGAGCTGGAGGGCGAGGAGCAGGATGCGGAGCACCTCGCCGGTCATCAGCTGACCTGGAATTCGATCTCGGTGCTGCCGATCTGGATCCGGTCGCCAGGCCCTAGCGCCACCTCGCTGACCGGCTGGCCATTGATCCATGAGCCGTTGCGGCTGCCGAGGTCGGCCAGGCTGTAGGCGCCGTGCTGCAGCTTCAGCTGGCAGTGGTGCCGGCTCACCTCGGGGTCGTCGACGATGACGTCGTTGTCGCTCGCCCGCCCGATGCTGATCAGTGCTCCGCCAAGGTCGAAGCGGACGCGCGGCGCCCCGTCGGTGCGCACCAGCAGGAACGCACGGGACGCAGAATCAGGGGTCGCGGGCTCATGGCCGGGGCGGGCCAGGACCATCGTGTGCTCGGATGCGTCCGCGAGCATCGGCTCGGGGGCCGGCTCGCCTGCCACATCCACCACGTTCGCCGCGACGCGCACGTCGCCACGCGGGACCGACGGATCGGCGACGAGGGTGACGCTCGGACGTGCCACGAGGTGGTAGTGCTCGCGACGGGCCCGCGCGGCCGCGCCGTGCGCCAGGTCATCCTCCAATGAGCCGCGATACGGCTCGAAGGCGGCAAAGTCGGCGGGATGAAGGTGCAGGTCGTAGCGATTCGGGACGATGACCCCCGCGGCGCTGAACGCCTTGCCGGTGTCCATGGCGCGCTCGATCCGCTTCGTCAGGAGGACCGGCTGGAGGGTCGCGCCCAGGCGTCCGGCCGGCGCCTCGAAGAGCCGCTCGAGGAAGGCCTCGAGCCGCGCGGTGATGCCCATCGGCCGATCCTAGCACGGGCCCGGGACCGATCCCGCCAGACCGGACGAGCGGGGTACCAACGGCGTGCGCGGCGGTACCAATGCACCTGTGGGGAGGATTGACCCGTGCTCGGTATACTCGAGGCCCTGAAGCCTTCCTCGAACCGGATGACGACATAGCACGATGCTCGACACGCTGACCGAATCCTTCTGTGAGCGGTGCGGAACTCGCTACGAGTTCGAAGCGCCGGAGAAGCTGACGCCCATGCGCAAGACGCGCGGCGTGATCAGCGGCCTGAAGAACTACATCATGAGCCAGGACTCCCTGTCCGACTCGGTCAACGACGCCATCCGCTCGCAGGCCGAGGTGCTCGCCACCAAGCAGCTCGACGCATTCCACGACTCGTTCAGCTTCTGCATCGACTGTCGCCAGTACACCTGCACCAACTGCTGGAACGAAGCGGCCGGACGCTGCCAGAGCTGCCAGCCACTGACCGAGCCGACCGCCACCTGGGTCCATCCAGGTGTCGCGGATCCTGTCTCATCGACGCCGTGGCCCGTCACCGACCTGACCGAGCCGCCGCTGACGATGCTGCAGTTGCCGCAGTTCGAGCCGATGAACGTCGCCGAGGCCGAGCCGGTCGTCGAGGCTGCGGCACCCGAGCCCGAGCCCGTGGCGACGCCCGAGCCCGTGGTAGAGCCGGAGCCGGTCGTGGAGCCAGAGCCAGTCGTCGTCGCGGCTGCACCCGAGCCCGAGCCGATGGTCGAGCCGGAGCCTGTCGTCGAGCCGGAGCCGGTCGTCGTCGCGGCGGCACCCGAGCCCGAGCCGGTCATCGAGCCTGAGCCGGTCGCCGAGCCCG
>Ga0310811_10011668_pt1 | contig 11406 bp, 10 predicted proteins | sample YCmetagenome_FD_207642 | JGI IMG/M metagenome (GOLD analysis project Ga0310811, IMG submission 207642) | Soil microbial communities from experimental microcosm in Duke University, North Carolina, United States - YC | ecosystem: Engineered > Artificial ecosystem > Soil microcosm > Unclassified ... | reverse complement strand
CCAGCCTGGAGCGCTGTTAACTTAAGTGGTACTGATGTAACATCAACGCTGCCACTGACCAACGGTGGAACTGGGGCGACTACTGCTGCCGCAGCAAGAACAAATCTCCAGCTTGGTACGATGTCAATATTGAGTGCTGTTACTACAACAGAAATTACGGATGGCACTATTGTTGATGCTGATGTATCACCTACAGCAGCCATAGCAGGTAAGAAGATCTTTCCTGATTTTGGTACTCAGGATATTGTAACAACAGGAAGAGCGGGCTTGGGAGTAGCCATTGCTAACGAGCGCTTAAATATTAAGGGTACAGACAATAGTTTTGCTGCTGGCTTGAGACTTGAAGATGATTCCAATGCTGCAGAGTTTGGTGATATTATTTGTGGCTCTGAAGGTCTCATCTATCACTCACAAGTAGCTGGCAATAGTCATTACTTCTTAACCAATCAATTTTCCAGTGTATTTACACCTGCCATGATCATTCTGGATAATGGAAATGTTGGGGTAGGTACTTCAGCACCTTCTACTAATTGGAATGTTAGTGAAAATGTTGCGACTACTACGCCTATGATAAGTGTAGATCAACTCAGCACAACAGGTGATGCATCTATGAAATTTTCAACCACCACAAACAACTTTGCTGTGGGTGTCAACAGTACGGGCTCATTTAAGATATCAAACTCAACAGCATTAGGCACCACTGATCTCATGGAAGTCACACCAGGAACAACGGATCAATCCGGAATTCCAAAAGTATTATTTGACTTAGGAGCACGCGGACAAGATGGTGTATTGGTAAATAGTACCAGCGCATGGGGTACATCACTTGCTATTTCTAATGGAACAACCAGCACTGGTAGTGGCTATGCCATGTCAGTTACAGGGGCAAGTGGTCCGACAGGTCAGGCAAATGATTTTGCCTTGACGAGAGGTATTCAAACCATGATGACTATTGGCTACAATTCAGCAGGTGGTTTTTACAATACTAATTTTCCATCCTATACTTTCTTTGGTACAACCCCAATGCGTTTAGGTGTAAATCTTGCCAGCGGCACGGCACCTAGTTATAATTTACAACTAATTGGCTCTGCCGGAAAAGATACTGGTACAACATGGGTCAACACCTCTGACATACGACTCAAGAAGGATGTTTCGCGATTTACAGATGGACTTAATGTTATTTCGAAAATAAATCCGATCTGGTTCAGGTATAACGGAAAAGGTGGAACTACATCGGGAGAGAAATTGCAGGTGGGTGTTGTTGCACAGGAGATGAAAGAGATTGCGCCTTATACAGTAGGATCATTCCAGGCCAAGTATGATGCAGATTCTCCAGCAGAAGAGACCTTTTATAATTTCGATTACAACGCCATTGGATACGCACTGATCAACGCTGTGAAAGAACTTGACAATAAAGTGAAAGAGCTTGAGAAAGAAAATAGTTTGCTCAAACAACAGATTAAGGAGACCACACCTCAATCTGGTATTAATGACAAATCACTTAAGGCAGAATTGCAGACTCAAAAAGATCGCACCGATCAACTTGAAACGGAACTAAAAGAAATCAAGAGGCTTTTGAATATGGAAGCAAAAGGCTCTTCCAAATAGCATTACAATTTATAATAAAGAATCAACATGACCGCTCCTGTAGCAAACAGGTAAGCGGTCATGTACTTTCTACGGTATTCAAACAGATCTTTAGTAGTCCAGTTAGAGGGTAACGCAAATAAAAAATTTTGCTGAATACCAAAGGCAATCAGGTAAGGCAATACCAGCCACCAGGAGAGGATAGAAAAGTAGGAGAGACCTGCTATGTATATCGCAGCCAATCCAAAAATATAATTCGAGGCAAGCCAGATCTTTTTTCTTCCGAAGAAAACAGCGCTTGTATTTACGTTGGCTGTTGCGTCGGCTTCAAAATCAATTACTTCGTGAAGGGCATGTCCTGCTGTAAATAGTAATGCGAAGTATATGGAGATGAATATCGAGTCACTACTCCAATCGGAAAAAACAAGATAGCCTATATGGAAATGTAGTATCTGCGCTATGAATGAAGACAACAGTCCAAGCAACGGGATTCCCTTTAAACCTTTTGGCAAACTATAGAGTGTCCAAATGAAATAGATAGCGAGCGCGGGTATAACTAGGTTGCTTGAAAAGAAGTAGAGCAAGATTAATGAAATGATTAACAGTATGAATCCGGAGATTAATGTAGCAGAACGATTGAAGGTGTGGAGCTCATATAGACGTTCATTTGATTTATCCTGCTGGTAGCCAAGGCCAGCGTTGATAAGATAAATGGCTATGCCGTTCATCATGCAGAGGCAAAAGAACTGAATTGCGATTACAAGATTAGTAATGCTTACCTGCGGATTTGCAAAGATGACTCCTACCATAAAGAACCCGGCCTTGCCAACTATTTCTTTTATTCGTAAGCCCGCCAGAAGTTTCTTCACAATGAACCTGATATTATTCTTAATGAATGTATGATTTTATTCTCGTCAGATTATCCTGCATCATTTTGTCGGAAGGTTTAAGACGCACGGCTTCGCTAAAATCGTGATAGGCTTTTAACGTGTCGCCAGATTGTACTTCGGCAATAGCCCGATTGTTGAAGGCTTCAGCAAAATCAGGTTTCTTACCAATAGCGTTGTCAAAATCCTGAATGGCTTTCTTGAATTGCTTTTGTGATGAGTACACCAGGCCTCTGTTATAATAAGGCAAATGATCGGCTTTACCAGTGGCGATAGCCAGATCAAAATATTGAATAGCGGTTTTGGTTTCATTTTTAGCTGCCAATATGTTTCCGGCAGAGTTTAGAACATCGTAGTTGTCTTTATTTCTCACGAGTACACGCTGAAAATGAATTAGAGCGCGATCTTTGTCGCCTGCATTATCATATAATTTCCCCAGGTGATCATTCGCTATTTCATGCGAAGGATTATTTTTTAGGACACTGTTCCAGAGTTTTTCGCTGTCCTTCCAATCGCTCACACGACGGAAAGAAACTACACCATACGAGATCAGCAAAATGCCACTTACTGTAATGACTATATATCGAAGTGCGAATGAATAGGCTGATGCTCGCTCAAGCGCTAATATAATTGTCCAGAAGAATCCAATAGAAGCCAGATAAAAATAGCGATCTGCAGTTACTGGGTATCCTGTTGGTATAACGCGAAGTGTCGGGCCAATGATTATCAGGAACATTAACAACCCTGCAATGAGTTTAAAGTTGGTACGAATATTTTTAATAACAATAAAAACAATAAGCAGGCAGACAACAGGAGCCATAATGTATTTGGCATCAAGTGCTAATGCTTCTTTAAAAGGATATTCATGGTAGTTGCTGATGTCCGCCGGAATTATACCGTTGTATAAATAAAACGCCAGAGAAAAACCAGCAAGACAAACTTTGTCGAAGAAAGTATAACCGCTCGGCGCGGAGGCAAACACCTGGAATTCTCTAACGAGATAAACACCGAGCAAAGCGACAAGAACGGATATGAATAAAAACGGAATCTTTTCCAGCAGCTCACGCTTTGAAATAGTTTTGTTCGTCAGGTAATCAATCAGAAGTAGTACAACAGGAAAGGTAAAGGCTATTGGTTTGGAAAGAACAGCTAATACAAAGAGCACAAACACAAGTATGAGTTGTATTATCTTCTGACTTGTCTTGTATTTCAGATAGAGAATAATGCCTGATAGATAGAACAATGTAAATAATAAATCTTTCCGGCTGCTGATCCACGCCACCGCTTCAACATTGAGCGGGTGAATAGAAAAAAGTAATGCGGTAGCCGCGGCTATAAATGATCGCTTGAAGATTTGAAACGTTAATACATAAACAAGGCAGATGTTGATGACGTGTAATAAGAGGTTAGTACTATGAAACCCTGCAGCCGACATACCAAAAAATTTATAGTCGATGGCATACGAAAGTGTGACTAGCGGTGTATAGAGATTGGAAGTTAATGTTGTAAAATAAGTTTTGAACGAGTTCCAGTTGAGCTGCCGGATAAGCGGAGAGTCTACAACATAAAGATTATCATCCCAGTCGGTAAAACCATTATTTGTAACGCGCCAGAGTACAAGTAAAGCTATGACCAGAATAGCTGAAAGGTAGATCAGGTTAGCTTTATCAGAGAGCGATTCATGAGAAAGTTCGTCGACTTGTTTTTTTGGTTGGGGATTTACGTTTATATTTCTTTTTGACATCAGGGCAGTCTAATTATTATATGCAATTTAGAAAATTAATGTCATCAGCAATAAGCTGTGGTACAAGATGAGCAGGACTGATCAACAGGAAATAGTGGCTATTAAACAAGGAGATCGATGGCGGAAAGCAGCCATGGATTTAAAGGATAGTTATGTCCAGGCCAAGCCTTTTCCTTTTGTTGTAATTGATAATTTTCTGGATCTCGAAATTGCCAAGATGGCTTCGCGTGCTTTTCCTTTTTCCAATGATAAAACATGGACCAATTACATTCATGTAAACGAAAAGAAATTTGGGCTTAATAAACGGGATAATATTCCAACACCTTTAATCAATGTTATTGACTCGTTACAGAAAGATGAATTTATTGAGATACTTACTTCCTTAACAGGTATTTCAGGTTTGATGCCAGATGAACAGCTTGCGGGAGGAGGCCTTCATCAGATGTATCCCGGCGGATATCTCAATGTACATTCTGATTTTCTGATCCATCCTGTAAAGAAGAACCTGATGAGAAGAATTAATCTCATACTTTTTCTTTCAGATGACTGGAGTGAATCGTATGGTGGTGAGCTTGAGTTTTGGAATAACGATATGACAAATTGTGTGGAACGGATCCAGCCAAGATTTAATCGTTGTGTGATCTTTAATACCAATGAGACTTCTTATCACGGATGTCCTGATGTGTTACGTGGCCCAGAGGGATTTTCCCGAAAAACAATTGCCCTATATTATTACACCGAATATGCTCATGCACCAGCTAAACTTTATACGGACTACAAAGCCAGACCTGCTGATAAAAACAAACTTGCTATTTATATAGATAGTAAAGCTGTTGGTGTATACTCCTGGCTAAAACAAAAACTAAACCTTAACGACGACTTCGTTAGTCGATGTCTGCGTTTCTTTAAACGGCACTAATTTTTTAACAGGAGCGTCTTTCATCTCATAGATTTCGAATGATGCAAGTCCGAGACGTTGCAAGAGAAACTGTATCGATACTTTTAATACGCCAACACCATACACAACACTATCAAAAAAATTGATTGACGATGCTTCCTCGAAATATCGTGCAGGACAAGTAATCTCTGCAATGTCATAACCAGCATAAATTACCTGTGCCAGAAACTGGTTATCAAAAACAAAGTCATCGGCGTTAGATTCGAAATTTACGTGCTGCAGAACTCTAGCATCAAAAGCCCTGTAGCCAGTATGGTATTCAGACAACTTTGCATTGAGAAGCAAATTCTGAATAGATGTTAATACACGGTTAGCAATAAACTTATAGAGGGGCATACCACCTTTCAATGCGCCCTTGCCTAAAATTCGGGAGCCAAGAACAACACTATAAGTATTCGTGGCAATGAGATCGGCCATGCTTGGAATGAGCCTGGGCGAATATTGATAATCAGGATGAAGCATGATGATAATGTCAGCTCCAATTTCAAGAGCTTTCAGATAGCAGGTTTTCTGATTGCTACCATATCCTTTATTCTTATCATGCCTGATGATGTGATTAATATTGAGCTTTCCGGCAACACTCAGCGTCGCATCGGTGCTGGCATCATCGGTTAGAATTACTTCGTCAACAATACCAAAAGGAATTTCGTCATAGGTTTTTTGCAGCGTTCGTTCTGCATTGAACGCCGGGAGTACTACCACTACCTTTTTACCATGAACCATTGTCCAATATCGTAACTTTAGATTATAATTTTACGATAGAAGTGATTTAAAAAATAACAGGTGACGAATTCTTTGCTTATCTGTTATTCGGCAATATTCATTGATAAAATTCAGATAGTGCACCAGAGATTATTCAACTGATGCACTATCATAATGGCTGTCATGTTAATTTAGACTTAGTTCAACAGCAGCGGGTGCCATATTGGTAGACACGCCAATTCTATTCCAGGCGTTAATGCCGATGGCAGCCATGATCACCTGAGCCACATATTTTTCGCCTAAGATATTTACTGCCTCATTATAAGTCTTGTCTGACACACGTTGAGTGATCAGAGTTACTTCTTCAGTAAGGGCAAGCACAGCACGCTCTTCATCGGTAAAGAAAGGAGTTTCGCGCCAGGCGGTAAGTGCATAAATACGATGCTCACGCTCACCTGCACTCCTCGCTTCTTTAGTGTGCATATCGATACAATATGAGCAATTGTTAAGTTGTGAGGCTCTGATTTTGATCAGGTCTTTGTGTGCTGTGGTAAGCGATAATGTTCCCAGATAATGTTCAAAAGCTAACATGGCTTTATAACCTGCTGGTTCAATGTTTTTTAAATCCATTCTCTTTTCCATAACTGTTTTGTTTTGTTTGATGATACAAAGCAAGCAGCCGGAGGCCTGAAAAATCTTAATCTAGTTCAAGAAGCGCTGGAGACCTTTAAATTTTTTTGGCCCTGATCTTACTTAAAAATTCAGGTGTAAAACCCAGGTAGGAGGCCAGCATATACTGCGGAATTCGCTGTACAAATTCTGGAAAGCTGTTATTGAAATGATGGTATCGGGCTTCGCCGGAGCTGGAGAAAATAAAATGCACCCGCATGAGTGTGGCCGTGTAAGCACGTTGAAAAATAAGTCTGAAGTATCGTTCAAGTTTGGGTACTTCCTGAAATATTATTTCTTGTACTTTTTTATCGATAACAATAACCGTGGTTGGTTCCAGAGCCTGAATGCTAAACAGGGAAGGCTTTTGTGTGTCGAAGCTGGTGTAGTCGCTCATCCACCAGTTGTCGATTGCAAACTGTACAATGTGTTCGGTGCCATTGTCGGTTAAGGTATACATTCGCAATACACCTTTTACAACAAAGTAATAAGCATCACATACCTGTCCTGATTTTAGTACAAGCTCTTTGTATTTAACGTCCTGCGTATGCACATATCCTTTAACAATTTTCTCCTCTTCGGGAGTTAGTGAAACAAATCGTTTTATATGGGCGAGTAATTCAGTATGCATTATTAAGATTTGAATCTCCAAGGAGTGAGGCAATTAAGTTGTCCATCCTTAGTAAAATTATAAGAAAAATCTTAGTCAATAAGTTTACTCTATTGGGCCTGTCGAAAATTTCCATTGAGCATTAATCTTTCTCAATTTCATAAGGTAGGGTATCAGCGCGATCAGTTCTAATCGTAAGTTAAAGTTGGCGAATTGTAATTTCGTCACACCGCCACTATGTGATACTGGATTTGTCGGAAAGAATATCGGAGTTAAAACCATCACAAATATGCAAATCCCTATGCCTAACACAGCATCCACTGTTCCAGCTGTTATGGCCCAATCCTTTTCTGTCCATAAGCCAAAAGCGACAATTGCCTTGAGTAAGAAAAGAAGCATTAATGCGACGCCAAACTCAGAAAGAGGTTCTGATGAGCTTATTCCATAAAGTGATGTATTGAATTTTACGCCAGCAAAACCAGAGAACCATCCTAGTACAGCAAAACCACCCATAACCAGAAAGATCCAAAGAAATACTTTGATCCACATGGGAAGCAGATCCCTCCTTCTTACATTATTAAGTTTGTTTGGATTTAGTTGATCATCGAGAATTATCGGCTCTTCCATGGTTAGTAAATTACTTTTCTAAGATATTAATTTTAATAGAATTATTAAATGAAAGACGAAACCCGCTAGTGCAAATAACCATCAGAGACATTGCTTCAGCGGAACAATCAGTTTGCGGAAAATATTTAAAGTTTTAAAACCTTGCATCGGAAGAGAAGGGCATTGACTTGCGTTACACAAAATCTAATAAAACAAAACCCCCAAGTCCTCAAAGGCCATGGGGGTTAAATATGATTCTTAAGATCTATATCTACTTCACCTCTGTATCATATCCCAAAAGTTTCAGCATGCTCTCGCTGCTTTGTTCGGGTGCAAACAGTTTGGTTGTAATCTCACCATCTTCATTACGATCAATAAGTACATGCTTTGGTGCGGGGATCAGGCAATGCTGAATGCCTCCATATCCGCCTAATGATTCCTGGTAGGCACCGGTATGGAAGAAGCCAATATAAAGTTTCTCTTCGTCGTTGATCATGGGTAAGAACACCTCACCTGTATGAGCCTCTGAGTTGTAGTAATCCTGGCTGTCGCATGTGAGGCCGCCGATGTTTACTTTGTGGTATGGATCATCCCACTTGTTCAACGCCAGCAATACATACTTCTGGTTTAGTCCCCATGCATCTGGTAAATGCGTGATGAACGAACCATCGATCATGTACCACAGCTCTTTGTCATTCTGTAATTTTTGATCGACTAGAGAATACAATACGGCACCACTTTCACCAACAGTATAGCTACCAAACTCAGTGAAGATGTTCGGAACAGGTACGTTATTCTTATCACAAATCCATTTGATGTTTTCTACGATCTGCTCGATCATGTATTTGTAATCGTAATGGAATGTAAGTGATGTCTTGATCGGGAAACCACCGCCGATGTCAACGGAATCAAGTGTGTCACAAATCTTTTTTAATTCGCAATACTTGAAAATGAAACGGCTTAGCTCACTCCAGTAATAAGCAGTGTCTTTAATACCAGTGTTGATAAAGAAGTGCAACATCTTTAATGATGCCTTATCACTCTTCTCAATCTTTTCTTTGTAGAAATTATTAATGTCGCTGTAGCGGATACCTAACCTTGAAGTATAGAACTCAAATTTAGGTTCTTCATCTGCGGCTACGCGAATGCCCACCTGGTAAGGAGCCTTTACATTCTTTTCGTAAACATCGATCTCACTCAAAGTATCGATAATGGGAATACAATTTGTAAAACCATCGTTCAACAACTCAGTGATATAGTTCAGGTATAATGGCATTTTAAAACCATTGCAAAGAATATAGGTGTCCTTGCGAACCTTACCTCTATTATAAAGGCTTCTTACAATGGGAATATCAAAAGACGATGATGTCTCGATGTGAATATCATTCTTCAGAGCCTCTTCAGTGATGAAAGAAAAGTGTGAAGATTTTGTACAATAGCAGTACGTATACTTGCCGTTGTATTTGAAGCGTTCAAGGGCACTGTTGAAAGTGGCTTGCACGTAACGGATATTCTCGCTGATGCGCGGGAGGTACGTAAGTTTGAGCGGCGTGCCGTATTCCTTGATGATGTCCATCAGGGGTACATCATTGAATAACAATTCATGGTCGCGGACCTTAAATTCCTTTTGCGGAAACTCAAAAGTCTGCTCAATTAACTCGCGGTAGCTCTTCATTGTAAGGGGTAACGGTTCTTAAAAATTAGCTTGCTAAACGTCAGCTTCCGGAGCAGGGGTCTAAAAGGCCTTTCCAGCCTCGCAACGAACCATTACGGCAACGAATAACAATTAAAGGGTGCAATATTCTGATAATTTTGCCATCTTTGCAATACACTTATGAAACGGATGGTTAATCGTTTTTTCAGCTCAGTTTTTGCCATAGCGCATGCCCTGCCTGACTTCTAAAGGGGCTTGGTAAGAGGCTGAAAAACCGTTATTTTTTCGATTAACCATTTCGTAACAATCATTTAATCTTATTTCGAATTACAACAACACTAAAATCAACAGGCTAGCCACTAGTTTTGGAGATCGAAGTAACGCTTACAAAGGGGTCAGACCCGCATATAAAAAGCTGCTGCAAGGCAGCTAATAACTTTAAAGAACAGAACAATGAAAGAGTTAAAGATTATTGAAGTAAAATCAGAGATCGGAGCAGGCACACGGGGCGCCAGTTTGGGTGTGGAGGCTATGAAAATTGCCAGCCTTGACCTGAATTCTGATTTCTTCAAACAATACGAATCCATTGAGGTTGAAAATGTAAATGAATTACTTTTTGAAGGTGCCAAACATGCGCACTCCAAGTTTATCGATGGCGTGCTGATTATGGAAGAACGTGTTTGTCTGGAAGTATATGAAACTATCTGGCAGGAAGATTTTCCATTGATCATGGCTGGCGATCACAGTACAGCCTATGGCACTATTGCAGGAATCAAAAAAGCAAATCCAAAAATAAGATTAGGTGTGATCTGGATCGATGCTCACGCAGATCTGCATACACCGTTCACATCTACAACAGGCGACATGAACAGAATGCCATTAGCTATGGCCTGTGGCCTTGATAATTTTGAATGCAAGGTAAATGATGTGCGAGGCGAAACTCTCGAATACCTGGAGCAAATAAAAGACGTAGGCATGCCAGGTGCAAAAATCTATCCTGAAGATATTGTGTTCATTGGCGTGCGTCAGATTGAGAAAGCAGAAAACTATCTGCTTAACAAATACAATGTAAACTTCATTGAGACTGAAGATGTAAGAAAAGTAGGTGCTGAGAAGATTGCAGCACGTGCTTTGGAAATGCTCGACCATTGTGACATGATCTACGTGTCATTTGATGTTGACGCTATCGACTCACAGTTCTCTAAAGGCACAGGCACACCTGTTGTTAACGGTATTACCGTTGATGAAGCCAAGACTCTAAACGTTGAGTTGGCCAAGAGTCCTAAAATCTGTGCATGGGAAATCGTAGAAGTTAACCCTACATTAGATTCAGAAAACAAAATGGCTGAATGTGCTTTCGAAATCATGGAAGCAACTGCGAAGTCAATTGTTAACAGACCAGTACTTGCAGAATAATTAATAAGTTCAAGGTTCAAAGTTTCAGGTTGATCTAATAAAAACCTGAAACTTTGAATTGGAACTATTCCTTTCCCAATCCCGATCAAATTCTGAGTTTTAAATAAATACATGCCTTCCGAAAAACTCAAAAGAACATTCTCACTCTTTATTGAGACCTTAGTCTTTATTGAAATCCTTGGTGTTATAATACTTTCTTTTCGTCGCTTATTTGAAATTGATATTAATGGCGGCAATAAAATGATTGCATGGTATGGTGTGGTTCTCTTTTTTATTGCCTTTAATCTTCTTCTTTTATTTTCTATAGTACGACGTTTTATTGATCATCACATTGATAATGTGGCACGTCGATACTTGCTGCTGAAAGGTTTGCTTATCACCTACATCATTCCTTGTATCATTATTTGCTACATGCTGCTCACGTGGATAAATAATCTTTATAGTGCACTATTTATTAGTTTTATACTTTCCTTGATGATCTATCTTGGAATGCTATTCTCAAGAAGAAACTAATATTTTAACGGCATCATCTTACAAAACTTAAAATCAAAAGTAATGGAACCAAAACTATTG
>Ga0310811_10011667_pt1 | contig 11406 bp, 5 predicted proteins | sample YCmetagenome_FD_207642 | JGI IMG/M metagenome (GOLD analysis project Ga0310811, IMG submission 207642) | Soil microbial communities from experimental microcosm in Duke University, North Carolina, United States - YC | ecosystem: Engineered > Artificial ecosystem > Soil microcosm > Unclassified ... | reverse complement strand
TCAGGATCGTTGTGCTCGCCGCGGTAAAGACCCGCGGCCAGCGGCCGACGAGCAGGAAGGCGACCGTCAGGAGGACGAAGATGAGGAAGACGTAGTACCCGGCGAACACCAACAGCGTGTACACGCCGGCCGCCGTACCCCATCGCAGATCCTGCGGGTACCGGCTGAGCGCGATGGCCATGAGCGGCACATTCAGCGCGAGCGACACGATCGCCGCTGTGTAATGCGCTCCGCGACCCGTCTTCCAGCCAACGCGCGCGAGTGCAGCCAGAGCGATCCGAATCTTTCGCACCCGGTAGAATCGCCTGGCTCGTTTCGCGAGGTCATTGTCCGTTTGGCCTACTACTGGTCTGGTGGATAAGGCGGCCGCACTTCAATTTCCGACGCACCTTCACCAAAAGCGTCCCCCACTCCCCCCGCCGATGCGTCGTTCCGCCGCCCTGTGTGGCGTGCTCGCCAGTGTTGTCGCGCTTCCCTCGGCGCGGGCGCAGTCTCCGGTCCGATACGACGCTGTCCTCGCGGATTCGAACCTGATGATCCCGGTACGAGACGGGATTCACATGTCGACGCGACTCTATCGTCCCGCGACGAATGGAATCCCCGTTCAGGGCCGCTTCCCCATTCTGCTCCAGCGGACTCCCTACGACCTGAACACATCGGCGCGGGACGCCGAGTTCTTCGCGCGCCACGGGTATGTCGTCGCGCTGCAGAACATCCGCGGCCGCTACAAGTCCGAAGGCAAATTTCTCAAAGTTCAACCGGCGGACGCGACAGATGGATACGACGTCATAGACTGGCTAGCGAAGCAGCCGTACTCGAACGGTGTCGTCGGCATGTGGGGGACGTCGTTCGCGGCGCACACGCAGGCCGGCGCGGCGATTCTGCATCCCACCGCGCTCAAGACGGCCGTCATCAACATGGGGGGAATGTCGAACGCGTGGGATCACGGCGTGCGCTACCGTGGCACCTATGAGATGGGCCGCCAGATCACCTGGGCGTGGGAGCAGCTCGCCGCCGACACGCGCGATCCGGCCATCAAGGCGCTCCTCAAGCGCGAGAAGGTCGAGGACTGGTACATGGTCCAACCGATGAAGCGCGGGCTCAATCCGCTCTCGGTGAATCCGGAGTACGAGGCGTGGTATCTCGATTTCTACGAGCACGCGGACTACGACGCATTCTGGAAAGACCCGATGGTGAACTGGTCGGAGCACTACGCCGAGACCGCCGACATCCCGATGATCCAGATCGGCGGGTGGTACGACATCTTCCTCGCCGGCACGTTCCAGAACTTTGTGTCGCTCTCGAAGCTCAAGCGCTCGCCGCAGCGATTGTTGGTCGGACCATGGACGCACCACGGCAATACGCGACCGTACGCGGGCGATGTCTCGTTCGGGCCGGCCGCCGCGATCTCCGATTTCGACACGACCTTTCACCTGCGCTGGTTCGACCACTTCCTCAAAAATGAATCGACCGGTGTGGAGTCCGTCGCGCCGATTCGACTCTTCATCATGGGGACCGGCGACGGTCACAAGGACGCCGAAGGCCGGCTCTTCCACGGTGGATACTGGCGCGACGAGGCCGCATGGCCGATCCCGGGCACGCGGATGGTGTCGTACTACTTTCACGGCGACGGCTCACTCTCCACCACTCGTCCGACCGAAACCGGATCCTCGACGACATACACGTACGATCCGTCGCATCCAGTTCCGACGATCGGCGGCGGCTCGTCGGCGCGGCTCAAGGACGGGGGGTACGATCAACGCGAGGATCCGCGTTTCCCGCCGTCGCGCGCGCCGTATCTTCCGCTGCGGAGCCGCGCGGACGTTCTCGTTTTCGAGACGGCCCCGTTGACGGAAGACGTTGAGGTCACTGGTCCGATCTCGGTGGTCCTCTACGCGTCGTCCAATCGCACCGACACCGACTTCACGGCGAAGCTCATCGACGTCTATCCGCCGAGCGCCGATTGGCCCGCCGGTTTCGACCTCAACTTGACCGACGCGATCATCCGGGCGCGATATCGTGCGACGCGCGATCACGCCGAGCTGTTGACCCCCGGCAAGATCTACCCGTTCACGATCGACCCCTTCCCCACCGCGAACGTGTTCAAGAAGGGACATCGCATTCGCGTCGACGTCTCGAGCAGCAACTTTCCCCGCTTCGACGCGAACCCGAACACCGGCGAGCCACTCGGCAAGAATCGGCGGTCGGTGTCGGCTGACAACACGGTTTATCACAGCGCGACGTCTCCGTCGCACATCATCCTGCCGATCGTGCCAATGAGGCCGAAGTGAGTTCGTCTGTTCTGAGCGGGGCGGCGACAGCGCCGCTTTCGCCGCTACCGGACGTCCCGCGCCGTGAGAAAGTCGGCGCGGTGATGCGCGTCGCCAGCGGCAACTTCCTCGAGATGTACGACTTCATCGTGTACGGGTATTACGCGACGTACATCGCGAAGACGTTCTTCCCGACGGGCAACGAGTTCGCCTCCTTGATGCTGTCGCTGATGACCTTCGGCGTCGGCTATCTCATGCGGCCGATCGGCGCCGTCGTGCTGGGCGCCTACATCGATCGCGTCGGTCGCCGCCAAGGCCTGATCGTCACACTTGGCTTGATGGCGATTGGAACACTCACCATCGCGGCGACACCTGCCTACGCGACGATCGGCCTGGTTGCTCCGCTGATCATCGTCGCCGGCCGGCTCGTTCAAGGTTTGTCGGCAGGCGTCGAGCTGGGCGGCGTGTCGGTCTATCTCGCCGAAATCGCGACGCCGGGGCGTCGCGGCTTCTACTGCTCATGGCAGTCGGCAAGCCAGCAGCTGGCGGTGGTTTTCACGGCGCTGCTTGGCCTGATGCTGACGATCAATCTGACCGGCGAGCAGATGTCGGCGTTTGGCTGGCGGATTCCACTCATCGTCGGCTGCCTGATCATTCCGATCATCCTCTGGCTCCGTCGTTCGCTCGAGGAGACGCGCGCGTTCAAGGCGATGCATCATCATCCGCGCCGGCTCGCGGATGTCTCCCGCGTGCTGCTCGCCAACTGGCTGCTCGTGCTCACCGGCATGATGCTGGTGGCCTTCACGACAACGAGCTTCTACCTGATCACGACCTATACACCGACGTTCGGGCGGCAGGCGCTACACCTCGAGGCTTCCCGAACATTCATTGTCACGCTGTGCGTCGGCGTCTCGAATTTCATCTGGCTGCCACTCGCCGGGTCGATCTCGGACCGCGTCGGCCGGAGGCCGCTGCTCACGCTCGTTCCGGTGCTGACGATCCTCCTCGCCTACCCGGTGATGCGTTGGCTCGTCGCGGCGCCGAGTTTCGAGCGGCTACTCGCCGTCGAGCTCCTGTACTCGTTTTTCTTCGGCGTCTATAATGGAGCGATGGTGCCCTTCCTGACGGAGATCATGCCAACAGCAGTGCGTACGACGGGCTTTTCGCTCGCGTACAGTCTGGCGACCGCGGTGTTCGGCGGATTCACGCCGGCGATCGCCACCTGGTTGATCGAGCAGACCGGAAACAAGGCCGCGCCGGCCGCGTGGCTGTCCATCGCCGCCGCGGTGAGTCTCATTGGAGTGCTCTTGTCGCGTCGTCGTTCGCCGGCGCTAACCGTCGAGGAGCCAGCATAGTGAGCGACAACGAGCCGAGTGGCGCGCACCTGACCGCGCGTTCGTTTCCACTGCGCGAGCATCACCTGCCCTACATCTCCGACCTCCAAGTCAACGAGGACGTCTTCACGGCACGTTTCGCCGCCGACGCGGACTCGTCCCGCTGTAGCGCGCACTGCTGCCGCGCCGGGGTCCTCGTCGACATCGGGCATCGCGATCGCATCCTTTCCGAAGCGGCGCTGGTGCACGAATACATGGAGCCCGCACAAGAGCACGATCCGGCGAAATGGTTCGTCGCCGAAGACGAAGAGGACGTCGACTTTCCATCCCGGCGCGCGATCAACACGACGCTCGTCGGCGGCACGTGCGTCTTTCTCGACAGCCAGCGACGGTGCGTGCTGCAACGCGCCGAGGAACGGTCGCCCGGGCTGAAGCCGTTCTACTGCCGCGCATTTCCCATCGTCATCGTCGAAGGCCGGCTCACCCTGAACTGCGACCATTGTCCCGACGACACCCAATGCTGCGGAATCGTCGCTCAGGGCGAACGCACGGCGCTCGACGTCTTTCGCTTCGAGCTGACCCACGTCCTGGGTGCCGAGGGCATGCGCGAGTTGGAGCGCATCCAGAGCGACGCGGCGGTTACTGACGTCTAGCGACCCCAAGAGCGCGTTGGACCCGAGTTTGCAATCTGGGCCGCGGCCAGTGCCGTGAGCCCCGATGCCGGGGTACGCGAGCGCGTGCGCGTCGATGCCCTTTCGATGCGTGCCGCTCAAACGGCCGTTTCCTCGCCCATTTGCGGATGACACATAGTACCGAGCCCCGCGTCCCCCTCGGCGTCGCCGCCGGTGAGGTTGACTCGCTGATTCGGACCGTGGATTGGGACGCGACCGCGCTCGGTCCCATCGAATCCTGGCCGCAACATCTGCGAATCCCCGTGCGGACGATGCTGTCCTCGCGTTTCGCGATGTGGATGGGCTGGGGGCCGGAGCTCACCTTTCTGTACAACGACGCCTACGCGCGGATGACGCTCGGGAAGAAACATCCGTGGGCGTTAGGCAAACCGGCGCACGAGGTCTGGGCGGAGATTTGGCGCGACCTCCAGCCGCGGATCAAAACGGTCTTCGAGACCGGGACGGCGACCTGGGATGAGGCGCTCCTGCTCATCCTCGAGCGCAGCGGCTACTCGGAGGAGACGTATCACACGTTCTCATACAGCCCCCTTCCCGACCCGGACGGTGGCGTCGCCGGAATGCTGTGTGTGGTCGTGGAGGAGACGGATCGCGTCATCGGCGAACGAAGGCTCGCCGCGCTGCGGGCGTTGGCCGCGGCCCTCGCGACGACGACGACCGAACGGGATGTGCTCGACGCCGTCGTGCGCTCGCTCGACACCGCCGCGCGTGACCTGCCGTTCGCCGCGGTTTACCTGCTCGACGAAGACGGCAAACGAGCGCGCCTTGCCTGTACGACGCGAATCGAACGCGGAACGTCGCTTTCTCCGGAGCTCGTCGACGTTGGTGACGCACTCGCCGTGTGGCCGTTTGGTCCGGTCGCCGTCGGGCGCGTCGTCGTCCCGATCGCCGACCGCGCGACGGAGTTGGCGACACGAGGATCGGCGCTTTCCGGGCCATGGGACAGGCCGCCCCGCGACGCCGTCGTCGTGCCGATCGCGCAACGCGGCCAGGATCGCGCGGCCGGCTTCCTCGTCGCTGGAGCAAACCCCTACCGTCAGCTCGATCCCTCGTACGGCGGGTTCGTCGAGTTGATCGGTGGACAGATCGCCTCGAGCCTGGCCAACGCGCGGGCGTACGAAGCCGAGCGACGGCGCGCCGAGAGCCTCGCCGAGCTCGATCGCGCAAAGACGATGTTCTTCTCGAACGTGAGCCACGAGTTGCGAACGCCGCTCACGCTGCTCCTTGGCCCCGCTGAAGACGCCCTCGCCGATCCGCAGACGAGGCCCGTCAACCGTGAGCGCGCAGCGCTCATCCATGGCAATGCGCGCCGGCTGCTCAAGCTGGTGAACACCCTGCTCGACTTTTCGCGGATCGAGGCCGGGCGCGTCGAAGCGGTGTTCCAACCGACGGATTTGCCCACCTTCACGACCGAGCTGGCATCGAGCTTCCGCGCGGCCGTCGAGCGGGCGGGCCTTCGGCTCGTCATCGATGTTCCGCCCTTCGGCATCGCCGAACCGATGTTCGTCGATCGAGACATGTGGGAGAAGATCGTCCTGAATCTCGTGTCGAACGCATTCAAGCATACGTTCGAAGGAGAGATTCGCGTCGCCGTTTCAATCGACGGAGACTGCGCCGTGCTTCAGGTCTCGGACACTGGCGTCGGCATTCCCGCCGAGCAGCTTCCGCACGTCTTCGAGCGATTCCGCCGTGTGCCGAATGCGCGCAGCCGAACGCATGAAGGAACGGGTATCGGCTTGGCGCTCGTTCAGGAGCTGGTCCGGCTGCATCAGGGCGAAGTGAGCGTCGAGAGCCGTGAAGGCGTGGGGACGACGTTCACCGTGCGACTGCCGCTCGGATCGTCGCATCTGCCGCGCGACCGCGTCGCCGTCGAACGGATGCCGGCGTCGACCTCGCCGATCGCGAACGCGTACGTCGAAGAGGCGCTTCGTTGGCTTCCCACGGGCGAATACCCCGCGGTCGCCGGTGGCCAATCCGACATTGCGTCGTCGGACGGTCGCCGGGCGCGCGTGCTCGTCGCCGACGACAACGCCGACATGCGCGGCTACGTGGCGCGTCTGCTCCGCGAGCGAGGCTGGACCGTCGAGGAGGTGGCGGATGGAGAGGCCGCGCTCGAACGAGTGCGCCGCGCGCCGCAGCCGGACCTCGTTTTGACCGACGTGATGATGCCGAAGCTCGACGGCTTTGCGCTGCTCGACACGATGCGGGCGGACAATCGCACCCACTCGATACCTGTCGTCCTCCTCTCGGCGCGGGCGGGCGACGAGGCGCGCGTCGAGGGGTTGCGCGCCGGCGCCGACGACTACCTCGTCAAGCCGTTTTCCGCGCGGGAGCTCATCGCGCGAATCGAAACGCAGCTGCGTCGCGCCGAAGAACAGCATGAGCAAGACCAGATCATCGAGAGCGTGTCCAGAGAAGGCGCCCGCCTGCGCGAGCTGTTCGCCAGCGCGCCGGCGGCGATCGCGGTCTTCCGTGGGCCGAATCACGTCATCGAGATCGCGAACGATCATTATCTCCGGCTCGCGGGGCGTCGTGACATCACCGGGAAGCCGCTGCGTGAAGCGCTGCCCGAGCTCGACAGGCTGGGCATCGTCGCCCTAGCGGACCAGGTGTATCGCACGGGACAGCCCTTCGTCGGAACGGAGTTCAAGCTCGTCCTCGGCCCGGACGCGACCGGCGCTCCGATCGAGCGTTTCTTCAATTTCGTTTGCCAGCCGGTTCGCGACGACGACCGCATCTCGGGACTGTTCGTTCACGGCGTTGAGGTAACTGATCTCGTGCAGTCCCGCGCCGATGCGGAACACGCGCGGGTCATGGCCGAGGAAGCGAATCGCGCCAAGTCGGAGTTCCTCGCGGCGATGAGTCATGAGCTTCGGACGCCGCTCAATGCCATCGCCGGACACGCGCAGCTCCTCGAGATGGAGGTCCACGGCCCTCTGACCGACGCGCAACGCCAAGCGCTCGGCCGGATCCAGTGGAGCGAGGGCCATTTGCTCGCGCTCATCAACGACGTCTTGAATTACGCGAAGCTCGAGGCCGGACGGATCCAATACGACATGAGCGACGTGGTCTTGGCGGATCTGATCAAGGAAGTGCTGTCGATGATCCAGCCGCAGCTCGCGACCGGCGGGCTGTCGTACGCGGTGAACGTTCCCGACGACATCGTCGCCCATGCCGACCGAGAGAAGATCCGCCAGATTCTGATCAATCTGCTCTCGAACGCGATCAAGTTCACGGATCGCGGAGGCCGAATCACGATCGCGGCCAGTCGCGACGCGGGCTCGAAAAGCGACAAAACCCGCGACGGCGGAGCTCCGCCGATCGTGCTCCAGGTTTCCGATACGGGGATCGGCATTCCCGCCGACAAGCACGAATCGATCTTCGATCCGTTCGTGCAAGTGCATCGCAATCTCACGCGCTCGACGGAGGGCACCGGTCTCGGGCTGTCGATCAGCCGCGATCTGGCGCGTGGTATGGGCGGAGATCTGAGTGTCGAGAGCGTCGTCGGTCAAGGTACGACGTTCAGCCTGCACCTTCAGGCTGCCAGCGCCGAAGCGCTGGCAGCCGTTCACGAACCGGTCATCCCGGTCCGGTCTTCATCGTCGCCGACGTCTTCGCGCTGATCTGAAGATCGTAGTTGTTCGGCGTGCGCGTATGGAAGCTCTTGTACGTCGCCGTGTGGATGTTCTTCTCGACGTCCGGCGACGACGCAATCGCGCCGGTGTCGACGCGCTCGTTGAGCCCGCGCTTGCACAGCTCCGCCCACACTTTGTCCGGATCGAACGGCGAGATGCCGAACGAGATGTGGTTCATGACCGCCCGGCGAGGATTCGGCATGACGAAACCCGGCGCCATCGCGTTGCCGTTCTGGCCACTACGAATCAGCAAGCCGCCGATCTCCGGCGAAATCTGTGTCTCGTTTTGACTGCCCTCATCGCCCAAGCCCTTCCAGCCAAGGAGCGCTTCGTAAAACGCGACCGTCTCCTTGTAGCTCGAGCACTGGAACGAGATATGGTCGAGGTACATCGTCTTCCAGCCCGTCGGCTCGAACGGCAGCGCGACGTTCAACTTCCCGTTCGCCGGCGTGCGACGGCGATTGCCTTTATTGCCATTGCTGATCTGGACGTCCATGCCGTCCGGATCTTTCACGTGGAAGCTCTTGAAGTCGTCACCGTGGTGATCGGCGACGGGGTTGAGCCCGCGTGCCTTGAGCGCCGCTTCGACTTTGTTCGTGTCCCACGGCGTGATCCCCCAGCAGAACCCGTCCCACAGCACGGCGCCGTTTTCGACACCCGCAACCTTGGGGACGTCGCACGCCGCCATGTTGCTGGGATCCGGGCCACGGCCTCCGCCCCCGCCTCCGCCCCCGCCTCGGCCACCACGTCCACCGCCGGCAGAGTCACCCGCCGCGCGTCCACCGCCGCCGCCGGGGAAGCCGCCGCCGCGACCGCGGCCGCCACCGGGATTCACGTAGCCGCCGCGAATCTTCACCCCACCCCAGTCGCCGATGTCCATGTAGATCTCGCCACCCTCGTTGCTGCGAACCTTCCAGCCCATCAACGCCGCGTAGAACGCAGCTTCACGCTCGGCGTCGGTGGCCTGCATGCTGAAGTGGTCGAGCAGCACCGTCTTCCATCCGGTCGGCTCGAACGGGGCTTTCATGGGGGTCTTGATGCAAGCAGCCGACGAATCGCGATCGCGGCCGGCGCATGCCCCTTGGCCGAAAGCGCGCGCGATCGGCGCCGAGACCGCGGCAAGCCCAAGCGCTTGAAGCAGCTGTCGGCGTGAGACGGTACCGCGGTCGTAGGCGCTGAACAGGCGGGAAAGCTCGTCCACGAGAGAACTCCTGGTGGTTAGGCGTGGTCCATCAGAACGCGAGGTAGGACGACCGGCCGGAGGATGCCTCCGAATACAAACACGTTCAAGGGGGGCGTTGTGTTGACGCGGCCCCCGCTTGGGATGGCAGAGCGGTTCGCCGACCGGCCTCGAAGAGCGCCCGGTACTTTGCCGCTTCGTCGGGGCGGCCCTCTGCCTCGTAGAGCCTGACGAGGGCCGTCAGTGCATGACCGAGCCACTTTTTGGTGACCGAGTTCGGAACCTTGAATCGCTCGTATCCCGCGAGGAGTAGGGGTTCTGCCTCGGAGAACCGGCCTTGTCCTCGTAGGGCGTCGCCGAGGTGATCACGGGCCATCACCACCATCGCGTTCTTTTCATCGAACATAGAGCGATAGATACGAATGGCGTCGCGGTCGAGCTCTTCGGCCTCGGAGTACTTGCCGAGCATCGTGAGCGCGAACCCAAGATCGATGTCGGAATTAGCCATCATTGGGCTGTTCGGGCCGTCGAAGCGCTCGGTCAAGAGACGCGCTTCCCGCAGGAGGGGTTCGGCGTCCGCAAAGCGGTCCGATCGCTGTAGCCCGTTGCCGTGCAGCTTGAGTGTCAGGGCCAAGCTGGGATGTCCTTGCGGGTACGCGGCTCGCAGGATCCCCTCCGCCGATCGATAGAGCGAATCCGAGACGGAATAGTTGCGCTCCGCCTCCAAGTTGTGCGCGAGCTGGGTGATGGCCGCCGCGACGAGCGAATGTCGATCGCCATACAACGATCGTCGAATTGCCAGGGACTCTCGCAGCAGTGAATCAGAACGGCCGAGTTGGTCCCGGGTTGCCAGCACGTCGGCGGCGTCGATCAACTGACTCGCCCGCAACTCGCTCACCTGACGAGGCTGACGCGTCACAGCGTCCAACCATTCGGCGAAGAGCGGTTCCGCCGCGGCACGGTCGCCGGCGCTGTGAAGGGATCGCGCCAGATCGTAGAGCGCGTCAAGGCTCTTCGGGTCGTCGCGGCCGGCGACCGCACGGCGAATCGCGAGCACACGTCGGCGCAACCGGACTGTTTCGGCGTTGTCGCGCGTAGCGGCGCTGACGTTCGCCAGGGCTTCGTAACTCGTGGCGACGTCGGGATGCATCTCCCCGTGGAGCGACCGCCGAATGGCCAGCGCTTCGGTCAGGAGAGGCCGGGCCTTTTCACCTTCGCCGAGTTGAGTGTGAATCCGCCCGATGACGTCGAGCATTTGCGCCTTGAGCTCGGGCTGGCCACTCGACTCATTGGCGCGATCGACCGCCCGGTTCAATAGAAGATGAGCGCTGACGGTATCATGAAGCGATTGCCCGCCTTCGGCCGCCTGGAACAAGCCGAGCATGAAGTCCGTGACCTGCTCGGCTTTGCGCGTCCCCGCCTGCGCCTCGACAAGCGCGCGACGGATCCGTGCGCGATCCACGAGCACCGTTCCGGCGTAGACGCCGAGTAGCGCGATGACCATTGTGCCGGAGACGACGGCGGCGCGGTGGCGGCGCGCAAAACGTTGCACTCGATACACCGCGGTTTGCCGACGCGCCAGCACCGGCCGTCGCGTCAGATACCGTTGCAGGTCATCAGCGAACGCCTGCACCGACGCATAACGCGCGGTCGGCTCCTTGGCGAGCGCCTTTCGCAGGATCGCGTCGAGATCGCCGCGCAACTCGCCGGTCGACGACGGCGGGTCTTGTTCGAGGATCGCCTTCTCCAACTCGTGAACATTGCCGGCGTGGTTCGCGAATGGCGTCCGCCCGAGCAGCAGCCGATACAGCACCGCGCCAAGCTGGTAGACCTCGGTCGACGTCGTGATCGGTCGACCGAGGATCTGTTCCGGCGCGGCATACTCGGGTGTCATCCAACGGTGCGTCGAGGCGGAGGCGCGGACGGCTCCGCTCGCATCTCCCGGCTCCAACAGCTTCGCCAGGCCGAAGTCGAGCAGCTTCACGCTGCGGTCCTTCGTGACGAAGATGTTCGACGGCTTGAGGTCGCGATGGACGACGAGACTGCGATGCGCGAATTGAACCGCGGCGGCCATCTCGAGAAAAAGCGAGAGCCGTTGCCTGACGTCGTAGCCGCGCGAGTCGCAGTACTGATCGATCGGCTCGCCGTCGACGAGCTCCATGAGGAGAAATGGAACGCCGTCAGGCGTGACGCCTCCGTCGAGCAGACGGGCGATGTTGGGATGGTTCAACGACGCCAGGATCTGCCGCTCGACCTTGAACCGGTTGAGATCGATCTCGGAGTCGAGACCCGGACGCA
>Ga0310811_10011666_pt1 | contig 11407 bp, 5 predicted proteins | sample YCmetagenome_FD_207642 | JGI IMG/M metagenome (GOLD analysis project Ga0310811, IMG submission 207642) | Soil microbial communities from experimental microcosm in Duke University, North Carolina, United States - YC | ecosystem: Engineered > Artificial ecosystem > Soil microcosm > Unclassified ... | reverse complement strand
ATATTTTAGGATCTCCGGGTCCATCGGTTTTACCTTGCTGGGGAACACCGCCACCAGCTTCCCGTTCTCATCGACCAGGAACTTCGTGAAATTCCACTTGACCACCGGATCCGCAACGCCAAGCTTATGTGCCTCGTCCGTCAGGTACTTGAACACCGGCTGAATATTATCCCCGATCACATCCCCTTTCTCCGCCATGGGGAAGGTGACACCATAGTTCTTGGTGCAGAACTCTGTGATCTCGGTGGCCGTTCCCGGTTCCTGTTGACCGAAGTTGTTAGCCGGGAAACCAATGACGACCAATTTGTCCTTATACTGTTCGTATAATTTCTCCAGATCGGCGTATTGAGGAGTATAACCGCATTTGCTGGCGGTATTGACGATCAGTATCTTCTTGCCTTTATATTTGGCAATATCCAATGGCTTGCCGTCGAGACCGGTCACTTTGAAGTCATATATGCTACTGGGTGCGCTGGCAAGCAAAAACAGCGAAAGCAAAAGTACGCGTACCATAAATGAATGATTTTTGATTAATGAGAGCTCTAAGTTACCGAATTTGCCGCAGACCCCGGGCGCTACGGTTAAAATGAGTAACCAAAACCGCCGCAAGTGTGGTTACTGCCGTTGATAGCATCCCAGGTCCGGCGCCAAAGCCGGCCGCGGATTCCCGTCCAGGTCGATCGCCAGGGCTGTTCCCGCTCCAACCCCTGCCGCCGGGCTCCCGGCCCGGAGATGGAAATCGTAGTAAGCGCGTGAATTGTTGACACTGTCAAACTGCGGGTCCTGGTTGACGATCATCCCCGCAGCCGTCACGCCGGATGGCGCCGCTTTTACCTTCCACAGGCAGTTCGTAAATCCGACAGTGAAGGCATTGCTGCCCTGCCGGCTGACCACGACCTCATTATCCACGCTTCCATTGGCGCCCCAGAAGATACAATTGGTGAAGCCGGCTTGCAGATCGCCCGATACCACGGAGACGCCCTGCTGCGCCACGTCGGCGATCGCCAGCACCGGCTGGCTGTGCGTGATCAGCGCATTCGAATAAGAGGCCGCCGTACACTGGATGAATTGGTAGCTTCCGCCGCCGCCGATGACGACGTTCTTCCCGCAATTGCTGATCAGGCAATTGTTGGCTTGCAGACTCCCGCCGACCGCCAGTATCCCCGCATCATAGCTGTTGTCGATGATACATTGCTCCAACAGCACCTTCGGCGTCGCACCCGCGGGCGGCGACAACACCACTACCGCCTGGTTGGCATTCCGGATCACGGCGTATTGCAGATGATTCCCGGTGCTCGTCTCACGGAAATAGATACCTGGAAATCCGCCCGGGAAACCACTATAGGGAGCATCGAGCCGGTCTCCCTGGAAAGTGACCTTTGTACTGTCATATTTCTGGCCGTTGACCAACAGCGATCCGTCCACCAGCAGCGGCGCATCGGCATGAAAATAAACTTTCGTCCCCGCCTGGATCGTCAGCTGGGCGTTGCTGTCCACCCGCAGCCCGCCAAGGATGACATAGGGCTGCCGGTTATCCCATACCGTCGAACCGGTCAACACGGCATTGCGGAGAAAATGGGCGTTCTGCCCATAAGCCTGAAGCTGGATGAATTGCTTGTTCCCGTTAAAGGCCACCTCGATGCTGTCCTGCACGACAAAAGGAAGATCGGCCGATCGCGGATCGATCTGTACGGCGACAAAGATATAAAGACTGTCGCCGGCATCGAGGTCGATATTATCCCGTTCCGGCCCGGCCACGCCATTTATATTAAGATGAAAATAGGATGCGCTTCCCCCCATCAGCCGGACCGTCGACAACCGCAGCTTCTGGTCGTTGGCATTGACGATCTTCACGAATTGCGTGATAGAACCCGTGGAGACAAAGACGGTGTCGAAGAACAGCGTGTCCGTAGATACCTGGATGACGGCATTGGGCGAAGTGATAAAATTATTCTTCCGGCATGCGATGACAAACAGGAGCGGGACGACCGGAAAAAGCAACAGCAGTCGATTCATCATGTCACTTTAACGTTAATGCGTTAAAACAATTGCTTATACACCTCTTCCACCCGGCCCACGGGAACTATCTCGATATCGAATTTTTGAGATCCCACCCCCTTTTGATTGTATTTGGAAACGAAGATCCGCTCAAATCCCAGCTTTTCCGCTTCGGCGATCCGTTGTTCGATCCGGTTGACCGCCCTGATCTCCCCACTGAGCCCGACCTCACCGGCAAAACAGATCCTCGATGACAGCGGCACATCCTCAAAACTACTAAGCAGGGCACACAACACCGCCAGGTCGATCGATGGGTCTTCCACCTTTATTCCACCCGCAATGTTCAGGAACACATCCTTTACTCCAAAATGAAAACCACCCCTCTTCTCGAGCACCGCCAACAGCAGCTGAAGCCGGCGAAGGTCATGACCGCTGACCGTCCGCTGCGGCGTACCATACACGGACTGCGTCACCAGCGCCTGGACCTCGATCAACAGAGGCCGTAAGCCTTCGATCGTCGCCGCGATGGCGATCCCGCTCAGCTGCTCTTCCTTCTGCGTGATGAGCAGCTCGCTCGGATTGCTGACGCCCCGCATCCCGCCCTCGGTCATTTCATAGATGCCAAGCTCGGCCGTACTGCCGAACCGGTTCTTCAACGTCCGCAGGATACGATATGCATAATGGCGATCTCCCTCGAATTGCAGCACCGTGTCTACCATATGCTCCAGCACCTTCGGACCCGCAATGCTTCCGTCCTTGGTGATATGACCGATCAGGAACACCGGGGTATCGGTCTCCTTCGCAAAACGCTGGAATTCGGCCGTACATTCCCGGATCTGCGAGACACTGCCCGCGGAGGATTCGATGTAGGGAGACTGCAGGGTCTGAATGCTATCCACGATCACCAGCTGTGGCTTCAGCTTTTTTATCTCCTGGAAGATCACCTGCGTCGACGTCTCCGTCAGAAGGTAAAAGTCATCATTGCGGATGTTCAGCCGGTCCGCCCGCATCTTGATCTGTTGCTCGCTTTCTTCCCCGCTGATGTATAGGGTCCGGATATTGGCCAGACGCAAACCATTCTGAAGAAAGAGCGTGCTCTTGCCGATACCCGGCTCACCCGCAACAAGCACAACGCTTCCGGCGACGATCCCTCCACCCAGTACCCGGTTCAACTCCGCGTCCGCACTATTGATCCTTTTCTCAGCGGCACTGACCACCTCATGCAGGGATATGATGCGGCTCTCCTTTTTATCCAGGCCGAATTTTTTCCAGTCTCTTTCTTCAAGGCGGTTATCTTTTGTGATCACCTCCTCAACAAAACTGTTCCATTGTTCACAGGATGGACACTTGCCAAGCCATTTCGCACTCTCATGACCACAGTTGCTGCAAAAAAATGCCGTCTTGATCTTACTCATGCGGTAAAATTAGGTAGTTGTACTTGCTCGCGGTGAAAAATAGGAGTTGATGCGCGTATTATCGTTCCCTAAATTGGAAATTGAGCTTTCAAAATGAAAAATAAAGGTGGAAAATCAGCGGAAGAAAAGAGAAGTTCGGAAAAAGTAAAAGGGCCAGCTAAATCGCCAGCCCCTTACTTACTAACCCATTAAATTCTTGCACTAAATTACAAATTAGCGCCACATTGCAAAATAAATTTTTCGCGGTGTGAATAACTTATACCCCCTCCGGGGCAGGGTTGGACCATTCTCAAAAAACCTCACAACAGATTTACAATCAGATAGTTATTATACATCTTACTACACCGCCAAAGCCCTCCATTTTTTTAAAGGATTGAATATTAAGCGCACGAAATCCCCAAAATTTTTTAAAAGAAATTTTTTCTCCAAACTCCTCAAAAATCAAATTTATTTTTTCTAGTATCCAATCGTTTTATAAAATAATCTTGTTATTTTTAGAACTCACCCGCGTATACCTTATATTATTGAAAAGGGGCATTCGAGACCGGCGCCCTATAGCTGAACCGGTAGCCGGCAAATAGGTAAACCTATCCTGACCCTGACCCTATCGAATTAGAGTTTGTTGGAATACATATTTTCTGAAGAAATTCCCGGTGCTTTTGAGCTAGTTACAATTGTCTGATAATGTTTATATTGGACCTTGCTAAAATTTGCTAACAGAGAATTTCTAAAAAAAATGTTAATCTCAATTAAATTCTAATTAAAAAAGCGCTAATTTACTTGAACCAAAGCTAACGTCGGATTGAAGCAAGGCAGGAATGTAAGGCCCTTAATTTCAATCCGATATGGTCTTAACGTTAGTTAGTACCATTGCTGACCATAGTGGAAAGCCTAAAAGCATTATTCACTATTAATAACTACACATGAGAAAACTTCACTGCTTGCTGGTGGGCGTCCTGCTGCTCATCGGCGAAGGGCTACTTGCTCAAACCACGGAGGTCTCAGGGAAGATCACCGATCCCACCGGAACTGCAATTCCCAATGCAACAATTCGAGTCAAAAGCACCAGAGGCGCCTCTGGTACAAGCGCCGACGGTTCGGGCGCATTCACTCTCCACGTAAAGCCCGGCGCTGAGCTCGTTATCAGCGCGATCGGCTACGAGACAAAGGAAGTGAAGGTCACAGGAGCAACGATGGTCGTAGTCCTCAACACGGATTCCAAATCCCTCAGCGAGGTGGTCGTAACCGGGGTAGGGGTGGCCACTTCAAAAAGAAAGGTCGGTATCTCGGTAGAGGCCGTCAGCTCGGACAAGCTGCCGCCCGCACCTACCGCTTCGATCGACCAGGCGCTCGTCGGAAAGATCCCCGGCGCTCTCATCTCCTCCACCTCCGGCAATCCCGGCGATCCCGTCAACATCATGCTCCGGGGCATCAACACCCTGCAGAACGGGACCAAACCGCTGATCATCGTCGATGGGGTGGAAGTAAACGGTACCGACATCAACTCGCTCGACCTTAGTAACATCGATCGCGTCGAAGTGGTCCAGGGTGCTGCCTCCTCTGCTCTCTATGGCGCACAGGGCGCTAATGGCGCCATCCAGGTCTTTACCAAAAAAGGGAAAAAAGGAGCAACGGCGATCAACTTCTCCAGCAATTTCTCCTCGAACTCCTTTATCAACAGCGGTCACCTGAAGAAGGCCGATCATCATCCCTTCCTCACCGATGCCAACAACAACATCATCGACGCCAACTCGGGTCAACCGCTTGCGTATGATCAGTACGGCGATATTACGGGTATCTCGTATAAGTATGGCGGTCCTACGCGCTACGCCATCCTCAATAAGAGCAATGTGGCCGAGACACCCTACAATGCCAACCTCAAGTACTATGATCACTTCAAGGAAGTGTTTCAAACCGGCTCCACCTATAATAACATTATCGACATCTCCGGCGCCAACGATAAGTCGGATTTCAACATCTCGGCTGCCAACAACCACACCATTACCCCGGTAATGAAAGCCGGTTATCTCGACAGAAGCAACCTCACCGCCAATATCGGGACGGAGCTCTTCAAAGGATTCAAGTTCCGCTCCATCACCCAATTGGTCTACACCCGCAATACCATCACCCCCGGTCTCGGCGGCCCCGGCGGCTTTCAGTACGGGAAAGGGAATTCACTCGGTAACAACGGGACCGTCTTCTCCTGGCTCAATACCTCGCCCTTCTTCAGTCTGAAATACAAACTGGCAGACGGGACGTCACCCGCTTACCAGGTGGCGGATTTCTTAAGTATCAACGCCTTCAACCCCTATTATCAGCAAGAATATGTGAATGGCATCGACAACAAGATCGATATCGTCCAGAACTTTGACGCCGACTGGAAGATCAGCCACTTCTTCGAGCTGGACGCCAAGTACGGCATCAACTACCGGACGGAAAATGCCCGCTGGACCTATGCCAACCAATCCGAGAACATCAACTCCCAGGAAACAGACAGCTGGGCCAGCAACTTCGCCCCCGATCGCAACGGGGAGATCGACAACTGGCAATACAATAACACCTTCCAGAACTTCCTGGGTACGGCCTATTTCCGGACGGACTTCCAGAATGACTTCCACCTGAAGCTCCCGATCACCACCACCACCATGGCGGCCTTCGACTATCGCAAGAAGGACTACAAGGAGTACGATACCTACGGCGTCGGCCTGTCCCTCGCACCACCCATCAATCTCCAGTCCACGGGGAGCCAGGCGGTGTATTATGACTACAAGGAACCCTTCATCACCTATGGATACCTGGTGAACCAGACCATCGACTTCGGCAATGTCGGCGGGGTTGCCGGCGGCTTCCGCAGTGACTATTCCTCGGCCTTCGGTCAGGGCTCCAAAGCCTTTACCTTCCCACATGTCAACGGATATTTTATTCCCTCGTCGCTGAATTTCTGGTCCAACGGAAAAATGTCCAACGTCCTCAGCCTGTTTAAGGTAAGAGCGGCTTACGGCGAGGCGGGTATCCAGCCCGGCGCATTCGACCGCTACCCAACGCTGGGACAGAACAACCTCAACGGCGGCCTGGTTTATACCATCCCCTCCACCAACTCGAACCCCAAGCTCGCGGTGGAAGTATCAAAAGAGTTTGAGGCAGGTACCGATTTCTCCTTCGTAGCAAATAAAGGCAGCAACTGGCTGAGCGCTATCAACGGGTCGTTCACCTACTGGACCCGCCGGAGCAACCATGTGATCTATACGATCAACACTCCGCTCTCGACAGGGGCAACCGGCCTGTTGGATAATGCCTTCGACCTGAAATCCACCGGCTACCAGTTCCAGCTGAATCTCCCCGTCGTCCAGTCCCGCCTTTTTACCTGGAATTTCACCACCAACTGGGGACACCAGTTCTCCGAGATCACAAAGGTCGAAGGCGGCCAGCCGATCCCGGTCGGCCCGGTCGATGGGAACAGCCTCTATGTCTATCTCACTCCGGGTTACCGCATCGGTCAGCTCTATGGATATAAGACGATCCATAGCTTTAACCAGACCTACCAGGACGGAAAGACCAAGTACTTCCCCAATGGAAATGACGGAAGATACACCATGGTGGAAGGCAATGTCGTCGACACAAGCACCATGGCCATCCAGTTCACCGCCGAGAAATACCCGCTGGGAAACACCGACCCGAAGTTCAATGCCTCATTTATCAATGAGTTCACCTTTAAGGACTTCCTCCAGTTCTCCTTCCAGTTCGACTGGATCTACGGGTCACACATGTACAGCGAGACCAAGGAATGGATGTATCGCGACGGCATCGACAATGACTTCACCAAAAAGGTCACCATCAATGGCCACACCGGCGCCTTCACCGCATACCGCGCAAGCGCCTACTACGCCCTGTGGGGAAGCACCCACGGCGCGGGTAATGAAGCACCCAAAGATTACTTCCTGTATTCGTCCAGCTTCCTTCGTCTGCGCAACGCCTCGGTTGCCCTCGACTTCGCCCGGCTGTATAAGATCAAATACATGAAAAAGCTTCAGCTGGTGCTCTCCGGCCGCAACCTCTGGACAAAAACAAAATACCCCGGGATGGATCCGGAGATCAGCTCGCTCAATCCCAACTCCGCTTATACAAGGGGTGTGGATAACAGCTCGATCCCCAATCTTAAATCCTATCAGGTGGGTCTAAACGTAGGGTTCTAATTGTCCAACTATAAAAAGAAGAAGATCATGACTAAATATAAATTATCATCCATTATACTTTTCGCCGGCATCCTTGCGATCGGAAGTTCCTCCTGCAAAAAGCAGCTCCAGGTTGGCAACCCCAACCAGCCCACCCTTAGCGGTAACGTAAACAATGAATCGGGCCTCATTTCCCTGGCCCAGGGGGGCGTCTATACCAACGGCTTCGGCAATGGCGACGGCTGGCTTGGAAACAGCTATTTCTCCCTGCCTTATGGCTATATGGAGCTGATGGCCGACAATATCGGCGCAGATGCCTCCAATAACCAGATCACGACCGTGGGCTATCCCAACTATTTTATAAAGGACAATGGGACCAAGGTCGTCAACGGCTCGCCTTCCGTCTCCATCCTCCGGGGATATAATGTCCTGGGAGGCAGCGGCAACAACCCGCTGTATTTCCAATGGCAGAACATGTACACCCTTAACGCCGCCTGCAATGAGATCCTCAGCGTCGCGGACAAGATCAAATTCAGTGGGGATGCAACGACAAGACTGGCTACCATCAAGGCCTGGTGCTACTGGTGGAAAGGCTTCGCCTATTCGCAGATCGGGACCATGTATTACTCCGGCCTGATCCAGGATGACCTGACCAATGCCACAAATGGGCACTATCTCCCCAAGGATTCCATCCTCGATCGTTCCAACTACTACCTCAATCTCGCGGCCAGCACCATCTCCGGGATATCCAATGCCGGCGAATTCAGCACGATCCTCGGCGAGCTGATCCCTTCCTTCTGCCAGGTGGGCAACGGCGGTGTGCTTACGCAGGATATGTGGCTTCACAATATCAATACCCTGCTCGCAAGGAATATCATCGATAACAAGCTGGCGCCCTATGTAAACGGGGACCCCTCCGCCACCATTAGCAAGGCTTCCATCGGGAACCTGACCGCGGCAGACTGGAACCAGATCCTCAGCCTCGCCACCAAGGGCATCCAGAACGGCGATTACGTGTTCACCGGCCGCTCCGTCAGCACCAACGGATTCTTTACGGCGTCATCAGGCAACTGCGCCGCCAATACCACCGGCCAAAATATCTCCTCCACTTTCAAGATCGGGGTTCGGTTTATCGCCAACTATAAACCCACCGACAAACGCCTGCTCCAGAACTTCCGTTTTGGGAGCATCTATAACAACCCCTTCTACGGCACACCCTACAATATCGTAGACAGCCTGCAAGCAAGCAATACGGGCGTCTATGTGGTCGGTAGCAAGCAGGTCGGCCAGTACGAGGTCTTCATGGCCGGCAGCTACGAGGAAAATGCCCTGATGCTGGCCGAAGCCAATATCCGCCTCGGCAATATCGACCAGGGTCTTTCCTATGTCGACGCGGTACGCGACTACCAGGGCTCCGGCGTTGCCCACGTCTCGGGCACAGGTCTCACGTTGGCTGGCGCCATGCAGGAGCTCACCAGCGAAAGAAGGGTAGCCCTCGTCTTCCGCGGCCTCTCGTTCTATGACGCCCGTCGCTGGGGTTGGATCTACGACATCTCCAACGGTGGCGGCGCCTACCACCAGATGCTCTACAACTCCGACAAGACCTATGATACAAATGTGACCATCAACTATGGTTTCATGGACTACTGGGATATCCCGGCGGATGAGACGCAGTTGAACCCGCCAAAGACCGGCAGCTCGCCCATCCTCAATCCTAATTTTTAAAACATGAGAACAGGTGTCCTGCTGGGATGGTTGATGGTGGCTCTAAACGGTCCGCTCTGCGCGCAACAAGGCTTCGTCGGGGAGAGCACGACCCTTTCCTATAGTGTCTTTGACAACAACGGGAAATCTTTTGTGAACCCTGCCCCCGATGTCGCCGGCTCGCCCTTCCTCATGGACAGCTGGCAGCTTGGCTCGCTGGTGATCAATACCAACCGGAGATTCGACAGCGTGAAGGTCCGCCTCAATGTCTACTCGCAGGAAGTGCATTTCCTGGATAGGAACAACAACGAGATGGCGCTGGCAAAAGGATACATCCGATCGGTTCTCCTTTCCGGCGGCCTCCGGTTTCAGAACGGCTTTCCATCCGTCGACGAGCAGGGCGCGAACAACTTCTACCAGGTCCTGGCCGAAGGAAAGATCACGCTGCTTCTCTCCATCCGGAAGATCATCGCCATCGAAAAGGACGGCCTTACGGGGGAGACAAAAAAAGAATACCGGACCTACCAGGACTACTATGTTTATGACGGAAAAGCGATGCAACGCGTAAAGAAGGATAGAGCACTCGTCGCCGGTAAAGAGATCAAATTCAAGACCATCGACGAGCTCAAAAAAGCGGTCGATGTCTATAACGCATCATAAGAATGTGTGACTCAATGTTGACAGTGAAAGACGGCCCCCGTTTCCACGGGGGCCTACCTTTTTTCACTATAACTTGATCTCATCCTCCTGCTTGTCGAAGAAATGGAATTCGGTGAGATGATAATTGGTGTTGGCGCGGATACGAACCTTCTGCTTGTACTTCCAACGCCAGTTCCACTGACGGCTGCCGATACCCAGGAAACCGCCCTTCGTAAGATAGGCATGCATGATCGGATGCACGGAAAGTATGAGGTCTTTGTGCTGATGATTGATCAGGTAGCTGAGGTTTTTCTCGATCTCGTCCTCCAGGATCAGCGCCGAAGAGATCTTGCCCGTTCCATTACAGGTGGGACAAACTTCCTGCGTATTGATCGTCACCTCGGGCTTCATCCGCTGACGCGTGATCTGCATCAACCCGAACTTCGAGATCGGCAGCACCGCATGCTTGGCCCTGTCGGTCTTCATAAACCCTTCCATCGCCTCTATCAGCTTCCGTTTGTTGTCCGGCAGCTTCATATCGATGAAATCCACGACAATGATCCCCCCAAGGTCCCGAAGCCTCAGCTGCCGCGCGATCTCCTCGGCGGCCTCCAGGTTCGTTTCCAGGGCGTTTTGTTCCTGGTTGTTACTGACACTCTTATAGCCGCTGTTCACATCGATGACGTGCAAGGCTTCCGTATGCTCGATGATAAGATAGGCGCCGCTCGGTAGATTCACCGTCTTGCCAAAAGCGGCCTTTACCTGTTTGGTCACGCTGAATTGATCGAATATGGGACTGCCATTGTGATAATAAGAGACAATGTCGATCTTATCCGGGGCAATCCGCTGGATATAGGATTTGGTATCGTTGAAGATATTTCGGTCGTTGATGACGATCTTGTTGAAATCTTCATTCAACAGGTCGCGTAGCATGCTCGTGGTCTTCGTTTGCTCACTGAGGATCTTCGCCGGGGCGACCGCACCCCTCAGGTTCTGCTTGATGGTTTGCCAGGTGGCTACCAACTCCGTCAGGTCCTCATGCAGCTCGGCCGTATTCTTACCCTCCGCCGCCGTCCGCACGATGACGCCGAAGTTCTTCGGCTTGATCGCTTCGACGATCTTCTGCAGGCGCTTCCGCTCGTCCGAAGAATGGATCTTCCGCGATACGGCCACGATATCATTAAACGGTGTGATGACGACAAACCGGCCCGGAAGGGAGATCTCGCAGCTCAGCCGCGGCCCCTTCGCCGCAATGGGCTCCTTTAATATCTGTACCAGGATATGCGGCTTCCCATTGAGTACCTCGTTGATCTTACCCGTCTTGATGATCTCGGGCTCCACCTGGAAGCTGCCGAACTCAAAACCGCCGGGAGTCGTGTCATTCATCGCCTGTTGCGTGAATTTCAACAAACTCCGGGCGTATGGGCTCAAATCGGTATAATGGAGAAAAGCGTCTTTTTCAAAACCTACATCCACAAA
>Ga0310811_10011665_pt1 | contig 11408 bp, 11 predicted proteins | sample YCmetagenome_FD_207642 | JGI IMG/M metagenome (GOLD analysis project Ga0310811, IMG submission 207642) | Soil microbial communities from experimental microcosm in Duke University, North Carolina, United States - YC | ecosystem: Engineered > Artificial ecosystem > Soil microcosm > Unclassified ... | reverse complement strand
CGTGGGGGAGGGGTGCGCGTCTACGCCTCGGCACAGCACCCCATCGCTCTCGCCGCGGTGCTGGTGATGCTCATCCCCCTGGGCATCTACCTCGCGCGGACGCGCCGGCCGTACGTATGGAGCGGGGCGACGGCCGTGATGGCGCTCGGGGCCGCCGCCACGGTGTCGCGCACCGCGATCTTGATGCTCGCGATCGAGTTGATCGTCCTGCTGGTCGTGCGGCCCCGAGAGGGCGTGCGCGTGCTCGCCGCCGTTCCGATCGCACTCGTGCTCGTGCTGATCGTCGCGCCCGGCAGCGTCAAGGGCCTGTACGACGCGTTTGCGCCGCAGGGCGGCTTGATCGAGCAACAGACTCAGATCGTCGCCGGGAGCCCCAACGCCAGCCCGAGGCTCGCCGACCTCGGGCCCTCACTTCATCAGTTCGCGCGTCATCCGATGCTCGGGATCGGCTTCGGAACTCGCGTCCTTCCCACGGATTACATCCTCGACGATCAGTGGCTCGGGAGTCTCCTCGAGATCGGCCTGATCGGCGTCCTCGTCCTGGCGTGGCTCTTTCACCGATCCCTGCGGCGCCTGAGCCGGGTGGCCCGGGGCGATCCGTCTCCGCGGGGCGCGCTCTGCGCGGCATTCGCTGCCTCGGTGGCTGCATTCGGCGCGGGCATGCTCACCTTCGACGCGTTCTCGTTCATTCAGGTGACGTATGTGTTCTTCGTGGTGCTGGCACTCGGCTCAGCATTGATCAATCACCCGGTCGCGTCGGAGCCGCCCGCGAGCTTCGAGAGCGCGGGTGGGCAGATGCCGTAGACGCTGATCCTCGCGAAGGAGCCGCCTCACGGCGTCGTCGGGATACCGCGGTCTCCGCCGGACCGCGGCCAGGAGATAGCCGCCGAGCAGCGCCGCCGCCGACGGCTCCCTGACGATTCGGTAGAGCGTGCGGAGGAGAAGATACGACGGCCGGTACTCCAGGTAGTGCGCCATGGATCCGTACCTGAACCAGCTTCTCCGCGCTCCCTCGCGCGTCCCCATCTTTCGATGGTGGTAAAAGCGAACCTCCGGAATCGTCGCGATCTCCCATCCTGCGGCGCGCGCCCGCAACTCGTCGATCGTGTCCCAACCCATCGTGGTTTCGAGGGGGCACACCGCCTCGAAGCACGGCCAGCGATAGGCTCGAGTCGCGCCGCGGGCATGAGAGCCCGTCGAGTAGGTCTCTTTCCAGCCGGCGGGTCCTTGCTCGAGACACAAGCCGCTCGCGATCCCGAGCCGAGGGTTCCGCTCGAAGCATCCGAGCAGCCGATCGAAGAAGTCCGGGTCGAAGGAGACATCGGCATCGAGCTTCACGACGACGTCCGGTGGCGGATCGAGCGAGCCGGCCCCGGCGACGAACGCCTGGACAGGTGGGCCGCCCCGCTCCGTCCGCGGCGCCGGAGGAGCCAGCATCAGACGAACCCATTCCCGCTCCCCTGCCAGAGCTTGCGCGACGCCGACGGTGCCGTCGACCGAGCCGTTGTCGACGACGACCCAGGCGCTCGGTGGTCGCGTCTGGCTGATGACGCATCCGGCGAGTCGACGCAGGTTCAGCTCCTCGTCGCGAGCCGGCGTCACGAGTGCGTACCGGAGGCTTTGCGACGCCCGTAGGTCTTCCCGATCCGTCACTGCTGTGACCTACCGACCCCCAGGTCGCCGCTATGCGGTTCCAGGCCGATGCCGAACGATCCGGGCTTGAGGTGAAGGTCGAATTCGGGACCGGGTCGCCGCGAGACGTACCTCACGCGGTGCACATACCCATGGCGTCCGTGGCACGGAGGACCATGCTCCCAGATGTTGTACGAGAAGAGCCCGTTGCATTGCGGTCGGCGGCTGCGAACGCCCGTCGAGAAGATGTTCCCTCGCACGACCGTTTCGGCAGCGGAGCCGCAACCCCACAGCACGCCACCGATCACCGAGTTGTGACGGATGAGGATGTTCCTGCAATCGATGGCGTCGTCGAACTGGTTGTCCCACTGGAATGCGAGGAAGTTGCCGCCCTCACGAGGGGTCGGCCCGGCGTCGAACATCGAGTTTTCGATCGTCACGTCCCAGTAATCGTCGTTCGTGCCGCAGTTCAGCGCCTTGGCCGTGGGTGTCGTGGCCGAGCCCTGGCAGTCGAAGCCGCTGAACAGGATTCCCGCTTTCGAGCCGTTTCCGTCGACGTTGCAGCGATAGAACTTCGAGCGTTCGATCGTCAGTCGATGGACGGCGAGCACCTGGAGACACTCCGTATGCGTCGCGGGGCTCGTGGAGTCGATGTCGTGGAACGATTCGTTCTCGAAGGAGACACCGTAGGGCTGCACGGCCCCGGCGGCGGTCGCGCCTCTTTCGGCTCCGATCTGGGGGTCGGAGTCGCCGGCCTCGTAGCAGCACACCTCGCCGTTGCGAAACGCTATCCGGGAATCGTCGCCGTCGATCGCGAGTTGGCCGTGGATGAAGCAGCGATCGCAGAGGGTATCGCTGCTGAACCGCTGATACCAGGCTCGGTTGTGCGGCGAACCGGTGCCGAACGTCATGTTCTCGAAGACCACGTTGTTTGCTCCGGTCAGGTTCAGCTGTTCCACCACTACCGCGCCGCGTCGAAGCCCGGCGCCGCCGTCGAAGGTGACGGGCCCGCGTGCCGTGAGCCTCGCGTTGTCCGTCGCCAGGGTCTGCGCCCCGTACTGGCCTGCTGCGACCTTCACGAGGTTGCCCGGAGCGGAGATCGAGTACACCCTCGCGAACGAGAGACAGGGCAACGCCCTGCTGCAGGGGTTCGAGTCGGAACCGGACGGCGAGATGTAGCGAGTCTGGACGGCGGGCGACGGGGCGCCCGCGGCCGCGGGGGTGACCCGTGCCGAGGCCGAAGACACCGAGGCCGCCACGAGCAGCAGCGGAAGATAGCTGAGCAGCCGCTTTGCGTTCATAGCTTCAGCGCTGAGAGGGTCTCCCGACCTGACGCCGAGCCGAGGATACTCGAGCCGGCCGCGGTCGTTCAGGCGCGCCGTTGAAACGGCGGGACGACCCACGGACGAGCCACGAGAGCCAACGTCCGGGCGTGACCGGCGCGGGCGGAGGCTCCTCCTCGGGAGGCCAGCAGGTGCGTGAGCGCGCCCAGGCCGATGCCGAGGCGGAAGAGGAGAGCGACAGCTCGGCCGTGATATTTCCTCGCGTAGCGGAGTTGGCTGGCCGCGACGACGGGGAGGAGCGTCGACCGAGGAGCAGATGCCCCTCCGACGTGGGTCGCCACGGCAGCGGGCTCGTACGCCACCGAGTGTCCCGTCTGCCAGAGACGCCGGCAGAGGTCATCGTCCTCGCAATAGAGGAAGAAGCCCTCGTCGAATCCTCCCACCGCCACGAGCGCCGACCGCCGGACGAGCATGCACGCCCCGCTCACCCACTCCGGCGACTGGGCGCGGCCGTAGGCACGCTCGTCGTGAATCACCTCGTGCGCCCAGCGCCGGCGAGGGAAGAGCCGGTGCACGAACAACGCATCGGAAAAGGTCGAGAGCAGCCTGGGGAAGCGGCGTTGCGAGAAATGGAGCGTGCCGTCCTCGCCCACAAGCTTTGGCCCTACGAGCCCGACCGCGGGCTGCTGCTCGAGAGCGGATATGAGTCGCCGCAGCGACGACTCCTCGATCCTCGCGTCCGGGTTGAGGAAGAGGACGTACGGTGCATCGCCGCTTCGCCATCCCACGTTGCAGCCCCGTGAGAAGCCGTGGTTCTCATCGAGCTGGATGATCGTGACAGGCAGGTCCGCCACCGCCTGCGGGCTCCCGTCCGTCGAGTCGTTGTCCACGACGATGACGTTGATGTCCTCCCCGCCGGCGAGCGGGCTCACGCAGGAGCGGAGCTCGTCGCGGCTGTTGAACGACACGACCACGACGTCGACGAGCGGCACCCGGGCAACACTAGTCGATCGCTTCGAAGTTCGAACGTGTCGATTTATCGCCGCGAGGAGGACGGATCAGCCGTCCTCCTCCTGCGATGCGCGCCGGTCAGGTTGCGGTCTAAGAGAGGCGTTCGTCGGCGCCGGTGTCGACGGTGCCTTGTGGTCGTGGTTGTCCGTCGTAGTCGGTGTCTGGGAGGTTGGTGGGGTCGCCGAGTCCGATTCCGAGTGAGCCGGTTTGGAGGTGGAGGTCGAAGCCGGCGGTGTTGGCGCGGTTGAGGTAGGTGACGGTGCCGAAGTGGCTGTTGGTGCCGGGGCAGCCGGGGCCGGTCTCCCAGATGTTGTAGAGGAAGACGGCGTTGCATTGTGAGCTCCAGAAGCCGCCGGAGTAGGAGATGATGTTGGCGATTGCTTGCGTGTTGGCGGCGGGGTTGAGGTTGCAGCCCCAGAGCAGGCCGCCGATGATCGAGTTGTTGCGGATCAGGATGTTCTTGCAGTCGATCGGGTCGGCGAACTGGTCGTCCCATTGGAAGGCGAAGTAGTTGCCGCCTTCTGCGGGGCTGAGGCCGGCGTTGAACATCGAGTTCTCGATCGTGATGTTCCAGTAGTCGTCGTTTGTGCCGCAGTTTGTGTCTTTGCCGGCCAGGGTGGTGGCGGTTCCTTTGCAGTCGTAGCCGGAGAACATGATTCCGGCTTTTGAGCCGTTGCCGTCGACGTTGCAGCGGTAGAACTTGGAGCGCTTGATCGTCAGGCCGTGGACGGCCAGCACCTGCAGGCACTCGGTGTGGCTTGTGGTCGTGTTCGCGTCGACGTCGTGGAAGGACTCGTTGAGGAAGGAGACGTTGCTGGGCTGGACGGCGTTGGTGACCGTCGGCCCGCGCATCGCCCCGATCTGCGGGTCGGCGTTGTTGGCGATGTAGCTGCCGATCTCGCCGTTCTGCCAGGTCATGTTCGAGCCGTCGCCGTCGATCGCGAGCTGGCCGTGGATCAGGCAGCCGTCGCAGAGCGTGTTGCTGCTGTACCGCTGATACCAGGCCCGGTTGCCGGCGGCGCCGCTGCCGAAGGTCATCGTCTTGAAGGTCAGGTTGCCGGCCCCGGTCAGGTTGAGCTGCTGCACGTTCACCTGGCCGGCGCCGGCGCCCGCCGGCGGCTGGAAGACGACCGGCTGCGAGGCCGAGACGCCGCCGTTGTTGACCGACATCGTCTGCACCCCGTAGGAGCCGGTCGCGACCTGCACCACCGCGCCCGGCCCCGCCAGCGCATAGGCACGAGCAAACGACAGACACGGCGCCGTCTGCAAACACGCATTCGCGTCAGAACCCCCAGGAGCAACAAACAACGACGGCGAACCGGTCACCGGCGCCGGCGTCCCGGTCGTGTCCGTCGGCGCGGTGGTGGTGGTGGTGGTCGCGGTCGTCGTCGTAGCCGGCGCCTTCTTCGGCGATTTCGGAGTCTCCGGCTGTGTCACGGTCGGAGCGAGCACGGGCGCCGGCGCCGGCGGCGGTGCCACGGCGGCGGTCGCCTGTGACGTCGCCGACGAGGAGCCGTTCTTGTTGGTGGCGACGACGCTGACGCGAATCGTCGAGCCGACGTCCGACTCGTCGAGCCGGAAGCTCTCGTCGCCAGGTCCCGCGGGTCCGCAGGCGCCGCCGCCGGCGTCGCAGCGTTGCCACTGAAACGCGTACGTCACATTCGGGCCGCTCCACTCGCCGACGCTCGCCGACAGCGTTTCGCCTGCGATCGCATTGCCGCTGATCGAAGGATCGGTCTCGTTCGACGGCGCCTGTTGGCCGGGAGCGTGCGGTGTTCCCTGATCGGTGTCCCCTGGGTTCAGGGCTTCGCCCGAGGACGGCAACGTGACGATGACGCCGAGAATCAACAACGCGGCCGGTTTGATCGGTTTTCCTGTCATTTACCCCCCCTGCGGTCTGCCGACGGCCAGCACGCCGCGTCCGGCGAGCGCGCCGTAGCGTCGCGACGATTTCGTGCCGAAGCCGGGATAGACGAACCACCGGTAGCTGCCTGCTCGAAGCCGGTGGCGAACGCCGCGGTAGCGCCAGTTCCACGGCAACGCAGCGCGCGGCGGCGTCGGCCAGAGATCGAGAACCCTCGTCCCGTGCCGCCAGAGGACGAGGTCGTAGTAGGTCGCCCCTCCTACGGTCTTCCAGCGGAGGATCGGTCGCTCACGGAGCCCGGCCGCTGCACGTGCGCCGACCGGGTGCTTCGTCGGAGCGACTCGCCCGATGGTGCGGCTCGTTTCTTGCGATCGGCGCGAATCGCGCGCGGGCTGCGTACGCAGAGCGGCGCCGACGTAGCCCCGGTCGGCACGCGCCTCGAATTGCCTTCGTGAGCCGCCCTCCGATTTCAACGATGGGGCGTGCGGCGAAAGCGACGGCCTCGACACCGACGACTGGGCATGTCGAACGAAGGCTGCGTTCAGGGTCAAGCTCGCCGCGACGAGCAGCAGGAGCGGCTTCCTCACTGCCCGCTTGTGGCCGTCCGGGGTGTCTTGCTGCGTGACGGCCACGAGCGGCACCGGCGTGTCCGGCGACCGAGACGGCGACGCCCAGAACGCTCCAGGCTCCGGAAGTTGAAGGCGTGCCAGCGGAGCCAGTTCGGGATCCACCAGCACCAACTCTGGGCTGATCTCTCGTAGGTCCATACGTGGGCGACCTCGACGAAGCCGTCCACGATGGCAGGAGAGTCGGACGGAGCCGCCTACGAGGAGCGCAGCGACGATCTCGTCGGATCAGTGCGCGGGCAGTCGTCAGCGATTTGCCGGGAATGCGTGATCGCTACGTCACGCAGGAGGTCGTCGGTCTCGCCACGAAACACCTTCTCTGATCACGCGTGCCGGATTTCCGGCGACGAGCGCCTGCGAGGGGACCGAACGTGTCACGACAGCGCCGGCGGCGACAACGGCTCCGTCGCCGATCTCGACTCCCTTGAGGACGGTTGCGCGTGCACCGATCCACACGTCGTTGCCGATCTGGATCGGCGCCTTCGATGGTCGGGCCGGACTGATGATCTCGTGTCCGTCGAAATCGACGATGTGAACGCCCCACGAGATCGCGCACCGCTCCCCGATCTCGATCGAATCCGTGCACAAGATGCGGGTGTTCGGATTTATGTGGGTTCCGTCTCGGATTCTGACACGTCCTCCATCGCCGATGTTTATCTGCACGCCTTGCGCGACCATCACGACGCCGTCTGCCTCGAACGCGCTCTCTCGGCCGATCAGCCAGATCAAGGCACCGCTCGTTCCGCGCTCCGCGATCCCGGGACGTGGTGGGTAGGCGTCGTAGCCGAGGAGCAGGCGCCGACCGATTCGAAGCGAAGTTCCCCGCTCGCGTTCGATCCGCGCCGACCATGCCGCGATGATCGGCATCTTCCACCAGCCACGCGGGTCATACCTGAACGAGAGCTGAATGCTCCGGTAGAGACGGCCGGGTCGGCGCAGCCGCTCGACGCGTCTCCGGAAAGTGCCGGATCTACTCGACGACGAGATAGGACGGCCGGGGGTTGATCGGGAACCGCTTCAACGCATAACGGTCGAAGCCCAGGACTTCCTTCAACGCCGTCGTCTCTCCGGGGAAGCTCGGCCAGCCGACTTCGTCGAAGGCGATCACGGTGCCCTTCGTGACCCGGTCCCGGATCAGCTCGAGGCAGGTCTTTGTCGGCTCGTAGAGGTCGAGGTCGAAATATGCGAGAGCGACGATCGTCTCGGGATGGGCCTCGAGGTAGGCCTCGAGCGTCTCCGTTACATCGCCCTTGACGATCTCGTACCGCTTGATGTGGCTGAGAGGGCTTTCGCTCTCGTGGTACGCAAGCACGCGGTCGAGATAATCCTCGTAGCCGGGCGTCACGCTCCAACCGCCGACCGCAAGTCGTTCTCCGTCGAGCGGTGAGATCGCCGGGAAGCCCGAAAAGGAGTCGAAGCCGACGATCTTGCGGGTGTGGTTGAACGGCTCGTACATGCCGCGAAACGATGCGAACATCGCGAGGTTCTGTCCCCAGCGACAGCCGAATTCGATCACCACGCCCTGGACGTCGACGATCCGCTGGTAGAGCTCGTGAAGCGCGAGGAGCCTTGACAGCGTTTGTCGGTTCAAGAAGAGACCGAGGTTCCCCAGCAGCTCCTCGGGAGGTATCGGGCACCTCACGAACGTCTCGTGGAAGTCGTCTCGCGCCGAAAGCTCTCCCAGAGACGCGAGCGTCCGCGCTCTCGGCGTCTGCGCGCCTTCCACGTCGTTCATGTCCCCCGCTCCTCTACTTCGCGCGCAATCCTCTCCGACTCCGAGAATCGAACATGCGAACCTCTGTCACACCGATCTCAACCTGAACAGCCGGTGGTGCCGCCCAGCCGCAGGATTATAACCCTTGCTCCCGCCGCGCTAAACGCCCGGCGGTCGATCGTTTCGTGGAATCGGGTCGCGAGGTGAGCTTCAATTCACCTGCGCCTTGAGACGGCAGCTCGACGTCACTCGTCTTTGTCACGATCACGAAGCCGCAGCTTGAGCAGCAGATCGTAATAGCCGGTCGCGACCGGCAAGAGCCGGCGATTGCGAAAGAAGTGCCAGTCGACGTCGAAGCCGTTCTCGGAGGCCAGCGTGCGGTAGTGAAGCGCGAGCTCCGCGAGCGGCACGCGTTCCGGGTGCTGCGTCCGGTAGAACACCCGGCGTTGCTCCAGATGCTGCGCGTTGAAGATGTCGGGGTGTAGCCGCCGTACCCGGGCGTTGGCGTCGGCCGCGACGAGCACCATCAGCACCGAACTCTCGGAGAGCAGCGTGAAGATGTGAGGGAAAAGGTCGAAGTGCTCCTCGGGCGTGATGTGGTTGTCGATGACGACGAAGTCGTACTTGCTCTTGGTTCGTCTCACCTGCTCGTAGGAGTCCACGATTCGAACCTCTGCCCGCGGGAAGTTCTGCCGGAGCGTGCTCTCGTGGGCAGGATCGAGCTCCCAGATCTCCAGGCTCTTGACGAACGGCGCGTAGTGCCGCGTCAGGCGCTCACCCGTGTAGCCGAAGACCTCCAGTGCTCTCATTCCGGCGAGATCGACGTCTCGTCGACGCAGTTCCGCGACGATCTTCTGCATGGGCAGAAGATCGAACCGCTCTGCAAGCGAATGCACGAGCGTGCGGGTTGCGGTTCGAACCGATGGAGGCCCCACTCGGCGAAGGTGCGACTACGCGCCGACGGTGATCGCGATGTCGAACGGCCCTGCCGAGTCGCCGAGGCCGGTCGTCGAATCGGTGTAGCTGACGTCGCAACTCGCCACCGTCTTGTCGCCCTTGGAGAACGACCACTCGAACGGGAACGTCCCCGCCCCGTCGAGCTCGGCAAGACCGATGACATATGGAAGCGCGTTGGTGGATTGACGGCTCTCCACCTCGCAGAACACCGTCACGTCGGTCACGGGCACCGTCGATGCGATGTTGATCTGCAGGGTCTGTGCTCCCGCCGACGTGTGCAGGTGCTTGTCCGTGATCGAGACCGTCGGCTGAGTCGACGATGCGGATGCGGTCGAGGCGCCGAGCACCCCGATGAGAGCCAACATGAGCGCGATGCGGATCGGCATAGGGAGACATGAATACCTTGGACTGTTCCGCGGCAGTCGGCCCAGAGGTCCAGACACAACAGGCCGGAGGTACAGGCAGCCCGCGGCGGCTCGAGGCGGCACCTTTCGCCCGGCGTACATCGGGATCCGCACCACCTGTGCCGGCGCCGGTCGCGAGCACTCGACCGGCGCCGACGGTGGAGCCGCAAGCTATGGAGTCTTCGCGAGCAGCGCGACGCAGTGCTTGAAGGTGCCGTACTTCGCGTTGAAGGCGGCGAGACCGGCGTTCCGCTCGGTCGTGCACATCTTGCCGGCGGCGACGGTCGCCTGCTGCTGCGCCTGCGCCTTGGCCGACGCCTTCGTCGAGACGCACTTGCCGTACGCATCCGCGTTCGAGCTATAGGTCGACGCGAACGCGGTGAGGCTCGCGGTCTGCTCGGCGCGGCACGCGATCGCTGCGCTGTTCTCGTTCTGATTCTGCAGATGGGCGTTGGCCGAGACGCACTTGCCGTGCGCGTTCTTGTCGTTCGCAGACTTGCCGTACGTCTGGGCGAACACGGTCGGCGTCATGGTCGTCCGGAGAGACCGGCAGGTGCGCGCCGGATTCGGCCGTGCGCCCTGCTCGGCCTTCGAGGAGGCCTGCGTCCTCGCCGAGACGCACTTGTTGAAGGCGTCCTTGCCGTTCTTGCCCGTCCCGTAGAACTGGGCGAACGTCTTGCCGCCGTGGCTCGCGGCGAAGTTCGGGTCGCTCTGCTCGGCCGTGCAGGCCGCGGTCGCCGCGGCGATGTTCTGCTGCTCGACCGACGTCACTGCCGAGACGCAGCTGCCGAAGCTCGTGTAGGCCTGGGCGAACGTCGTCGGGCCGAGCTTGGCCTTGAGCGCCGTACAGGACGCGGACGCGTTCGTGGCGGCGTTCGGCCCGCCCGCGGCGACCGAGGCGGCGACCGGGGCGACGGCGAACGCGAGGAGTGCGAGAACCAGGATTCGTCTCATCGGAGACCTCGTTTCAATTTAGACATGTGCTGTCTAGGTTCCCGCGTCGGCCGGATACTCGCGCGAAACTCCGTAAAGTTCCCGTAAATCGCGGCTTTCGACTGCGTCGCTACGCGGAGGCGGGCGCGAGCCGGCGGGCCCGCACGTCGCGGCCGGTCACCTCGCCGCCGCACGCCCGGCAGGTGTGGACGAGCTCGAGCTCCTCGCCGCAGCGGTGCACGAACGTCGTGGCGGGCTCGTCGACGGCCCAGCGGTCGCCCCACTGGCTGAGGCTCAGGAGGACGGGCCGTAGCTCCTCGCCGGCCGCCGTCAGGTGGTATTCGAAGCGCGGCGGGTGCTCCTGGTAGCAGCGTTTTTCCAGCACGCCGGCGCTCTCGAGCCGCCTCAGGCGGTTCGTGAGGATGTCGCGGGGCGCGCCGGTGTTGCGTGCGATCGCGTCGAAGCGGTGGACGGCGAAGGCGAGCTCGCGAATCACGAGCAGTGACCATTTCTCGCCGATCACGCCGAGCGCGGCGGCGACCGAGCAGCGGCGGGGCGAGGTCTCGCTCATCGGGCGCATTGTGCCACAGTCGGTTGACTTTTCCAACCCACTTGGGTAGGGTTTTCCAACCGACCGATGCATACCCGCGTCCTCGAGCTCCGGCACGGCCCGACCCTCATCGTGAGGCCGCTTCGGAGCGGCGACGTCGCGACCGTCGGCGCGGTGTTCGGCAGGCTCGGCGAGCGCTCCCGCCGCACGCGCTTCAACGGGCCGAAGCCGTGCATCTCCCAGGCCGAGCTCGAGCAGCTCGCCACAGTCGACCGCTCGCATCACGCGCTCGTCGGGTACGTGGAAGGCGACCCGGAGCCGGTCGCGATCGCCCAGCTCGCGCGCACCGGAGCCGACAGCGCCGAGATCGCGTTCGCCGTCGCCGACGCCTACCAGCAGCGCGGGATCGGGTCGGCGCTCGCCGCGGAACTGCT
>Ga0310811_10011663_pt1 | contig 11409 bp, 10 predicted proteins | sample YCmetagenome_FD_207642 | JGI IMG/M metagenome (GOLD analysis project Ga0310811, IMG submission 207642) | Soil microbial communities from experimental microcosm in Duke University, North Carolina, United States - YC | ecosystem: Engineered > Artificial ecosystem > Soil microcosm > Unclassified ... | reverse complement strand
CATCGCACCGCGGACGGATACGAGCTCTACAACTCGCTGCGCACCCGGTACTACGATCGGCCCCGCGACATCAGGATGATCATCGAGCGGCTCGCCCTCGACGGCCTGCACGCGGAACTCGGCATCTGGAAGCTCCATCTGCTCGACAAGCAGGCGGACCTGCGGCTGGTGACCGTCGGCGGCAAGGTGACCCACGCGGTCGGCCGCTCCAGCGACCTGCCGATCACGAACCTGCACCTCGGCGGCAAGCGGCGGGAGATCAGCGAGTTCCGCGAGCACGTCGGCGAGCAGCGCTGGGCCGGGGTGCTCGAACTGGCCGAGCGCACCGCCGCGTGCTTCCCGAAGTCGCACTGCCTCGGCATCGACGTGCTCAGCGACCAGACGACGGACTACATCGGCGAGGTCAACGCGTACGGCGACCTGCTGCCGAACCTGATCGGCCTGGACGGCACGCCCGGCGAGGGCGTCGACACCTACACCGCGCAGCTGCGATCGCTGCTCGAGACGCACGGCTGAGAACTCTGAGAAACGCATCCCGCGCCATGATGAACATGAACGATGTCGTCGGCAGCCACGACCTGCTCTTCGTCACGCTCGACACACTGCGGTACGACGTGGCGGTCGAACTGCTCGAGGCCGGCCGGCTGCCGAATCTCGCGCACGTGCTGCCGCGGGACGCGGCGGGCCGGCCGTTCTGGGAGGAGCGCCACTCCCCCGGCAGCTTCACGTTCGCCGCCCACGCGGCGTTCTTCGCCGGCTTCCTGCCGACACCGGTGACCCCGGGCCCGCATCCGCGGCTGTTCGCCGCCCGTTTCGGCGGGAGCGAGAGCACGGCGCCCGACACGTGGGTCTTCGACCGGCCCACGTTCCTCGAGGGTCTCGGGGACGCGGGCTATCACACGGTCTGCATCGGCGGCGTCGGCTTCTTCAACCCGGAGAACGCGCTCGGTTCCGTGCTGCCGTCGCTGTTCGCCGAGTCGCACTGGTCGCCGGCGACGGGGGTGACCGCGGCCGACGCGTTCGAGGCGCAGATCGAGGTGGCGCGCGCGGCAGTGGCGGCGCTGGACCCGGAGCGGCGGTTGTTCCTGTTCGTCAATGTTCCGGCGCTGCACCAGCCGAACTGGTTCTATCTCGACGGCGCTCGGCGCGACGATCCGCAAGCAGCCGTGGCCCGCGAGGACACCAAGGCGAGCCACGCAGCGGCGCTGGAATACGTCGATCGGCACATCGGCGAACTCTTCGCCCTGATGGCGTCGCGGAGACCGTGCTTCGCGATCGTCTGTTCCGATCACGGCACGCTCTACGGCGAGGACGGGCTGACCGGCCATCGCCTCGCGCATCCGCTGGTGTGGACTGTGCCGTACGCAGAGTTCGTATTACCGGAGGCGGCGGAGGTCCGATGACGAGCACGCTCCCGGCACGGCCCTACGAGTCGTACGTGTACGCATATCCGCACAAGACGGCGTACCGGCCGCTGCGTCCGCGGCCCGCGCTCGCCGACGTGTGGCAAGGCGAGGACCGCGAGGCGCTCTCATTCTACGTGCACATCCCGTTCTGCGAGATCCGGTGTGGATTCTGCAACCTGTTCACGCGGGTCGGTGCTCCCGAGGACCTGACGACGCGCTACCTGGACGCGCTGGCACTGCAGGCGCGACAAGTGTCGGAGGCGCTGGAGGCCTCCGGCGAGGCGCCGCGTTTCGCGAACGCCGCGATCGGCGGCGGCACCCCGACGTTTCTGGAGGCGGCGGAGCTCGCTCGGCTCTTCGACATCGCCGAGAAGTGGATGCGTGTCGATTTCGCCGCGGTCCCGGTGTCCGTCGAGGCGTCCCCGTCGACGGCTACGCCGGATCGGTTGCGGGTGCTCGCCGAGCGCGGGACGACGCGGCTGAGCCTCGGTGTCCAATCGTTCGACGACGCGGAAGCCCGCGCGGCCGTGCGTCCGCAGAAGGCGGCGGAAGTCGACCGGGCGCTCGCGGCCGTGCGCGACGCCGGGATCCCGATTCTCAACATTGATCTGATATACGGGATCGAAGGACAGACCGAGGCCTCCTGGCTGCGCTCTCTCGACGCGGCGCTCGCGTGGGCGCCGGAGGAGCTCTACCTCTATCCGCTCTACGTTCGCCCACTGACCGGCCTCGCACGCATCGGCCGCACGCAGGAGGAGGCGAAGGGCTCGTCTGATCCGGCTGATTCGGCGTGGAATGAGCAGCGGCTCCGGCTCTACCGCGTCGGCCGCGATCACCTAATCTCCCATGGCTATGAGCAGACTTCGATGCGCATGTTCCGCCGCGCCGACGCGCCGGCCGTCTCCGGCGGCGAGGATTACGCCTGCCAGACCGACGGAATGATCGGCCTCGGCTGTGGCGCACGGTCATACACCTCGAGCCTTCACTACTCCTTCGACTACGCCGTGTCGGCGTTCGAGGTGCGAGGGATCATCGACGAGTACATCGCCACCGAGGACTTCGGCCACGCGGAAGTCGGCTTCCTTCTGGACACGTCCGAGCAGCGCCGTCGGCATTTCGTGCAGTCGCTGCTGCAAGCCGAAGGCCTCGACGACGCCGCATATCGCCAGCGCTTCGGAACGCGAGCGGAGGACGACTTCGGCGAGGCGGTGGACGTATTGCGCGAGCGCGGATTGCTCGACGGGGAAGTCCTGCGGCTGACGCCCGAGGGCTTGGCCTGGTCGGACGCCATCGGCCCGATGCTCTTCTCGCCTGCAGTGCGTACGGCGATGCGCGCCTACGCCGCGAAGTAACGGAAGACGATGGGGACGATGAAGGAGTGGCAGGCGCAGTGGAACTGAGCATCCTTTATCGCGGGCCGTTGGCGAGCTGCGACTACGATTGCGCCTACTGCCCGTTCGCCAAACGGCGGGACTCGCCCGAGCAGCTGCGCGCGGACCGGGCCGCCCTGGCACGGTTCACGGCCTGGGTTCGCGAGCAGACCGATGATCGGATCAGCATTCTGTTCACCCCGTGGGGCGAGGCGCTGACCCGTTCGTGGTACCGCGAGGCCATGGTGGAGCTGAGCCATCTGCCGCACGTCACTCGCGTGGCCGCGCAGACGAACCTCAGCTGCCGCCTGGACTGGATGGAACGGGCCGACCTCGACACCTTCGCCCTCTGGTCCACCTATCACCCGGACCAGGTCGCGTTCGAGCGCTTCGCTGACAAGCACCACGGCCTGGTCGCGCGCGGCGTGCGGCACAGCGTCGGCATCGTGGGCATGCCGGAACACCTCGACGCGGCACGGCGGATGGCCTCCGTCCTCGCGCAGGACGGCACCTACCTGTGGATCAACGGCGCCGAGGGGCACAGCTACACCGACGCCGAGGCCGCGCAGTGGACGGAGCTCGATCCGCTGTTCGAGGTCTCCCGGTCTCCGCATCCCTCGTTCGGCCGCCCCTGCCGCACCGGCGAATCGGTGATCTCCGTGGACGGCGACGGGAAGGTGCGGCGCTGCCACTTCGTCCCGAAGAACGACCCGGCGCAACTGCTCGGCAGCAACCTCTACGACGGCTCGTTCCGCGCGGCCCTGCAACCCCGGCCGTGCCCGCAGCTTCAATGCGACTGTCACATCGGCTACGTGCACATGCCGGAGCTCGGGCTCTACGACGCCTTCGGCGACGGGGTGCTCGAACGCGTACTCAGGTCTGCACCAGCGGTGCGTACTCCGCTTCGGTGAGCCCGAAGGTCCAGGCGACCCCGGCCTTGGCCGTGGCCGTGGACGGTGGGACCCGCAGCCAATAGGTGCGGAAGGTGCCGTCCGGTTCGGCGGTGGAGTTGACCACCTCGACCATGGCGATAGGCTCGTCGTCCGGCAGCCGCACACGCCAGAGCCGGCCCGCCTCGTCCTGCTGGACCGGCTCGGCACCGGAGTCGACGATGTACCGGTCGTGGCCGTAGTGCTCGAGCATGATCCGGCGCAGCTCTGCGTTGCGCTCGCCGCGGATGATCTCCGGCGTGAGCGCGGTCAGCGTCTGCGCGAACGTCTTCGGGATGGCCACGCCGCGCCAGCGGTAGAGCTCGAACCCGTCCGCGTAGGCGAGCGCCGGACCCTCGCCGTAGTGCAGCCGGCCCAGTTCGTCCAGGTGCATCGCGACCGGGCGCTCGCACAGCACAGCCGCGTTCGCGAATGGCCACCACCAGTGCGTCTGCTCGGCGACCGCGGCCAGCGCATGCAGCATCTCGCCGTCGGCGTCGGCCGACCGGTAGGCCTCGAACAGCGGCAGCCAGGCGGCGTCGTGCTGGCCGTGGTCGGCGAACGTGAGCGCGAGATTCAGCTGGATGCGCTCCGGTTCCGAATCGCCCTCAGCCACCGCGGACGCGCCGATCTGCTCGACGAGGCGCGCGACGGTCGGAGTGATCCCGCCGCAGGTCTCGCGCATGGCACGGACGAAGCCGGTGCCGCCGAGGCGGTCGAAGAGCGCGCCGCGGGCGCGTTCCCAGGGTTGTGTGCGCATCCGCTCGCGCAGCGACTCGCCCAGCCGGTCGCGCTGCCCGACCACCAGGCGGGCGGCCTCGGCGGGCGAGGCGCACCAGATGATCTCCGGCGCCCCGGATCCGGTGGCGAGGGTGTAGAGCGCGTCGACCGCGCGGACGGCGGCCTCGTGCGCGATCGGCTCGGTCGAGAACGCGATCCGCCGCCACGCGCCGGCCGACTCCCGCACGGTCGCAGGGTCCGGCATCATCGTCATGTCCGTCGTCGTCACATCCGCCGCCGTCACGTTCGTCGTCGCCGATTCGGTCGTCGTCATGTCCGGCATGCTCATCAGTCCGCCACCACCCGCACGGATCCGGGCTCGTACTCGCGCTGGCGCACGACCCGGAACCAGCCGGCCGGCAGCGGGAACGCGGCGTGCTCCTCGTGCACGACACGCCCGCCGGCCGGCAGGTGCAGGTACGCCGCGTCCAGCGGCGAGGCGGCCGGATAGAGCGCGCCCTGCCCGACGACCGCGTGCGCGTGGCCGGTGGACTCGCCGAGTGCGAGGATCATCCGCTCCCGCGGGTCCCGGCGCGCCGGCACCCACTCCAGGACGGACCGTGGCACGCGCGTCTCCTCGATCGGCACGATCAGGACGTCGCCTTGTCGGTACATGGCTCCCCTTGTCAGAGGTCTGGTCGGCAACTGCTTCGGTCAGGGGCCTGGCGCGCGCTCCCGGCCCCTTCGAATTCCACTCTAGGCACGACCACTGACACGACCGCCGGCCTCCGGCGGCGAGCGACGGACCGGCCGGAACCGACGGACGGATCGGCGAGCGGATCAGCGGGCGAATCGGCGGGCCAGGCGCCGTGCGGGTGAACAAACGTAGGCGCACGGGCGAAGCTGCGCTAACCTCCGGATTCAGGCCTTGCACCACAATCCGCCGTCCCACGGGGACGTCCCTCGCCACCGGGAGCCGACCTTGCCTCGCTGCCACGCCAACGGGATCGAGATCGAGTACGACACCTTCGGATCGCCCGCCGACCCGGCCATGCTGCTCGTGATGGGCCTGGGCATGCAGATGACCGGGTGGGAGCCCGGGCTGTGCACGCAACTGGCCGCACAGGGCTTCCACGTGATCCGCTTCGACAACCGGGACATCGGCCTGTCCACGCACTTCGACTCCGCCCCGCTGCCCGACCCGTTCGCCGTGCTCGCCGGCGACGCCGGCAACGTGCCCTACCTGCTCGCCGACATGGCCGACGACGCGGCTGGGCTGCTGAGCGCGCTCGGCATCGAGCGTGCGCACGTCGTCGGCGTGTCGATGGGCGGGATGATCGTGCAGGAGTTGCTGCTGCGTCACCCGGAGCGGCTTCTGACGGCCTGTTCGGTCATGTCCACCACGGGCGCGCGGAACGTGGGCCAGCCCACCCCGGCCGCGGCGACCGTGCTGGTGAGCCCGCCCGCGCAGAACCGGCAGCAGGCGATCGACCGCGGCGTGGAGATCTGGCAGGTGCTGCAGTCCCCGGCGTACGCGCAGCCGGAGTCGGTGCTGCGCGAGCAGGAGGCCGCGTTCTACGACCGCAGCTATCACCCGGCCGGGTCGGTCCGCCAGCTCGCCGCGATCATCGCCTCGCCCGACCGCACCCCGGGCCTGCGCGAGGTGACCGTCCCGACGCTGGTCATCCACGGCGAGGCGGACCCGCTGATCGAGATCAGCGGCGGGCGCGCGACCGCTGCCGCCATCCCGGACTCGGTGCTGCGCACCTACCCTGGGATGGGCCACGACCTGCCGCCGGAGCTGTGGGACTCCTTCGTGGACGAGATCGTCGCCAACACGAAGCGGGCGGCCTGAGGGGCCTGAAGGGTCTGGCACGTGTGGCGGCTCTGACGGGCCCGGCGTGCGCGGCCGGCCACGATCACGAGCGCGAAGCCCTGCCGTCCTGGCGGACAGCAGGGCGTTGCCGTGTGATATCCCCGCAGCGGCGGGGCGACGTGCACGCGCTCAGCCTAGCGGTTCGCCGTCCGGTTCGGCCAGAACGAGGCCGCAGCCGAGCGAGCGCGACCGCCCGAGGCCGCTGCGCAGCACGTCCACGAACGCTGCCGGGTCGGTGACGGTCAGCCGGCCGCGGATCTCGGACCTGGTCAGCCGCTGCCCGGCGCGGTCCCGCATGTTCTGCACCGGCGGCAGCACCCTGACGTCCAGGTCCTCGGTGCGCGCGTCGGCGCCGATCCGCCGCACGCCGCGTCCGTCCGCGGAGACGGCCGGCGCGCCCGGGGGCTGGAGGCGGTCGACGAACCAGGCGAGCACGTCCTTCGAGTCGGTCAGGTCCCTCCGGCGCCGCTGCGGACCCGAGTCCCTGGTCGGGTGCACCACGGTACGGAAGGCGAACCCGGCGCCCGGCTCGACCCGCTGCTCCACCGTGTACACCGCCGGACGTCCTCGCAGCGCCGCCCGCGGCACCCGCGCCCAGTCCGGCTGCACCCGCGCCTGCACCACGACCGTCAGCAGGTCGGCGGCCAGGTCCACGCCGGCCGCGTGCAGTACCTTGAGCTGCGCGCGGGGGTCGGGCACGCCGTCGGCGACCCAGCCGTAGAACCCGCTCATGACCGTCTTGTGCAGGAACTGCGGATCGAGCACCGCGCGCTGGGTGGTGGCGTGGTGCAGGTCGAACTCGAGCACGCTGCGGCAGGCCACGAAGGTGGCCGGCCACGGCTCCCCGTCGCCTCTGCCGTGCGGTTGCGACCTCATCAACAATCCCCTCGCGCTTGTCCCTGAGGCGATGAAGTTATCCACGTCTTTTTTGTGCAGCTGTTTCGTGCAGCCGTCCACGCCTGTTCCGGATGGCACCCGACCGCGCGAGTTCCGGTTTCTCGCGCTGACAGCGGTTCCGCTGCACAGCCTAGTCCTCCGCGCCGTCTCGCGCGGGGATGATGACAGCCGGTAGCGTCGTGGCATGAGCCTCGAAGATCCGACCGCGGCCCTTCCCCCCGCCCCGGTGATCACCTCCGCCGACCCCGCCGAGTTCCCGTACACGGTCTTCCACGACCGGCATCCACGGCTGTTCGCGCAGGTCCGCGAGGCGCTTCCGTACAGCCCCGGGCAGTTGGAGGCGCTGCGCCGGCTCGAGCAGGAGACACTGCACGAGCCGATCGGAGGGCTGGATCCGCGGGAGGCGGAGGCGGCCGGGGACCTGGCCGCGTGGGCGGAGTGGGGCGAGCCGTACATCGACCGCGGCGTGTTGTGGACGCAGGCGCCGTTCCTCTGGTCGGAGAGTTACTTTTATCGCAGGCTTCTGTCGGCGACGGGTTATTTCCTGGGCGCCTGGCGCGGCGTGGACCCGTTCGGACCGATGAAAGCGGCGAGCCTCGCCGGGCCGGACGTGGACCGCGAGCTCGCCGCGTACGGCGGGCACGGCGAGTTGACCCCGGCTCAGCGGGACGCCGCGCTGCTGACCGCGTGCCTGTGGGGCAATCAGGCGGACCTCGGCTTCCAGCTGATCGCGGGCGAACCAGTCGGCGTGTCGCTGCTGGTGGACGACAATCCGGCCGTCTGGGCGCATCTGAACGAAGGACCGGCCGGACGGGTGAGCCTGATCGCCGACAACGCGGCCGAGGAACTGCTGCCCGACCTGCTGCTGCTCGAGCACCTGCTGACCACCGGCCGCGCGTCGGAAGCTGTGCTCTACCTCAAGCCGCGGCCCTACTACGTCTCGGACGCGATGACGCAGGACGCGGTGGCCGCGATCGGCCGGCTCGTCGCCGCGCCCGGTGCCGCGGGCGGGGCGGGCGCGCGCTTGTGGCGCTACTGCGGCGAGGGGCGGCTCGTGCTGCGCGCGCCGGACTTCTTCTGCTCCCCGCTGAGCTACCACGCGCTGCCCAAGGACCTGCTCGACGAGATCGCCGCGGCGAAGCTCACCGTCTTCAAGGGCGATCTGAACTATCGCCGGCTCGTCGGCGACCGGCTGTGGCCGCCCACGACCCCGTTCGCCGCGTTGACGGCCTATCTGCCGGGGCCGGTGGCAGCGCTGCGCACGTGCAAGTCGGACGTGGCGGTCGGACTGACTCAGGCCCAGGTGGACGAGCTCGACGCCACCGCCCCGGGCTGGCGCTTCGCCGGCAAGCACGCGGTGATCCAGTTCGCCGGGCCCGGAACCGCGGGTGCGGATGCAGGTGCGGGCACGGGCACAGTCGCGGGACCGGGCGGCGCCGCGGACTGATCCCTGATCTCCTCCGTCCTTGATCCGAACCTCGACCCTTGATCCGACGCCACCTTGACGACAAGGCCTAGGCTAGGAGTATGCGAGCTCTGATTCTCGGCGGCACCGGCATGATCGGCCGCGCCACGGCGCGGCGCCTCATCGAGGCGGGGTGGGAGGTGGACGTCACCGGGCGCGACCCCGCGCACCTGCCGCGCGAGCTGGCCGAGGCCGGCGTACGCTTCCACGCCGCGGACCGGGCTGAGCCGGCGGCGATGCGCGCCGTCCTGGGCGCGGGCGCGGACCTCCTGGTGGACTGCGTCTGCTACACCGCCGCGGACGCACGGCTGCTGCTGCCACTGGCGGAGAACGCCACGTCCACCGCGCTGGTCTCCAGCAAGGCGGTGTACGTCGACGCCGCGGGCAACCACGCGAACTCCGACACCGCACCCGACTACGGCGGTCCGGTGACCGAGGCCCAGGCCACGCTGCCGCCGGGCGACATGGACTTCGACTCGCGCGAGGGCTACGGCCCGAACAAGGTCGCGGCGGAACTGGTTGCCCGGGACAGCGGCCTGCCCATCAGCATTCTGCGACCGTCGCGGATCCACGGGGCCGGCGCGGGACGTCCGCGCGAGTGGGTGTTCGTGCGGCGGGCGCTCGACCGGCGCCCCGCCGTGCTCCTCGCGGCGCGCGGCGCGGGCGTGGTGCACCCGACCGCCGCGGTGAACATCGCCGCTCTGATCGAGACCGTTGCGCATCGGCCCGGCGCGCGCGTGCTCAACAGCGCCGATCCGGATGCGCCGTCGGCACTGGAGATCGCGCGCACCATCGCCCGCCAACTCGGTCACGCCTGGCGCGAGGAACTCCTCGACGACGCGGCCCCGAACGGCCTCGGCCGCACGCCGTGGGACGCGCCGCACCCTGTCGTCCTCGACACCACTGCGGCAATAAAACTCGGCTACAAGCCCGTCGGCGACTACGCAACCACCGTCGCCGAGTCGGTCGACTGGCTCTACGACGCTTACCGCGCAGGGGATCCGCGCAGCGAGCTGCCGTCGACTCAGGACCCGTACTTCGCGAAATTCTTCGACTACGCCGCCGAGGATGCGTATCTCGACGAGCAATCGAACTCGCCGAACACACCGTGAACATCGTCGGACACAGTCCCAGTAGAACCGCCCTTCCAGGCGGTCCGGGCTGAGGAAGGCGTAACCGGTGCCGCCCTCGCCGAAGTGGCTTCATAGGCGGCGCTGCCTTCCTCGTCCCCATGACTCGCGAACGCCGCGTCGGTCGGCCGGGCCGCGGCGGGCACGACCGGAGAGATGTCCGTCACGGCCGCATCATGGCACCAGCCCCCGACATTCGAACCGCTGCCGAGGCTCGAGCGCACCGCCTCGCTGGCTCCTCAGCCGCGCCGGGTGTCGAGGAACTCCCTGATCCCGCGCGGCGAGAGCAGGTGGCGGGCGGCGAGACGGGCCGAGCCGAGGACGCCGGCGTGCTCGCCGAGCATCGAGGTCTCGATCCGCAGGCTGCGCGTGGCCAGCGGCAGGGCCCTGCGATAGATGACGCCGCGGATGTCGGCCAGCAGGTCCTCGTGCAGCTGGGAGAGCACCCCGCCGATCACGATCGTGTCCGGGTTGTGGAAGGAGACCAGCGAGGCGAGCACCTCGCCGATGCGCTGGCCGGCCTGCCGCACCTGGCGCCGGGCGACCGGGTGCCCCTCGGACACCAGCCGGACGACGTCGCGGGCGCCGTGTGCCTCGAGGCCCTCGGCGCGCAGCGCGGAGGCGAGCGCGGAGCCGGAGGCGACGGCCTCCACGCAGCCGGCGTTGCCGCAGTGGCAGAGCACGTCGTCGTGGCCGGGCAGCCGGATGTGCCCGATGTCGCCGGCCGCGCCGGACGCGCCGCGGTGCAGCACCCCGCCGGAGACGATGCCGCAGCCGATCCCGGTGCCGACCTTCACGTACAGCAGGTGCTCGGACTCGCGGCGGTGCACGTACTCGCCGAAGGCCATCATGTTCACGTCGTTGTCCACCAGCACCGGCGCGGTGTAGGAGCCCTCGAAGAAGCCGGGCACCCGGTAGCCGTCCCAGCCCTGCATGATCGGCGGGCGCACGACCGTGCCGCTCTCCGCCTCCACCGGCCCCGGCACGCCGACGCCGATCGCTCGCACGCTGCCGAGGCCGCGCCCGGAGTCGCTGCACAGCTTTGCGATCAGCGCGCCGGCGCTGCTGAGGATGCGCTCGGGTCCCTCGTTGATGTCGATCTCGGCGGCGGTCTCGGCCAGCACCCGGCCGCCGAGCGTGGTCAGCGCGATCCGGCAGTGCGTGGCGCCGAGGTCCACGCCGACGACGAGGACCTCGTCCGAGGCGAGGTCGAGGGTGTAGGGCGGACGCCCGCGGTCGGTGGCCAGCGGCTCGGACTCGACCAGCAGCCCGCGTTCGATCAGCAGGTCCACGCGCTGCGCCACCGCGGAACGCGAGAGCCCGGTCGCGGCGATCAGGGCGCTGCGGGTGCCGGCCACCCCGTCCGCGACCAGGCAGGCCAGTTCACTGAGCGCCGCGAGCCTGCGCTCCTCCGCCGAGCTCGCCGTCTTCCCCGCCACGCGCCGCCCCTCTCGTATTTATGACGGAACTTAGCCTAATCATGTCTATTGCCAGGCGTAAAGGGGCCGCATACCGTCGATCTCGAGCTGAACTCGAGGAGGGGATGCATGCAACCGCTGCGCATCGCGATCGCCGGCACCGGCATGATCGGTGCCGTGCACGCGGACGCCGCGCGC
>Ga0310811_10011662_pt1 | contig 11410 bp, 9 predicted proteins | sample YCmetagenome_FD_207642 | JGI IMG/M metagenome (GOLD analysis project Ga0310811, IMG submission 207642) | Soil microbial communities from experimental microcosm in Duke University, North Carolina, United States - YC | ecosystem: Engineered > Artificial ecosystem > Soil microcosm > Unclassified ... | reverse complement strand
GCCTGCTCGACGCCCAGGCCCGTGACGTCACCGACGACATGCTGCGTGCCGCGGCCGCCGCCGTGGCCGGGGTGGTCACCGACCCGAACCCGTCGTTCATCGTGCCCAGCGTCTTCGACCCGACGGTGTCGGTCGAGGTGGCCCGGGCTGTCCGCGACGCCGCCGGCTGAGCGCGGCGCACCCGAGTACCGGAGGTCACCCGATGTCCGATGTCTGCGCGCACCTCGAGGCCGTCAACGACGTGCGGCCCGGTGACGAGGGATGTCACGAATGCCTCCAGGCCGGAGGCCGCTGGGTGCACCTGCGGATGTGCGTGTCCTGCGGGCACATCGGCTGCTGCGACAGCTCGCCCGGCAAGCACGCGACGGGGCACTACCGCCAGACGGAGCACCCGCTCGTGCGGTCCTTCGAACCCGGCGAGGACTGGTTCTGGTGCTACCCGGACTCGGTGGCCTTCGAGATCCCGGACGCGGGACCGGCGCCGTCACACCCGTAAGCGCGCTCACACCCACGGCGGGCCCAGAGCGAGGAGAATGGAGGAGCCGACCCCTCCCACTCCTAACGTATAGCGCATGGGGGGGCTTGCCACAAGACCCCGGTGGTGCCGCAGAATCCTCGGCCTAGCCTCAAGACCTGCGGAAACGAAAGAGATGCGACTTGTCGGTGTCGAGTCAGGGGTACGACGGTGAACTACTGTCCGAGCGGAGCTACGTAGCCGGGCTGTACGAGCGGCTGGATGCCGAACGCGCACGGGTGCAGGCCCAGTACGAGTCGGCGCTGGGCGGGACCGGCGGCTCGCCCATGGAACGCGACGTCCAGGTCCGTGCGTCGGCGAAGCAGGTCAAGCGGCTGCACGTCGCGGACAGCGGGCTGTGCTTCGGGCGGCTGGACAGCCTGTCGGGCGAGCGTTCGTACATCGGCCGGATCGGGATCTTCGACGAGGACGACGACTACGCGCCGCTGCTGCTGGACTGGCGGGCACCGGCGTCGCGGCCGTTCTACACCGCGACCGGGGCGAACCCGGAGAACATGCGCCGGCGCCGCCAGTTCCACACCCGGGGCCGCCGGATCGTGGAGTTCACCGACGAGATGTTCGGCCGCCCCGGCGGTGCCGATCTGGGCGGTGCCGATCTGGGTGACGCCCCGGGGGACGCGGCGCTGCTCGCGGCGGTGAACGCACCGCGCGGCGAGGGCATGCGCGACATCGTGATGACGATCCAGGCCGAGCAGGACGAGATCATCCGGCTCGACCACCCGGGCGTGCTGGTGATCGAGGGCGGCCCAGGCACCGGAAAGACGGTGGTGGCGCTGCATCGTGTCGCCTACCTGCTGTACACCCAGCGGGAGCGGATCGAACGCAACGGGGTGCTCGTGGTCGGGCCCAACCCGGCGTTCCTCAACCACATCGGCCGGGTGCTGCCTTCGCTGGGCGAGTCGGACGTGGTGTTCGTGACCACCGGTGACCTGGTGCCCGGTCTGCGCGTCGACACCGAGGACACCCCGGAGGCCGCCCGGCTCAAGGGGTCGCTGGCGATCCTGGAGGTGTTGAAGGCTGCGGTGTCGAGCCGGCAGCGGCTGCCGGAGGATCCGTTGCCGATCACGCTGGCCGGCGTGGAGCTGCAGATCGACGGCGAGATCTGCGAGTGGGCCAGGGACGAGGCGCGGGCCAGCGGGCGCCCGCACAACGAGGCGCGTGCGGTGTTCGTCGAGATCATCACCTACGTGCTCACCGAGCGGGCGATCAACCGGATCGGCCGGGGCTGGGTGACCCGGGAGGACAAGAAGGAGTGGGAGCGCCTGCGGGCGGAGCTGCTCCGGGAGCTGGGTGCCAACGACAGGTTCACCGCCGTCATCGACGAGCTGTGGCCGATCCTGACCCCGGAGACGCTGCTGGGGCCGCTGTACGAGTCCGCCGAACTGCTGCGGGCGGCCGGCGCGGACCGCGCGCTGGCCCGCACGGACGGCACCGCGTGGACGGTGTCGGACGTGCCGCTGCTCGACGAGCTGGTCGACCTGCTGGGGCGCGACAGGGCCGCCGAGCAGGTCGCGCAGCGGGCCGCCGAGCGGGAACGCAAGGCACAGGCCGAGTACGCCGAGGCGGCGCTGGACATGCTCACCAACCGCCAGGACTCGATGGACGACGAGGACCACCTGTACGCCACCGACCTGCTCTACGCCTCGGAGCTTGCCGACCGGTTCGTCGAGCACGACACCCGTGAGCTGGTCGAACGGGCCTCCGCTGACCGGGACTGGACCTACCGGCACGTGGTGGTCGACGAGGCCCAGGAGCTGTCCGCGATGGACTGGCGGGTGCTGATGCGGCGCTGCCCGAGCCGGTCGTTCACCGTGGTCGGCGACCTGGCCCAGCGCCGCTCGGAGGCCGGGGCCGGGGCCGGCGACACGTCATGGGCCACGATGCTGGATCCCTACGTGCCGGGCCGCTGGGAGTACCGCTCGCTGACGGTCAACTACCGGACCCCGGCGGAGATCATGAGCGTCGCCGCCGCCGTGCTGGCCGAGTTCGCGCCCGGGGTCAAGCCACCGGAGTCGGTACGGGCGTGCGGCGTGCGGCCGTGGTCGCGGCGGGTCGGTGACGACGGGATGGCCGCCGCCGTCGAGGAGTTCGTCCGCGACGAGGCCGGCCGGGAGGGCACCTGCGTGGTGATCGGGCCTCCACACCGGGGTCCGGGCCGCCCGCCGGGCGGAGGGTCGAGCACCGTGCCGGGTGCGGTGGCGCCGCACGCGACCAAGGGCCTGGAGTTCGACTCCGTGCTGGTCGTGGACCCGGACCTGATCCTGGCCGACGGCCCCCGCGGGGCGGCCGAGCTCTACGTCGCCCTCACCCGGGCCACCCAGCGGCTGGGGGTCCTGCATCGGGGCCCGTTGCCCGCGGTGCTCAGCGGGCTGGCCGAGGTGGTGCCGGCGGAAGGCTGAGCCGGGGGACGGCTCGGGCCCTCTCCTCGCTCAGGCCGTCTCCTCGCTCAGCGGCAGCCGGACCAGGAAACGGGTGTCGCCGGGTTCGGACTCCACGGTGACGTCGCCGTGGTGCCGGTTGACGACCACCCGGTAGCTGACGTCCAGCCCGAGGCCGGTGCCCTGGCCGACGCCCTTGGTGGTGAAGAACGGTTCGAAGATCCGGCTCCGGGCCTCCGGCGGGATGCCCGGGCCGGTGTCACCGATCTCGACCACGAGCCTGTCGGCGTCGGGGTCGCGCCGGGTGCGCACGGTCAGGGTGCCGCCCGCGGCGCCCATCGCGTCCAGGGCGTTGTCGACGATGTTGGTCCACACCTGGTTGAGCTCGGCCGGGTAGGCCGGGATCTTCGGCAAGGACCGGTCGTAGTCCTTGACGATGGAGATGCCGCTCTGCTCGCCGAGCTTGCGGCCGAACATCACCAGGGTGGCGTCGAGGCCCTCGTGCACGTCCACGAACCGGAAGGGGGCCCGGTCGAGCTGGGAGTACTGCTTCGCGGCCATCACCAGGTCGGAGATCCGGGTGGTGGCGTCGGTGATCTCGCGCAGCAGGCTCTCGGTCTCGACGGTGTAGGCCAGCCAGCGGATCGCGCCCTCCAGCGGCGCCGCCGTCTCGCCGCTGGAGGCGGCCAGCTTCACCGCCTCCAGATCCTCGACGCCGAGGCCGCCGGCCACGAAGACCGGGGCGAGCTCCCAGCCGCCGTTGATGCCCTGGTCGTCGAGCCAGTCACCGAGCTCGTCCTCCCGGTCGCTGGCCTCCAGCGGTGACAGCGACGGGGCGTTGCGGACCTTCTTGACGAACTCGTCCTGGGCCATCACCAGCTTGCGCAGCTGGTCACCGGCGATCTTGCCGTCGGCGATCATCGCCAGCTTGGCCCGCATCCCGGCGACCTTGTCGCGCAGCGCGTCGGTGGCCCGCCCGGCGGCGGCGGCGGGGTTGTTCAGCTCGTGGGTCAGCCCGGCGGACAGCTTGCCCAGCGCCAGCAGCCGCTCCCGTTCGGCGACCTGGGAGTTGCTCTTGCGCATGCCCAGCAGCATGCCCTCGAGCAGGTGCACCGCCATCGGGAACCAGCGGGAGAACTGCGCGGCGAACTCGGCGGCCGGCAACGCCAGCACGACGGCGTCGGTGATGGCGCGCACCGAGTTCGCGTAGATCAGCGCGGAGTCGTCCTGCAGGTAGAACTGCACCGCACCGAAGTACACCCCGCGCTGTTCGGTGCGGGTGGTCTCGACGTCGTCGGCGCCGACCCGGCGGCTCATCGCGATCGTGCCGGACAGCAGCACGTAGAAGCATCGCGCCTGCTCGCCCTCCACCACCGGGGTCTCGCCGGCCGGAACCTCGACGACGTCGCCGTGCTCGGCCACCCATTGCAGCTGCTCGGGGTCGAGGTCGGCGAACAGGAACAGGTCGCGCAGCTCGTCCGGGGCCAGGTGGTCGCTCGTCGTCATCGGCTGCTCCTCATCGATGCCGCTCCTCACTGCTCGGACAGGTAGCGGTGCACCAGCGTGACGGCCATGGCGCCCTCACCGACCGCCGAGGCGACCCGCTTCACCGACTCGGCCCGGGCGTCACCGGCGACGAACACCCCCGGCACGCTGGACTCCAGGTGGTACGGATCGCGCTCCAGGGGCCAGCCCGCCGGGCGCCGGCCCTCGACGACCAGGTCGGGGCCGGTGCGGACGAAACCGCGCTCGTCGCGGGCGACCACCCCGTCCAGCCATTCGGTCCGGGGGGCCGCGCCGATGAACACGAACATCGAGTCGGCCTCGACCGACCGCTTCTCCCCGGTCGCCCGGTCGGAGAGCACCAGCCGCTCCAGGTGCCCGTCGCCGCAGGCCTCGGCCACCTCGGTACCGGTGCGCACCACGACGTTGTCGATCGCGTCCAGCTGCTTGATCAGGTAGTGCGACATCGAGGCCTCCAGGCTCGGCCCTCGCACCAGCAGGGTGACCGTGGCGGCGTGGCGGGAGAAGAACACCGCCGCCTGCCCGGCCGAGTTCGCCCCACCGATGATGTAGACGTCCTTGCCCTTGCACGCCGGTGCCTCGGTGGCCGCCGACCCGTAGTAGACCCCGCGTCCGGTGAGCTCGGCGATCCCCGGGGCGTCCAGGCTGCGGTAGGACACCCCGGTGGCCAGCACCACGGCGTGGGCGGCGATCTCGCTGCCGTCGCCGAAGCGCACCACCCGGGCCGATCCCCGGGCCTCCAGCGCCACCACGTCGCGCGCGGTCAGCAGCTCGGCGCCGAACTTCGTCGCCTGGCGGCGGGCCCGGTCGGTGAGCTGCGCCCCGGAGACGCCGTCGGGGAAACCGAGGTAGTTCTCGATCCGGGAGCTCTGACCGGCCTGCCCGCCGGTGGCGGTGCGCTCCACCAGCACGGTGCGCAGGCCTTCGGAGGCCCCGTACACCGCCGAGCCCAGCCCGGCGGGCCCGCCGCCGATGACCACCAGGTCGTAGAACTCGCCGGTGGGGTCGGTGGTCAGCCCGCAGGCGTGGGCGATCTCCTGCTCGGTGGGGGCGACCAGTGTGGTGCCGTCCGGGGTGATCAGCAGCGGGACCTGCTCGGCGCTCACCCCCGCCGCGGACAGCAGCCTGGCACCCTCCGGCTCGTCGCAGCTGTACCAGCGGTAGGGCACGGAGTTGCGGGCCAGGAAGTCCCGCGCGGCGAACGACTCGGCCGACCACCGGTGCCCGACCACCCGCACCTGCTCGACCGCCCGCACGCCGACCGTCCGCCAGGTCTCGAGCAGGGAGTCGATGACCGGGTAGAGCTTCTCCTCCGGCGGGTCCCACGGCTTGAGCAGGTAATGGTCGACGTCGACGACGTTGATGGCCCGGATCGCGGCGTCGGTGTCGGCGTAGGCGGTGAGCAGGGCGCGGCGGGCGTCCGGGACGATGTCCATGGCCTGCTCGAGGAACTCGATGCCGTTCATGTTCGGCATCCGGTAGTCGGCCAGGATCGCCGCCACCGGTTCGCCGCGCAGCACCAGCTCGCGCAGCGCGTCCAGGGCGTCGGCCCCGGACTCCGCGCGCACGATCCTGTGGTCCTGCCCGTAGCGGCGGCGCAGATCGCGAGCCACCGAGCGGCTCACTCCGGGGTCGTCATCGACGGTCATCAGGACGGGCTTGGGCATGCGGGCTCTCCTGGTCGGTTGGTCGCCTTCGACGGTAGCCGTTCCGAGTGAGGGACGTTGTGCAGCCGTAGGGTGGGAGATGTGGAGCTCACGCATGTCGACCGGGCCGGAGCCGCCCGCATGGTGGATGTATCGGACAAACAGCCCGGCGCGCGGGTCGCGGTGGCCACCGGGGTGCTGCGCACCACCGCCGAGGTGATCGAACTGCTGCGGCGCGACGGGCTGCCCAAGGGCGACGCGCTGGCCACCGCGCGGATCGCCGGGATCATGGGGGCCAAGCGCACCCCGGATCTGGTGCCGCTGTGCCACCCGATCGCCCTGACCGGTGTGACCGTCGCCCTGGAGCCCGGGGAGGCGGAGGTCCGCATCACCGCGACGGTGAAGACCACCGACCGCACCGGCGTGGAGATGGAGGCGCTGACCGCCGTCGCGGTCGCCGGCCTCGCGTTGCACGACATGGTCAAGGCCGTCGATCCGGCCGCGGTGCTGGACGCGGTGCGGGTCGAACGCAAGGACGGTGGCAAGACCGGCACCTGGGTGCGTCCGGCGTGAGCGGGTCGGAGCCCGGCGCGCCGGCGTTGAGCGAATCGCGCACCGCCCGGGTGGTCACCGCCTCGAACCGGGCCGCGGCCGGGGTGTACGAGGACAAGGGCGGCCCGCTGATCGTGGGCTGGCTGCGGGAGCGGGGATTCGAGTGCCCGGACTCCGCCGTGGTCCCCGACGGTGATCCCGTGCGGGTGGAGCTGGTGCGCGCGGTGGGCGACCGGGTCGATGTGGTGATCACCACCGGCGGCACCGGCATCTCACCGACCGATGCCACCCCGGAGGTGACCCGCGCGGTGCTGGACTACGAGATCCCGGGACTGGCCGACGCGATCAGGGCCTTCGGTGCGCCGAAGGTGCCCACCGCCGTGCTCTCCCGGGGGATGGCGGGCGTCGCGGGGCGCACGCTGATCGTGAACCTGCCCGGGTCCACCGGGGGAGTAAAGGACGGGCTGAGCGTGTTGGACGGGGTACTGGAGCACGCCGTGGACCAGTTGCGGGGAGGGGATCACCGGTGACGGGTGTGGCTCAGCAGAGGGGCGACGCGGCGGTCCTGCGGGCCGAGGTCGTCGAGACGCCGATCGAGGTCGAGGAGCACGCCGCGCTGGTGGCCGATGTGGCGGCGGGCGCGGTGGTGACCTTCGCCGGTGTGGTGCGCGACCATGACGGCGGCCGTTCGGTGCGCGAGCTGGAGTACAGCGGCCACCCCACCGCGGAGAAGGTCATCCGGGAGGTGGCCCGGGACGTCGCGGCCCGGGCGGACGGGGTCCGGGCGATCGCGGTCAGCCACCGGATCGGCCCGTTGCGGATCGGCGATGTGGCGCTGGCCTGCGCGGTCGCGGCCGATCACCGCAGGGAGGCGTTCGTGGTGTGCGCCGAGCTGGTGGACGAGGTGAAGAGGCGGCTCCCGATCTGGAAGCGGCAGGTGTTCGACGACGGCTCCGACGAGTGGGTCAACTGCCCCTGACGGGCCTGTTCCACAGGTTCCACACGGAGCGACGAGGTCCACACGGAGCAACGGCGCCCCCGTACCCAGTCCGGACCGGGTACGGGGGCGCCGTTGTCGTCAGTGAGGGTGTGAGTCACACCCTTGCGTGCTCCTGATCAGTTGCCGAGCTTCTTGTGAAGCCGGCTGCTGACCGCGGAGGGGGTCCGCTTCTTGTACGCGGTCCGGCTGCGCTGCAGCGAGGACGGACGGTGCACGACGGATGCCGAGCGCGCGCTGGAGGAGCCACGGGCTCCGACCTTCCGCGAACACGATGGCCATGCGCCCCATCCCTGCGATGCGAGCACACGCTCGGCCACAGCAATCTGCTGGGCGCGGCTGGCGGATGCCGGGTTGCCCTGGCCTCCGTGCGCACGCCAGGTCGAAGGGGTGAACTGCAGGCCACCTGAGTAGCCGTTGCCGGTGCTGGTGTTCCACTTCCCGCCGCTCTCGCACTGTGCGATCGCGTCCCACTGGGAGTCGGATGCGGCGTTCGCCGTACCGGCGAATGCCACAGGTGCACCGGCGCATACAACGCCGGCGACTACGACACGAGCCACATTCCGTGCGCTGATGATCCGTGCGCGGGAGTTGTCTCGAGATCGGGTCATGACTGTCTCCGCACTGCGCATGCAGGGTTCAACCTCCGGGTCGGACCGAAGTCCCTACCCGTCGAACCAATCCTCGGTGGATGTTTCCACCTTGAAATTGTTTTCCTGACCCTGCCCGGCGCAGATTTCTCTAGGTGGTTCTGGAGCACTGGGCAGGGTTCAGCGCAGTGATCCAGCTGTCATTCGCAGCCGACTGGATGCCGGCAGCGATTAGAAGCTACGTAACCCGCCCCGGTGTAAGTCAAGTCGACCGTTTGCGACCGCGGTCACGATGTAGTGGCGGTCACATAAAGTCATATGGACGAAACATTGGGTTCTTGCAGGTCATAACGGGTAAATCACGAACGCAAGTCGAATGCTCGATCTACTTTGTGGTTCTTGCTACGTGATACAGATCACACTCATTAGTAGTACAAACGCGACGGGCGACACAGTTGTTTTGCGAGCCGTTGACCTGCGGGATCACTGGCATTCGGCTGCTTGACGCTGCTCCGGATGGTCGTTTGGATTCGAGCGCCCGGCGTGTCGCGTCGGCGTGGCGGGGTCGGGATCGATCCGCCTGGGGGCGCAGCGGCTGCCGTCTCAGTCTGTCGCTGACTGTCATAACGATGTCACGACGGGTAGCAGGGGTCCTTCGGGCCGTCGCCTGACCCACGTGGCCGTCCTCGCCCGCACCGTCGGGTCGGGGCGGCGAAGGGCGCGCACAGGCAGGTCACGCAGGCCCTCGAGGGGTGGCGTACGCGTATCCTTCGACAGGCTAAGTACATCCGTCGTGATCAGTGGAATTCGAATCTCGTCCCCGTCTCCTAATTACTTCAGGTTCTTCGCGGGGTGTGTCGTCGCAGGTGTAGGGCCTGAATTGAGATGGACGTCCTCGGGTCGAATTATTTCAGCAATGGAAATGGTGTTTCGGGACACACCGCCCGCACACCGCCGTCGGGTGCACCCCGGCGGACGCGGTTCGGGCGGTCCGACTGGCACCCCGCCGGGCGTGTCGGCCATGCTGGTCAGGTGACAGCGAGCGCGAATACCGAGAGTCCGCTAGTGCTGCCGGACTCGCCCTCGGAGCTGGCCGAACAGCTGCGGGCCACCGGTTACCTACCCGACGAGGGGCTGGCCACAGCGGCCTACCTCGCACTGCGGATGAACCGTCCACTGTTCTGCGAGGGTGAGCCGGGCACCGGGAAGACGGCGCTGGCTCAGGCGCTGGCCGAGGTGATCGGGGCTCCTCTGATCCGGCTGCAGTGCCACGAGGGCATCGACGCCAGCCAGGCCCTCTACGACTGGGACTTCCCGCGCCAGTTGCTGCACCTGCGAGCGCTGGAGGCGACGGCATCCATCCGTAGCGGCGCTGAGGGGACCGGGCAGGGCGCGGACCTCGACGTCGACGCGGTGGAGGCCTCGCTGTACGACCCGAAGTTCCTGATCGCCCGTCCGGTGCTGCGGGCCCTGCAGACCTCGCCCAGCGTGCTGCTGATCGACGAGGTCGACCGGGCCGACGACGAGTTCGAGGCGTTCCTGCTCGAGGTGCTCACCGAGCACGCGGTGACCATCCCCGAGATCGGCGAGGTCCGCGCGAAGACCCCGCCGCTGGTGGTGCTCACGTCGAACCGCACCCGCGAGGTGCACGACGCCCTCAAACGACGCTGTCTGTATCTATGGCTCGACCATCCCGACGTCACCCGGGAGATCGCCATCCTGCGCAGCCGGCTGCCGGAGATCCCCGAACGGCTGGCCGCCCAGGTGGCCTCGGCCGTGCGCCGGATGCGGGAGCTGGAGCTGCTCAAGCCGCCCGGTGTCGCGGAGTCGCTGGACTGGGCGCAGGCCCTGCAGCTGCTCGGAGCGCGGGAGCTGGACGTGGACCGGGCGGCGGCGAGCCTCGGCGCGGTGCTGAAGTACCGCGAGGACGCCGACCGGGTACGCGCCCAGCTCGACGCCGTACTCATCTGATCCCGGTGGTCGGGGTGTCGCACGTGCTCGCGGGCCAGGGCGGGGGCAATGGAAACGGCGACGGGGACGGTGACCCGGTGCCGGTCCTGGTCGGTTTCACCGCCACCCTGCGCCACGCGGGGCTGGCCATCACCACCGACCGGGTCGCGGCGTTCCTGACCGCGCTGGACGAGCTGGACGTCACCGACCGGCAGGCGACCTATTGGGCGGGCCGGTTGACCCTGTGCGCCGACCCTGACGACGTCGGGCGCTACGACAGTGCGTTCCGGGCCTGGTTCGAGCGCGATCCCGAGGCTCGCGGGCGCATCGTCGATCAGCGCCGTCCACCACCGTCGCGGCTGGCGTCGTTGAGCCCGGAGGGTGAGGGCGACGACGAGGAGGGCCCGGACGCCCCGGTGCTGCGGGTGTCGGCCAGCGCCGGTGAGGTGCTGCGGCACCGCGATCTCGGCGAGCTGTCGGCGGGCGAGCGTGAGCACCTGCGCCGGTTGCTGGCGTTGCTGCGGATCGGGATGCCGATGCGTACCTCCCGGCGCCGCCGCCCGGCCCGGCGTGGACCGGCCGACCCGGCCCGCACCCTGCGCGCGGCGCTGCGCAACCACGGCGAGCTGCGCGAGCTGCGCCGCGCCGGTCACAGCATCCGGCCGCGCAAGGTGGTGCTGCTGATCGACGTGTCCGGCTCGATGGCGCCGTATGCCGACACCCTCATGCGGTTCGCGCACGTGCTGGTCCGCCGGGCCCCGAGTTCGGTCGAGGCGTTCACCATCGGCACCCGGTTGACCCGCATCACCCGCGAGCTGCGCCACCGCGACCCGGAGCTGGCGCTCTCGGCGGCCGGGCGCGCGATTCCCGACTGGTCCGGCGGCACCCGCCTCGGCGACGTGCTCGGTGCGTTCGTCGAGCGCTGGGGCCGTCGCGGGGTGGCCCGCCGAGCCGTGGTGGTCGTGTTCTCCGACGGCTGGGAGCGGGGCGAACCCGACGAGCTCGGGATGCAGATGGGGCGGCTGCGGCGGCTGGCGCACCGCGTGATCTGGGTGAACCCGCACGCGGGCAAGGAAGGCTATGCCCCGGTGCAGGGAGGAATAGTTGCGGTCCTTCCACACTTGGACCACCTGTTGGCCGGGCACAGCCTGGCGACACTGGAGCGGCTCCTGGAGGTGATGGCCGATGCGTGACGTCCTGGACTCACTCGGGTCCTGGTGGACCGAGGGCAAGCCGGT
>Ga0310811_10011661_pt1 | contig 11411 bp, 13 predicted proteins | sample YCmetagenome_FD_207642 | JGI IMG/M metagenome (GOLD analysis project Ga0310811, IMG submission 207642) | Soil microbial communities from experimental microcosm in Duke University, North Carolina, United States - YC | ecosystem: Engineered > Artificial ecosystem > Soil microcosm > Unclassified ... | reverse complement strand
CGATGGTGCCCTGGATCGGGCCATCGAGGTACGCGGCAGGGATAGCGGTGCACACCGTGCGCTGCGCCAACTCAGTGCATTGCTCATGAACCTCAGCGCAGGATACAACCAGTTCGGCCTACTGCCCGATGGCTACCAAGAGGCCATGTTGGGCCTCGCGTGCGATCTGTGTATGCGGGTTGAAGACGATCTTATTGCGGCCGAAACAGAGGCCACGGGAGAACCGTTGTGAAGCGCCCTACATCTCCGGGAAAGAAAAAGAAGACGGAGCCTGCGGTCGATCCGTTTCCCGGATTCTTTACGAATCTGATTCCCCTGCCCAGGGTCGCGAAGGTCGGATCGGAGGTAATGGCCAGGGATGCACACGTCGTAGCGATTTGCGAGACGTGGGGCGCCCAGCTCATGAATCTCAACGGTGACGACGAGTACTCCGACTACCGACTGCCGGACGGCTGGCACGTGCGAGTGCCACTAAAAAGCGCGATGCGTGAGCTGGTGGATGGGGCCGGAAATGTGCGGGCTCACATCATCGATCGATCCCGAATCGACTACGGCTCTGTGCTGCAAATTCTTCCGCGGTACTACGTCTCGATAGAAAGCGACGACGCAGTATGGGCAGACAGGATGCGCGTAAGTGTAGTCGACCGGGTTGGGTCACGCCGAATCCGTGTGTCGCGATGGGTGCCAACCGATCAAGTCGACGTGCGCGCGAGCATCGAAGCTGAGTTCACGGTCTGGCTGGATGAGATCCGGCCGGGGCATCGCGATCCGTTCGCGCACTGGTGATAGCAATGACCGACAAATACCCTACCCTGATGCCCGCCCTCGACCCGGAGGAGATCGCCACCATCAAGCGCATCGCGATCCGATGCCGGGAGCTTCAGGCCGACACGATGAATCCTGCTCTCAGCTTTCGCGTGTTCGACATTTTCGCGAAGACCGTGACGCACGAAAAGGTCATCGCAATGTGCGAGGAGTTGCAGCGGCTGTCGTCCAGGCTTGAGTTGCGCAGCCGGGCGATCGATGCGCTTTCCACTGGCGATGTCGTGATGAGCGATGTTCCGGGCATCGCGGCCGAGGCTGGCTTTCGAGTCTTGAACGGCGAGATCGTTGCAGCCGACGGCAACGTCAGCGGTCGCGCCACAGATAGCGTGCATCGCCTGGTGAGACTGATGCGCGCCGCCGCGAGGAGCACACGATGAAATTCAGTGATCTCACCAGCGCGCAGCGCAACGCTATGAATCACGTGGCATTCCACGGCTATGCAACGACCGTTGTGCCGTCCGTCAAAACGTTGCGCAGCCTTGCCGCAGTCAACCTCATCGTGCGTGTGGCGAGCCTGCCAGAGTGGCCGCATGGATACGACATGCCTCTTGGATTTGCCCCTGCATGACCGGACACATGGTCACGCTTAGGTTGGTGAATTTTTTCGCTGGCGAAACTGGCGTGGCGAATGGTATTTCAATGCACTGTGCGGATGCGACTCGTTGTAGTGGTCGAACGCGATGGCCAGGTTTTGCAGCGCCGTGCGGACATCCGGCTTGGGCATCCACGAAACGTAATCCCGCTTCATCGTTTTCACGAAGCTCTCGGCCATCCCGTTGCTCTGTGGACTTCTTACGGGCGTCGTAACGGGCTTCAGGCCAATTCTTTGCGAGAACGTCAGCGTTTCGTCAGCAATGTAGCAGGAGCCGTTGTCGCTGAGCCATTCGATTTCGTTGTCGGCCTTCAGAGCGCCATCGAAGCGGGTTTCCACGGCCTGCAGCATGACGTCGCGCACCATGTTCCCGGTATAGCCTCCCGTCGTCGCAGCCCAACTCATGGCTTCCCGGTCGCAGCAGTCGAGTGCGAAGATGACGCGCAACGGTACGCCGTCATCGCAACGGAATTCGAAGCCGTCCGAGCACCAGCGGGTATTGCTCCTGTCCACGGCGACCCTGCCGTCGTGCCGACGCGCGGACTGGGCATGGCGAGGACGACGCTCGAGCAGCAGGCCGTGGGTACGCATGACGCGATAAACCCGTTTTGCATTTACGCGAGGTTGGCCCAGGACGTCCCGGCTTCGCCTCAGCAGCGCCCATGCACGTCGGTAGCCGTATGTGGGCAGGTCGGCGACGAGCTGTCGCAGTTCCACTACAAGCGGCATGTCGTGCAGGGCGGGCGTCTTGCGCCGGTCGGCCCATTCGGCTGGTCGTCTGAATTTAACCGCGAGATTCGAGCGCGACACACCGAGGACTTCACAGACCGTCTTCATCGGTCGTCCCCCGGCAGTAATGGTGAGCGCGCAATCAATTTTTTTGCCCGACCGTACTCCACTGCTTCGCGGAGGATTTCCACTTCAATCGTTTTTTTGCCCAGCAGTCGCTGGAGCTCACGAATCTGTTTCATCGCTTCGGCCAGGTCAGATGCAGGTACAACCTGCTCGCCAGCACTCACTGCCGAAAGACTTCCGTCTTGATAAAGTTTGCGCCAGGCGAACACCTGGTTCGCATTCACTTGATGGCGACGCGCAACCCCGGAAACCGTCGCGCCGGGCTCGAAGGTCTCGCGCACTATCGCGAGCTTCTCTTCGACGGAGCGGCGCCGGCGCTGCTCCGGCTGGGTCAGAACCTCGACGGGTTCTACGTTAGACATAGGCTTAAACATAGGCGGAAGACTACCTCATAGTTTAAGCGTTACCTCGTGTCCGGTTTTCGCGGGGGCCAGCCCAGTTACATACGAAATCAGAGATTTGTGCCTTGCAGACCTACCTTGTGGATTGCACGTTGCAGCGCAAGCACCAAACCGACGGGCGAGCCCGTGCTCTTACGCCGGAGCACATGTGCCACTAGCCCTTCAAACTTCGGCGCGCACCATTACTGCCACGCGAGGCGGCTGGTGCGCCGTCCCCGCCGGATCGACCGGCCACAGCACTCGGGAGAAAGTCAATGGCAGATTCACTCTTGCGGCAAGTAGCGTTGCTGACGGAATCACGGCATGTCAGTCATAGCGATCTGACCAAAGTCAGCGCGGCCTTGCAGAAACAGGTGGTACGCGATGTCGCGCAGTTCTGGCAGGTACAGGCAACGGTAGACGCGTTCCAGAGACTGGAGGACGTTCCGATCGGGTATTGGCCCATAATCGTGATGGACGACATTGGGTTCGACGCCGCAGGCATCCACCTCGACGATAACAACCAGCCTTTCGCGCTCGTCACCGCCAGTGATGACATGGACGTCTGGTCCCTCACGACCAGCCACGAACTGATCGAAATGCTTCTCGATCCATTCGGCAGCCGCCTCGTCGCAGGCGACTCGCCGAAGACGGATCAACAGCGCGTTCAGTTTTTGCTTGAGGCATGCGATCCGCCTGAATCCGCCCAGTACGCCTATACGGTCAACGGGATACTGGTTTCAGATTTTTATACCATTCGCTTCTTCGATCCTGTCGTGGCGCCTGGCGTTCGATATTCGTTCACCGGAGCGATCCAGGCTCCGCGCGAAGTGTTGAGCGGCGGCTATCTCAGTTGGCTCGACGTCGCGTCAAACATGTGGTGGCAGGAGACTTGGTTCAGCGGAAGCAAGCCTACGTTCCGCAATCTCGGTCACCTCGACGCACGAAATGGCAGTTTCCGCTCGCAGATCGATCGCTTGACGTTCAGGGACACGACACAAGCCGTTGCCGCCGGCATCGGCGCGGCGAAAGCTGCCGGCCTGTCTGTCACGACGATGAACGAGGTAACGACAGCGCGCGCAGCCAGCTTGCGTGCGCAGATCCGAAGCATCACCGCCGGGAGCGCAGAAGTTGTAAGACGAGCCGAGGCGCAGGAGCCCGCGGGCCCAATGGAACTTGCGGGCGGACGACGCTCGGGTGGACGGCGCGGTACGAGCGGCGACGGACCTGCTTTGATCGAAGGGTTGCGATCGGCACCGTGTGTATCGTTTGAGCGCGGTACGTCGCATTGAAAGGAGGCATGTGTGCCGAAACGGGACATGTGTGCCGGGGAGAATCGCATGTTGAGTCATGACGACGAGGCCCGCCGCAAGCGGGCAGCTAAACTGCGCGAGCAAATCGCGCAGATAACCGGGGGCAAGCGCGACAAAGGTGGGGGGTCGGAAAGTGACACCTCGACCGAAGATCGCTCGGTCGCATCGACGGAGGGCAAACCGAGCGACGACGAATCCGTGCGGAACGCGGCGCAAGCACCTTCCATATCGCCGAGGGAGTTTATCAATCGGCGTATGCGTGAGCTTCACGATAGCCAGGACAAGGGGACGAAGAACGACAAGTAGTCAAATAACGGTTCCGCCGCGGCAAAGGATCGAAACTGCCGCACTTGATACGGAGTACGAATCCGCTGAGGACGTACTCATGGCGTGCAATCAGTTTGCGAATTTCCGTGTCACCGTCGGCGGCAATTCCAGCCGGGTCGCTCGCAGCCTGTTCACCAAGTTCGACGTGCCCGGTTGCATCGTCCACGCGGGTGGCGCCGGCCGCTTGCGGGCAACGGACGCATCGGCCGCCGCGCGGCCGTACTGAGATTTCAGCTTGCCGATATCCGAGTCCGAGTCCGAGTCCGAGTCCGAGTCCGAAATAATGGCACGCGCCATACGTAATATTCCGGGACCCTTGGATGGTGATTGGCCTCCTCGTTGTGTTAGGCACACGGATTATCACGGCAGGACTCGCCACGCCGGATGCTTCCGATCGTCCAACCCACCAGCGCAGTGATTGCCTCGAAAATACCGCAAATCGTTCCGGCCTTTAGCGCCTCGCGTATTCGAGGGCTGTTCAGAGTCGCACTTGTTCCGACGGCGGCCGCAAAAGCCTCCGCCGACCTGGTTCTTTAATCCAGGCAGTCGCGTTCGTTTTCGCACAGATTTCTAGAATACGACGATTTATGTTCACTTCAGTTTACTTCCGGGGTCGCATTGGCGTGACATTGCATTAGAAAATTCAATACAAGCCATAAGAGAAAGTAACCTCCCGACCAACCAGGCTGCGATACGTAACACACGAATTCCGGCGCCTGTAATTCAAAACTAACGGAATACTATGTCGCACATCGCTTTCGACGGCCAAGCCGTATCCATGCGTCGCCGCTCCGACCACGCAACTCGGGTGCGTCAAACTCTCGTACTGGTCGGATTGATTGTGCTGGCGGTCTCGCCGATGGTGGATCTCGTCATTTGGCTTACTCATCACCCGTCGACAGCCGGCAATGTGCTCGCGTGGGTGCGGGGTACACAGGGAACCGACTCCTGGTATCCGATGGCCACAGCGATGGAATTTTTCCATGCCCATCCCAACGGCCGCGTTTACGAGCAATTATTTTTTATCGACAAGATCAAATTCCAGTATCCGCCCAGCAGCCTGTTGATTCACCAAGCACTATGGTCGTATGGCATCGTGCCGTCCGACGCGGCACTGAATCGCATCAACTGGTGGCTAATTATCGTTCAGGTAATCGCCACCGGTGCATTTGGGTTCACGTTGGCGCGCCGTTCGACCGACTACACGCGATATCGCTGGACGATCGCGGCAATCTGCGCCGTTGGCACGTTGCTGTTCTACCCACTGATCAATGCTTACAATCAAGGTCAGGCACAAGTCTGGATCAACACGGCATTCGCGTTGACAGCGCTCGCTTGGTTTATCGACCGCAAAGGCTTGGCGGGCGTGCTGATCGGGTTTGTCTGCCTGGTGAAACCGCAATTCGCGCTGTACTTGCTGTGGGGCGTACTGCGCCGTGAGTGGCGTTTTGTCATGGGCTGGGCCGCCGTGGTGGTGCCGGGTTTTGTCCTAGCCGTGGCGGTGTTCGGTCTGCAAAATCATCTCGATTACATGTCGGTGCTACGCGCGCTTTCCAGAACCGGCGAAGCGTATATCGACAATCAGTCGTTCAATGGCTTTCTCAACCGGCTCCTTGAAATCAGCGATCCTGGCAACGCGATCATCGTGACCGACGTCGATCCTAACGCGTGCACGTTGTTATCGATCCGACTCAATAGCAAATTGCCGCCGTTCGACTCAACTGTCTACGGCGGAACGCTGCTGACGTCCGCAGCCATGATCGGCATGTCGCTCCTGCTTCGGCGTCGCGAGGACGCGGGCGCGTCCAAGCTCCTCGACTTCCTTGGCGCTGCGCTGACGTTCACCATGGCTTCACCGGTCGCGTGGATACATCACTACGGTATCCTGCCGACAATCTACGTCGGCGCGCTGTTCGTGATCCTGACCGGCGATGCCTCGCGCCGGAGATGGCTGGCGCTTGCCGCAATAGCCATCTCATACCTGATGACGGCGCACTGGTTGGACGGGTCCCCGACGTTTTTCGGCGCGCTGCTTCTATTTTGCGTGCTGTATGAACGCCGACTCAGGGACAGTCGCGCGACGAAGCGTCTGAGTCCGCCTTGGTATAGACCGACGCATACCGGGTGAGGATACGTCCGGCCATCGACCGCCCCGAATCCTTGCTCCAACGTCTGTCAATTCCGCCAGGCGCTGCCATCGTGACAACTAAACGAGTGCAACCTTGCCGGTGGGGAGGTCATACACGCCGCCAACGATGTCGATCTTCTTGTCCGCGTAAAGCTTCTGGACGATCGGCGGCGAGCGCTTCAGTCGAGCCACCTGCCGTCGCACGTTCTCGGCGATCGCGTTGTCGAGCAAGTTACCGGTCTGCGCCTTCTCGGCGACGATGACGGCAGGTTTGATTGCGGCGATAAGCTCCGGCAAATGGCCCGGAAGGACGGCCTTGGTCTTCAGCACTTTGATTGCGGCGTCGACCGCTCCGCATCCGGTGTGGCCTAGTACCATGATGAGCGGCACCCCGAGAAACTGTGCGCCGTATTCGATGGATGCCAGCAGATCCGAGTTCACGATGTTGCCCGCGACGCGCACCACGAACAGCGTGCCCGGCCCCTGGTCGAACGCGAATTCCGGCGCCACGCGCGAGTCGGCGCAGCTAAGGATCGTGGCGATCGGATACTGCCCCTGCGCACGGGCGGCCCGGCCCAATGAGAAGTCGCGCTCGTTCGGCGTGCTGGCAGCGTAGCGCGCATTGCCATCCATGAGCCGCTTCAACGCATCCGCAGGCGCGATCGCGTTCGGTGACGGCGGTGCGCCTAGCGCTGGCGGGTCGGCCGCGATGGCGACGCCCATGCTCCACGGTAGGAGCGCCGCAAGAGCGCCGGTCCTCAGGAATTTCCGGCGGGATACTTGAGGCGCGTGCTGCGCATTGCCACACATATCACACATGTGAATTCCTCCGTCGATTATGGACGCATTCGGTCGCAAACAGGCGCTTTGCGCTTTGCCCCATCGCAGCGCAATGGGCTCATCTATCCCCTGCTATGTGCGCCTCGCGTCCTGGTCCATCGTCACGCGGCGCGGTGGATCAACCAACTTGCACAGAGTCTATACCGCGGCGACGTCCGTTACCACGATACGCGACTGGCTAACTCGTACTCGTCAAAGCCACGATAAAGTCAAGAAATACCCTTGTTTTGGCCGGGACGTGGTGCCGCGACGGATGGTACGCATAGAGCGGAAAGCGCTCATCCGGCCAGTCTGGGAACAGGTTGACGAGCCGTCCCTCCCGGATCAGGTGCTCGGCTCCGAGCAGAAGCATCTGCGCGACGCCGGAGCCGGCCAGACATGCGTTGAGGAGTGCGCTCGGATCGTTCACCGTAAGCCGTCCATGCGTTTCGACAACAAGCTTTTTGCGCTTGCGATGAAACTCCCACGGATACGGCTTTCCGGTTTCCGGATTCCGGAATTCGAGACACCGATGCACACTGCGACCCAGCTCTTGAGGCTCCGCCGGCCGCCCCCGGCGAGCGAGGTACAAGGGTGAGGCGACCGTGACAATCGCGGTATCAAGGAGTTTTCGCGCAATCAGACCGGATGAGCGAGGCTCGCCAAATCGCAAGGCCAGATCGAAGCCGTCCATGATGAGGTCGCCGAGCTGATCTCTCGCCATGAACTCCAGTTCAAGTTCGGGATGCGCATCCATAAACTCGTCGAGCTTCGTGCCCAGAATGATTCGCGAAAAAACCGGATCAAGATTGATTCGCAGCTTCCCGCGCACTGTCACGGCGCCTCCTGCCGCGGCTGCGGCCGCTTCCTCCATTCCCCTTAAGTGCGGCATGACCTGCTCGTAGAACCTTCGGCCCTCTTCAGTAAGGGAAACGACCCGGGTCGTCCGATTGAAGAGCCGTGTATTCAGCCGCTTTTCGAGTCGAGCGATTGCCCGGCTAACCCCGGGCGGCGACATACCCATCACGTCGGAGGCGGCTGCGAACGTCCCCGCATCGACGACGGCGGCGAATACGCCGATCCCGCTAGAGAGATTCTCGCTGGACGATCTCATAGGCGCTGCATCACTGGTTATTTAATGGTCCGAAGACGTTCCGTAGAACGCCAACCTAGCACGCAGGACGACTTCGACGCGCAGCCGCGATCGAAGGCCACGCCGCCGGTCCCGAACACTCGATTCAGCACCTTGCTAGGGTCGTTATTGGCTGGCCCTGCACAGTGCGCCCCACACCACACTATGAGTCATTGGTAACTATCAGTCATTTTACAAGTGTCATTCATGTCATTTAGTTTCGCATCGCGTTTACCCACAATGCATCCCAACAGCGCGTTTCAACCTCAGCAACCCAAAGGAGCATTGCCATGAGTATTCGTCATCTCACACTTGCCATCTCTGCCGCCATCGCCTTCCCTGTCGCTGGTTACGCTCAGGAATCCAGTTCGACCGTCACGCGTGCGCAGGTGCGCGCAGAGCTCGTACAACTGGAGAGCGTCGGCTACCGGCCCAGCCGCGCCAATGATCTGCATTACCCCGCCGACATTCAGGCAGCCGAAGCGGCTGTGGCCTCGCGGAAGGGTGCCGAGTCGCACGTCGGCTGCAGCGGGGGCGGTGCGCGCAGCGGTCCGTCCGCTTCGGGCAATCGCGTCCCCGCGAATGCACCGTTCGACTCGCTACCTACACATTGCTGATTGGCACGTCACATCAATCATTGTTCATCAGGGGCTGCATCACGGCTTGCAGCACGCCTGAGCGCCGCATGGCCCGTTGTGGCGCCCTGATAACGGATCGGAAGACACTTATCTACGCAAGGGGAAGCAGAAATGTATGCGATTACTGGAATAACCGGAAAGGTTGGCGGCGCTGTAGCGCGCACGCTGCTCGAAGCGGGTCAGCCGGTGCGGGCGGTCGTACGCGACGCCGATCGGGCACGCGCGTGGGCGGAACGCGGCTGTGACGTGGTGACAGCCGACATGGGCGACGCGGCGTCCCTTACCGCCGCGCTCGAGGGCACGCAAGGCGTCTTTATTCTGCCGCCATCCGAGTTCGATCCGTCGCCGGACTTTCCCGAGGCCCGCGCTGTCATTGACGCCGTACGCGGGGCGCTTCAGTTGGGGGCGCCTGGCAAGGTCGTCTGCCTGTCGACGATCGGCGCGCAGGCCACCGAAACCAATCTGCTCACGCAACGCACGCTGATGGAGCAGGCGCTTCGCGAGTTACCGATACCCGTGACATTCCTGCGTCCCGGCTGGTTCATGGAAAACGCCGCATCGGACGTTGCGCCGGCTCGGGACAAGGGCGTGATCCCCTGCTTTCTGCAACCGCTCGACAAGCCTGTGCCGATGGTCGCGACCGCGGACGTTGGGCGCGTTGCCGCACACCTGCTGCAACAAACCTGGCGCGGCGTGCGTGTCGTGGAGCTGGAGGGGCCACAACGTGTGAGCCCCAACGATCTGGCCGAGGCATTTTCCCAGGTGCTCGGACGTCCGGTTCGTGCGCAGGTTGTGCCGCGCGCAACATGGGGCGCGCTGTTCCGGTCCCAAGGTATGAAGGAACCGTTGCCGCGTATGCGCATGCTCGACGGCTTCAATGAAGGCTGGATCGCCTTCGAAGGCGAGGAAGCCAACATCGTCAAGGGCGAAGTGGAACTGGAAACCGTTCTGCGAGGCCTCGTCTCGCAGGCGGGCTAACCCGGGCGCACCCGGCGACACGTACAGGACCTTGGAGTCGACTAGCGGGGACCGCACGTTTGACGGTCGACTGCACCACTCAAGAGCACAGTTTAGGAGAGTGCGCGGATCACCGCATAACTGTACTCTTTTGGTCATCAAAAATGTGTGCGCTCCACGCAAGGCCGAAGACGCTTAACCTTCGCACACTGCACGCGTCTAGCTACACCTCACCTCCGGGACGGCCACGCGCACAGATACTCTTGACCTGCAATCCGTATCCGACAAAACCTCGTGACCCGCATCGACCACCGAAAGGCGATCTTATCGATCAACAGCTTTGCTGCTGCCGTACTGGCCCTCTATCTTGGGTTCAGCATCGGCCTGCCGCGACCCTATTGGGCGATGTTGACCGTTTATCTCATCGCTCACCCCGTGTCCGGGGCGGTATGGTCCAAGGCGGCTTACCGAGCCTTCGGCACCTTGTTGGGCGCTGGCGCGGCGGTGGCGCTGATCCCGAATCTAGTCGATTCTCCGATATGGCTGTCCCTGGCGCTGGCGCTTTGGGCCGGATTTTGTCTGTTCATTTCGCTACTGGATCGCACGTCGCGCGCCTATACGTTTATGCTCGCCGGCTATACCACCGCCATCATTGGGTTTCCCTGCGTCACGGCCCCGGACACCGTCTTCGACGTCGCGGTCTCGCGGGTGGAGGAAATACTGCTTGGCATCATCTGCGCGAGCCTCGTCCACAGCCTGATCTTCCCGCGGCACGTCATCGAAGTCCTGGGGGGGCGTATCAACCATATTCTGTCCGACGCGTCCGCTTGGATCCGGGAGGCCTTGAACGAGCGGCGTGGCGTCGAGATGGACCGCGAACGTCGGCGGCTAGCTTCGCACACGACCGAACTGCACATGTTGAGCACGCATCTGCCGTTCGACGCTGTGCCCGCGCCCTTGATTATCGGCGCCGTCCGTGCGTTACAAGATCGGCTTTCCGTGCTGTTGCCGCTGGCGACGGCGGCCGAGGATCATCTCGACGCGCTAGAGGCCGATGGTCACCCTTTGGAGCCGGCGTTGCGGCGCTTGGTCGGCGAGGTGCGCGAATTCGCCGACGCGGGCGCGACACTGTCGCGGGAGCAGGCCGACCACCTGATGCAAGCCTGCCTGGCGCTCGAGCCCGCGATTGACGCCGCGAGCGACTGGCCCACCCTGCTCAAGACGACCCTGCTGCAACGGCTCGGCGAACTGATCCGCGCCCTGCAGGACTGCCGGGACCTGAGCGCTTTCGTCTGCGATCCGTCGCGCCTGCCGATGGATCTGGAGTCGTCGGTGCGGGCCCGGTCCAAACGCCATTTGCACGTCGACCCGGGCATGGCGCTGCTCTCCGCCGTGGCCTGTGTGTTCGCCATCCTTTTATGTTGCGCGGCCTGGATTAGCGCCGC
>Ga0310811_10011660_pt1 | contig 11411 bp, 9 predicted proteins | sample YCmetagenome_FD_207642 | JGI IMG/M metagenome (GOLD analysis project Ga0310811, IMG submission 207642) | Soil microbial communities from experimental microcosm in Duke University, North Carolina, United States - YC | ecosystem: Engineered > Artificial ecosystem > Soil microcosm > Unclassified ... | reverse complement strand
AGTATCAGATTATCACTCGGCGAATCCGGACAAGCCTGGTCCTATTCAAAACTGAAGTATACAAATTGTACATAACGGAAACTACAAGTACAAGTAGCGGAAGTTAAGAAAACAGATCCGAAAATATCTACATCTCCATAGACCCCTCATCCCCTCTGGATCCACCCTCCTCACTTCCGGATGCATTTTCCATCTCCTCATCACCTTCCTCTTCCTCATCCAGACCCATCCAAGCCTTATCCAAAGTGATCTGGGGGTCAAGCCTAAGCTCCTTGAGCAAGAGGGCTTGGAATTCCCTCTGTTGCTGGAGGAACAACTCCAATCTGGAACACATCCGCTCCGTGGCAGCCCTACTTCCCTTGGCCGCTTCAATACTCTTCTCCAGGAGAGAGTTGGTCCTAGTCAACTCCGCTACTATGTTGTTAGCAGCAGCAACCCAAGCCTGGTCATCATACTCCATGTAATCCAGAGCTTCCGGAGTGGGACTCTGCTGACATTTCTTACCCTTGGAAGCCTTGACAGTTCTGGGCCATCCAGGACAAGTGGCCTTGTCCTTCTGGCAAGCGTCACAAGACTTAACCTATCTGGACGTCAAAAAACGCAGATCCAAAACTTCTGGACAACTCACCAAAGGATTAGCAGCTGCATCCGTCCATTGCCAGATCCGTGCCCTTCCAGAGCAGTGCGCGCAGGATCCGTCCTCCTTAGAAGACATCTTCTGAGTCTATCCGAAATGTTAGTGAAAAAATAGCAAACAGATCCAAAATGCACCATTTCCTTAACTATTTCCTGACGCCTTTTCTCTTCCGCTTGCTGGATCCGGATCTCCACTTGCCTCACTTTCTCCAGATCTGCTAAGCGCTTCCGCTCTGCCTCTTGAGCCCTCAAAGCCTCTTCCTCCATCCGGGCCGCTTCTTCCACATCCAAATCTGTTGCCTAAGCTCCTCAAGCCTAGCTTTAGCGGATTTCTGAGCTCCAGAGTTGTTGCCAGACATTTTTCAAGTTAAGCTAGTGTGTGTTAATAAGTGGGGGGTAGGAATCACCTGCAACACTTTGGCATTGGTATATCTGTGGAAATCCGAACTCAGCAATACTACCATCATTCTTCTCCATCAATTCTCACATTCCTTGTCTGGACTGGATCTACGATTCTTGGCCTTCTAGGGATCGGCCCTAAAGGGGGGATACTGTCATATCCCATACATTCGCGCTTCTCATCCAAAGTTCCGGATGTCAGATCCGATCAGATCCGTACCAGATCCATCACAATAAGCTTCTTCATTCATATCCTGTTCATATAACGTTAAACACTGCTTATTTCCTCCATTTAGTATATCTTCCCTTCCAGTATATCAGTTATGTTTACTTCCGGCTATGTTTACTGATCCGTTCACCTGTGATAAACTTCCAGCTTATGTTTGACTTCTAATAAGTGTTGCTTATACATTGTGATACTTTGTGCATAGCCTTTCATGTAGTTCTATCATATATAAACTCTTGTATATGTCCTGTAGCACCCCAGTTTGAATATCATCTTAGATTTTCCTCATTCTGCTATCTGGACTCGAGTCTTATCAACTCTTGTCACCCTCCAAGACTTAAGGATTGTATCCGATAGTCTAACACATCCACCTCTATCTTTGGATAGTCTACACTCTGTTGGTTTCTAAGTCTTAGACTTGTCTAGACTAGCCTTTATACTTCCATCCAATATCTGGACGCACCTTTGGATAAGTATATGATACTAATCCTTATCTTCGGATAGGTATACAATACTTGTCCCTACATCCCGATATCATACAATAGTCGTCCGGACCTTCAGATACACTACAATAGCCATCCGGATCTTCGGATACAATACTTATAGTATTCTGAAATACTGGGCTATACTCGGGAAAGGGGCACAGCATATGAGCTGAGGCCAAAGCCCTTTGGATCCAAATCTATTTGAGTATGACCTTAACAATCTCAATGAGAACCGTAGACAACGCGACCATGCATTGATTCAGATATGTCATTGCCTTTGTTGTCAGACAAAATCGTAAGTTTTGTTCTTATTTTGTTATTGCTACTAACATGATTGATCTATAGTGTTAAGGTCATACTCAAATGATATCGGATCCGAAGGGCTTCGGCCTCACCTCGTACGCTGTGCCCCTTTCCCAAGTATAGCCCCGTATTTCAGAATACTATACTTATTGTATCTGAAGATCTGGATGGCTATCGTAGCATATCTGAAGGTCCAGACGACTATTGTATGGTATCAGGATGTAGAGACAAGTATCATATTCCTATCTGAAGATAAGGAATAGTATCATATACTTATCCGGATGGCATCCAGATATTGGACAGAAGTATATAGGCTAGTCTAGACAAGTCTACGACTAGAAACTAACAGAGTATAGACTATCCAAAGATAGAGGCGGGTGCATTTAGACTATCGGATACAATCCTTAAGTCTTGGAGGGTGACAAGAGTTGATAAGACTCGAGTCCAGATAGCAGAATGAGGAAAATATAAGATGATATTCAAACTGGGGTGCTACAGGACATATACAAGAGTTTATATATGATAGAACTACATGAAAGGCTATGCACAAAGTATCACAATGTATAAGCAACACTTATTAGAAGTCAAACATAACCCGGAAGTTAATCACAGGTGAACGGATCAGTAAACATAGCCGGAAGTAAACATAACTGATATACCGGAAGGGAAGATATACTAAATTGAGGAAATAAGCAGTGTTTAACATTATATGAACAGGATATGAATGAAGAAGCTTATCATGATGGATCTGGTACAGATCTGATTGGATCTGACATCTGGAACTTCGGATGAGAAGCGCGAATGTATGGGATATGACATATAGCTAGTGTCACCCTCTTCAACATCAAATGAAGTTATAAGTTCTTATATTTTAGTTGTTTACTACTGATATAGTTGGGTCTACAGTTAGCGTCACCCCCTTCACCATCACACAACAACACTACACCCAATGGTGACTGCGAGCCCACCCCACCACCATGAACAGAAAAGGCAAAGAGAAGGAAGCTATTACCATGGAGGTGAGTTGCTCATGGTGCATGTTGTGCTGATGCTAATTTTATGTGTTTTATCTTACAGGTCAAAAACCCTCTGTAAGTTCATTTCATCATTTGATCGTAGTATTTATGTATGCAATACACTGATGCAATCATTTTATTTAGTTCAAATCTTGTCCTCAAACCTTGGTCCAGTCCTATTCCACAGAAACTTCCTCCGACTTCTATCGATTCGCCAACTTCTGAATTGCAATCTGCTGTAATACCACCCTCCAACATGATTGTCTCCATGCCAGAGGTCCAATCAAGCACTGATGCAGCTTCACTTGCTGTGAAAGTGAAACTTGTTGGAGCGACTTGCGCCAAACAAACAAAGACCACGATCGTGATTGACTCGAAGCCTGATACCATCAAAAGGTGTCAGCCAAGTACCAAGCCAATGCGTGTAGGTGCAAAGATCACTGTGCAGTAAGTTATATTATTATTTTCAGACCAATTAAAATTAATTGTACAATTCATATCATGCAGGAACTTGTGCGCTTTCGACTGGCAATCAAACGGCCATCAAAAGGAACCAGCAACAGTCTCTGCATCTTACTGGAATGAGCTGTCTAAAGTCAACAAAGAGGTGTGTCTTTTTTTCTTATATTGATATCTATCTAATACTGTGTCACAACTCAACAAGCGAATGAACACGAAGAGCAGAGACTAGGACTTGAACACAAAGATAATCACAAAAGGAGCAAGTACGCCTTGAGTCGATTCAATGATGAATACACAAGAGGTTTGAACTGAAGGACTACTGACTACAATCAACTAACTATATACACTATTTGAAACTGAGACCGAAGATATCCTTCCCATTTCACTAAGTATTGCAGTTTGGATCTGTGCATTTGCGAGTTCAGCACTTGTTCTACTAGCCATTCTGAACTGTCATTGTTTTCGATTTCAGGTGGAGGCCTTGCAGGTTCATCTCGGGGAAGGAGTTTAGATGGGGTATAGGCGGTGAGTAATTCAACGTGGAACACAGGATGTATCTTATATTTCGGTGGGAGTTTTAGGCGATAGTTCATGTCGCTTATTTTCTCCATCACTGTGAAAGGTCCCAATTGTCGATCTGAAAGTTTCTTGTTTGGTGTTCTTTGATGGATATTCTTTGCTTCTAACCAAACTAAGTCGCCTCCTTTGAATTGTGGTGCGTCCTTGACGTTCTTGTCGTAATAATGCTTCATCCGCTCATTTGCCATCCTTAGCATGCTTTCTGCATCCTCTCAAGCTTCTTTCATCTCGTTCATTTGTTCATCAGCAGCAGGAATGTTGGATATGGAGTTAGGAGATATTGTGAATTTGGGGTTATATCCATAAAGGACTTTGAAAGGGCTGTGGCCAGTGACTGTGACGGAGTTGTTGTGGGCGAATTCTGCTATAGGGAGCCAGTCTACCCAATCGTTTTGTCTGTAGGAAGTGAAGAGTCTCAAATATTGTTCGACTTTGTTAAGGTCATACTCAAGGGTAACGGATCCGAAGGGCTTCAGCCTCAGCTCGTACGCTGTGCCCCTTTCCCAAGTATAGCCCCGTATTTCAGAATGCTATAAGTATCGTATCCGAAGATCCAGATGGCTGTTATAGCGTATCTGAAGGTTCGGACGACTATCGTATGGTATCCGGGTATAGAGGAAGGTAACGTATTCCTATCCGAAGACAAGGAATAGTATCATATGATATCCGAAGGTAAGGATTAGTATCGTATTCCTATCCGAAGATAAGGAATAGTATCGTATACTTATCCGGATGGCGTCCGGTTATCAGATGGAAGTATAAGGACTAGTCTAGACAAGTCTAGGACTAGAAACTAGCAGAGTATAGACTATCCGTAGATAGAGGCAGATGCGTATAGACTATCGGATACAATCCTTAAGTCTCGGAGGGTGACAAGAGTTGTGAAAACTCGAGTCCGGATAACGGAATGAGGACAATCTAAGATGATATTCGAACTGGGGTGCTAAGAACATATACAAGAGTTTATATATGATAGAACTACGCGAGAGGCTATGCACAAAGTATCGCAAAGTATAAGCAACGCTTATTAGAAGTCAATCATAAGCCGGAAGGTAATCACAAGTGAAGCGGATCAGTAAACATAACCGGGAATTAATCACAAGTGAAACGGATCAGTAGAACATAGCCGGAAGAAAGCATAACCAATAAACCGGAAAGGAGGATATACTAAATGGAGGAAATAAGCAGTGTTTAACGTTATATGAACAGGATATGAATGAAGAAGCTTATCGTGACGGATCCGGTATGGATCTGTGGATCGGATCTGATCAGATCTGTCATCCAGAACTTCGGATGAGAAGCGCGAATGTATGGGATATGACAGACTTCCTGATTGATCCGTTCTGTTTGGCTGTCGGTTCTGGGATGATATGCTGTGGACATAGACCACTTAATTCCTATGCGTTTCAATACTTGTCCCATGAACTTGGATGTGAATTGTGTGCCTCTATCTGATATCACTTGTTTCGGTGTTCCATGGTGTTTCCAGACATGATTTAGGAAGATCTTCGCTATTCCCTCTGCATGAACATCTTTGTTGGTGGGAATATGATGTGTCTGTTTTGTGTATCAATCTACGACAACAAAAATGCTATCAAATCCTTCACTTACTGGCAGATCTACGATCAAGTCGCAGGTAATCGTTTGCCAGGGTCCTTCCAGTGTCTCATTCGGTTTTAGAGGACCATGTGGTTTTGTGGGATATGTCTTAGTTGATTTGCATCTATTGCATCCATCTACGAAGTCATTGACATATTTTGCAATCTGGGGCCACCAATAGTTTCGGGAGACTAGTTCTAGAGTTTTGGCATGTCCTGGGTGTCCAGCTGCTGGTGAGTCATGGAACAATTCCAAAATCTTTCGACATATTTCCTTATTGTTTGGAACATATACCAATCCTCTGAACATTACTAGTCCATCTTCCATATTCCATTCTTCCAAGCCTCGATGTACTTGAACTGGTGCTTTCTTTAAACTTTCTAATGCTTGCATCACTTCAGGTTCTCGTTCTGTGCATTCTCTTATTTCTTTCAAGAGTGTTTTTTCTCCTTGCACTAGAACTTGACCCCTCCTCATGGCGTTCACTCGGAAATATTCTGGTTTTAAAAGCACGTGATTGGAATTGTCATTTTCTACCCCCTCTTCATGGTCTGATCTCCGAGATAGACAGTCTGCTTTGTCATTCTGAACCCCCGGGCGATGGTTGAGCGTAAATTCATATTCAGCCAATAATAAGCTCCATCGTGCTTGTCTCCGGGTTAGTTTCTGACTCATCATAAAATATTCCAGGTTCTTATGATCAGTCCAAATTTCCACAGGATGTGTAGCTCCTTGAATATAGTGGCGCCATTCTTCCAAGGCTCCGATTACAGCAAGCAATTCTTTGTCATATATCTCATAATTGCGTTCTGCATCATTCATTGACTTTGAGTAATAAGCCACTGGGTGCCACAATCCATCTTCCATTTCCTGAGAAAGCACTCCTCCTGTTGCATAATCAGAGGCATCTACTTCTATCTTATGTTTTTTCTCAGAATCTGGCATTACTAAGATGGGAGCGGAGGTGAAACGTTCCTTCAACTCATCAAAAGCCTTCTGCTGCTTCTCCCCCCAATTCCATTCGACACCTTTTCGAAGGAGATCATTCATTGGTCGTGCGATGTTTGAAAATCCTAGGATAAATCTCCGGTAGAAGTTTGCAAAACCCATGAATGCTTGGATATCTCTAACGCATGTGGGTGTGGGCCATTTCTTAACCCCTTCTACTTTAACCAGGTCCATGGATACTTTTCCTTTTTTGATGATCATGCCAAGAAATTCGACCTTCTCCTGTTTGAATGAACATTTCTCTGGTTTAAGGAATAAGTCGTGATCTTGCAATCTCTGGAGCACCTCTCTAACGATCTCACAATGATGTTCTCTGCCTTTGTTGGTAAAGACCAAGATGTTGTCAATATATACTATGACCACCTTGCCTTCCTTCAGGTCTTTGAGTATTTCGTCCATCATCGTTTGAAAAGTAGCCGGGGAATTTGTCATCCTGAAATACATTACTAGAGGTTCATGATGCCCAAAAGGAGTTTTAAATGCCGCCTTCCATTGGTCACCCTCTCTGATCTGAATATTGTTGTATCCCCATCTTACGTCCATCTTCGAGAAGAGTGTGGCATTCGTCAATTTATCTATGAGATCCTGAGCATGAGGAAGTGGGTAAGCATTCTTAATTGTCTTCTCATTTAGCTTCCTATAGTCCTGTACTGGTCTCAATTTGCCATCTTTCTTTGCTACAAAGAAGAAAGGTGCTGCGACTGGGGATTCTGAATCTCTAAGTCTTCCCAGTTTGTATTCGCCTGCAAGCCAATCTTTCAATGAGTCCAACTCTTTTGGAGATAAGGGATATGCTTTTGCATTTGGTGGTAAATCGTTCTCGTCTTTGAAGTTGATTTTATGGTCCCATTTCTTTGATTCTGGGAATCATTTAGATTCTTCTTCCGAAAATACTTTTTTGAAGTCATGGAGCCATTCTGGCATAAGTTCTTCGAAGGTTTTCTTCTTCTGTTGTTCTGCTTCTTGATCTGCCAGTTCTGTTGCCACCGAGGCCTTAGCTTTAATAAAGAGATCTTCATCTTCGTCGGTAATTTCTTCGACTGTGACTTGTCTCGATATTGATCGGACATTGAGTGGGATTTCTGCTTCTCTTTCTATCCACTTCTCAAGTTCTTCCAACTCTTTCTCTTTTGCTAAATGTTTTTCTTTTCACTTCGCCTTCTTCTCACAACTGATAGGGCATCATGTCAATGTGAACTTCCTTGCATTCCAGTCTATTTCTGGGTTATGATATCTCAACCAATCTATCCCAATGATAACATCATCTGATCCTAGATCTGTGACCATAAATGCCACTTTCTCTTCTTCATGATCTCCTATCTTAAGATTAAGTTCAGCAAAACATGAGATTGGACCTGCTACATTTGATGTTCCATCAATGTTTCTTACTGGAATTTCTTTCGTCAATTTTCTTGTTCGGACTTGTTTTTCTTTTACAAATCTCTCACTGATAAAGAGGGTTGACGCTCCACAATCTACCAGCGCTCTTATGTCTGCTTTCTTGTTTCTTCCCTTGAGCGTAATTGGAATATAAAAATGATCTGATTTGGTACGTGTATACACTTCTGATATTTCCGAAAACGTAGAGAGAATAGAAACATAGTCTGGGTCTTCATCTGCAGACTTTGATGTCGACCCCTTTAAAAACCCTTCATCTCTGCCTTGAATGCTTCGAACATTGCCTTAATTGAGGCGTGGGTTAGAGGTTCCTCAGTTTCTGTTCCAGCAGTAGCTTTCACCTGAACACCCCCTGGTGGAGTCTTGCAATTTCTGGTAATGTGACCTTCTTGACCACAGTGGTAGCACTTGAAGGAATTCTTTCCTTGTGATTTGGGTCCGCCTTTCACCTTGCTAGAGTCCACGTCCATCGCATCATCAGCTTTGGGTTGTGGGTTCCGAGGAGCAACCTGCTCTTTTCCCTTGGGGGTCCAGTAGGAATTACGCTTTTTCTCGGCGTCTAACTCTTCGAAGTTTTGTCTGATTTGAATGGCTGAATCAATCATCAGCTTCAAGGTATTCTTCTTGGCCAGCTTCACATGAGCTAGTTGTTCTTTGACCCGGGTTTGGAGGCCGGATCGGAATTTGACACGAAGGTCATAGTCAGAGAATTTGGTGTATGCAGCTTTCCGTTTGAAAACAGCCACATACTCAGGGACAGAGCTAAAGCCTTGTTTAAGGGTCTCTAGATCTCGAACCACCTTTGCTTCTTTGTCTTCTATTACCCACATTTGTTGGAATTCTAGAAGAAAATCATCTTGGTTAAGCGATTTTTGGTGTGTTTCTTGATCCAGGGTTCTGCCCATCTTCCTGCAACTCCTTTTAGGTAAGAGAGTATGAGTGCGGTCTCCTGGTGTTTCGTGTAGGTCGGGTATTGTGAAATGTACAAGGCAATCTGTGTCAAGAATGTTTCGGCTTCAATCGTCCCTGGTTCTCCAGTAAATTCCAAGGGTTTAGTGATTTTCACCGAAGGTTTGGATCTGCTGATCCCTTTGGATGCCATTTTCTCTTCTAGCTCTTCTAGGCTAGTCTTGAGTGCACTGTTCTGTCTTTGCGGGTACAAGTTGTGGCTTTCCAGGGTAATGGTCCTGTCTTGCAGCTCTTTTACTGCTGCTGCTACACATTCATGGACATATTTTGCCACTGTTTCTCCATTCCACATCTGTGGTGGTGGGATGGTCATTTCCTCGTCGCTTTCACCGGTGGGTGGGAGTGGTATGCGGGATTCAGAAGCCATTGTGCCAGTTGTATTCTGGAACCCTATTCACAAATGACTTTTTTGGAAGACTAGTCATAACGGTCTTCCCGGATAGGAATGATGGTGAGAAAAATAGGAGAGTGAAAAAGAAGTAGGTAAAATGGAAAACTGAGCGGTCCCCGATATCTGATCGGATCTACCACGTACTCAGGTTTAAGGGGTTCTGGTAAAATCCCCACTAATGCTTCCCTAATACTGACTACTAAAGAATATGTAAACTATACTCTTTCGAGTGGGAGAATTAGAAGGACAAGGTACTCTTCCAGCTGAAGCTTACAAGTCACCAAGTCATTCAACTAGAAAACTCCACTAAATACTCGGTGGAGTAACCTACATGCATACGAAGGAAAACTAAAGGTAAAAAAGGAAACTATAGTAACGTAGAGCAGGCAGGGTCTTGGGCCAGCACTCTAAGTTGTAGCAGGACGCCCAATGTCGTCACTACCTCCGTATACTGGCAGCTGCAATGTAAGGCAGGGCCTGGTATAGGACTACTAACTACAAAAGATGTAACGTGAAGAAAGTGCGCTCAAGTGAGCAAAAGGATGAATGAAGAGTTGTTTTGGACGTGTGTTTGATACCAAGTTTGGTTAAACAAATGTGCAGAATGGAAACAAGATGATAGTGCGAGCGGTATGGCAAAATTGGAGTCACCTATAGTTCAAACCTAATGTCACAACTCAACAAGCGAATGAACGCGAAGAGCAGAGACTAGGACTCGAACACAAAGATAATCACAAAAGGAGCAAGTACGCCTTGAGTCGATTCAATGATGAATACACAAGAGGTTTGAACTGAAGAACTACTGACTACAATCAACTAACTATATACACTATTTGAAACTGAGACCGAAACTGAGTTCTAACTACTAACCAATCATTAAATAGAATGAGAGTCGTATGATGTACCTGAGACTAATAATAGTAATGATGTCATAGAGTGTTCTGGATCATGTCACGTGATGTTATCTCATCTTATCTAATCTTATCTTATCTAAAGACAATCATAAAACATGTCCTCATCTTCTGTTATAGGAGTAACATGTGTGGTAGGCGCTAAAGGAATTGTAAAGGGTGTTTTAGGGGTTTTAGAAGACGTTTGTGACATACTGTCTACTGCTGTAGGTATGGAAGCGCAAAGCAACTGCTCAGCTGAGTGCTGCCCACCATATTCTGTTGTGTACTACACTAACAATCTCGTTCTATAACTCAAATTGTCTGGAGTCATTGGTACTGTGTCCAGTAATGACGCAGATGACAAGTAGTGGACCAGATGGCAGGATTGGCAGGAAGGCGGGAAAGGTGCAGCGATACCCTACTATGCCTGTAGAAACAAATACATAAGTGTGATTGATGTATGAGATGAAGATGCGCTCACAGCAGCAAATGTGTGGTGAGTATGCTGGAATGGATACAGTGTGTCATCTCATTGTGATGGTCAGGGTGCTTGATGAAGCTCCCTTGTGAACCTATGGACATGGTCTGCACACAATCTAAACTTCAGCAACAACCAGCTACTAGATGGTTCAATTAGTCTTTCGCCCCTATACCCAAACTTGATGATCAATTTGCAGGTCAGAATCGCTATGAGCCTCCACCAGACAGGTTACCCATTGACCCACTAAAACCTCACTGTGCATATGAATTTAATCAGGTAGACGGTTTTCTCCATCTTCCACACCACTGTTCAAGCACTTCATTATGGCCTAAGCAGAGATGAAGCCTCAATCCTGACATGAGTGTTGTTCATGGTTTTGATACCATACAGTCTCTAAGGGTCACCAGAAAATTATTAACTTTGATTTCACTTGCATTCCATGTGTACAAAGGGCAGGGACGTAATCAACGCGAGCTGATGACTCGCGCTTACTAGGAATTCCTCGTTGAAGAGCAATAATTGCAATGCTCTATCCCCAGCACGACAGAGTTTCACAAGATTACCCG
>Ga0310811_10011658_pt1 | contig 11414 bp, 3 predicted proteins | sample YCmetagenome_FD_207642 | JGI IMG/M metagenome (GOLD analysis project Ga0310811, IMG submission 207642) | Soil microbial communities from experimental microcosm in Duke University, North Carolina, United States - YC | ecosystem: Engineered > Artificial ecosystem > Soil microcosm > Unclassified ... | reverse complement strand
TCCAGCGCCGATTTCAACAGCGCCTTTCCCTCCCGGTCCCAGATCTTGAGGTGAGACGGAATCGTGCCAATCCACTCTGCGAACTCGTGGTTGAGGAAGGGTGCACGGGTTTCAAGACCGTGCGCCATAGCAGCGATATCGACCTTGACGAGCAGATCGTCAGGCAGATAGGTCGCCTGATCGAAGCGAGCTGCCATTTCTTCCGGAAGCAAGCCCGGTTGATAGTAAGGCAGCAGGCGTTCGTACGAGCAGTGTCCGAGATAAGGCATCAGTGCCAGCCCACATCCGCTGAGCTTGTGCCGCTCGCGGAAACGCTCGAGCATGAACCCGTAAGCATCTGTTGCATCGGTCTGGGCCTCCTCAGCGTCCGGCTCGCGATAAAGCGCGGAGAGCCGGCGGCCCCCTTGCGGCGGGCGGCTCCGCCTCATGTCGCCGTAGTTGAAATAGCGTGCATAGCCGAGCAAGGTCTCGTCTGCTCCATCCCCTGTCAACGCAACGGTTACGGAGCGCCGCGTCTCGCGCGAAAGTGCATAAGTCACCAGCGCCGACGAGTCGGAAAAGGGTTCGCCATAGAACCAGGCGAGATCCGCCATACTTCCAAGGACACCGCTGTCGAACGTGAACACCTTATGCTCCGTACGGTACCGGTCAGCGACCATGGTTGCAAATCGCGTCTCATCATAGTCCCCGAAACCGAAACCGGATGAAAAAGTATTGATCCCGGCCCCATGCGTTTCCGACATCATCGCAACGACGGCGCTCGAATCCACTCCACCGGACAGAAAAGCGCCGAGCGGCACATCGGACACCAGGCAGCTCTTTACGGCACCGCGCAACCGCTCGATCAGTTCCTGCTTGAGGTTTTCGACGGAGCTGAACCGCGGACCGTCCGCCGGCAACGGCATCTGCCAATAACGGGTGAGCTCGGGTCGTCTGCTAGGCCGGAGGACCAGATAGTGCGCCGGCATCAGCCGGGAAATGCCCACAAACGCGGTATCGGGACCCAGGGTAAATCCGAAGGACAAATAATCGTGCAACGCCGCCATGTTCGGTCGACGCGGCGCCCCCGGCCAAGTAAGGAGTGCCTTGATCTCAGACCCGAAGACAAAAGCTTCGGGCAAATCGGCGTAGTAAAGCGGCTTCTCGCCGAACCTGTCGCGTGCAAGGACAAGATGGTGGGCTTGCGAATCCCATATCGCCAGGGCGAACATGCCGACCAACCGACCGAAGAGCGCTGTCCCCCATTCGCGATAGCCGTTCACCAAAACCTCGGTGTCACTGCGGCTGCGGAAGCGATATCCAGACGCTTGCAGCTCACGTCGCAGATCCATGAAATTGTAGATCTCGCCGTTGAAAACGACGTGTACCGTCCCCGTCTCGTCGTGCATGGGCTGGGCAGCGGCGTTGGAGATATCGATAATGGCGAGACGGGTGTGGGCCAATACGGCTTGGCCGTCGCTCCATACGCCATGCCCATCCGGTCCGCGATGATGGAGAATTTCCGTCATCGCCGCGCCGCGCCGCTGCAGCTCGCCTTCCGGGACGGTGCCCGCACACCGAAGAATGCCGCCTGCTATCCCGCACATGGTTGCTTCCTATTTCTCGAGCACCACATAATAGCGCATGCCGCTGGTCTTGACGTCCAGCACCCTGCAACCAAGGCGCCGCGGCAGATCCTTGACGACCTTTTCGCCGATGTAGATTGGCTCCCCCGGTCGAACTGCAGCCTGCACGTCACTACCATATCGCTGCGCCGTGAAATAGAGACGGCCACCCGGCCTGAGAACCGACAGCAGCTTTTCAAGAGCGTCGAGTGGCCGCTCGACATGCTCGAAGGCTTCGCAGAACGCAATGAAGTCGACACGGTCGCCGGCCAAGAGAGACAGCAGGTCATCGTTATCGATATCAAAGGCATAGGCTTCCAGCCCGCGTCCACGCATGTGCTCGACATATTTCTCCGAAAGCTCGAGCCCGACGAGGCGGCGCCAGCGGGCCGGCTCACGACGGCGAGCAATTTCGAGATACGGTCCAATACCGCAAGCAGCGTCCAGGAAGCTGCCAGCGTGCGGCGGAATCCATTTGGAAAAGCGATCGAAGGCACTCTCATACTGCTGCCAAAGCGAGTCGGCCTGCAACGTCCGGATATAATGGTCCGTCTTCCGGTAATGCTCTTTCTGAGAAGCCGGCGCCGGATTGAGGAAAATGCTTTCGCAGTCACGGCAAAAATCGAAGCAGTATACCGTGCCCGGGACTTGCAACGTCGGAATCTGGTTGAAGTAGCCTCCGAAGACGCTAATCGGCGTCTTCAGTGTCGCCATCGGCATTCGCCAAAGCGCAAAGCAGTGGCGCCCGTGGCAGACGGGACAGGCTGCAATATGCCGATCGCCGTAGAGTCTGAAGAGCACACCGCTTTCGGCCGTACTCAGGGGAAATGGCATATCGGAACCTGGCGAGGCCGCGCTGGACGCGACCTGCATAGCCTCCAGCGGCTGGTCTGCGTGCCCCGGCGAAGCTGCCGGTCGCGATCCCGCCGGGGCAACGAGGAAGCGCCAATACTCGTTGGGATTTCCGACGTAAAGCCGCTCTTCCGGCTGAAAGCCCCGGGCTTCCAGGACCGACCTCAAGGCGTCGCGCTCCGCCTGCGAGTTGCGGGTGCTGCCGAAGCGGGCAAGATCGAGGATGACTTCATCGAATTCGCGCGCCAACGCGTCGAGGACGGCATCCTGGTTGGCCGCTGTGTAGGTGCACGTCACATTGGTGGCGACCGCTAAACGCCGCCTGCTCGACGACTGCGGGCTCCTGGTCGGACAGACGGCGGGAAAGTAGCCGGGCAGCAGCTTGACCTGACCGGCGAGCCGAGCGTGAGAAGCGACATAGTGGTCGAACACCCAGGTTGCGGCAGCGGCTCGACGGCGATCACCGTCGTAACCCTCGACACGGTATCCGTTGGCGGCGAGGAGCAAGGCAAGCGCTCCGTATCCAGTCCCGATCTCCGCGATCGCCGTCCCCGGCTCGTAGCGCTCCACGATCTGCCGGACGATCGCCGCCTCGTACGGCTCCAAAGCGATTCCGCGCGACAATTTCGATGCGTAGAGCTCGTCCGCCCCGAACACTTTGCCGTCGCCCTGGCTCCACGCCTTCTGATAAGTCAAGAATTCCGCTGTAAAGGCGGCAACATCAGGCGGCACCGGCAATTCCTCCTGGGACGAACGCCCACCAGGAACGCTCGCTTGTTCGACAACCCGGTCAGCACCGCCCGGACCAGCTTGTGCCGAAGGTGGTTCGTGCTCGCGCTCCTGCGCCAACACGTCGGCAGCCACGAGCGGCTCTGGATCAAGTTCGGTCGGCGCGACGCCGACAACGTCCGGATCGCCGGTGCCGGCATCATATTGCTTCAAGACGCTCATCACCTCGTTCACGGTGGCAAACCTGAACGCGACACCGGCGCGGTCACATACACGTAGCAAATGCTCAAACAAGCTAACAGTATCGGGATAGCAGTGCGGAATCAGAGAGTCGGAATTTGCGATGTCATATTCCCACTTCATCGAATGGGCGTGCGTCTTTATGAAAAGACAGCCTTCCAACAGAACGGACTTCTCCAGCCATTGTGCCAGTATACGAGCCGGATCGTGCAACAAGTCTCGATTGGATTTGGTATAATAATCAAGAGAAGAATAAGTTGCTTTGACCGACGAATTCCAGATGAAGAAGCGGTCGGGATGAGACAACTGTTTCGCCCCGAACGCCACCGCGCGTGGCGCGGATGCGGACTCGTCATAGACGCGCCGCCCGGCCAAGGGCACGCAAGTGAACGGCGCTTCGAGCTTCGGGTCGCAATAACTGCGACCGGCGGGAAATGAAAAGTCGCCGAAGCCGCCATGCCGCATGATGAGGGAGAGTTCATTCTCCACCGTACAAATCAGCGGATCTGACGCGGCGAGCGCCCAATTGCCGTGAATGAAGGCCCACTGCTCAAAGGGGGAGCCGAGTTCCCGCGCGACCACGTCCTTACAGAGCCTGAAGAACAGATCGAGGCGGTCGCTGTCCATCTGTGCGGTGCTATGCGCGTTAACCCATTGCGACACGGCTTTAGGGAAATGCGAGTCGTTGCGCGTCCAGAATTCGTGGTGCACGTGAAGATGCGGCTCGTGGTGCCCGTCGGCGAATAACGCGCCGACTGCCTGGCGGGCCAAGCCTTCCTGCTCGGGACTTCGACGCAGGAAGGCTACGGGATCGTCCGCAACCCGCCAAAACCGGGACGAACGCGTCAAATCCAGATCATAGGGAACGAACGGAGCATAGAACAAGCTCAGCCGTCGGCCAAACCGGGATCGACGCGAGGTGGCGGCAAACCGGTCGACCGCACGAGCGCTCTTGTCATTAATCGTAGAGGACCAGGGTTCATAGTGATCGGTATGAAAATAGTAGACGGTGCCAATTCCGCGCCGCTTCAAGATATCGACCAGGACATCGACAGAGACCGCGAGATCGGGAGCGATCACCAGGCCAGGCGAGTTAATCGGCGACGCTTCTGCTCGCGGAGTGGCAGGCGCGTCGATCATCTCTTCCCCTTGGGGACAACGATGCACCAGACCGCCAATATGCGGAGATCAACGGATTCCATAGACATCGAGGGTCCTGCGCAGCATGGTTTCAATCCCGAAGCGCTCGCGAACAAATTGCGGTGCCCTTTCCGAGGCCGCTTGGCGCCAAGCGCGATCGGACAGGCAAAACAGCACGCGCTCCGCCAGACGCGATGCATCGGCATCTTTCACGGTCCATCCGGTGCGACTCTGCTCCACCACTTCTGCAGTGCCTCCCACATCGGGAGCGACCACAGGGACCCCAAGGGACTGCGCCTCAAGAAGCACATTGGGCAGTCCCTCATGCCGGGAGGTCAACATCACGACGTCCATCAGCTTGAACCACGATCCGATATTGGACTGCGCCCCCGCAAGGTGAAGCCGATCAGCGATTCCGAGCTTCTCGGCCTGACTGCGCATATCATCGCGCAGCGGACCATCACCGCAAATCACGAAATGAATATCGGGGCACTGCGCAGCCACGAGCGCCGCTACCTCGACCCAGAGCAGCGGACGCTTTTCTTCGCTCATACGGAATACGCCGCCCAGCACCGGCGCAGTATCGGGAATAGCGAAAGTTCGCCGCGTCCGCTGAGCCTCAAGCGGATCGGCCTGACGCGACAAGCGGTCGAAGTCGATGCCGTTGTAGACAACTTCTATGCGGCGCGCATCGACCTCGAGCCAATCGGCATAATCGTCGGCTCCAGCGCGGCTGTTGTTGCTCAGGACGACCGAGGGATGGTCGAGTACGGCGCGATAGGCCTGGCGCATGAATCGTCGCAATCGACGGCGCGGATTATCGGGACGAACGCTTCGGCAACAAAGAATGATGCGCGGCACTCCAGCAAGCAGGGCCGCGACAACCGCCATGAGTGACGTCAAATCTTGCCAAGCGTGCACAACCTGAGGCTTGCGCCGTCTGAATTCGCGCAGCCAGAACGCAATAGGCGTGACCATGTCCGGCGGAAAGTGCCGGATCAGTTCGGCAAATGGGCCGACTTCCTCACAGGCCAAATAGCTCTTGGTGAGGGATGCCTCCGGGAGGACGACTTCAATCCCGGTGCCCTCGAGCAGCGGAAGAAAGAAATCCCGCCGAAAACGCGACGTCAGTGATGTGCAAAACAATGTGAGGTCGAGGTCGAACCGTGGTTGGCTCAAGCCCGACAGCATCGTGACGAGCTGACGCTCGGCACCGCCGGGGGCCAGAGTCGCACTGATCGCGATGACGCGTCCGGGAACGGCGATGTAGGGCTCGACCTGAGCCTCTGCGAGCTCACGGGCGCGAACAAAAAGGCGCTCCGGAAGCATGATGGCGCTCGCCGTCCGGGGCGCATGCCGCAACGCCACAGGATCGGTCCCCAATTCTTGCAGCGCCCGGCTGATCTCAAAAAGCGCGCGCGCAACCTGGATGTTGCCCGGGTCGATCTGCCTGCTATCGACCAGGTGATGAAAAGCTGCGTCGATGACACCTTGTCGGAAATAATACAGTCCCAATTGGGCACGGTGAGCCGCAGATTGCGGTTCGGCGGCTATGGCGCGCTCAAAGAAGTCAATGGCGAGACGGTCAAACAGGGCGGCGGCACAGGCTCGTCCTAAGACGATCCACGTCGCCGACGAAGCCCCGAGCGCCACTTCTGCTCGGGCGACGGCAGCCAGAGCCTCTGTTTCGCGCTCTGCTCCCGCCAACTGGAAGATGAGCTCATGCCAAGCTTCGGCATTGCCCGGATCGAGGCGGCAAATTTCCTGGAAATCGAGAATGGCCGCGTCTACCTGGCCGCGCGCCCGCAGAAGCCTGCCGCGATAGCCCAAGGCGGTGACATTGGCTGGATCGCGCCTCAGAGCCTGCTCATAATACGACTGGGCAGCCTCTAGGCGATTGAGGCGATCGAGACATTGGCCCAGCCCTAGCAGAGCGTCCATGCGATCAGGGTCAACGTGTAAGAGGGCCTGATAGACTTCAATCGCTGCCTCATACCGCTTTTGAACCCGCGCAAAACGCGCGAAGTCCGCTAAAGCCATCGGAGCCGATGGATTGCGCGTCAGGGCGCGACGGAACTCCTCCTCCGCTTCGTCGAAACGGCGTGCTCCCTCCAGAAGGCGGCCGCGATGTACGAGGGGCGACACATCACGCGGGTCGAGCATCGCCAGCCTGTCCCACGTCTCCAGGGCACGCTCGACGGTCGACGCGCTACGGCCATAAAGCCGAGCAAGCAGCCGCAATGCTTCGCGATGGTCAGGCTCCGTCTTCAAGACAGATTGCAACAGAAGTTCGGCGCGCGGGTCACGTCTAGGATGTAAGATCCGCGCTAACTGCAGCTTCGGCTCGAGCGTCTCGGGCGCACGCTCCGATATGTCAGACCACAGGGCGATGGCATCATCGATCTTGCGGGCGCTGCTGTAAGCGCGGCCCAGACCAGTGAGGACCTCGAGATTGTTCGGCTCTTTCTCCCGGGCTTCGAGAAAGGCAGCCACGGCAGGATCCCACTGGTTGTTGGCGGCGTGCAATCGAGCCGTGGCCAAGATCGGCGCAAGATCGTCAGGGGATCGTTTGCGCCAACCCGACAACAACGAAAGGGCCGTCCCAGGATCGCGTGGTGCAACCAGTTTCGCCAGAGAAGATAAGGCTTCGCGATTGTCGGGGTCGCGTTCAAGAGCCCTCCGGAAGGCGGCCTCGGCTTCGGCATGCCTGTCCAAACGCACGAGAAGGCGAGCGGCTTGAATCAACGGTTCCGACCGGTTCGGCTCCAGCTCGGCAAGGCGTTGCCAAAGGCCCACTGCAGCACCCGGTTCAGCGGCGTGCCTCATGCGAGCGAGCAGTCTCAGGCCAGGCCGGCTATCGGGATCGAAACGCAGGACATGCTGGACATGCGTCTCCGCTTCGCCTTGGCGGCCATCTGCGTAAAGAGCAAGAGCGAGCTCGATTCGGGCATCGTGACGATCAGTCTCAAGTTCACAGACCGCAGCCCAGGCGCGGCACGCGCCGGACCAGTCTTCAAGCCTGGCCTTGGCGCGGCCCAGACCGCGGTGAAACGCCGCGTTATCGGGCTCAAGTTCAACCAACTGCTCATAGAGGCGAGCGGCAGCCCCGATTTGTCCTTCCTGCAAGAACGCGCGCGCCAACATGTCCTTGATCTCTACCGACGCCGGCTGGAGCCGTTGCCATCGCGACAAGAGGCCGATGGCCTCCGCCAAGCGGCGTTGCCGGAAGACCAGTCGGGCCAGCGCCGCCAATGCTGGCGCATGCTCTTGGCGCAGCGCTAATACATCTCCAAAGCGCGCTTCCGCCTCTTCGAGACGCCCGGCATTGTAGGCTGTACGAGCCTCCTGCATCAGCCGATCAACCTCGGCGGTTTCAGCAGCGGCCTTTTTCGCGGCGGAAGTCCGCCTCCCTTGCCGCAACATGGCCAGGCGCTGAGACGACTCGCGCCGAGCCGTCCGCCCGAACGCCGAGGGTGCACGAGGAGTGCCAGCGTACCGGTCTGTCGGGCCTTTCGGTGGCGCTGCCTCCTGCGAGTCCAGGAGAACCTGGAGCCGGTCTCGCTGCAGCCGCGCCTCCATTGACCCTGGGCGGATCTCAAGGAACGAGTCCAGCGCCGCTATAGCGTCATCGAGCTGGGAGAGCTGCTCGTAGCATCTGGCAAGCGAGCGCAGCACCTCTGCAAGACCGGGGCAGACGACGCCGGCACGCCGCAGATCCACAAGTGCCCTTTCAGGATCACGCGACATGCGGGCAGAGGCCTTGTCCGCTATCGCATGAGCAATCGCGGCGGCCACAGCACGCGCTCGCCGTGACTCCGCAGTCCGTACACCCAGCCCGATCTCGACCACCATATCCCGATCGCTGCCGGTCGTCTCGGTCTTGACGAACCGGAGGGCAATCTCCTCAAGAGCCGAAAGCGCCTTGTCATGAGCCGGTTCGAGAGCAACGACTTGAAGATAGTGGCCGGCCGCCTCCTCAAGATTTCCTAAGCGGTGGGCGGTGCGACCAAGCTGGAAAATGGCCGCGACATACCCCGGTCGCAGCGCAATCGCTTGCCGCCATAAAAGACCCGCCTCAGCAAATCGCTTCTGCCGCATCAGCAGCTGCGCCAAGCCCGTAACGGCGGCGAGTTGATTCGGATGCTGGGAGAGCACCTTGCGGTAACAAGCTTCCGCAGCAACAGTACGGCCTCGGCGGGCATGGAAGACGGCCAACCACAGGTACGGCAATATGGCCCGAAGCCGCCAGGAGGCCACATGTCCTTCCCCGGCCTGGTGCGGATCTCCCGGCCGCCGCCCCATGGTCTCGGCTTCGGGATGAGTAGGCATGAGGCCCTTCTAGTAGCAATCCCATCGATGTTCCGCCACAGAGATAATTTCAACGGCGAGCGGCGAAGACTGAAACACAATCGACAGCTCCGTGAGCGACGGTAGCTCGCCTTGACCGTCAAGGACCGCTCTGGTTTCTTGAGCTCAGGGGTCGTGGGGTCTTCCGGGAGCATCATGAGCATTGAAAATCGACTACAGCAGTTGCAGAAGGCGGTTGAAGAAGGACAGATTGCGACGGCTCTGCGCTGCATTACAGAGGCGGCCCCCGAACTGTCGGAGGAACCGCGGGCCCTGCTGCCTCTCATCGACACCCTCGATCGGCAAAGGCGGGATGAGCTCCTCGCGCCGCTGGTGGCGAAGTTGCAGGAGCTGGACATCCTGTCGCGGGAAATGTCGGTCTTTGAATTGCGCCTCAAATTCCGCGCCGGTCATGACAGCGAGGCGCTGCGCGTGGTCGAGCGGATCCTGGCCGCCAATGAGAATCTGGAGGCCCTGCGCACGGGCGGTCGGATCGGCAATCTGACGCAGGATGATGCGGTGGCCTTGCGGTATTGGGAGCGCCTGGCCCGCGCGTCGACCAGCGAATCGGAAGCGCCGTTACAGGCGGCTAGAATTCATTTGCGCCGGCAGCAGCATGGCCAAGCGCTTGCGTTTGCGCAGCTTGCTGCTGAGCGCCGTCCGTCGGCGCTGGAGCCGGTGCAGATCGGGGTCACTGCAGCGCTGGAACTGGGATGGCCAAAGGAATGCGACGCTTTGCTAGCCGCGCTTTTCAAGCTGGACCGCACAAAGGCGCTGACGCCTTTGGCCCGGCTGGGCGAGGAACTGAATGCCGAAGACGCGGCGCGTCTTTTGTCATTGCTTAAACAGGAACTGCCGAACGAGCGTGCCGTGGCGGAAGTCACGGACAGAGTGTTGTCGGTCTGGCAAGTAGCCGCTTTGGAACAGGAGTTGGCGTCCCGGGAATTGGAGGCTGCAGCATTCTACCGCGCTGCTCGAACCGTGCAGCCGACAGACGGTAACCTCGACAGGGCATTAGACCGATTGTCTTCTCCCAGCCTAATCGCAATGCGCGAAGCCTTCAGCAGTCGAGACTTTGGCAGCGCCGTCGAGCACGCCGAGATGGCCACAAGGATCAACCCAAGCTGCTTTGAGGCTTGGCAGACTCTCGGTAGGGCGCAGTTCACGGTCGGGAACATGACGGAGGCCCGCGAGGCGTTTCGGCAATGTACCACCCTCGACCCGGAGCATGGCCCGAGCTGGCTGGCCTACGGCCTCGTGCTGAACCAGGCCGGCGAGCGCAGTGCGGCCTTGCGCGCCTACCAAACAGCACGTGGCTTGCCGGATGCTGACGTGCGGCCAGAAGCGGATGCGTCGATTGCGGCGTTGCATCCACAACTCATTCGGGATGCCAATCAGGCTGCCGCTGACGGCGAGATCCAAAAGGCGTGGGAAGCCTTGGAGGCCGCCCTCGCAATCCGGAAGGAGGACCCTGACCTCGCCCAGTTGAAGCGGACGTTGCTGCGCCAGCAGCTCGCTCAAATCCGAGAGGCCTGGAATACCGGCGCGCAGGATATAGAAGCGCTCTGCAGAAGCTACCTCGAGAAGGCGCCCGATGATATCTACGCGTCCACCGTGCTTGGTCGAACGCTTATGAAGGCGCGGACATATGGCGCGGCCCTACCGGTATGGGAAGGCCTGTGTCGACAGACTCCGCATGATGCGCATGTCTTTCTGCAGGTTGCTCGCTGTTGCCGGGCGCTCAAGCTAAGGGACAAGGGGTTGGGCGCCGCTGAGACTGCGTTCCGTTTGGCTCCCAATCTTCAGGAAGCAGCTGATCTGGCTGGCGCTTTCAGGACCCAGGTTCAAGTCTAAGACGCGGATGCGGATCGGGCCGCCACCGCAGACAACCGAGAGACATGGTGCGGGAGCCCGCGAGTTCCTGAATGAGTTCACCGCGCTCATCCCGGCGATCTCTAGGAAAAGCGAGCAAGCCTTCTCCTTAGGATGTGCAAGACAAACGTCCGAAGCGCCGCCCCATTGCAACCTCCAAGTTAGGGAACTTTCTCGATGAACTCTAAGGACGGCCCCCAAGAAGATCTCAATGGCACCGAGAACAAGGCCGTGCCCATCGACGCGCAGCAGTCCACGGCAACCCAGCCCGAGAACGCTATGCCGGACGCCGTTCGCCCACTCATATTCGATAAGCTGCGCATTCCGTATGCGGCGTTGCGGCTTCCCACGCCGCTGCCGTTATCCATCAAGCAGCCCATTCAGCTTCGACTATTTGATCTCCCGGGAGCCGAGGCCACGGCTGTCGCCAATGTAAGTGCGGATACGGAAGGACTGACGTTCAGCAAATACGGAGCCTATGGTGTAGTTGGTTCCTTCGGTGCCGCAAAAGTTCTTCTGGTTCATCCCGACACCGATCTGGACGGCAGAATCATTGCTGTGAGCCGTTTCCTCGCGGCCTGCGTCTACCATTCCGGCGTCGATACTTATCTCAGCCGGCGTGAAGGTCGC